>Ga0302320_10024644_pt1 | contig 11728 bp, 14 predicted proteins | sample Bog_T0_3_FD_202130 | JGI IMG/M metagenome (GOLD analysis project Ga0302320, IMG submission 202130) | Peat permafrost microbial communities from Stordalen Mire near Abisko, Sweden - Bog_T0_3 | ecosystem: Environmental > Terrestrial > Soil > Wetlands > Peat | place: Sweden: Abisko, Stordalen Mire... | reverse complement strand
TGACAGGCTTGCGACTTATTTATCCAAGTTACGAGTACGACACCCGTCGTATCGCGCTGGGTTTTGCCGCTGCGAACGGGAGCGCGCCGTCTATGTCCACAGCGGAGTCTGGACCTCGATACTCGCTGCGCCGTTACTACCGTAACGCTACCCTAGTCGTCGCGCGGCGGCAGCAGCAGTAGCAAATTCCCATTGCGGCTAACCGCGAGGCAGCGAGGCACGACCCCCTATTTTCGGAGTAATGAGCAGCAGAACCAGTACAAACAGCACTAGTAGTTCAACCGTCAGGTAGTGTATCACCAACACGAAGGGTCGTGACAGCCATTCGAGCCAAATTTGACCCTTATCGGACAGGTCCCTAGCCTGGCGTGATGGCGTGTATTTGGTGATGATGTTGAGACCTGCGTGTTAAGGTTAGCGATCGACACTGGCTCTTTAAAGAAGCTGCGTACTAGTCAGCCGCTAAATGGCATAGATCTACGAGTCATTCATCGGATTCTTAGGATAATTGCCCGATTCCGGATGGTACCGAATAGACAATATGGGAACCACCTCTTAAGGATCTTGCCCCGAAATAAGACTTGGTAAAGTAGCGGAGAGGATGTGGTATTCGTTATATGAAGATAGTCAGTTGATCGAAGCTTAAGATATGGACTGATAGCTTGCAAACATACTGGCAAAGTTGTTGACTCCCTAAGGCTTTATTTTCTAGGCCGAAGTGCCTTAACTTTCATTCAATGATATCTTGAGAGCGACCATAAGTTGCTACACACTCAGTTCAGTGTCTTGCGATCTGTTGGAATGGCATGCTGGGAAGCTAGTCACATGGCTAAGTCGTGGCTGGGTAGGAGTGAGGATCGATCCTTAGGAGCTGTCTAATCCGCTCTCTCTGTGTATATAGCACTCATCTTAATCGTCTATCAATCGATAAGTTGCTCAGATTTTATTTTCAACATCATCCGCTTATTCACTTCCACTCCCACTGTGCTGTACCTCTAGCCATCTGACCAATTTACCTATCTTGCCTTTATTCAAATCTTGATTGCACGCCTTGCTGTACACGTGCTGAAATAGACCAGATAGCCTTGTGAAAACTGTATCGCATTCCGGGCACTTGAATGGATAGGCTGTCTCGCTATACTCAATTGATAGGTCACGACAACTAAGCAGCTCACCCCGATACTCTTCCACAAGATATGCCTTCCACTGGAAACACATCGCGGCAGATTTATTCAAATCGATCATATCAATCTCGGAGTCGCATGCGCCGGACTCTAAGTGTATTATCATCGCGGGATAGGTTCTGAATGTTCGGTAGCAACCGTGACATTCAATCGATCGTTCCAAATGCACCATTTGATGCTAAAGCCGGTGTCAAACATAATTTTCGAGAAAACAAGCCTTGACTTACATTATCAAGGTTGCTAGTGCTTTCGAAATGCATCTGGCAAGTTTTGCAGACATTTTGCTCCTTCAGATGATCGAGATACTCCTGCGACCTAGGCACCCATATCATTCCCTCTCCATCGTCGCAGCCCTGGCATACGACGCGGTGTTTTGTCGTCCGAAAATGTTCTAATGATTCCTCCCATGTAGATCCATCGAATCCACAGACCTCGCACCGATAATGGCTAGCGAAATCATCGTAATACTGTTGCAATGCCTGCCGCGAGGAGAACTTTCGTTTACAACGCGAACAATACGCCTTCCTACTTGCTTTGTCAGTTGAGCAATAATAGCAGCAGTGATCGGGGTAGTAAACCCACCCCATCATTAGAAGTCTATGTCAAGGTTTGAATGTGAGCAGTTGAATTGTGTCTCAAAGAACGCTGGTACCCAACGCTATTTAGACTGCCTGTTCGTCATTTCCCCGCAAAGCTCACCACCTTTTCAGCGTCCAATCGCACATGAACCCCAATCGACCTCAGGCCACACACGTGACTAGAGTCGGCAATAGTAGAGTGGGGAAGACTCCGTAACCTCGGACGTAAACATCCACAACAACAACACGCACAACCAGCCAGCTTCCATCATCTAGGTAATCTAAGGTCTCTCCAAGCTCTTACAGATTTGGATTCTTGTTGTCTTTTTTGAATGAACCTATGAAGCGTTTCTATGTTTAGAATGTCTCTGTGTAAGTTTTTAGCTGGAGTCACAAGTCGGTCTGGTCTATTATGTAACAATAGCCGTAGCCAATTGCAGCATGCCGCGAATTTCAACCAAAAGTTTGAGATTCTAGCAGTTTCTCGTGGCTATTACACCAAGCAACGTCAACACGAGACGGCACCATGGCAGCGTGTTCGTACACCATACAAGAAATCGCTAGCAAAGGTCGAGGCATCCTTGCTGCAACCTTTATTCCTTAAGGAACGCGGATTATCTGCGAACCTCCGTTGTTCAGAGTACCCCGCGGCGGCAGGTCCAAAGAACAAATTTATGGAACCATCTTGAAGACAATAGCTGGCCTGAATGATGAACAACGACAGCAATTTCTCGCCTTGAATAACGCATTTGGTGATGAATCTAGCCCTGAACTGGGACGAGTCCGCACCAATGCCTTGCCACTCGGATCCGATGCTATTGAAGGTGGCATATTCTTGGATTCGTCGCGCATCAATCATTCCTGTATTCAGAATGCCCAGAATACATGGAACGAGGATCTCCAGAAGCTGACGATCCACGCCCTCCGCGATATTTCAGAGAAAGAGGAGATCACTATATTCTATCTCTCAGACCGTCCGAGCCGCTAAGTTCGGTATGAAGCCTTGTTGTCATCATTTAATTTCACCTGTTCGTGTAACCTATGCTCGTCACCAACCGACAAATGCCAGAGGAGCGATGAAAACCTGGACGAGGTCAAGAGACTTGATGAGGTGATCGGTAATGGGATAGTGATATTTTCTGCGCCTTTGCAAGCATTGCACAACGTACGAAAGCTGCTAGCTCTCCTCGATAATGAAGGCATTACCGATGCCAGCGTCCCAAGAGCATACTACGATGCCTTTCAGGTCGCCGTCGCGCGTGGTGACCTGGCGAGAGCATCGATGTTTGCAGAAAGAGCAGCCTCTGCGCTTTAGCCTTAGGTAATCGCTATTATAATATCGTTACAATTTTAACAATAGAATAAAATTAATAAAAATATTAATTAAAAAATATGAAATATATTATCTATGACGACGATTACCTAAGGCTAAAGCGCAAAGTGTAAACTCGTATAATTGAGAATATAAAACTACTATATTCTAAATATTAGTGATTTTACTTCTGTTTTCGACTTCTTTCACTTGCTGTTTTACGCGGCTTTCTCACTCGCTAAATCGTCACATTTGAGGCTGCCGCAAATTTAGCGAGGCACAGTATCGCCGCCTTAAAGACAAACAACTGTATCAGAACAAGCTATCCATGCTACAACACCCACTGCCTTCCCCCCGTATACTAGGGGGCTCACTCCAAGAAAAGTTTCTAAGTGAAAATGACTCATACTGTCCAGGCCGGTTGCTATCTGCTACATGCGAAAATGTATATAATGCAATTATTTCTCCCTTTTTCTCCCCTCATCACTCGTCCTTCATTGCTTAAACTTGCCTTGCCCGTTAGTCAATTTTCAATCAATTCTTCGTATGAGTTACTCCTTCTATCTTCTTTCGAAACCTTTACTCTTTGATTGTCATTTATTCTTCATCTTCTATTGGCCATCTTCTACATTTCATCCCACCGCCGCCCTCACCTATTCCTCCCCGCAGTGCGATACAACCTATTTCTCTCCACACAACTAACTCCTACCAACAATATGGCCCGAATCCCTCGACGTTTTGCTCAACGTCAAGCCCTTCGCCATGGTCGAGATGGTGCTCCTCCCACAGTTATCCCAAGTGAGGAGGAACACCCTCGATCATATGAACCTCGGGTCAAGATGAAGAGAAGAAATCAGCGGCGGAAATCCCCCTCTTCCAATTCTCCCGAGGCTAATCCCGATTCCGATTCCGAAGTTGAGCGGGATTCTGGCTATAACTCCCAGTCTGATTGCGAATCTAGTCTTACATTTAATGATAATGATAAAGCTATGTATTATCAGCAGAAAATAGAGGAGTTTGATGCAGGAGGCGTTACTCTATCAAACCCATGCGATGAGACTAAGGCTATGATGGAAGCAGAGTTGGAACGGTGGGAAATGTAAGTCTTTAATTCTAGCTGCAATTGTTTTACTGTTATATGTGCTAACCTTGTATGAACAGATTCTGCGAGGAATCCAAAATCGAGGATTGGGAGGCAGCCCTTAGGGATTGTAAAGCAAGCTCTTTCAAAGGCTACCTCTTTTGGCGGGTTAAGAACTCACGAATCAAGAAAGAATCCTCGATTATCACGTGTTGGAAACTTCTCAGTATGGTGTACGCGCGATTGGTAGAAGAATATATGAATGAGCGCGTCTTGTATGACATCCGTAATGTGCGTCTATCCATTCTTGGGCTTTCTATCTTATTTTACTGACCCTCCGACAGTGGATTCCGCAGTATCTGACTCCTACGTTCGGCCTTGACGACTCGGAGAAGGACAAGGCTGGGCTTTTTGTTGAGGATCTGTGCACCCTTCAGAATGGGCACTGGGTGCGTGATACAGAGGTGTTTGCTCACGAGCGACTCCGGGTACAAATGTCGCCTTTCTTAGATCTTGCAGGCTGTACCGCTACAAGGCCAAAAGCTCTTGTCGGTGTCTTGTACAAAGATATTGAGTTTCAATTGTTCCCACCATTAATCAAAGGTCGGCCGCCAATCATCGTAATGAAGCTCAACTTGATACGGGTTAAAAGAACTGGCGGAAAGAAAAAAAAGTAAGCATTGCTATGACTATTTTTATATTTTATCTTCTCAGTTCACTAATTTATATATCAGGAAGATATTTGCATTTTATGAAGCAGAGGATCTTGCATGTTGCGGAGTCACCTTCATGCTCTCTCTGGCTCTCGCAGATAAAGCTTTTAAGAGTAATCTCTTCTCTTTAAGGGATATCTATAATCTGATTGTCCCTCCTGAAACAGACCGTATTCGTCTTCAATGGGATGATGAATGGGCGGAGCGACCTGTTTTCCGTGACGTTGAGAACACAGCTAATGGGGTCCGAGTATCCAAGACCCAAGCTTTAAATTATTCGAAACACCGACATCATCTTATTCGTCTTGGCCGGACATGTGGGTTTGAAAAGAGGCTTGAGTTCTATGATTTGCGGCGAGCTTCGGGGAAGAGATTGAATGGTACGTTCTTTACTCCTCCTAAATTCTCCTCCGAATCACCCCTATCCTTTCTCTTGTGAATGTTATCATTTAGCTTGGCTAATGATGTGTCACTATAGAGGAGGTGACTCCTGAAGAACGGAGGCAGATCATGGGCCATCGGGGAGATGTCTATGAACGGTATTACATGCCAGCGTTTATCGACAAAGACTGCCAGGCTATTTATCTTGGCTCTACGCGACGCGACGATCTCATCCGGGCCGTTGGTCGGTTGGCTCGCCACGAGCGAGCCCCGACAGAGCTGACAGACGCACAGAAGTTTGAGATTAGCAAGCATCCGGACCTGCTGAGGCTTATAGAACAACGTTCCAGTTATGTTCAGAAGATCAAGGGTCATGGTTATCCTACCATCAAGGCGGCTAAGGGAACGAAGTTGTATGACAAGCACAAAAACAAACAAGCCGAGATAAACACCTTAAAACGCCAGTTGAATAATAAATGGCTTGAGAAGACCATTGAAGAGTTCCACAAAATAGTCCACACCATTGAAGTTGATCAACAATTGCAGGGCATCCGCCCAGCCGATATCCTCACCCCACCTACCATCAAGTACGAGCTCGAAGAGCGAGCTACAGTAGCCAAATTGCTTTTCGAATCCCTTAATGGCCAGACCGAGGATCAGATTCTTGAAGTACGGATCGAACTTGTCAAAAACCTCGTACAACTCTGCAGGCGCCAAGAAACCCCTCACCAATACAAGGCATCGCAGTCAAGGAGGTTATCAAAGACCAGTCATCTGGATAGTGGTACGGATGTAGAGGACGATATATTTGGGGGTGATATTTGGGGGGGAAAGCATCAGAGACAGTCAGGTGTGGATTGTAATACGAAGGCATTAGTGGACGATGGGTTAGACATCGACTCGATGGCTGCTATGGAGATCAAAACGCTGCCTATAGCCCCTGGGCTATACTGTCCTTTCTGCAGGTGGGTTGACGAAGAAGCAGGACCTCGGAAACGAGTGTATTCGTTCTCTCGTGTTGACAGTCTCGGCCGCCATATTCGAGTCCAGCACCTTCTCCCTCGGACTGTCGGTGAGGGTTTTGAGTGTCCTTATGGGGAATGCTCCGCATTTATGGGAAGTATCATGCATTTCTATAACCACGCCGAAGGTCAGCATGGGTTACACCTCTGATTCTCAATCCTCCATATCGAGTATGTATGCAATACACAAGATTATATTTGATAGTTATTTCACCGCCTCTTTTTATTGCAGTCCGAGAAGATTGGCCCTTCTATGATTGCAGCCAAAAAAAACCATGATACTAACTCCTTTCACAACCAACATCACCGCGTCTACCGGCCCCTTTCTCTGTGTGTTCGAGGGCAGTTGGGCTTTTTCAAACTGCTCGGCTACCATGGATTGAGTGAGCATGGCTATAAAATCCTACTCAACTGGGAAGAGTGCTAGCACTTCGCAAACACGCAACTCACTTGGTGACTACGTAATATGACTATACGACGTGGAATTAGGATGAGTAGTACGAGGGGTATTCATTGGCGCCCCCCAACGGCTGCTCCGAGTTGGCAGTCTCCTGAAGAGCAGGAGAGCGGCAGTGCAACTCATAATCCACCAATTGAAGGCGTCCAAGGGCGGTCTCATGGTTTTCTAGAGGTTGGTGGGCCCAGAACTTCATTGTACCCTGCTGCGCTAACGGGTCCGTTCAAGTATAAGAACCCAGGTCTCCCCTCTCATTTCTAGTTGACTCCCATCTTCCTAAGTATTCTTTTTACCGTCACGAGAATCCAAGAACTCTTAAACATGTCTGCCGTACCTACTGTCGCCGACTTTTTCCATAATGGAAAGCCATTTCAGGCCAGCAATGATGCCGATAGAGATTATGAGGTCGATATTGATTTGGCTGCTGTCTCAAGGTCCAAGAAGAGGAGAGCAAGCCAACAGGATGGTTCTCGAGGTAAGAGGCTAAGATAGTACATCACCACATCTTGCTAATAGTTAAATAGATTGGCCGATACTAATTGATGACACCGATTCGCCAAAGCAGAAAGCTTCCGGCCAAGGTTCACACAAAAAGAGGAAAGCAAGCCAACAGGATGGTTCTCGAGGTAAGAGGCTAAGATAGTACATCACCACATCTTGCTAATAGTTAAATAGATTGGCCGATACTAATTGATGACACCGATTCGCCAAAGCAGAAAGCTTCTGGCCAAGGTTTACCCAAGAAGCAACGAAAAAGCCAGGAGGTCGAGACACCATTTCCGGAGATACTGCCATCTACGAATAACTTCAACCATGTAAAGCATCTCTTACAATCGAGTCAAAAAGTTGTCATTATTAGCGGCGCAGGCATATCAGCCAATATAGGCAGTAAGTTGAACTTCATCTGCAAATGCCTTCATTAGTATTAATTCAATCTAGTTCCTACTTTTCAACAAATGCGGAAATCCAAGCAGACCTCCTTTGACCGTTCTCTATACTCTTCTCCAGACGAGACGACTCGTTTCCATTCCACAGTCTGTAGCATGTTTGAACACTTGCAGTCGGACTCACATAAGCCCACAGCATTCCACAAGATCATGGACAAACTAGCAAGCGAACATCGACTTCTCCATCATATTACGCAGAATATTGATTGTATCGAGCAACAATTACCGGATCTTAATGCTAAAACTATCCGTCTCCATGGTCAAGTTGACCAAATGAGATGCCAGAAATGCAACAATGTCTCGAAATTCCAACCTCAACTTTTCCAAGGGAGGGATTTGCCAGATTGTCCGAAATGTACGGGTCAGAGTCAAGCCCGAACAGCGGATGGGAAAAGACCACTGAGTATTGGCATGCTCAAGCCTGATGTGCTCTTGTACGGCGAGCCTCACCCAGATGACTCGGAGATCTTGGACGCAGTTGAGAATGACCTGAAAATATGTCCTGACCTAGTACTGGTTGTTGGCACTACTTTGAAGATACCTGGGGCCCTATCAATAGCTACGAGCTTCTGCCACGCTGCTCGGAAACAAGGCGGAATTTCTGTCTGGATTAGCAAAGAGGAGCCTGCATCTAGAGTTAGAGGTCTTTTTGATTACATACTTCGAGGAGATTGTGATGCACTTGCATGGTCTTCCGTAAGTATCTCTTAGCTAAGTACCCGTCAAAATTCTCACATTACATACTAGAATTTCCCACTCCGGCCTTCCGAGCTTTTCAACGGTTGTGAAATTAATGTACCCCCTACATTCTCCCCAAACATACATCACACCTCTCTTCAACAATTAGGTAGTTACGATGATATACTCACCAATGCACTTGTAGATGAAGTAAGTTATTATTCTAAAGATGAACTAGATTGGCATAAACCAAGGCTTACATTTACAGATATACTATAGGGGAGTCATTCGGAAGTATTCCAGTTCATACTCCTCAGGTGATAAGGATCAGCAAAGTGTAAAATCAATATTGCGAGATGTAGTTATCAGGAGAAAGGACCTCCCAGAAGCAGAACGTCAGCTGCTCGCGTTATCTAGCCTCCAGAAAATTTTCATCAATCTCAAATCGGTCGCGGAGAAGCATGATTTCCGGCGGCATATGAGAAGATACCTTAGTCTCTACTTGCCGGATTGCGCCTTCGAGATTTCGGGCACGAATCGATACACAGTTACCACATACGAGGCGAATGTCATCTCGCGGAGGCATATTATGAAAGGCGAAGAGATCAAGTATCTTTGCGGGATGCGGGTCATCTTGAAAGAAGATGAAGAACACGACCTTGATCGGCGGGGGCAGGATTTTAGTATTGTGGAGACGACTCGAAACAAGGCGACCTCTTTTCTATTTGGACCAGTACGTTTTGCAAATCACGATTGTGAAGCGAATGCCCGACTTACTACGACTGGATCGTATGGAATGAAAGTTATAGCTACCAAGGATATTGGGATTGGTGAGGAAATTACGGTTAAATATGGTGAGAATTACTTTGGAGAGAATAATTGCGAATGTCTATGCAAAACCTGTGAAGACTACGGTCGAGGTGGCTGGAGATCGGGGTATCAGATTGATTCTAGTAGCTTTCCGAAAGCATTGCTCTGTTGTCAATTTCGACACGAGGGGTTGGAGAAGTTAGACAGCTTCCCAGCTGTGCAAGGTGCGAGGAGTAGTCGATTCAGGTCGAAGTGTACATGCGACCATTCCGCATCTTCGAGATCAAAGTTGAGAGAGGATTCGGCCAGAGTGGGTTCCAGCACGCAACACCAACGCGATATGCCAGAGTACGGGAAAAAGATGGAAGCGCACACATGTTATGATCAAGTTCGTGCTATTCGACTTCCTGGCGATTATGTCATGCCGGCTTTTTACGGTGGAACAGCAGCTTGGTCTCATTCTGATAGATGTTTGGGGACCACATCTACACAAGCCAATAATTTGCCTAATTCTTGTCGGATATGTGAGTGTCATAGGAAGCTGTACGGATATCAGTGGCCCAAAACGAAACCAAAGGGTAGATATGATAACGAGGAACGTACCTATTCGCTGAGATCTTAATGGTAAAAGTAGACCATATAAAATTTCCTTTCATGTACTTAGTATGTTTGAATGTAAATTAATATTGGGCGGGTGCTAGCGCAAATGTTCTGCTTAATAATAATAAAATTCTTATAGGTGAGGTGAATTTATAAGTGTATTAGGTAATTAATAAGGTGGTCGTTCTTACCCATTGCACTTTGATAAGCCCATAATAAATCTGTAAATACATGAGCTTAATAAAGTATACTTTCCAATAGGAGTTTTCGGCGTTAAATGTTGCGGCATTTTATAACTCGTCATCTATGCAATAGTTTCTTACAGAGTTAACTTGTTAGCAAAAGTCGAAGATTCTTTCAGCTTCTACATATAAAAGCTTCGAGATAACCTACTATAATTAGCTCATCTATATTATTCTTTTAATCTTTAATAATATCGCACTGAGAATTTTTATTATTGTATTAACCTATTTATATCTTATAATAATACATTTGTACATTGCCATATTATTTCCAGAACATATCGATCATACCGAATCCCTTTTCAGGTATTTTAACGGGGAGAGAATTTAACAGACCCCGCAAAACTAAACCCACACAAAGAGCTATCCATTTAAAAACTCTTCTACATATACATTTCCCCTTCCCAATCTCCCACTTATACTCCCCTGGAAAGCTCTTTAACTCGGTCACTGCTTGAGTAGCTTCTTACAACGTCTAATATTTTCCACCCCTTTCCGAACCTACCACTTGCAAGTACAGCCCTCTTTAACCCATTGGGAAACCTTTTCATGTGAATAAATGAAGTTATATAAAGCTCATAAGTAAAAAATCTCTTACAACTATCATGTTTATTTTAAACCCATTTGGTTTCTATACTTCTGTAGATTTTTCTAATTATCACTAGTTAATTATTCTTCTAGGAAATTTAATTCGCAATTACATTTAAATTCTCGAATAGAAGTATTTATAAAATAAGGATAAACTCTTCATAATATAGCTATGAAAGAGGTGTTACGAGGGGGGGAAGAAGGGCCATACCATTTCATAGGACTATGAATTGCTAATAAAATGGCGAAGTGGCACAAGGTCTATACCTGCAAGCATTAAGCCAGCCTTTTGCTTCCAATGCCCATCCATTCACACCGGACCAATTTTCACGTCATACATAGATCCTCCTTCTGGCAGATAAGTCCGAGGGAGTGACAGCCGAGCACATCACAGCCACCTTAAATGAATGTGGTATATTGGGCTCCGCGAAGGGTCGAACAGTCGGAGAACCTCTTTTGGGCAATTGTATCGCATAGAATCCTGCTCTGGCGATGTATAAAGCTGCTGCTCTAGTAAGCTAAGACGAATCAAAGGAGCTGAATAGGCCGGCACCAGCATGCTAAACGGAGTCCTTGGTCAAGCGCGAGAATGCTTTGATTCCCCTCAAGGTAAACCCAGTCAGTATCAGCACCACCAAACTGCCGACGCATCTCGATGGATGAAATTCTGTGACAGCATGCAAATGATAACATGTAAGATTGACCCATAGATCCCGGTGACAGCATGGCTCTAAGGGATGAGACTTGTGAGCTTGCGTGCGATAGATAGCGGTAATGGCTATGCCCACCTGAAATATGTTGGATACGACCCAGAAGGCTACACGCATGACGCGGGAATAGAATCTCATGGTTAGGATTGTCTCGAAAATATCCCTATTAGGAACAATCGCCGGAAATCCAAGAATTGTTTGGCTGGAATCCATCCACGTGCTCCGTCATCTCCTCCTTCAACCCCGACGCCCCCTTAAACAAACCAACACAAATGCCGGCACCTTTCCGCCACCTCTGAAAGTACATGACCCGCATCCTACTTGGTTGAAGGGTAATTATGCGCACTGCCTCGACGGGGGGGGGGGGGGGGGGGGGGGTAAGGCAGGCTAAGACAACCGATTGGCGGTGGGGTTAGGGGGGGAAT
>Ga0302320_10024641_pt1 | contig 11730 bp, 11 predicted proteins | sample Bog_T0_3_FD_202130 | JGI IMG/M metagenome (GOLD analysis project Ga0302320, IMG submission 202130) | Peat permafrost microbial communities from Stordalen Mire near Abisko, Sweden - Bog_T0_3 | ecosystem: Environmental > Terrestrial > Soil > Wetlands > Peat | place: Sweden: Abisko, Stordalen Mire... | reverse complement strand
CTATGTTCCGGATCGTATCGCGCAGCGTTTCGCCCTTGCTTACCGAGCTGGTTGAAACGGAGAAGCTCACCGGCGATGCGGAGAGCCTCTTCTCGGCGAGTTCGAAGGAGATGCGTGTCCGGGTGCTTCCCTCGTAAAACAGATTCACAATGGTTTTGCCGCGCAGCGTCGGAACGACCGGGATTTCGCGGCTCAAGACTTCGAAGAAGGAATCCGCCGTGTCCAGTATCAGGGTAATATCCTCGCGCGAAACACCGTCGAGGCCGAGGAGATGCCGGATGGAAAGCGCCATTAATCAATCACCCTTTTCGAGTTCCATAAGCCAGATGGAGTCTTCGCCGTCGAGTTCCTTCACCTTGAGACTGACTTCCTGATTCGCCTGCGTTTTAAGCACGGTTCCGGTATAATCCGCCTGGATCGGCAGCTCGCGGTTGCCGCGATCGATGATCACCGCCAGCTGGATGGATTTCGGCCGGCCGAAGTCCATGAGCGCATCGAGTGCCGCGCGTATGGTCCGCCCGGTGAAAAGCACGTCATCGACCAGCACAACGGCAATGCCGTTGATGTCGAAAGGGATATCGGTGATCCGGACTTTGGGTTGCCTGAGAGCCTTGCGGTAATCGTCGCGGTAGAGGGTAATATCGAGAACGCCGGCGGTGCACTCTACGTTTTCGATTTCGGATATCTTGCGAGCGATCCGGCGGGCCAGGAAAACACCCCTGGTCTGCATACCGACGATACCGAGCATAGTGAGATCGCGGTTATGCTCAATGATCTGATGCGTAATCCGCGTAATGGCAAGATCGAGCGCATGGCCATCCATGATGAGGTCGATCTTTTTCATAGGCAGCAAAAAATATAGTTTCAACCGGAATGCGGCAAAAGCATTTTTTAGAAGAAATTGTAAAACTGCAAAAATTACCTCACCTGCATTTACCGTGCACCTATTACAACCCTGAAACCAAGGGTGTTAATCGTCTCCCCCGGGGCGGTTTCGCTGCGGTAGGCTGAACTCAGATTGCTGGCAGGAATGGCCCATGAGCCCCCGCGTAGAACACGAACACGGCCATACTTCAGTGTCGGGGTGGCCGGTCCGGTTGGATTAGTCTGGCTAGTATCGCTATAATCCCCATACCAATCGTTGCACCACTCCCACACATTTCCGCTCATGTCGTATAGTCCGAATGCATTCGGCGTTTTTGTTTCCACCGGCTTTGAGGAGTCCGATGAGTTACCAGCCCACACCGCGTTGCTGTCGATCGCAAGGGTATCCGCATTTGTCGTCGGCGGGTAGTTCCTGCCCCAGTAATAGTCGTCCGTAGACCCTGCCCTGCTGGCATACTCAAACTCTGCCTCGGTCGGCAGGCGATAGCCCGCAACGCTATAGTTGATCACTAAATTTGTATCGATTTTTCCCTTTCCATAGGAATATACCGTGTCTAATCCTGCGAGTTTGCTAAGCGTATTGCAGAACTGTACAGCCTTCTCCCACGATACCTGCTCCACCGGGTGGTTACTGCCGGTTTGGAAATAAGAGGGGTTATTTCCAATGACCGAATCGTACTCTCCCTGAGTAATCAGAGTTTGGGATATGGCGAAGGAACCGACGGTCACGGTATGGACCGGCACTGCGCCCACATTGGAGGAACCCATCTGGAAGGTCCCCCCGGTAAGGGTATCCATTTTGATTTCAGGGATGCTTCCTTTAAAGGGAGTACCCGATCCCCCACCGCTGCTGCAACTCCCGATAATCGCCGCGGCAAAAGCAGCAACGCAAATAAGCAATGTCTTTCTCATCAAAAAAGCTCCTTTTATTGATCCTGGTCTCTTCGGTCTCACCCGGCTACAGGCTTCCGGACGAGTTCATTCCATTTTCAGGGTAGTAACCCTATCTGAAATTGAACCGGAGTACCGCTGCGTTGTGACGTTTTTTTTCCCATAAAGGGATGAATAAAAATATACCTTCATCGATGACCCCTTCAAGACGCAAAAAATATGCGCTGAGCCGAGTGGATAGCCGGTAGATTAGATCTTTCTGCCGGAGTGAATTGTTACAAGTATCCTGGGGCAACTATCTGGCGAATTGGTCGAACCATGAATGAATTTATTGTAGCCGGCCTCTCCATATCTGAAAGGATCGCGACATGATTGAACTTCTCCGCAAGCGGCGAAGCATTCGAAAATTTTCGGACGCAAAAATCGACGGCAAACCGCTCCTCCTTCTTCAGGAGGCACTTCTGAGGGCGCCGTCCTCCAGAGACCTTAAACCGTGCGATTTCATTTTTGTAGACGATACCGCTCAGCTTCTGGCGTTATCTCAGTGCAAGGCACAGGGTGCGGCGTTCCTGGCCGGCGCTCCGCTTGGAATCGTGATCTGCGGGAATGAACTGAAATCCGATGTTTGGGTTGAAGACTGCTCAATCGCCTCGACCTTAGTGCAGATCACCGGGCTTTCCCTCGGGCTGGGAAGCTGCTGGATTCAGATCCGGAACCGGCTCGCGGCAGACGGCACGGCCTCGGAAACCCTGATCCGGACGCTTCTCGGTATCCCTGATTCCCTGCGGGTCTTGTCAATCATCGCCCTTGGTTATCCGGAAGAGGAGAAGGTGCCGGTTCCGGATGAGGACCTTGATTTCAGGAAAATTCATTTCAACAGGTACAAAAATAGATAGGTGAAAAAGCAAACCGTCGGACAGGTCAAACTTGATAGTTTGCTTTTCGGCGGTGATGTAATTTTGGTTTCATCGTGCATAACTCTGCTTGGGGGCAAAGCGCGCTGCAATGCAGGGATAGAATCAGGTAGTCGACGCGTGTATGCCTCGGAGGAACGGTAGGCGGCGCGTGGAGCCGGAATGACGAATAATGAATGAAGAACTTGAGTTACTGAAAGTCGTTTCCTCACGGCTTGAAAAAGCCGGCATCGAATATATGATGACGGGTTCGATGGCAATGGCACTTTATTCGGTTCCCCGGATGACGCGGGACATTGACATCATCATCCAGGTTTCATCTGCACATGTTTCCGGAGTAGTATCGCTTTTCAAGGAAGATTTCTATATTGATGAAGCAACGGTTCGGCAAGCGGTGCAAGATAAAGCAATGTTCAATATCATCCATTCCGAATCAATTATCAAAGTTGATTTCATTGTTCGAAAAGACGAAGATTACCGGGTCGAGGAGTTCTCTCGAAAAAAAAGTATCGTTGTCGATGGCATGCAGATATGGGTGACGTCACCGGAGGATCTCATTCTTTCAAAAATTGTCTGGTCAAAAGGATCCAATTCAGAGATGCAGCTCCGCGATGCCCGGTATATGCTTCAGGTATCACGGGAAATCGATTTTGAATACCTGCGGAAATGGGCAAAGGTACTTGGCATCGAACAACTTCTCTCGAAGGCCATCAACAATGATTGACACTTGCCCTGAAACCACTGCCCGCATGGCGGGGATGATGGCCCTGAAGACCCCTGAAGAACGATTGCGGATGGCAGGAAGCATGTTTGACGCCGGTCGGAAACTGGTTGAATCAGGTCTGCTTCATGAAAACCCCTTCCTTAACAAAGCACAGCTTCGGGCAAGGATATTCATCCGGTTTTATGGGCAGGATTTTTCCAAAACCGAGATAGAGAAAATAATCCGGGTTCTGCCGAATATGCAGTTAGATTAGGTAGATCCGGCACAATTTCGGGTAATCCTGCAGAACATTTCTTTCGCTGGAAAAACTTATTTTAATTGTCGAGGCAAATTATATGAACGTGGAAAAAGTTCTATCTATTTCGAACTTCGATCCAAATGAAAAGGCAATTGATACAACCCGGCATCTCAGTCATGATGAACGGATCTCTATGATAGAGGATCTGCGAAAAGAAACGGCGAAAGTAACTGGGCATGAATATCCACAGAGACTTCGAAGAATTCTTGAAATTGCTCATCGATGAGGGCGTGGAGTTTGTTATTGTCGGAGGATATGCCGTTACCTTCCACGGTTATATCCGAGCCACACAGGATATTGATATTTTTTATCGGAATTCGAAAGACAATCTTCACCTTATTCAAAACGCTCTTTCAAAATTCGGCCTTTCCACTACCTCTGGGCAATTATCAGAATTTGAAAATCCCGGAAGCATAATCCGCATCGGTATTGCTCCGGTGAGGATTGAATTGATCAATTCAATCAGCGGCTTCTCCTTTGATGAAGTCTGGAAAAGTCGTGTTCCCGGCCATTATGGAAAAATACCGGTATTTTTTATTTCGTTTCAGGATTTGCTGAAAAACAAACGCGAGGCAGGAAGACCGAAGGATTTGGCCGACATCGACGAACTTGGTGGAAATCGGGAACCATAGTCGGCTATGGTTTGATTGCCCTTTTACTTTGCCAGCGAATCCAGCATTGCATCGATATCGCTTGATTCGGGCGATGCCTGGACGGCTTCTCCCGAAACGACCGTCGAATCGATGTGCGGTTCGATTTCCTTTTGAGGTTTTTTTGCAGAACTGTCTTGCTCAGGCGGGGCCAGGCCCTGCCTGAGCATTATAGCATATATCAATCTCGACCGCCGGGCGACATATCGCATGGGCGATGTCGGTTTGAACTTGATGGGATTCGGGAGCACCGCTGCCAGCCCTGCTGCCTCGCGAGGCGAAAGTTGCGCCGCCGAATGACCGTAGTAATGCTGCGCAGCGGCCTCGATACCGAACACGCCGTCACCCCATTCGACGACATTGAGATAAATTTCGAGAATACGCCGTTTGGTGAGAGTGTGTTCGATCCGCCAGGTGAGAATGGCTTCCTTGATCTTCCGGACCGGATTCTTGCTTGGGCTCAGGTAAAGATTTTTAGCAAGCTGCTGGCTTATGGTGCTTCCGCCAAGAGCAAATTTCCTCGTTTTAAGGTCCTTTTCAAGTGCGTACTTCATTGCCGGAAGATCGAATCCGTCGTGCCGCCAGAATTTTGCGTCTTCTCCGACGACGACCGCACGGGCGATAAAGGGCGAAATGCGGTTGTAATTCACCCATTGCCGCCGGATCGTAACATGCCTCCCCTCATCCTGCCATTGCCGTTCCCGGTACTTCATGAACGAGGTGGTACCGGGGTTGTGCTTCCTGAGCGCCCCTACCCGGGGGAAGAAACAGTACCATGCAATGCTGGCAATAAAGCACGCAATTATCAGGAGAATTAATTTTCGGAGTATTGGCGCGGGTTTGCTCATGTGGTAGCCATCAAGGGCTATCCATAAAATACTTCATTTTAAAAGATCCCTCCTTGCGCGTCGGGCAACCGGGCAGAAGGAGGCGCAGGCAACCTGCCTTATTGCAAACTACTCCGGTCCATTGTATTTTGCCTTTGATATCGAGTCCTCCATGGCTCGACACCTCCGGTCCCTCCCCCTCAGGTGAATGGAGTGATACCTGCCAGATGAAAGAATCCTACGTCCACGGCTACAATGAGCGTGAAAACACCCGGCTCCACGACCAGGCTTCAACCCTTGCCGAATTGCTTCATACCGATACGCGGTACCCTGCAAAGAGCCGCATTCTGGAAGCGGGGTGCGGCACCGGCGCCCAGACCGTTACCCTTGCCGGCAACAGCCCGGATGCATTGTTCGTTTCAATGGATATCTCGGCATCATCCCTTGCCACGGCCCGGGATCGGATACGGCGCACCGGCATCGGCAATGTCATCTTTTATCAAGCCGATATCGCACACCCCCCATACGCGACCGGATCTTTCGATCATGCCTTTCTCTGCTTTGTTCTGGAACACCTGAAAGATCCCGATGCGGCTCTGCGAACCATTCGGTCGCTTCTGAAACCCGGCGGAACGATAACGGTTATCGAGGGCGACCACGGCTCAGCGTATTTTTATCCCGACAGTGCAGCTGCGCAGGCGGCAATCAACTGTCAGGTCGAACTTCAGCGGCGCGCTGGCGGTAATGCCCTCATCGGTCGCGAACTCTTTCCGCTTCTGCAGGCGGCGGGCTACGATTCGGTCAGCGTTTCGCCACGCATGGTCTATGTGGACGGAAGCCGGCAACATCTGGTAGAAGGGTTTACCAGGAATACGTTTACCGCGATGATCCGGGGTGTCCGCGAAGCGGCCCTTGCGGCAGACCTGAGCCATCCGGCTGTCTTTGACAGGGGAATTTCCGATCTCTATCGAACTACCGAATCCGATGGGGTGTTCTGTTACACATTCTTCAAGGCAACAGCCCGTTGCGACCGATAGAGTCATGCTGCTAAAACTTATTCAGGATAAATATCATTGAACCTGCCCTTTGCGAGACCCGAAGGCAGCACGGATTTTGCCAACGAGAATCACCTTTGCAATACCGGTGCCGCAATAATGGGCCACAGGCTGGATTCGCTGATTCACACTTTTTTAAGGCAATAAAAGAGTCCGACACCCATGCCTGGAAAAAAAAATCTGCCATCCGCATTGGATAAATCTTCACATCGGCAATCCTCGGACGCACCTGTGCAGAGGAAGCCTGTTGCATCCGACAGCCAATCGGTCCGGAAGTACCTCCCCCTCGTGGGATTGCTCATCGCAATCGTATGGTACGCCGCCTTCAAGGTCGGCCTCATGGAGTGCAATCCGGGGTATACGCCTGCCGAGGATAAGGGGATGTTCTGGAGCGAAACGGCATACCAGTATCGGTATGCAAAAATGTTCGCCGAAAACGATCCGCATATCTGGCAGACCTTGAAAAGGGACACGCGGCTTCAATACCCGGAGGGCGTCGATACCTGGAAGGATTACACTACCTTCATGGAGCCGTTTGACGGTCTCGTTTACCGTGCGCTCATTCCGAAAACCATTCCCTTCCATGTCTTCCTGCTCTGGTTCGTGGCCCTCTTCAGTTCGCTGACGGCGCTCCTGATTTATGCGATCTGCCTGGCACTGTGGAAAAACCGGATGATCGCCTTTATCGCTGCATTCTCCTGGATGCTCATGCCGGCAAGCTTCATGCGCCAGGTATCGGCAATTTACCTGAAAGAGGATTTTTCCCTGCTTGTCGTCGTCGGCTTCATCATGCTTTTTATCGTCGGGATCGAGGATAATCGCCGCCGCATCGCCGTGCTCGGGGGCGCTTCGCTTTTCGTTTCCCTTGCATCGTGGCACCTCTCGCAATTCTTCTTTCTCCTCCTCATGGGCTGCGCCGCACTTTTCTTTATAGTCCGCGGCGAGTGGGAGCGGCACTGGACCCGGAATATTCTCATATACCTCGGCTTTGCGCTTGCCGCCGCCTGCCTGCCGGTGCTCCGGCAGCGCGCTTTTATCATCTCCCAATCTATGCTCCTCTGCTACGCGCTGCTTGCAACGCTCTTCATCACGGCCCGGTTACGGATCACCAACCCGGGCCGGTGGTGGCGGAAGGCGGCAATTCTTTGCGGCGTATTTTTCGTTTTTGCCCTGATCGACCTCCCCTTTGCCGCACGATTCAAGGAGTACGCCCATGTCTTTGAACTGTTCATTTACAAAATAAAGTTTCTCGGGGTGATGCCTTCGGACCCGTCGCTCCTGCCGTTTGAAGCACGCGTGTTCTGGGCAGGCGATTTTAACGGTGCAACGCTCGACCAGCTCATCGCCGCTTTCAGGTGGTATTCGCCGTTCATTGCGGCGATACCGTTTTTTTTCCTCTTCGGCATGGCACGCGGAAGATTGACGCGGCAGGAGCAGTTCCTCGGCCTCATCCTTCTCGGCGCCGGCTTCATCTACTGGCTGGTCGACCGGCTGTCGATCTTCTTTGCACCGGTCCTTGCAATTTCCCTCTGCATCATGCCGGTCCTGCTCTTCCGTCTGGCGGCGCGCAGGACTACATCAACACGCCGGCAAGCGGGGAACGTGTCGCCGCTCGCCTGGGGTGCCTATGCCTTCTTCGGCGCCGTCATGGTTCTCAATTTTTCTATAGTCACCAAGATGAAGCCCGTAATCGGCGAAATCGCCGCGAACAAAACCGAGCTGTTCGACTGGATTCGCTCCTCTACCGGCGCGGATGATCCCTTCGTCGGCAATTTTTCCGACGGCCCGATGATCCTGCTCTACACCGGTCGCCCGGTGGTACTCAACTCCCAGTACGAAAATAGTTTTATCCGTAAACGTACCGTCGAGTTTTACAAAGCGTATTTCGGCACCGAGGACGACCTGTACGCCTTCTGCGCGAAATACGGTATCCGCTATGTCATGGCGCGGGCGTCTGCGGCAATCGACCTGAAGGCAGGCGGCGACCGGTGGAGCGCCGCCTTCATCGGCCCGCTTCCGGAGAAGAGCGCCGCGGCGCTCATTCAATTTGCACCGCCGACCATGGTGCATTTCGCCCCGGTATTTGACAATGCGCAGTACAGGGTCGTGAAGGTCCTTTCCCCGGGCGAAAATCGCGCAATTCCCTGGAAGCGCGGCTATAATCCGCGGTTCGATCCTTCACTTTTCGAGAAGAACGGCTCCAATTATGTCAATACCGACCTGTCGCTCAAAAGGATCGAAGCCGCCGATGAACTGCTTCGGGACGCCGGGCCGCTGTTTTCGCAGATGGTTCAGGCCTACCAGGCGAACGCAATGGACCAGGGACGCCATGCGGCCGATCTTGCCCGCGAAAAACTGAACAAAGCGGCTATGCTTGACCCGAGAGATTATATGGTCTACTCGAACTGGGCGATTCTCGAGGCGGAATCCGGCGGGCTGCAGGAAGCGGTAAACAAGGTAGCGATGGCTCTTGCCATCGCACCGTCCGACCGTTTGCTCCAGCGGATGTTTTTCGATTTTTCGGGCAGGACTGAGCAGTGGGAGCTTTCGGAGCTAGCGGGGAAGAAGCTTCTCCAGAATCCTTCGAATTTCTGCAACCGCTCATTTCTGCAGCAGCAGGTTGCCGATGCTGCCTTGTCTCAAAAAGAAACCGCAGAGGCAATGACCTACGCTGACAGTTCTCTTGCCGGTATTTCTGAGCCCGACAGTTCCGGCTGCAACCGGCCCCTGCTCTATTATATCCTTGCAGCTGCCTCATTCCGGCAGGGAGATGTTAAGAAGGCACAGGCGGCCCTGGCGGAATGCGCGAAGCTCTCGCCGGATGCGGAGGTTCAGAAGAGGGTTGAGGCGCTTGTTGCCGAAGCGAATAAAAGAAAAGGATGAAGGATGAAGGAAAAGGAGAAAAACAGCATCAAATTTTAATCGTGCTCTCCATTCTTCCTTCCTTCAGACTTTTATCATCCTTGAGGTCACTACACCAAACGTCAAAAATCGTACGGTAAGGCTCTGTTGCGCAAACTTATTGCACGCAACAAAGCAATTGCAATAGGCTTTTGCAACTCCAAAATGCTGGCATTTGACCCGGCGAGGCCGTATTGCACCAACGTTCGTTTGCGCAATACGGCCCCATGAGCCTTTCGCTGAGTGCTTCGGTGGTTTATCACCCGTCGATTCTCAAAGCCATCCCAATTTCATTTACCGGACACCATGAACTGGACGATCAATCTGGTTCCACCGATTGCCAGTGAGCATAGCGCGAACACCTTCGCTGCGAAGCCGTTCCTGCGGGTACCCAAGAGGTATGGCGCTCGCCTTATCGAGGCGCGCAATCTGTTCAGCGTCGAGTCGGATCGAAGAAGCTCCGAGGTTCGCGTCAAGTTGCAAGCGAGTGTTCGCCCCGAGGATGGGAATGACTCCTTTGGCGCTCACCCATGCGATTGCGACCTTCGCTGGGTCACTCTGGACCTCTGCAGCGACAGCAATTACGACGTCAAGCAGCGCTTCGTGGTCAGCCCCTGCCTGGGGCACACCTGCTTTGAATTCGGTCGCACGCCCTTTCTCTCCCTTGCGGTACTTCCCTGTGAGGATTCCGGCCGCAAGAGGCGAATAGCCGAGGACTCCTAATCCCATCGCCTCTGCCATGGGCAAGAGTTCTCGCTCCGTCGTTCGCTCAATCAGGCTATATTCCAACTGGAGTGCAGCAATCGGTAACCAGCCTCTCAAGTCGGCTATCGTTACAGCGGTAGCGACTCTCCATGCCGGGAAGTTGCACAAGCCTCCATAGACAATCTTGCCCGCGCGTGCCAGGTCGTCGAAACCTCGCACAATTTCTTCTATGGGTGTTACGCCATCATCCAGATGCGCGAGATAGATGTCGATATGGTCGGTCTTCAGCCGTCTCAAGCTTTCTTCGACAGCTTGCACCATGACTTTCCGGCTGTTTCCCAAAACACCGAGCGAAGGGTTGGCCTGGGGACTCCGAGTGTATTTCGAGATGAGGACGAAGTCATTGCGTTTGTTCCCAACGAACACTCCGATCAGGCGTTCGGACTCCCCTCCTTGGTACGCGTCAGACAAATCGATCAAGTTGCCGCCCGCTTCTGCATAGCCTTCGAGAATCTTCAAGGCTTCGTCGGGCTCTGTTCCATATCCATACGCCTTACCCAACATTCCAGTACCCAGAGCGAACTCTGAAACCTTCAGACCTGTTCGATCTCCAAAAACCTTATAGCGCATTGAACTCCTCGTTCCGCCTCTGGAGAGGTCGGTGTAGGTCAACCCTACGCGGTATGCTGCTGGAATGACAAGAACCCACAAAGCGGTCGGGTACTCACCGAAAAGTAAGTCTCCTCTACCAATCAACGCCAGAGATTGCTCACCGGAGGCGGCGGCAGAGGCTTTCGAACTTCTGGAAGGACGATGGGAAGCTGGTGATTATTGAAGCTCCCCGAAGCAGAGCTTCGGGGACCGCGAAGCAGCCTGCCATCTTCTATAGGAGAGGAAATATTTGTAATTCGCTCGCTAACCCCGGAGCAGAGCTCCGGGGACCCCGAAAGCAGCCTGCCATGCGCTCGCTGTGCCTGTTCACAATCTCTTTGGCTGCGAAGGAGCAGCATCGCCTATCATGCGTCTCGGTACTAGAGCGGGCGATCCTAAACGTGTCACAGAAGATGCTCCTTCATCCTTCATCCATCCAGCTATCTGCCCATGACCACCATTTGCTTTTCCAGGCTCCCGGCCTTGAAATGAACAATAAATTCACCCGCGGAGAGATTCAGGCTCTTTACCGACACAGAATAGCTTCCTGCCGACTGCAGGCGATTGAACGCGAACAGTTTTCTTCCGAGCATATTGTAAATCATGATTTGTACCGGACACTCCCGGTTAAGGGAGTAGGTCAAGAGTCCATTTTTCAGGCAGAAAGATTGCCCGACCGCGATTTTGTCCGCCGGTGCCACCGAAGTTGCGGCAATGGTAAAACTCCACACCGCAGACCACAAGCCGGCTCCGCCCGAATTCGAGGCTTGAACCCTCCAGAAATACTGGCCGCTGTTGGCAAGGCCGCTCGCCGAACCGCTACTTGAGGTCAGGCCGGACTGATTGACAACCGTCGTTAAAAAGGTGGAAACAGTCGATACCTGCAGGTCATAGGAGGCGGCCCCGCGCACCTTGCCCCAGGCAAGCGTCGGCGAGATCGACTGGTTGGCGGCACCGTTGGCCGGCGACGAAAGCGAGGAAATCCCACTGGTGTAATAGAGAGGATACACTCGTACATTTCCGGTAAACGATGTGCCCATGCCGAGGTTATTCATTGTCCCGCACTGGGAATCGGTCGCAAAGATGCAGAGATAATTTTGTCCGAAAAGCAATGAATCGGCATTTCCGAAGCTCCAACTCCACATCGTCGAATCGGTGCCGGCCCCGGAGGTAATGGTAGCTCCGTTCCAGGAGCTCTGAGCCGTGTTCACCCGGTTAAAGACGCCCTG
>Ga0302320_10024640_pt1 | contig 11730 bp, 7 predicted proteins | sample Bog_T0_3_FD_202130 | JGI IMG/M metagenome (GOLD analysis project Ga0302320, IMG submission 202130) | Peat permafrost microbial communities from Stordalen Mire near Abisko, Sweden - Bog_T0_3 | ecosystem: Environmental > Terrestrial > Soil > Wetlands > Peat | place: Sweden: Abisko, Stordalen Mire... | reverse complement strand
GAGTCGTACCAGAAATCCCGATCCTGACTAAGTGCCGCCTGGCTCCCTTGCGCCGTCCCCCACACCGTCCCAAACCGCACATACTGTAACTGGGTTGGCAGCTGAGTAAGACAATAGAATCCCCGAACCCCGCACTGCACCACCGTCTTCAGCCCGCTAGTCGGCGAAAAAACCGTAGCCGCCCACACATTCGTGTTCGGAACCTGCGTCCACCACTTCGCCCCCACCGGCAAATACCCCGTCAGGTGCGGAGCCTCTCCACTCCCATAACTGTCGATCTTGATGAGCGCGCCCACCGTAGCCGGGTTCGTCCCGCTGGACGGAGGAGTCAAAGTTTCGTTCCAGGTGCAGTCCCGCAGCAGGTTAATAGTGTCCCCCGGCTGAAAACTGGAGATCCCAACTTCCAGCAAAGTGCGCCAAGCCAGTTGCGGACTAGTCCCCGGATTCCCATTCGACCCATAATTGCAGTCGACATAATAATTGGAGGCACACGCCAGCGGCCCTCCCAGTAACAGAAGCAATAACACTCGTTTGATCATAGGAATTTATCGTATTAAGTTTCCAGGGAAAGCCGTCACGCATCAATTCGCAATAAAGACCGGCGTATTGCTGTCCACCCAGTTATCCGCAGGAATGGTCATCCCATTGTTCAGCGTTCCAGCCGCGCCCACCGTTTCCGCAACATTCCCCGCAAAGGTTGCGTTGAACGTGTAACCAAGCGTCGCGCATCCAGACGTTGCACTCGCCGTAATCGCAAGATAGTATTTCCCCGGCTCGACCGTCCCCGGAGTCGCCCACGCAAAGGAATGAAAGGCGCTCGCCCCCGTCATCCCCAGCGCCGCAGCCGTCTGATTCCCCGTATGCACCACGATGTTGCCCGAACTGTTTAGAATCCCCAGATCGTACGTGCAGTTAGCCGTATCCGCTCCCACCACAAACCACCGCGCCGTCGTGGTCGTGACCGGCGCATTGACATAAAAGCCCCAAAGCTGAGCCTTCAAAGCCGTACCGTTGAAACTGATCGGACTGCCAGTCGAAGCCCCCGCCGGAGATAGCATGATGCCAACCGAGTTATACGGCCCAGCCACCACGCCCGAATCCGCGATCGCCCCCGTCCCGCTAGCCTTGGCATAATTCCCCGTAACTAACGTTCCAGTCGTCGCATATCCCGGAACCGTCGGAGTCCCCGTAAACACCGGCGAAGCAGTAAGTGCCAGTGTAGTTCCACTTCCCGAAGTGCCATAAGAAGTCGCCCATCCCGAGCCCGTAGAGTAAGGTACGCCCGCCCCCGGATAAATCATCCCACCGCCCGAAGACATACACGAAGCTCCGCTAGCCAGCTGGCAATGAAACGTATTATCCGCTCCCACGCCCAGCGAAAAGTTCATCCCGCTAGGAACCGTCACCGAAGTCCCCGTCCATTCCACACCCGACCACTGCGTAGGCCCGGACCCCGTCTGGTTGATATTCCCCGCCACATTAAGATTCCCGCTCAACGTCACGTTATTAGAAAACGTCTTAGCCCCTGTAATAGTCTCCGTCCCCGCCAGGTGCACAACGGTAGAGTCAACCGCGGCCCCAGTTACTTGCGACACAGAATAGTCTCCAGTCGCCGCCGTCACCGCGCCTGTACGCCCAAATACCGAACTCACCGCTCCGCCTCCGCCGCCCCCACTCGGAGGTCCAAGGCTAACTCGCACATTGCCGCTCTCAATTCGCCCGATCACCTGCACGCCGGTCGGCCGAGTCGTCGATCCGGTATCGTGACACTTTCCAGCCTGCGTGTTACTCGCAATCACGTAATCTCCCGCGACCGGGCTGCCACCATCGAAGTTACATGCCGCTACTCCCGCCCACGTGAGCACCGCTTTGTTCGACGTGCCTGCCCCGCCGCTGACGATGCCAACCACGCCATCCGTGCTCGACGTGGCCGCCGTCTGCACGCCGCTTGCGCCGCTGTTATAAATGGCCGGAGAATTCAGCGTCGTGCCGTTTGTGCCGTCGTTCTGAAACTCAAAATCCTCGCGGCCCGTGCTGTAGATATTGAATGAGGTCTTGGCGAAGACGCTCCGCATAGCCTGCCCGCTGTCGGTTCCCATGTCGTAACTATTGTCAATGGTCGGCTTCATGCCGCCCGTCGCCGCGAACCCCCATTTCAGACTGGAACCGATATATATCCCCAACCCCAGCGCGTTGCCGCTGTTCGCGTCCTCGCTGCGCAACACCTGATAGCCGCTCGCTAAGTCGTACCCCAACGACATCCGCGTCCACGCCGTGCCATTCGTATAGGTCGAATACACCCGAAAGTTCTGCGCGGTACTACCATTCCGCTCCTCCAGGTTATCGCCATTGTCGCCGCCCGGATCCGAGTTGAATAGATTAGTTAGACCCAGCTGCACCGCCTGCGCATTGTTATCAATGAAGAACGGCGCGTGCTTCGACGAGTCAAACCAGAGAACGCCCCAGTTAGTAATTCCCGCCGGCTGCGGGGTTTCGGGCAGCTGAATAACGTCAGGCGTGGTGCAATTCGCATTCCCGTTCGCCGCAATGCCCGTCGCAAACGATCCGCTGCACTGCGTCGGAGTCGCCGCCAAAGCGATAGCCGTTCCCGCCTGTCCACTGATAGTCGAACTCGTAAGAGCAACCTGCTGCGTCGTTCCACCAATGTTCACAACCGGCAACCCAGCGCCGGTATCGAGCCCAATCCCGCCAACCGCCGGAACGTAGCCACTCCCCTCCGGCAACAGTAAGTTCCCGCTAACCGCCACATTATTAGTAAAAGTCTTTGCCCCTGTAACTGTCTCTGGACCCGCAAGGTGAACCACCGCCGCGTCAACTGCAGCTCCAGTAACTTGGCCAACCGAGTAATCCCCGGGCGCCGCCACCACCGCACCCGTCCGCCCAAACACCGAACTGACATTCCCGCCACCACCGCCAGACCCGCAAGCGCTTCCGGTGGATGCAATCACGCCCGACACAACGTTTAGGCATCCATTCGTCATTCCAGCCAGCGTAACGCTCTGGGCGAACTTCGCCGGAACATTGAACTCTTTCACGGATGCGCTCAACCTTTCCAGCCAGTTAGCGTGGATTCCGTCGCCGGTTTGCGCAATGTAATTCGTAATCGACAACGGAGCTCCAAACGCAAGCTGTCCGGAGCTCGCGTATACGTTGCCGGGCGTGTCCGTGCCGATCCACGTATCATTCGCGCTCGCTGGCGGACGAAATCCATAAGTCGACTGCGTCAGAGCTGGTTGGGAATCAAGCAGCGTGATTATGTGGTGCGCGGAAACAAGGGCTTCCGGCGTCGTTGAGAAAGTCAATCGCCCTTTGGAGAGAGTCATGCCACCGCTGAGATATGCCCCGTCACTTAGGATCGTCGCTGTCTGATTCGGAACACTGTTATTCGGAGATGTCGCGCTCGCCAGGCAGCTCGTGTAACCTCCCGGTGACGCTGCCCCATAGTTCGAGCACCAACTCGCAATCTCTAACGGATTTCCACTCAACCCCACCCCTATGCCGCTCTCGTCCATATCTACCTTTACCGTTCGGTTGACCGAAACAATTGCGCCGGGCCAGAAAGTTAGGGTTCCGCCGTAGTAAGCCTGTTTGATCGTATAGGCGGACGTCGATGACGATCCGTTATCTATATAAGTGCACACTAACCCGCCAGAGCAGGCCGCTGCCTGTGTAAGTCCCTGCGCCACATATCCACAGATCCCGCCCGCTCCACCCGGGCATCCCCCAGTGTAGGGATACACTGAACCTACTCCGACTGGACTTGTCATGCGGAGCACGTCATACGTTATGGCATCCGAACCGCTGGCGACCCTCGGCCATCGCACCGGAATCGAATCTGATCCGGTCGAAAGCCAGGTCATAATCTGCATTGGAGAAGTTGCCGAAACCGCCGTCGTGTCATTCGCTACGATGTAGTATGTATACGGAATGGAACCCGTTCCGCCTCCCGCATCCCCTCCGCTCATCCCGCCATTGCCGGCGATTTGAAAGTTCGCGGCCCCGGTCGATGCTCCGGCAATCAGTCCCGCGAATCCCAGACCAGGAAACGGTGACCGCGCTGGACTCTGCGGGTTGAGGGCATTGCTGTCCTCCGAATAAATGTTCTTAAGATATGCTCCCTGATAGTTTCCGGTGGTGTTCGAGGAATACACTTCCCACAAACCACTTGCTTGGATCACGGTGTTCTCGACATACAATCCATTGGAGTTATAATCAGTGACTCCATTCGAGAAGTTCGCCGTGATCGAAGAATCCCGCAACGTTATAACCGGGGCAATCTGCATGCTCTGGTTTCCTGCCGAGAATACAAACGATCCCGTCCAATTCGCATTCGCGTTCAACGCGATGCCCTGGTTATTGAAATGGTCGATTGTGGCATTCTCGTCATCCCACATATCGAAGAAGTTATTGAAATGCCCATTCTCGTTCGCTTTATCGTAAGAAATGTCGAGCAGATGCGTGTCCATTGCGTTGTCTAATACCGCGACATACGCCAGCGCCACCACCCCGGGACTTGCTTGCCCCGCGATATCAGCGCCACGGTGTGCGTACTGGAACGTCGTTGCGTTCGGCACAGCCGTGATCGTCGCATCGCCCCAGTAACTGCCGTTGTCGGTAAACAGGATCGTCACCATATCTCCGACTCGAAAGCCATGCGGGCTGGCTGTCGTGATGGTTACGACCTGCGAAGTCATTTGGGTTTGCGTGATCGCGACTCCGGCAAAGGCTGCGTTGCCCGACACGTTTACTGGCGTACGAAAAGTCAGCCCCGAAACCGTGTTGTCGGTGTAGTCATTGGAATACTTCAGATCGCCAATCTGTAAGCAAGCTCCGCGTCCAAGGCAGTTCAGCGATGTTCCATAGCCGTTCAAAACAGATTGGTTGGAATGCAGGTAGATCGTCCCATACACGTTGTAAGTGTTGACCGTGCTGTTAGGTCCATTTGCTGGAATCGTTACGTTGCACTGGCTGTTGTTGTACGAAGCCGCATTCACTCCGCAAGCCGCAATCAACGTCTCCTGAATCCCGGAAGAGGCCGACCCAATTGTGTATCCAGCCGCATAAGAATAGAACGGAGTAAACGTAATTGTCCCCGACGCCGCTCCTGAACTGCACCCCCCGGCGCCGCTAACTATGCTCACCGCTTCGCTGTTTCCTCCTCCAGTTAGAAGTGCCTGATACCCCGCTCCGATCGTTGTATCAATGCCCACCGGGCACGGAGTAAACGTAACTGTTGCCTGCGAGCCCGCCGTTAACGGGCTGGAGATGGTTTGTGACCAATTCAGTGCCGTCGTGGCATAAGTAATCCCGGCAGGCGCTCCACCGCCGCAGGACCCCCACGTCGAGTTCCCGTTCAAACAGGTAGCGGAACTGGCCACGCCCGCTCCCAGTTCGCCGGACGGGACCGACCCATTCACCAGCCCTGCTTTTGCCAAAAGCCCGTTGTCCACATAATTCCGGTCTGCAGCCTGATTGGGAGATGTCGGATCCGCTGCCAAAGCTAGGGGCCCAGTCATCGTGCCGCCAGCCAGCGGCACATAAGATCCCGAGCCTACGTTCTGCACTGCCGCATCTACGTAACCCTTATTCGCTGCGTCCGTGGTTTGCACCGGCGCCGGAAGCGACGGTGGCGCCATAAACTGCTTCGTGCCAGTGATCGTTTCCGATCCCGCCAGGTGCACCACCGTCGCATCAATCGCCAGCGGCGCCACCGCCGCATTCACGTACTGCTGAGTCGCTGCCAGATTCCCTAGTCCTGTACCCGGCGTCGTCAGCACCGCGGCAATCGTAGTCGGCGAGGTTGCCGGCACTGCCCAATATTCCGTTCGCACCGTTCCATCATCCAGTTGGAAAACCGCGACATAGTAAGTTCCCGCCGGAGACGCCCCCACATTCGGCACCAGCTGCGCCGTAAATGCGCCCAGCGGCCCGATCGTCACGGCCAGATTACCCGCCGCCACTGCGTCCCCCTCCGCGGACTGGAAGGTCGGCCATGAAATCAGCACCGTACCCGATGCCGCACTTCCGTCAGCCCGGTACACCGTGCCGCTGATGGTCGTAAGCGCCGGCCCTTGGGCCCGCAACGTGGTCGACAATCCCAACCCCGTCAGCAGCACCAGTATCAGAGAGGTCACCACCTCCGCCGCCATCGGCAAACACCTGTGATTTACCGCGAACCATCTGCGCATGTCTTTTCTCTCCTCAGTAAGCGCACGCCAACCTGATTCCGCCCAATAAGAAAGCCGCTCAATTGAGCGGCGCCCCCGAAAGGTTTTCCCCTGTGTTCCTCTGTGTTTCTCCGCGTCCTCTGCGTTAAGGATTTTGACTTTCGCAGCAACCGCACCAAAACACGATTGTCACTCTGTTTGTCACTCCGTTTGTCACTCTGAAGTCCGCGGCTCGCTCTCCACCCGCGACGCCAGAAACCGCCGCACGCTCGCCACATACACGTCCGCGAAGTCCACCACCGGCCGCTGCTCTTCGATCAGCACCATGGCCGCTTCCATCTCCCACTCCAGCGCACATAATACCGCCAGCGTCATCATCGGAGCCCGGTGGACCCCAGCCGCGCAATGAATGTAAAGTCGCGCCTCCGGATCCTCCAGCGCGCTCAGCCCAAAATCAACCCCGCGTTGCAGCAGTTCCGGACCCTTTGGCAGAAAATCGTCGTCCGTCGGATTCCACAGCACCCGGATCCCGTGCGGTGCCGCCAGCGGCCCGTCATCGAACTCCATCTGCATGTCGAGCACGTGAGTCACACCGCTTTGCGCCAGTTCTGCCATGTTCCGCGCGTTCCAGATCCCCCCGCCCAGCCCAATTCGTTCCGTCACCCACGAGATATCCATGCCGAGATCCGTCCACCTTCCGGCGCAATCCTCAATCTTATGCTTGATTCTACGTCACCCGCCCAAATAGAAAAGGGCCCGATTTGCGTCGGGCCCTTCAGAGTTTTGTTTTTTCTCGACTCTTAAGTTTAGGATATCAAATCACAGGGGGTAGACGGACATTTTTTCAAGATTTATTTCGGCATTCGTTTGAGTAAGTTACCCCGAAATCCCGACTTTTCCCCTCTTGACAACTTTCCCGACCAGCCCCCGCCACCCTATCCAGCAAACCCCCTGCTAGCAGTATCCGTGAAAGCTCGTCGAGCGCATCCTGCAGAAGGCGCCGTACGTTTCTGGGAGTACAGCCGAACATTCGCCCCACCTCGACGATGTCATACTCCTCGATAACATTCATGGCCAACAGCTTCTTGTCGATTACGCTCAGTTTCTCGATCGCCCTCTCCATGTCGGTCACAAAGATTACGACGTCCTCAAAGTTCCTCATCGTGTACGACGTGACCCGCGTCCGGAAGAACTCCCGGCCCAGCAACGACGGCACCCTCCCCACCTCAACCGAAGCCCAGGCGTACCGCCGCAGCAGCGCTACCGTCCGCCTGCGGTAGGGCCACAGTTCCATCTCCGTTTCGCCAAACAGCACCGAGGGCGGAGGTTCCGCCTGCCCCATCAGATTCCATGCTTGCGAGTTCGTGGTTTGTGTGCTGCTCATGCCCTCACCTCCATCGCAGCCACGCCCTGCAGACATTCAATCCGGCCCGGGCTCTGAAGGCTTTCTCTCGGAACCTTCGCTCCCCGCGCACCAGCTTTGCGCCGGCGGGCGCTTCGGGGCGGTGCCTCCTCCACGTTTCGCATCGCTGCCAAACGGACACGACAGCCGCCGCAGTACACGCCATCTGCTCCCTGCCGGCGCAGCCACAATCCGCCGCACCGCTCGCAATACTTCAGTTCGACTTCGATTTCCGGACCGTCCATCCTGCCTAGGAAGTTCATGATTGCCTCTCTCGATAAGATGAAGAACATTCAAACCAACAAAAAAGCCCTGGTACCGATTTCTCGGCCCAGGGCTCGTTTCTCTTACGATGACCTGTTTTGCTATTTAGTTAGGGTTGAAGCAGTTACTGAAATCTGGCGGTCACGCCACCATCTGGTTGACGGAAGTAACCCTCCTCATAACCCGATTTGAGCACTTGCCCGTTCTGCAAGAGCAGGCTCAAACGCCCGTTGAAGTGAATCGTTTGCAGCAAGCGCTGCGTGGCGGCCGACAATAATTCCGCCGAGCGTACTTTCCGGCGAAACTCCCCAAAACTTCTTTCTTCGTTCTCGTGCGACGGTACTTCTATCATGGCCAGTAACCTTTCTCGCAAATATAAATATATTTAGAGACATATAATGCGTTTGATCCTAGCTCCTATAAAGTTACTAAGTCAAGCACATGTTTATACCTTCGATACGTACGACAGTAGATAATACTTTGGAAGATGACAGTTCATAAATACTTTCAGATCGGTTTGGGGCCCAAGTTGCGCGACGACAGCGCCACCACAAATCACGTAGTGGCGGACGCATTCGTCCGCCCCGTCGGGCGGAGCTCGACAAATTGTCGCCAACGTAGTCGAAACTAGGAAGGATCGCCTGCACGTTGTCGGCTTTAGCCCCCTGGGGCCACGAGCATGCAATACCAGTTTCTTGTGGAACTTCCCTAACCCCAAGCCCGTATATACGTCAGACTAGTACGGACCCCAGTGTGTCCAAATACTAGTGTGTCCAGATAATGGAGATCTGCCGCCATGCGCAAGCCTTGCCTGCCTGTATTCGTCGCTATACTCGCCCTCGCCGCCTTCACGGCCTCCGCCCGCGCGGACGATTGGTCCAAAACCTACGACCTGACGGCCAAGCCCGAGTTGCGCGTCGAAGCCCGCGACGCCAGCGTCCATATCGAAGCCTGGGATCAAAACAAGATTGAGGCGCGCGTAACCACCCGCGGCTGGCATCTGGGAACCGGCGGAGTGGAAATCGTGGAACATCAACAGGGAAATACGGTCGACATCGAGTTGCGCCAACCGCACACCCATTTCTCCATCGGAATCGACAACCGCCGCATCGAACTGGAGATCCGCATGCCACGGAACGCGAAGGTTAACATCCACACCGGCGACGGCAACGTCTCGGCGAAAGGTCTGAAAGGCGAGTTGGATTTCACAACCGGCGACGGCCGGCTTGAACTCGACGATGTGGATGGCAATCTGCACGCCCACGCGACGGTTCCGTCCGCGTCTCCGGTCGCTTCGATGTCCTCGAACTGCGCACCAGCGACGGACGAGTTGAAGTGGAAGCGCGGCCCGGATCCCAACTGCGGGAGCCTTGGGACGTTCGCAGTTCCGATGGCAGCGTGTCACTCAGAATCCCGGGAGATTTGGCGGCGGACATCGAACTCCACACCAGCGACGGCAGTATCACCACCAACATTCCGATCACCGTCGAAGGCAGCTTCAGCCACCACGACGTACGCGGCAAAATCAATGGCGGCGGAAACCGATTGACCGTGCACACCAGTGACGGCTCGGTCACGCTGGATAAGTTTTAAGCGAAGCGATAATCTCAGGGAGCGCCTTCGCACCTCAAATCCTTATGCACTGGAAAATCTTCGCCCTGTTTCTGGCGGCGCTTTCGGCTGCGCTGCCCGCCTTTGCCCAACACTCCTCCTCCGAGCCCGTACTGGACGTTTCGGCCATGGATAAAACCGTTGACCCCTGCGTGGACTTCTACACCTATTCTTGCGGCGGTTGGGTCAAGAAGAATCCGATTCCACCGGATCAGTCCAACTGGGGAACATACGGCAAGCTCGAGGACGAGAACCGCGCGCAGTTAAGGGCGATTCTGGAAGAAGCGGCGAACACCAACCGCACGCGCGATGCGGTGGCGCAGAAAATCGGCGATTACTATGCGTCCTGCGTGGATGAAGCGGCCATTGAGAAGCTGGGCGCCAAGCCTCTGTGGCCGGCGCTCGACCGCATCGCCGCTCTGAAATCGAAGCAGGACCTGGCCGAATATGCTGCGACCACCGCGTTTCCGCCCTCGCTCTACGGCGGGGGAACGCTCTTCACGTTTCGCTCCAATCAGGACTATAAGGACTCGACGCAGGTGATCGCCGAGGCCGATCAGGGCGGACTCGGACTGCCCGATCGTGATTACTATTTGAAAGACGATCCCGAATCTCAAAATCTGCGCAAAGCCTATGTGGCGCACGTCGCAAAAATCTTCGAATTGCTGGGAGACAAGCCCGCCGATGCGGCCACGGAAGCCGCGACCGTGTTGCGCATCGAGACCGTGCTCGCCCAAGGCCAAATGACCCGCGTCGAGCGCCGCGATCCTCCCAAGCTCTATCACAAAATGAGCGTGGAGGACCTGCAAAAACTCGCCCCGGCTTTCCTCTGGAACATCTACTTCACCAAAACCGGCGTGGGATCGCTTGGGTCTGCGCTTGCCACACTGAACGTAGTGACCCCCGACTACTTCCGCGTCATGAGCGAAGAAATCGAAAAGGAAACTTTAGCGGACTGGAAGATCTATCTGCGCTGGCATGCAACGCACGACGCCGCCACCGACCTGTCCGCCGCCTTCGTAAAAGAAAATTTCAATTTCTACGGCAAGACTCTGCGGGGACAGGAGGAACTGCCCCCGCGCTGGAAGCGCTGCACCAACGACGTGGATAACAATCTCGGAGAAGCCCTGGGCCAAGCCTACGTAGCAAGGTATTTCGGCCCGGAAGCAAAACAGGCCGCGCTGAAAGTTGTGCTGGAAGTCGAAGCCGCCATGCAAAGCGAGATCAAGACTCTGCCCTGGATGGGAGTGGCGACCAAGGAGCAGGCTCTCATCAAGCTGCACGCGATCGCGAACAAAATCGGCTATCCCGACAAGTGGCGAGACTATAGCGCGCTGGAAATCGTGCGCGGCGACGAAATCGGGAACTCGGAACGCGCATCCTGGTTCGAGTTTCACCGCTGGCTGGCGAAAATCGGCAAGCCCGTAGACCGCAAGGAGTGGGATATGACGCCACCCACCGTCAACGCCGACTACGATCCCCAGAGAAACGACATCAACTTCCCCGCCGGAGTGCTGCAGCCGCCGCTGTTCAGCGCCCTCTCCGACGCCGCTCCCAACTATGGAGACACCGGCGCCACCATGGGCCACGAACTGACTCATGCGTTTGACGATGAGGGCAGCCAGTTCGACGCGCAGGGAAATCTCCGCAACTGGTGGACCGACGCCGACCGCAAGGAGTTTGAGAAGCGCGCTCAATGCGTGGTCGATCAATATTCCGGGTACACGATCATCGACAACATCAAGATCAACGGCAAACTCACGAACGGCGAAGACCTGGCCGATCTCGGCGGCACGCTCTTGGCATATCTGGCGTGGAAGGAAGACACCAGGGATCAAAAGCTGGAGCCGCTCGATGGCTTGATGCCCGAGCAGCGCTTCTTCGTAGCCTACGGCCAGAGTTGGTGCACGAACGAGCGCGATGAGAACAAGCGCCTAAGGGCAACGGTAGATCCGCACTCGCCGGAAAGCTTCCGGGCGAACGGCGTGGTGTCGAACATGAAAGAATTCAGCGCCGCGTTTCACTGCAAGCCAGGCCAGCCGATGGTGCGAGAGAACGCCTGCCGCGTCTGGTAACGCTGGTGTGGAGCGGACACTCTTGTGCGCCGCTTTTGACTTTGATTCTGAGAGGCACGGGAGTTGGATCAAAACGGTAGTCGGGATAGGGACGGAGACCGAGGCCGGGATCAAAATCAAGACCAAGACCAAGATCAAGGTCAAAGGCGGCGGACAAGAGTCTCCGCCCCACATGGGGGCTAGCCGCGTT
>Ga0302320_10024639_pt1 | contig 11730 bp, 12 predicted proteins | sample Bog_T0_3_FD_202130 | JGI IMG/M metagenome (GOLD analysis project Ga0302320, IMG submission 202130) | Peat permafrost microbial communities from Stordalen Mire near Abisko, Sweden - Bog_T0_3 | ecosystem: Environmental > Terrestrial > Soil > Wetlands > Peat | place: Sweden: Abisko, Stordalen Mire... | reverse complement strand
AAACCTCCTTGACGTGCAACAACCACGTTTTCCCGAAAATCGTCACCACCGGCACGCCGGCATCCAAAAGCAACCTCACCTGTTCGTCGTCGGCAGGCTTGATCCCCTTGCGCCGGGTCGAACCGAAGGCCGCCACCTTGGCGCGCTTGAACTTCCGGGTCTTGGCGCGCTCGAAAAACTCAATGTCCTTCGGATTGGAACCCGGCCATCCTCCTTCGATGTAGTGGACGCCGAATGCATCCAGTCTCTCCGCGATGCGCAACTTGTCCATCACCGAAAAATTGACTCCTTCGCCCTGGCTGCCATCGCGCAGGGTTGTATCGTATATTTCCACGTCAGGTTTCATAAGACACCGGAATCCGCCTCAACATCCCCAAAGCGAGTTACCGGGAGGGTGATTAAACGACAACCGTGCCGCATTTGCAAAGCCGTTCTTCCACGGTTGCGCCGTTTCCACGGCCAATTCATGAAGGGGGATTCAAGGTTGGGCGCTGGGCCAAGACCAAACGCAAGGCGCGAGAGCGGCGCTCCGCGGACATCTGGCACGGTGAACCGGGATTCTGGTTTATCCCGAAGACTGACTTTGATCTGGCATGTGTCCGCGCCACCACCGACCGCGACGCCAAAGCCACGGGCTCGCCAGTCCAACCCCAGCCACCCTGGCCGAAGAAAGAGGCGCCGCCGGTGCTGCCAGCAAGAAAAGCGCGCTCAAAGAGAAACTTACCATCGAACAATGGCAACAGGTGATGCCCGCCAATTCCAGCGCGGTCACGCAAACCAATTCACTTCCAGCCGCTCCGGCCCTGTCCGCAAGCCTTTTTGCCGCGGTCAAAGAAGGTGACCAGGCTGCCGTAAAGGAAGCGCTCGCCAATGGAGTCGAGATCGATGCGACCAACAAAAATGGCGACACGGCATTGATGACGGTGGCGAAATATGTTTATCCGGAATTTCTGAAACTGCTTGTTGCCAGCGGCGCCATCGTCAACGTCGCCGGTGCCGAAGGCCGTACCGCCCTGATCTACGCCTCCTGCAACGGGCAGTTGGAAAACGTGAAATTGTTGCCGGGAGCCGGAGCCGATGTATTGGCGACTGCGACGCATTCAGATAAGCTCGCTCTCGTTGCGCTCCACCTGACGCAATTGTCAGGGCAAGAAGCCGAAGCCAATTGTAAGCGTCAGCCACGTTAAATCAACCCCCAAGGCCGTGAGTTTCGTAAGCGGCAGTGGTGAGGTTTAACGCCAAGAGGAGGGAGACGTGCGTTCTGCACAGTGTTCGCGTGCAGGGCTCTCCATTTTTGACAGTCACCCAAAACCCCAACAGAAAGGAAAACACCATGGCAGATTATTCTACCAACTTCAGCTTTATCGTGCCCCTGCCCGATACCGCTGCCCAAGAATACGCGCTCGATCTGGCCGGCAAAGGCAGTTCGATTCAACAGGGAGCCGAACCGCCCGCCGACTTTCCGCCCGCCTTCGCGGCCTGACGGAGGACTGGTGGTTTGAGGCCGAAGCCCAAAACTCCGGCAGGCGATGCGGCCTGTGGCTGCATTCCGAAAATGGCGGCCTCGATGCCGTCTGCGCCTTCATCCAGCATCTCCTGCAAAAGTACAGTTCTACAGAACCGGTGACCTTGGAATGGTCGCATGATTGCTCCAAGCCCCGGACCGATGCGTATGGCGGCGGCGCTGCAATTATTACGGCCACCGAAATCAAAACCATGAGCACCGCGCAATGGATACAGGAAAACATCGGGCTGCTCACGCCCCCGGAACCCTATGCCTAAACTCGTTTGCTCCTATGCCCATGACATTGCCTGCTTCGCGGACTTTGTCGTGGAGGCAAAAACAGAAAGAGCCGCCCTCCGCAAAATCAGGAAGGCGTTAAAGGACGGCAAATTCGAAAACGTGGACGCCACTCCTGCCTGGGAGAACGGAACCACCAACGAACGGGTCTTCGTGCAAGGCGAAGCAACTGAACATTCACCCGACACCACGTTGGAACAACTGATTGGACAGGACCACCTGTTCAGTCCGCGCACCCGGTGCTGCGTCCGTTGCGGCCGATCCGCCGCGGACGACGCGGTCGAACCCATTCCCTGTAAACCATAGAAAGGACAACATGCGTCACTTCACCACCATTAAAACCCAAATCAAGGACATCGAAGCCCTGCGTTTGGCCTGTGCTGAACTCGGCCTGGCCGTCAAACAAAACGCCATGGCCCGGGGCTATTACGAAAACCAAATCAAAGGCGATTACGTCATCAAGCGCAAAGGGCCGTATGACATCGCGGTCAATCAACAGCCGGACGGTTCGTTCGGCCTGACGGCCGATCTCTGGCAGGGAAATGTAGAGAAAGAGGTCGGAACCAACTACGGCAAGCTGATGCAGCTTTATGCCGTCCACAAGGCGATGCGGGAGGCCCGCAAGAAGGGCCATCTCACCCGGCGCCAACCACAAAAAGACGGCTCCATCAAGCTCGTCATCTCGGGAGTTTAACCATGCCCAAATCCATTGAAATCATCGTTTCCCCCTCCGGGGAAGTTTCCATCGACGCGGTCGGCTTCAAAGGGGCCGATTGTGAACGCGCCACCGCCTACCTGGAAAAGGCGCTCGGTGTGCAGGATCGCAAGGTCAAGAAACCGGAATACCGGCAGCGGCAACAGAGCATCCAAAAACTCGGCCAATGAAACCACATATCATCACGATCGCTCCCGATGGCACCGTGCGGTGTCTCTGGACCGAGGCCATTCCGTTGCACGCACCGGGCCGGTTGGCGGTAGCGCGGGCCAGCACGATCGAATTCGATCCGACTGCGCAACGTTGGGAAGTGCGATTGGCGTCCAACCCCGGCGCCGTCGTCTTTTCACACGCGTCCCGGGAAACCTGCCTGGATTGGGCACGGGGGGCTCTGCAATGACCACCATCACCATTCATCGGCTGTCCCTGCAATTTGACGCCGACCGGGTCACCCACGGAAACAACGAAAAACAGGCCGCGCAAACGATTGACCTGATCAACCGGGTCCTGCAACGGGAGCCCTTCGGCTTGGCCGCTCAACTCATCGCCACCCCGGATGAAATCGAGGTTGAACCGGCCGCCGATTCTCCCTGCGAAGCCTGCGACGATGACGGCTGGGTGCGGTGCAACATTGGCAACGATCAATCGCCGCAATTCCAAATTCAACGCTGCGACGCCTGTGAGAAGTTCGCCAGCGACGAAGAGGCACGCGTAGCGGCCATGCAGGCGGCGTAAACCTCAAAAACAGCAATACCAGAGCCGGGTGGATTTCCGTCGTTTTCTGAACATTGCCTTGCCCTTGTTGATCAGGCCCTCGATCCGCCTTATGTTATGATATGAGCATGTTGACCAATATATCCGGCACCCCCGCGCGGCCGGCGTGGCCCGGTCGCCTCCTGCTTTTATGCCTTGGTTTTCTCCTGTTCACGAGTCCTTCAGCAAATGCCCTGCAGGAATTCAACACGGACGTGTGCGTGTATGGCGGCACCTCGGGGGGAGTGATCGCGGCGGTCCAGGCGGCGCGCATGGGCAAGACGGTGGCGCTGATCGTCAACAACAACCATCTTGGCGGGATGACCACCAGCGGGCTGGGCAAGACGGACATCGGCAATTTTGGAACCGGTTACATCCAGGGGGTTGCGCTGGAGTTTTATACACGGGTTGGCCAGACCTATGGAACAGGGGCGGCTTTTACTTTTGAACCGCATGTGGCCGAGGCGGTTTTCAACGAGATGGTGGCGCTGGCCGGCGTGACGGTTTGCACCAACCAGTCTTTGGCCTCGGTGACCTTGCAAGGCCAGCAGATTGTTGCGCTGACGATGAACAACGGCAACTTGTTTCGGGCCAAAATGTTTATTGACGCCAGCTATGAAGGCGATTTGATGGCCCAATCCGGCGTCACTTACACTCTTGGCCGCGAAGCCACGTCGCAATATGGCGAGAGTGACAACGGCATTAGCAAGCCCAATACGGGAGGGCACCAGTTTGGCAGCCTCGATGTCAATCCGTACGTGATAACGAACAACCCGGCCAGCGGACTGCTGCCGTTTATTCAAGCCGGCAGCCCCGGCGCACCGGGCAGTGCCGACCAACGAATCCAAGCCTACAATTTCCGCCTGTGCCTGACCCAATCCGCCACCAACCGGCTGCCCATTACGGCACCGCCCAATTACGATTCCTCTCAATACCAACTGCTGGCTCGCTACATTCAGGCCATGCTGGCCCAGGGCACCACGCCGACACTCAGGACTTTCATGAACATCTCGACCCTGCCCAACAACAAGACCGATATCAATAATAACGGGCCGGTCTCGACTGATTTTATCGGCCAGAGCGACACTTATCCCGAGGTCGATTACGCCAGCCGGGCCCAAATCTGGCAAGCCCACCAGAACTACCTCCAGGGCCTTTTATATTTCCTGGCTAACGATTCCAGCGTTCCCTCTGGCGTTCAAAGCCAGATGCAGTCCTTTGGCCTGTGCAAGGATGAATTCAGCGACAACGGCGGTTGGCCCTGGCAACTCTACGTGCGCGAAGCCCGCCGCATGATTTCCGACTACATCATGACGAAGTCCAATTGTCTTGGCCAAACCCTCGCGCCCAACTCCATAGGATTGGCCGCGTACGGAATAGACTCGCACAACTGCCAGCGCATCGTGGTAAATGGTTATGCTGAAAACGAGGGCGACACCGAAACCACGAGCGCCGCGCCGTATCCCGTTTCTTACCAATCAATCGTGCCCAAGGCCACTGAATGCCCCAACCTGCTGGTGGCGTGGTGCCTGTCGGCTTCCCACATCGGCTTCGACTCGTTCCGCACGGAACCGGCGTTCATGATTGTAGGGCAATCCGCCGGCACGGCCGCCTGTTTGGCGATTGACGATGGCATCGCGGTCCAGCAGCTCAATGTTGCGAAGCTGCAGGCGCAGTTAACCGCTGACAACCAGTTGCTGCAATGGGGCGGCGGCGGTCTGATCGTGGACGATGCGGATGCGGCCGGGGTGGCGATTGTCGGGCCCTGGACCAACAGCACTTCCATCAGTGGTTATTACGGCACCAATTATCTGACGGACGGGGACACCAACAAGGGGCTTTCCAGCGTGACTTTCACCCCGACCCTGTCGCAAAGCGGTTCCTACCAGGTGTATGCGCGCTGGACCGCCTATCCCGATCGGGCCACCAATGTGCCCATTGACATCATTTATCCGGCCGGAACCACCACCGTGTATGTTGACCAGACGCAACATGGCGGAGAATGGGTGCGGTTGCTGACGACCAACTTCAACGCCGGCACGACCGGCGCAGTGCGCATCCGCAATGGGGGCACCACGGCCTACGTCATCGCCAATGCCGTCGAGTTTATTAGCGTGACCAATGTGCCCACGCTCAATGTGTGGGCCACCGACAGCCAGCCCTGCCGGTTTGGACCGCACTCCGGCAGCCTTACGGTGAGCCGGAGCGGAAATACTAATGTGGCGCTGACGGTCTATCTCAACTTCGGCGGCAGCGCCGTGAATGGCTCCGACTACCAGTCGCTGGCCGGTGCGATCACCCTCCCGGCAGGCATCGCTGCGAGCAACATCAGCGTCGTCCCTTACACCAACGCGCTGCCGGTGGGAGACAAGACGCTGACCGTCACCCTCGCCAGCAATTCGGCCTATGCAATCGGCGGTCTGGCTGTGGCCAACCTGACCCTTTACGACGTGCCGCTTTATGATTGGCGAATCCGGCACTTTGGCGCCAGTGCCACCAACGCGGCCATTGCGGGCGATGGCGCCAATCCCGCTGGCGACGGCATACCCAACCTGGTGAAGTACGCCCTGGGGCTTGACCCTGCGAATATCGTGAGCGGCCCTCTCATCATCCCCATGATTGACAAGAATGGCTGCCTGGCACTTTCTTACACGCGGCCCGATCCGCCCCCACCGGATGTCAACTGCCAGGTGGCCGTCTCCGCCGACCTGCTCACCTGGTCCGCCCACTCTGCCTGGGCCGTCCCGGAGCAAATTCTCCTGCAGAACGGCGATGCCTTCGCAACGGTTGTCTTCCGGGACACTATTCCAATCACCGCCGCGCCGGAAGAATTTCTGACCCTGCAGGTAAACCGCAGATAAACGGCGGGCGCTTGACCCAATACGGAATCCTCCGGCCCCGCCGCAAAACAAATCGAGGTGAAAAACTTCCTCCATGGCCGCCCACCATTCGTAGGGTGCGCGGTCGGCCAGCGGTTCCTGGCACGGCGTGCAGACCGCCCGCGCTTTTCTGCGTCGCCGGGTCGGCGGCCATCTTCGCCATGTCCGCCGCGAAGTCGCCGCCGCAGTATTCAAAACAACTGAACAAGTAGTGGCGGCCATTCCCGTTTACTGAGGCACCGCGGTGCGATGAGCCGATTAAAAGGCGCTGTTCCATCAGAAACGCTGAACTCTTGCTCGACATTTAACCCGCTATATACGAAAGGAGAATCATCTCATGGGATTAACCATCCATTATTCATTAAAAGCCACGGGCAGCGAGGCCCGGGCACGACAGTTCGTTCAGGCGCTGCACCAGTGCGCCCAGGACTTGCCCTTCCAGGAATTGGGTCCGGTCAAGCAGTTTTCCGGGACGGAAGGTGATGCCGACCATCGTAATGATCCGTTGCGGTGGTTCTTGATCCAGGCGGAAACGAGCGTCGAAATCAAACCGAAGGGCCGGAAGCAAACTCCGGATTACACGCAGTGGCAGCGGGTCAGGCCGTTGCGCGGGATCGGTTTCACGGCCTGGCCGGGTGAAGGTTGTGAGCAGTCCAACTTTGGCTTGTGCCAATACCCGGCCGTGGTGCAAACAATCAACGGTCCACTCAGAACCAAGTTGTCTGGCTGGCGCTGGGGCTCGTTCTGTAAAACACAATATTCCTCCGATCCCCGGTGTGGCGGTTTGCCGCACTTCCTGCAATGCCACCTCACCGTGATTGCCCTGCTTGATAAGGCCAAGGAACTTGGTTGCCTGGATGAGGTGCATGACGAAGGCGGGTTCTGGTCCCAGCGCAATATGCAGGACCTGGTTCGGCAGATCGGCTCCTGGAACGAAATGATCGCGGCCTTTGGCGGGGTGATGAAGGATCTGGTGGGCGAGGGAATCGAAATGCCCATTAGCGAGTTTCCGGACTTCGAAAAGCTGGAGGCGGCGGGCCAGGCGAAGCTTCCACCGGAAATCGCGCAACTGGCCAAACTCGTGCAACGGGTCGCCCGCTCGCCGGGAACATGAAATCCAAAACGCCCCGCCAGCAAGGCGCCAGCGTGAACCTTCTCGCCGTACTGGGCCAACGCAATATCGAAGCACACCGGCCCGCCGCGCAATTCTACCGATTGTTCGGCGCGCCTCTCTCCCGATTCTGGGACTCCTTCACTGGCTTCGATATTGTGCGCTTCGATGCATTGATTAACCCGCCTGCGAACCAAACTCTGCGGGCCGGCATCAAAGCGAAGCATGGCGAAGAGGCCGCGATGTTAATTGAGCGCCTGCTCCGGCTGTTCTAAATCGGTCAGAGTGCCAGCACCAGTATGATTCCCAGCCCAGAGGGATCATATCGACCCCGCTGCTTGGCCAAAGTGAGCCGTTCCCCCACCACCATGGGCACCCGCAATTCCACCATGGAACTTCAAAGTGCTGTAGGAGGCGTCCTGGGGATCGCCCAGCAGAAGTTGAATCTCCCCGACAATCGAACTTAGGGATGCGGTCTTGTTGAGATATGCGTCCACTTTCTTGTGAATGATGTCGCGCACAACCTGGCCGTCAAAGATGAACCCCGTCAAAAGCAGGATGGGTGTGTTCGGCAACGACTTTTTAAACTCGTCGATCAAAACGAACCCGTCGCCCTCTTCGATTAGACAATCCATGATGATCAACTGAGGTGGGTCCATTTTGACCAATCTTCTGGCCTCTTTGGGCATGGCAGCGGTGGAGACGCGGTAGCCAACCCTGGTCAGAATTTCCGCCAGTAATTTACTGATCACCGGCTCATCATCGACAGATAAAATGTGTTTGATCATTTGGCTCCTCTAGTCGGAGGTGGGATGCACCCGCCGGGCGGAGCGACTGCTCTCGCTTCATTCTAACATCGTCGAGATCGCTTTTGACTTGATGAACTAAAAACCCTCGGAGGTTTTAGGGAAAACCTGATACCTGAACTGCCGCCTCCAGTCCCAACTGCGTGAACCAATCCCACGAAAGGCCCCCCCCGTCCACCTACACGAACAGGAAAATCAGCTCGGTCTGGACCTTCCGGTCCGACTCCAATCCCGACGCCGAATACGAAACCTTGCGCTGTCGTTGGTGGAATGCAAAAGCAGTAATCGCGAGGTTGTGGCGCGGGAGAAAGCGCAGGCGGTGAAGAAGAACGGTCTCCTGGAACTGATCGAAACCACCGAGTCGTTGGACAACATCGGCGGCCTGGACCCGCTCAAGCAATGGTTGTTGCAACGCCGGGATGCCTTCTCCCAGCGCGCCGCTGCCTTTGGATTGCCCACACCCAAGGGCGCGTTGATCCTCGGAATTCCGGGCACCGGCAAATCGCTCACCGCCAAGGCGACAGCGCAGGTCTTCGGCATGCCGCTGCTCAAGTTGGACGCCGGGCGGATCTTCGCCGGGATTGCGGGGCAATCAGAATCCAATCTCCGGTCCGTGATTCAAACGGCTGAGGCCATTGCCCCGGCGGTGCTCTGGATGGATGAATTGTGGTTCGTGGACCTACCCAGCCAGGCAGAGCGACAGGCTATTTGGACGATTCAAATCGCCAAGTACCGGCGCGACCCGAAGGACTTCGATGTGGTGCAAGTGGCCCGGGCCACGGATGGCCGCACCGGGAGCGAAATCGAGAATGTGTTCATTGACGCGCTGTTCACCGGGTTCGAGATGAACTAGAAGCCCACCGACTTGACCGTCGCCAAGGTGCTGACGGAATTCGTGCCGCTGTTCAAACTGATGGCGGAGCAGATCGCCGGGTTGCGGAATTGGGCGAACGGAAGAGCGCGGCTGGCCACGTCAACGCAGGAGGTAGGAATGGGTCTCAGGAGAATTGCCGCCTGACGGGCGGAAAGGAACCCGCATCGCGGGTTCCTTTTCTTTACCTATTAGCTATTAATGACGAGTAGTTTGAATGCTCTGGAATCGTTCCGCGCTCCACTTTAAAGTTGCCCAAGATAACTTATCTTGGAAATGGTTCGACCTTCGATGGGACCGCCGGAAGAGTCTTACGGGACCACCTGGACGCGATAAAAACGGCGCGAGTTGGTGGCAGCGCCAGGGTCGGCAAATTGTGTGACGCTATTGCTGGATATCTGGTTGGTAGCGAGCGCAAGCCAACTTTGACCGGGTCCGAGGTTAGTGGCTGCTTGCAGCGCGTACTTGAGACCCGTGGTTCCTGCGAGCTGGATGCGGAACGGACTGCGGACCAACCCCTGCGGTTGCAATTGCGGCGCCTGCACTTTGACCACCGTGGTGTTTAAGCTGGCGGTCTCGGTCACTCCCCGGACAGTTAGTCTCCCGGAGAGATTGAGCACCGTATCGGCACTGACATTTCCGGCGCTCAAAATACCGTTGGTGATGCTAAACAGGCTCGAAGACCATGCGGTGGGCAAAATGGTTGACGACGAGCCGTCGCCAAAGGAGGCTGTGGCGATAAACGTCACCGAAGAATTTTCATTCACCAGCGAAGGCCCGGTCAGGACCAGGTTGGTTAATTCCGGTAAAGCGCCAAAGCCGGGGGCGCTGGACGAACCGCCGCCAACGGGAACGCCGCCACTGGGCGGAGAAGTATTGAAGATCTGGAATATCTGCTCGGTGTCTTGAGCCTGCGCCGGATAACCGCTAAATTCCGCGTTCTCGTAAATCGTAGCGTCGAAAACGGTAGGGGGGTAAAAGTAATAACCCACATCAACTTGAACCCAGCTACCGGCTGGAATGGCCGGAAATGGCACATTCGTAATTGTTTCGTCGCTGTTGTAGTCATACCCATAATCAACGTAATACATTTCCAAATAGCCCGGCCGCGAAACACTTAGTGTGGGGTTGACGATAGTGATGACCCCAGCCCACCCGACAGGCGTATCACTGTCAAAATTATACTCGGCGTACGAATTATTGGTGGCAATATAAAGCCCGTGGCCATAGAGATCTTCCGTGGAATAGGGGGATGGTGGGACGGTCATGGTAACTACACTGCTGGTCACGGAACCAGATTGATTGGTTATCAACACGGAGTAGCTTCCCGAGTTGGTGACGTCAACCGCTGCGAAACTCAGGGTTGGGCCGGTCGCGCCGGCGAGAATGGAGCCGTTAAAGAGCCACTGATAGCTTGGAAACGGGTTACCGGTCGCCGCGACCGAGAAGGAGGCATTGGTCCCAGGCATCAGAATCAAGTTTGTGGGCTGGCTGAGAATGGAGGGGAGTGTTCGGGCGCCGATTAGATTTCCATATCGAAAAATTGTTCCATTGGACGAACCTGCTGCCGTCATGCCGTATAAGGCGCCGTCCGCTCCTTCCACCAGCGCGGTGCAGGGGGATGCGCCATCCCCTCCCACCCCGGTGAAGCTCGCCAATACGGAATAGTTCTGTCCACCGGTTTGAATGGAGAAAATGGTGCCGCCACCGCCGTTGCCGCCCGAACCGGTGGTGCCGTATAAGACTCCGTTTACCTCGGTCAAGGGCGCTCTCGGGTACGCTCCGTCGCCATTTGTGCCTGTGAAATCATACAAATCAATATAACCGGCTCCGTCCCGATTGATTCTGAAAATGTTGCCTTCGCCGTTGATCCCGCCATAATCAGTCACGCCGTAAAGCGCGCCGTCGCTTCCAAGGCAAAGGTAAGCGAAAGTTTCCGGCGGGAAATTCAGATCCGTTATCGCGCCGGCGGTTGTTATTTTTAGCAGAGATCCGTTGGCCAGGTACAAAGCCCCATCTTCGCCAGAAACGAATGGCTGGTCTGTCCCGAAATAATAAGGCAGCGAGGTCACGCTCGTAAAACTGCCTGCGGTGGTAATCCTAAAGAAGATTCCATAATAATCTGCTCCACCGAATTCTGTGACGCCGTAGAAAGCGCCGTCGCTCCCTTCGACAATGCTTCCCGGGTACGTCGGTGAAGTGACGTCCCCAAGAACTTCGTTGAAGTTGTAGAGTACGGAGAAGCTCGATCCGTCGGTATTCATCTTAAAGATAGTGCCGACGTAACCGGTTCCACCGCCATTCGCTGATCCATATAACGATCCATCGCTGCCTTGGCTTAAAGCATTGATGTCCTGACCATCCACGTAGAAGCTGAAATCGTGCAAATCGGTAAAATTTGATCCACCTGGACCGATTTTAAAAACCGTGCCTCCTCCATTACTGCCGCCAAACTCTGTGCTCCCGTAAAGCATCCCATCAGATCCTTCGATCAAGCTTCCACCGTCGATTTGAAACCTAAATGACTTAACGGTTTGCTCGCAAATAGGACCCGTTGGGGTGACGGTTACGTCGTCCAGCCCAAGGTAACTTGGATCGTCCCGAAAGCCAATCTGTAGAATCGTGTTTGTGCCTGCTGCCGTGACCGTAAATTGCAAGTTAGTCCAGCCAATTGCTCCGATATTAATTTGATCGAAAATCACCGTTCCGTTCCACGATATTTGGAATTCATTGTTTGTTTGACCGTAAACGTTAAGAGTGATGCCGTCGGGACGAGGCGCGATTGACTGAAGCT
>Ga0302320_10024638_pt1 | contig 11730 bp, 12 predicted proteins | sample Bog_T0_3_FD_202130 | JGI IMG/M metagenome (GOLD analysis project Ga0302320, IMG submission 202130) | Peat permafrost microbial communities from Stordalen Mire near Abisko, Sweden - Bog_T0_3 | ecosystem: Environmental > Terrestrial > Soil > Wetlands > Peat | place: Sweden: Abisko, Stordalen Mire... | reverse complement strand
GTCGGGCCTTTTGCCGTATCCTCCTGGTAAGGTGCTTTCATGGCCATTTCCAAAGCGCGCCAGCGCGGCTTCACCCTTATTGAACTTCTCACGGTCATGACCATCCTGGCCGTGCTCGCCACCGTCGGCATCGTCGGCTACCGCAGGCACACCAAGGCGGCCCGGGAGGCGGTGCTCAAGGAGGACCTGTTCCAGCTCAACCACTGCCTGGAGCAGTACCAGGCCGACCGGGGCAAGTACCCCACTTCCATCGCCCAGCTCCGGGAACAGAAGTATCTGCGGGACATTCCCGTGGATCCCATGACCCAGTCCAAGGACACCTGGGTGACCGAGTTCGAAGCCCCGGATCCGGACAACCCCGACGCCGAAGCGGGCATCTTCCGCATCCGCAGCGGGTCCACCGACACGGGCGAGAACAAGGTGCCCTACAACGAATGGTGAGCCCATGACGGCCAAAACCCTCGCCCGCGCCGACGCCGTCGCCGCCGTGCTCCTGCTTCTCTGGGCGGGCATGGTGCTCGGTTTCGCCTTCCTGGTGGCGCCCCTCCTGTTCAGCAGCCTGCCCAGCCGCGACCTGGCCGGAATGCTCGCGGGGAAGGTGGTGGCGAGGCTGGACCTGGCCGCCTGGATCGCCTTCGGCGTCGCCATCGTCCTGGTCCAGGGTGGCCGCTGGCTGGCGGAACTGCCCGAGACCGAGATCCTGGGCCCCATGCGGCTGTGGAGCGCCGCGGCGGTGCTAGCTCTGCTGATGTGCTTCACCAGCGCGTTCGTCATCTCGCCCAAGCTGCACGCCATCCGCGCCCGGATGGGCAATGCGGTGGAGATCTTCGCCCCGGACTCTCCCGAACGGCTCGCCTACCAGAAGGCCCATGGGCTTTCCCGCCAGTTCATGGGCCTGCGCCTGCTGCTGGCCCTGGCCCTGGCCGCCGGAACCCTGGCCCTGCCCCGTCCCGCCCCGGAGCCGCTGCGGGAAAACCAGCCCTAGGGTTTTTTGCTTCCTCAACCAAAATGAAAGTATTATTCAAGGACCATCTGGGAAAGGCGGCATGGGTAATCTCGGGTTGAGAGCGGAAATGCGTGACGGGAACACCATCCGGGCCTACCTGGATGAGCTTGTGCTCAAGAAGACGGTGGTCCAGCTATGGATCGCCCAATCGGAAACGCTGCCCTTCGAGACCACCATTGCCCGCCTCAGCCGGGACACCTTCATCACCATCCAGACCCCCCCGCTGCCCCTGGACCAGCAGTTGAACTTCGCCTTCATGGTGGATTCCAGGCGATTTACAGCTCATACAAAAGTGGTGTCCACCGGCGTATTCAAGATCCCCACCTCGGTCGCCATGGGCGAGCGCCGGGAGCGGTTCCGGGGCTCCTTCAGGCGGGCCGAGGGGATCGAGGTGTTCGCCTGCGAAAAGGTGTCCGCGCCCTTCATCTGGGGCAGGATCCTCACCGGCAGGCTCGTGGACCTCAGCGTGCAGGGCCTCCGGGTATCCCTGGACGAGGTCACCGCCGGGCCGGAGGAATCCACCGCCCTGGCCCGCGGCGACACCTTCGCCTCCATCTGCATCACCGGCCTGCCCTACACCCCCACCATCCAGTGCGGCGGCATCGTCGCCCATGTGCTGCGGACCGCCTCCGAAGAGCCCTCCGCGGGGTTCCTGCTCACCGGCCTGCGGGAAACCGACGTGAAGAGCATCGAGCGGATCCTGGCCAGGCGCTTTCCCACCACCTTCGGCCAGACCTTTCCGCAGATGCACCGGAAGACCGACATCGCCGACCAGCCCGGAGCCCCGGTGCAGGTCAAGGCCGCCGCCAAGGCGCCGGAAGTGGTGGCCCCGCCCCCCGCCCCCGCCGCCCCGGTCAAGGAGCGGCCGGTGCGCCCGGAGGTGACCGGCCTCATGCGCATCCGCAAGGCCGTGCGCAGGATCCTGGTCATCTCGGCGGCCAGCGATAGTCCCAAGACCCTGGCCGACTGGATGCGGGAGGACGACTTCAAGCAGGTGTACGAGGCCAGGTCGTTCCTGGAGGCCCAGAACCTGACCAGGACCACCCAGTTCGACCTGGTCCTCCTGGACGTGAAAGTGGGCGGCCATTTCGGCCAGATGATCCTGGAAGCCCTGCACCGGCATGACCTGCTGCTGAACACCCCGGTGATCCTGATCGCCGACCGGCGGGACGCCAGCATCGAGGCCGTGGCCAAAGCCATCGAGGCCATCCACATCCATGAAAAACGGGCGCCTTACGAAGACCTGGTGCCCGTCCTGTACACCTTTCTCACCTAAACTTCCCAGTTCTCCAGCACCCTGGGCACGGGCGCGCCGGGGATGAGGTCCAGCAGCCATTGGCGGATCGCGTCCACCCCGTCGCGGGTCAAGGCGCAGGTCTGCACGGCGTCGGGGTGGACCCGCTTGAGCTCCAGGCGGCGGGGCCGGGTGACCTTGTCGGTCTGGTTGAGCACCAGCAGCCGGGCGTGTTCGCCGCAGCCGAGCTCCTTGAGGGTGGCGCCCACCACCTTGAGGTGGTCCTCCAGTTCCGGGCTGCTGGCGTCCGCCACCACCAGCAGGGCGTCGGCGGTGCGCACTTCGCCCAGGGTGGAGCGGAACGCCGCCACCAGCTGGTGCGGGAGCAGGCGGATGAAGCCCACGGTGTCGGAGACCAGGGCGTGCCGGGGCTCCAGGGTCTCCGGGTCCACCCCCAGCCAGGCCTTGCGGGTGGTGGTGTCCAAGGTGGCGAACAGCATGTCCTGGGGCTCGCCCTCCCCGGTCAGGGCCTTCAGGATGCTGGTCTTGCCGGCATTGGTGTAGCCCACCAGGCAGACCCTCGGAATCTTGGGCGAGCGGCCCTGGCGCTGGGTGTCTCGCACCCGCTGCAGGTGCTCCAGCTCCTTCTTGAGCTGGCTGATGCGCAGGCGGGTCATGCGCCGGTCCACCTCGATCTGGGTCTCGCCCGCCCCGCCCCGGACGCCCACCCCGCCCACCTGCCGTTCCAGATGGGTCCAGGCGCCCTTGAGCCGGGGCAGTTCGTACTCGTACCGGGCCAGCTCCACCTGGGCCTTGGCCTCCCGGGTCTGGGCCCGCTGCTCGAAGATGCTCAGGATCAGCCCGGTGCGGTCCAGGCAATCCATGCCTGTGGCTTTTTCAATGTTCCGGATCTGGCCGCCGGACAGCTCGTTGTCGCAGATCAGCAGGCGCGCCCCCTGGCGGCGTGCCTCATCGGCCACCAGCTCGAGCTGGCCTTTGCCGTAGAACAGGCGCGCCTCCACCGTGGCCCGCCGGAGCCGCTGGCGCCCCACCGGCAGGAGTTCGCAGGCCCTGGCCAATTCTTCCAGCTCGGCGAGATGCTCTTCGATATCATCTTCTCTATCGTGAGGGCCCTGATGGGCGAGCAGGAAGCAACGAAGGCGTGGTTCATCCATAGGCAAGGAGATTACCATCACCAGGGACCAGCCGGCGCTGGATGAAATAACCCTATTGGCGGTGTAAGATCCACAGGTACTCCATCTTTTCCAGGGATTCGCGAGGGGACATGGCCATTTTCGGGTTCGGGAAGGACAAGAAGGATTCCGGCGCCACCTTTGAACAAGTCCTGGCCTATCTGGAGGATGCCCAGCGCACGCGAACTTCCTTCACCCTCATGGGACCCAGGAAGATGGAAGTGGGCGCCACCCTCCAGGCCCTGGATGAGGGCGAAGGGCTCATCACCTTCCAGACCCAGCAGCCGCTGGTCGCCGAAAAGGGCGCCCGCGCCGAGTTCGTCTTCATCCAGGAAGGCATGCGCCTGTGGGGGTCCGGCACCATCGCCGACCTGCGCGCCAACCTGGTCCTGGTCGCGCTGCCCGAGACCCTGGAACTGAGGGAGCGCCGGAGCCAGCCCAGGGCCCGGCTCAACCCCAAGGAAGGCACCACCCTCACTGCCCTCACCGGCCTGTTCGAGGGTGTGGGGATCAACGGCGCGGTGGAGAACCTTTCCGAGACCGGAGCCCGGATCCGGGTGGAAAAGGCCATGAACCTCAAGGGCGAAAAGCGGCTGCCCCTGGGCAGCGCGCTGGTGCCGCCGGGGCAGTCGTTCATGCTGATCAAGCTGAACAAGGCCCCCAAATGCCCCGCGGTCATGGAGCTGACCGGCCGGGCCGTGTTCCTCGACGCTTCCGGAGGCCTGGTCATCGGGATCGCCTTCGACCCGCTCCGGCCCGATCTCGCCGGGGCCTTGCGCAGCCTTGTGGCCTCCAGGACCACCCCCATCCCCGCAGTGCTGCCGCCCAAGGCCCGGCGCAAGCCCGAGGCGCTGGTGGAACCCGCCCAGGAAGCCCTCCGCGCACCCGACGCGCCCAGCCCCATTCCGGCGGCGGTCCAGGAACCGGTCCCGGTGGAGGCCGCCCCGGTTGAGGCCGCCCCGGTGGAAGCGACCCCCGCTCCCCTGTCCCAGGCCCCCAAGGCCGATGCCCTCACCCGGTTGAAGAAGCGGTCCCGGGCCGTGGTGGCGCTGGCCCCCACCCCCGCCTTCGGCGACATCCTGAAGGACCACCTCCAGGAAGAGGGCTACGGCCGGACGCTGGTGACCCACTCCCAAAAGGAGTTCATGGATTTCCTGCTGCAGCCCAACCTGGCCCTCCTCTTCATCGACGGGAACCTCAGCACCCTGGACGCCCTGCAGTTCGTCACCCAGCTGCGCGCCGCGCACCCGGTCCTGCCCCCCATCATCCTGGCGGTGGAGGAGGTCTCCACCGCCATTGCCCTGGCCGCCCGCCGCAATGGCGTCACCCACATCCTGGTGAAGCCCTATGAGCTGGACGCGGCCTTCTCCGATCTGCTGAACCAGCAGCTGGGCTAGGGCCGCCCTAGGAGCCTGTCAGGCGTTCAGGGCGCGGCCGTAGACGGCCCGGGCGGCCTCGGGGAAGGCTTCGTTCAGGGTCGGATGCGGGTACATGGTCTGGATCAGCTCGTCCACGGTGAACTCGCCGGCCAGGAGGGCCAGGCTGGAGGCCACCAGTTCGGTGGCCTTGGGGCCGATGATGTGGATGCCCAGGATCTCGCCGAACTTCTTGTCGGCGACGATCTTGATGAAGCCGTACGGCTCGCCGATGATGTTCGCCTTGGCCAGGGGCATGAACGGGAACGTCCCGATCTCCACCTCGTGGCCCTGCTCCCGGGCCTGGGCCTCGGTGAGCCCTACGCAGCCCACTTCCGGGTCGCAGTAGGTGCAGCTGGGCACCCGGTCGTAGCGGATGGGATGGGGGTGCGCGTCCTTGCCCAGTTCCGAGGCGGCGTGCTCGGCGGCCACGATGCCCTCGTCCGAAGCCACATGGGCCAGCATGGGAGTGCGGACGATGTCGCCGATGGCATACAGGCCCGGCTCGGCGGTGCGCAGGAACCCGTCGATGCCCACGAAACCCCGGTCCACCATGGCCTGGGTGGCCTCCAGCCCGACCCCGGCGGTGACCGGCCCGCGGCCGACGGCCACCAGCAAATGGGAGCATTCCACCACGCCCGGCTTGTCCCCTTCCAGGGTGCAGACCACCTTGTCCTCGAAGCGCTCGATGGAGGTGATCCTGGTCTTCACCCGGATGTCCATCTTGTGCTGCTTGGCCAGGATCTTGGCCAGTTCCTCGCCCATGGCGGCGTCCTCGATGGGCAGCAGCCGGTCCATGAGCTCCACCAGGGTCACCTTGGAACCGAGGCGGGCGAATACCGAGGCGAACTCCACCCCGATGGCGCCGCCGCCCAGGATCACCAGGTGGCTGGGCAGCGCGGCCAGGTCCAGGATGTGGTCGCTGTTCAGCACCCGCACCCCATCGGTCTCCATGCCGGGCATCTCCCTGGGCACGGACCCGGTGGCCAGGATGATCTTCCTGGCTTCATGGACCTCGCCCTCCACTTCGACCTTCCCGCCGCCCAGCAGCTTGCCGCTGCCCTTGAGCACGGTGACCTTGTTCTTCTTCATGAGGAACTCGACGCCCTTGCCGTTCTTCAGGACGATGCGGTTCTTGCGCTTGACGATGGCCGCCAGGTCGGCGCGCATCTGCGAGATGTCCACCCCGGCGATGCCGAACTCCGCCAGGTCGGGCATGTGCCCCAGGCGGTGCGCCGTCTCCAGCCAGGTCTTGGCCGGAATGCAGCCGCGGCGCAGACAGGTGCCGCCCAGCCCGGCCGGGTCCTTCTCCACGATCGCCGTGGCCAGGCCCAGCTGGGCGCCCCGGATGGCCGCGATATAGCCGCCCGGGCCGGAACCGATGACGATGAGATCGAATTGAGCCATTTCACCACTCCTGGAAGGGCCAGCCGCGGCCCGTCGCATCAGCTCCCATGTTCCCATCAGGACCCGCGTCTGGCCAGTTCTGTTCACGCCGGCTGGCGGATCCGGTCAGGGCGCGGGCAGCAGCTCCGCGGTCTTGATCCGCACGGGGTATTCCGGCACATTGGGCATCCCGTGGTACCACAACGTATGCACCTTCTCGATCTGGTCCACCACCGCCATGCCCGAGACCACCCGGCCGAAGACGCAGTACCCATACTCCTGCGGGTTCCCGGCCTGGGGATCCAGGCCCGGGTTGTCGACGGTGTTGATGAAGAACTGGGCGGTGGCGCTCTGGGGGTTGTCGGTGCGGGCCATGGCCACGGCGCCGCGGGTGTTCTTGAGCCCCGCCGCGAAGGTCGTCCTCGATTCATTGAAGACGGCCTCATGGACCGGCTTTTCCGTGAGGTCCTTCAGCATCCCGCCGCCCTGCACCATGAAGCCCTTGATCACCCGGTGGAAGATGGTGTCGCTGTAGAATCCCTCCTGCACGTAGCGCAGGAAATTGGCGACGGTCTTCGGCGCCAGGTCCGGCTCCAGCTCCACCACGAAAGGGCCGTAGCTGGTGTCGATCTTGACCTTGGGTTTGGCGGTTTGGGCCGCGGCCGGAATGGCCAGGCAAAGGACAGCTGCCAGCAGGAATGCTTTCATGGGGTGCTCCGTCCTAGATTGTACAGGTCCGGTATGCTTTCTCCATGCCCACCTTTGATTTTCCCACCTGGCTCCTATCCCTGTTCCTGGCCCCGTTCGGGCTCATCCTGGGTTCCTTCGCCAACGTGCTGATCCACCGCCTGCCCCAGGAGGCCCCGGCCGACCGCGACGTGGTCGCCAAGCCCAGCCACTGTCCGGGCTGCAAGGCCCGGATCCGGCCCTGGCACAACATCCCCCTGGTGAGCTGGCTGTGGCTGCGGGGCCGGTGCGCGGCCTGCGGCTGGCGCATCCCGGTGCGCTATCCCCTGGTGGAGCTGCTGGGGGGGCTGCTGCTGGCCGGATCGGTATGGATCTTCCCCTTCGGCACCCTGATCTGGGCCAAGGGGATCATCTGCGGCTACGCGCTCATGGTCCTGTTCTTCACCGACCTCACCGCCTTCATCCTGCCGGACGTGGTGCAGTTCCCGCTCATGGCGCTGGGCGTGCTGTTCACCCTGCCCCAGCTCATCTGGCCCCTGCACCTGACCTCCGTCTGGGCCCCCGGCCCGGCCCTGCTGCGGGTGGAGACCTTCGCCAACGGCCTGCAGCCGGCCCCGGCCTGGTCCCTCCTGGACCAGCCGGTGTCCTGGCTGTCCAGCCTGCTGGGCCTCGGCCTGGGCTACGGCCTGCCGGCGGGGCTGAACCTGGTCTACCGCTGGATCCGCAAGTCCGACGGCATCGGCATGGGCGATTTCAAGATGCTGGCCTGGCTCGGCGCCTTCTGGGGCTGGGGCCCCATGCTCGGGATCCTGTTCGGCGGATCCCTGCTGGGCAGCGCCGTGGGCCTGCCCCTGCTCATCACCCGCAAGGCCGGGGGCCAAACCATGCTCCCGTTCGGCTGCGCCCTGGCCCTGTCCACTCCGGTGGTGGTGTTCTACGGGCCGGCCATCTGGATCGCCTACATGGGGATGATGCGGTAAGGCCAGGGAGGGCGCGGCCGATGCGGGAGAAGTTTGTGGATTGGTCGAGCATGAGGAAATCCTCGAACAAGGACCATTCCACGAGTCATACCTCCAGCGCATGGGGCAATAGAATATTGGCATTGGATCCAGAAAAGCGGCCTAATTCACTATAGGGGAATTCCTGGGAGAGCCTGCCGTGCACATCACCGACGTCCGAGAGCGAACCTTTTCCATCGCTTCACCTATCTCCAACGCCTACATTGATTTTCGGAAGATGACCTGTTCCGTGGTTGCCGTGGTCACCGATGTCATCCGGGACGGTCAGCCGGTTGTTGGCTTTGGCTTCAATTCCAACGGCCGGTACGCCGCCGGCGGGATTCTGCGAGACCGCATCCTGCCCCGCATCCTGGAGGCCGACCCCGATTCCCTCCTGGATGACGCCAAAGGCAACCTGGACCCGTTCAAGATCTGGGCCACCATGATGATGAACGAGAAGCCCGGGGGCCACGGCGAGCGTTCCGTGGCGGTGGGGACCGTGGACATGGCGGTGTGGGACGCCCTTGCCAAGATCGAGGAGAAGCCCCTCTACCGTCTCCTGGCGGACCGCTATAGCGGCGGCGTGGCCGATGACAAGGTCTGGATCTACGCCGCGGGCGGCTATTATTACCCCGGCAAGGACCACTCCGCCCTCCAGGCCGAAATGAAGAGCTACCTGGACCGGGGCTACACCGTGGTGAAGATGAAGATCGGCGGCGCCCCGCTGGCCGAGGATCTCAGCCGCATCGAGGCCGTGCTGAAGATCGTTGGCGAAGGGAAGAACCTGGCCGTGGACGCCAACGGCCGCTTCGACCTGCTCACCGGCATTGCCTACGCCAAGGCGCTGACGCCCTACGGGCTCCATTGGTACGAGGAGATCGGCGACCCCCTGGACTACTCCCTGCAGGCTGAGATGGCCAAACACTATGAGGGTCCCATGGCCACGGGCGAGAACCTCTTCTCCCACCAGGACGCCCGGAACCTGATCCGCTACGGAGGCATGCGCCCGGACCGGGATATCCTGCAGTTCGACTGCGCCCTGTCGTACGGCCTGGTGGAGTATCTGCGGACCCTTGAGATGCTCAAGGAGAACAGCTGGTCCCGGCGGCGCGTGGTGCCCCACGGCGGCCACCAGATGTCCCTCAACATGGCGGCCGGACTGCACTTGGGTGGCAACGAGTCCTATCCGGACGTGTTCAAGCCCTTCTGCGGGTTTGCCGATGGCATCAGGGTGGAGAACGGCTACGTGGGTCTGCCCAACCTCCCGGGGATCGGGTTCGAGGGCAAGTCCGAACTCTTCCCGGTCATGCGCTCTGTCCTCGACTAGCCCGACCAGGAGCCTACCATGAGCCAAGCCGAAGCCAGTTGGCAGGGCGCCAAGCCCCTGAAGGCCCTGTTCACCTTCATCCTGGGAGCGTCGTTGTTCTTCGGCCTCCCGGCCTTCGTGCCGGCACCCAGCGCCAGAACCTTCTGGGGCCAGGCCGGGGCGCCGAAGGCGGCCGCCAAGGCGGCGCCCGAAGTCAAGGCGCCCGTTCCGGACGCGCAGGTCCAGGCCAAGGCCGATGCCGCCGAGACCAGGCGCCAAGCGGACTGGAAGAACGGCCTCCACCTCTTCGCCATCTTCGTCACGACCATCGTGGGAATCATCCTCGCGCCGCTGCCCATGGGTGCCGTGGCCATGATCGGCATCGGCGTGACGGCGGTGTCAGGCACGCTGAGCATCGGGGATTCCCTGAGCGGCTTCGGGGACGTGGTGATCTGGCTCATCGTCCTGGCCTTCATGATCTCCCGGGGCTTCATCAAGACCGGCCTGGGCGCGCGCATCGCCTACAACTTCATGAAGCTCCTGGGCCGGAACACCCTGGGCCTCAGCTACGGCCTGGCGGCCACGGACCTGGTGCTGGCCCCCGCCATTCCCAGCAACGCCGCGCGGGCCGGGGGCATCGTCATGCCCATCATGGCCAGCCTGGCCCGAGCCTATGGAAGCAATCCCGGGGACGGCACCGAGAAGAAGATCGGCTCCTTCCTCACTCTCGCCGCCTACCAGGCCGACATCATCACCAGCGCCATGTTCCTCACGGCCATGGCTGCCAACCCCCTGGCCCAGAAGCTGGCCGGGGACCTGCACGTGACCATCACCTGGACGGGCTGGATGGTGGCAGCCATCGTGCCCGGCATCATCTCCCTTCTGCTGATCCCCTACCTCATCTACAAGGTGCATCCCCCCGAGATCAAGGAGACCCCCGGCGCCGTGGAGATCGCCAGGACCAAGTTGGCGGAATTTGGCCCCATGAAGGCCTCCGAGTGGATGATGCTCGGGGTCTTCGTGATCCTGCTGGTGCTGTGGATCTTCTCCAACCAGTTGGGGGGCCTCAACGCCACCACCGCCGCCCTGGTGGGCTTGACCTTCCTGCTTTGCCTGGGCGTCCTCACCTGGGAGGACGTGAAGAAGGAGACCGCGGCCTGGGACACCCTTGTGTGGTTCGCAGCCCTGGTGATGATGGCCGGGTTCCTGAACAAGCTGGGCATGGTCCCCTGGTTCAGCAAGAGCATCGGGGACATGATGGCCGGCCATGGCTGGATCTTCGCGTTCCTCGTGCTGAGCCTCGTGTATTTCTATAGCCACTATTTTTTCGCCAGCAACACCGCCCACGTGGCCTCAATGTACGGCGCTTTCCTGGGCGTGGCCGTGGCCCTGGGCGCCCCCCCGGTGCTGGCGGCCCTGGTGCTGGCGTACTTCAGCAACCTTTTCGCCAGCATGACCCACTACGGCTGCGGGCCTGCCCCCGTGCTGTTCGGCACGGGCTACGTGGCGGTGGGGACCTGGTGGCGGATCGGGCTCCTGGTGAGCGTGGTCAACATTGTCATCTGGGTGGGCATCGGGGGCATGTGGTGGAGGGTGCTCGGGCTGTGGTAACGGTGCGCTCGAGGGGGAGCCCGCACCTGACACTAGCCGGACCTGCGGGTCTCGATCAGGTCCTGGAGCATGACGGCGGCCGCCGCCGCGTCCAGGCGGGCCTTGCGGTCCTTGGCCTTCACCCCCCTCGCGGCCAGGAGGCGGTCCGCCTCCACGCTGGTGAGGCGCTCGTCCCAGAACACCAGGGGCAGGCCAGTGAGGGCCGCCAGCGCCTCGCCGAAACTCCGGGCCAGGGGCGCGGTGGCGCTCTCGGCGCCGTCCTTGTGCCGGGGCAGGCCCACCAGGAGGGCCTGGACCCCCTCTTCCCGGGCCAGCCGGGCCAGGCGCGCCAGGGTGGCGTCGCCCTGGCTGGGCCAGACCGCGAAGGGGGTCGCCAGGATCTCCAGCTCGTCGGAAAAGGCGATACCGATGTTCTTGGTTCCGTGGTCCAGGGCCATCCAGCGCATAGGCACCATGTTACGACAGCCCGGGACCGCGGCGGGGCTCTGTTCCTACCGGGGTGCGGCCAGAGCGTTGACCAGGGCCTTGGCATCCAGGCTGCCCAGGCCCGTGGCGAGGTCGTAGCCGGGGCCGCAGGCATAGCCGGGGGTGCCGGGCACGTCGCTGCGGCCCTGGACGATGTCGTGGAACACCTTGGCGCCCCCGCTGCCGTACTGGGCGCTGCCCAGGCGGTAGAGGGCGGGACAGAGGTTGCCCTGGCGCTGTCCGGTGTGCTGGACCGCCAGGGCCACGATCCCGGCGAAGGCGGGGGCGGCGCAGGAGGTTGCCGCTCTCGTTCCAGGCCGCTTCCGGGATGTAGCTCTTGGCCGAGGCGCCGCCCTTGTGGTCCCAGAAATTCCAGGTGCGGCTGGAAAAAAGATAGAACAGCGACATCCTATCACGGTAAAAGACAAG
>Ga0302320_10024637_pt1 | contig 11730 bp, 6 predicted proteins | sample Bog_T0_3_FD_202130 | JGI IMG/M metagenome (GOLD analysis project Ga0302320, IMG submission 202130) | Peat permafrost microbial communities from Stordalen Mire near Abisko, Sweden - Bog_T0_3 | ecosystem: Environmental > Terrestrial > Soil > Wetlands > Peat | place: Sweden: Abisko, Stordalen Mire... | reverse complement strand
GGCCGTTGCCCAAGGTGTAGCCATACGGGCCGTTGGGACCGTACGACGCGGTCAGAATGGCCGGCGGATTGGTAGCGTTGCTGAGAGAACTGGTCATCGAAAGCACTTCGTTGGCAGGAGAGACGGTGTAGGAGGTGGTTACCCCGGCCCCATCCGTCGAAGTGAGCTGATTGCCTGCCCAGTCGTAAGTGTAGTACAGCAGCCGGTCGTAGGCTCCGTTGCCGCAGCCGGAAGGAAGGCACTCGTCCAAACCGAGGACTCTCCCCATTGCGTCGTAGCTGTAGGCCGTGCCTGCCCACTGGTTCACATTGGACAACCGCGCCAGCGACAATCGCCCTTTCAGGTTGGTTTGACTGAGGCTGAACTGGGCTCCCGTATCGTAGAGGAAGGTCTTTGTCGGGGTTCCATCGTTGTAAGTGATGCTGACGACGCGGCCCAGCGAATCGTATTGCGTGGTGGTTGTCGTATTCTGCGGATTGGGAGGATTATTGGCTGGAGGCCGGGTACGCACGACCTGAAGACCGGTCGAGTTGTAGCTGTAGTGGTAACTTGTGGCGCCGCGCTCGGGTTCCGTCACGCTCACAGGGCGGCCGAGCCAGTCGCTCTGGAAGGTGCGCGTCTGCACGGTCGCACCATTCCCGCCCTGGCTAATGGTCGTCGAGGGGGTGCCGGTGTAGGCATAGGAAGTGACAAAGCCGGTTCCAGCAATGTCCGCGCCGCAACTGACCGGCGATCCGGAGCCAGGCAAACTGCTGTTTGAAGAGATTTCGCAGACGATGGAGGTCCGCCCCAGGCCGTCGACTTGCGAGATACGCGTTACTGGATTCGCGACACTCTGATCGACCATTTTCGTGGCTCGGCCCAGATAGGTGTAGGAGATCGTTTCGCGGTTTTGACGAACGATACTTTTAACCCGCCCCAGCACATCGTAGGTGGTCGTGTCGCCACTGCCGGAGCATTGCTTCGAGGCGCTGAAACCTGCCGCCTGATAAGGGTAGGAGGTGAACTGGGTGTTCGACGTGGCAAAGTAGCAAGTGTCTGCCTGGTACCAGCTATTCCCGTTCTGGCCGTTGGCGACGGCCACGCGGCTTGGGCGTCCGTAGCCGTCGTACTGAGTCTCCGTATCCCCATAAACGACGGAGGACTGGTACGTCTGCTGCCCGGTCTGCGTTGCCGAATAGGAGTACGTGGTCTTATTGCTGCCATCCGGATTTTGCACCAGCGTTGGCCGCAGGAACGGATCGGCGTAGGTGTAGGTAGTTTGCTGGCCGTTGGGATCGGTCGCCGTCAGCGCCAATCCCGTATTCGTGGTGTCGTAGGTGGAACTGCTCGAAATCGCGACCCCACTGGAGGGCGTAGGCAGTGAGACGCTGGTCAGATAGGTGTAGGTGGAATCGTAGTTATACGTCGTTGTTCCCGTTGGGCCTGCTACGGTCGACGGTAATCCCGTATCGTAATACTGAGTGTTGGTTGTGTACGAGGTTCCGGAGCTCGCATAGACGGTCGTGCTGGTTACGTTGCCCCGTGGCAAAGCATAGTTCGTAATGTGTTGCGGAACGTTCGACGTGGGGGTCGGCGTCGTGCCGTCATAGGTATACACCGTTTCTCCCGTAATAGATCCGCCGGTGTAAACCGTATCGGTCATGGTGTTTGTCCCGGAGCCCCACGTTTCCTCGCTGAGGACTGTTGTGCTTCGCGTGGCTCCGATGCCGAAATCGTACACACGCGAATCGGTCTGAGCTCCGCTGGAGGCGTAATAAACGGTAGAACCATGCGTCTGCAGGCCATCGAGCGTCTCATAGGTATCGATCTCGTTGATAGGCAATGTGATAGCCGCAGACAAACTGGTGCCCGTGTATCCGTTGTACTTGGTTAGCCGGGCGATAACCGCTGTTCCGATCTTAGGCCCGTTGTACACGTCGCGGTTCACCTCGTAAAAGTTGCTGGCAGCCCCAGTACCCCCCGTCGACGCGAGAACAAAGTCGTACTCCAGGTAATTGCTGGCGCTGTCCTTCACTTCTGTATGGCTGGTGGCTGGCGTTCCATTGGTAAATGCCCGGGTATAGGTGCGCGTGGCGCTTGACGATCCCGAGTCGGCGTTGATTGAGCGCGTCAAGCCGGCTGCGCTTCCATCCGCGCAGATGATTCCATTGTTGTTGCCGGTGTATGCGTAGGTAATCACACCGCCCGTGGGCAGCGTAACCGAGGCCAGCCTGCCGGTGACATTGCCTGACACGTTGGGCGTCGCCTCGTAGGAGAATTTGTAGTTTGAACCATCGGGGAGATCGATCTCGGAGACCAGATTTTGCGCAAGAGGCCCCCAATCGGCGACCAGCGCTCCGCCATTCGCGACAGTGCATCCGAATTTCGTCTGAACCGTTTGAGACGTGTATTTCACAGTATAAGTTTCTGACACGCCCGAGGGTGTTTTGTATGTAAAGGTGGTATTGCTTGGAGCAACTCCGGCGGCCGTGAGCGCGGTCTGGCCTAGTGTATCCGTAACAACGCCATTGAGTGTTGTGATCTCGTTTCCGTTACTGTCAATTTGCGATGCGGCGGCGTACGGCGCCCCCCCATTGACAATGATGGGGGCAGCGATATTGATCGTAGGGCCGGGATTGTGGACTTGGTACGAGAGGGCGATACTAGTAACGTTGACGCCGCCCGATACCGGAACGATGGTCATCGTATAGCCGGAACCATCGTTCGCGGCAGCCGTGGTTGTAGCCCCCTGAATGCCGGAAGACGGCCCGCAATTCCCGTTGCCCTGAATGTAAGCATAACCCACCGAGAAACTGTGCTTAACGCCATTTGGGTCGACATAAAAAAAGTTGCTATAGGTCCACATGGAGAAGTAGTACTTCGTCTGCCCTTGATAGCCCCCGTAGCAATACGGCTGAGAATAAGCCAGCGAATATCCGCTATAGCCCCCGGCACTGTTCAGTCCGGTCCATCCTGGCGGCACGCTGGCGAGCGACGCGACGGGTTGCCAGGCCAAGCCCCCGCTCGTTGAAGCGGGATACCAAACCGAGGAGTCGTAGGTAAGATCGAAATTGAAGTTCGTTCCACGCCCCGCTTTGTGCCGAACCGGAATCGTTAGATGCACATTGAGATTGCCAACATTGATGGAATCAACGCCCTCGGCGTCAATCGTCGCGTATGGCGGCGTGCCGACGGCAACCTGGGCAAAGGAAATATTGCTTGCGGACAGCACCACTGCAACAAAAAACATTACGATTGCGCGCTTCATAACTCGTCCTCGTCCAAGGTTGTCGTTAATCTCAAAAGGTTTACTGGAGAGTGAAAAGACTGGTAGTCAAACCCGAATTCAATTCCGCACTTGTGACCGTTGCCGTCAAGATCGTGCCGCCGTTGAGCATTTTCTGGAAACTGTATGGGACGCGAACGCCGTTCACCGTCCGGTAGTCGGCAAAGCGGACTTCGGTGACCATGTTTACGTGCAGATCTCCATCCGCGTGGGTCTGAAAGACAATCGCAACCGGCAAGTTGGAAGCGGCGTCCAGATAGAAATCCATCTCGCTGAGCTGCGCAAGCATGCCAGACTGATCCTGCGGAAACACCTGTGACACTCGAATATGCTGTGTGTTGACGGAAGCATGTTCCTCTTCGCCAATGTACTTGAATGCATAGCTCGGATTGGCCGCTTGCGACAGCGAGGATAGAGCCGGGAAGAACCACGCGGCATCTGTCATGCAATTGTGGCTTGCGTAGGTCTTTACGGCCGCGCCGTTTTTCTGCCAAGCGCCGCTAGCCATGTTGCGGGTATCCAATCGTGTTTCGCTGCCGACGTTGATGTCGACCCGGCTCTGCCCCTGCCCACTCGCCCGGAAGGTACCGGTGCCATTTTCCGTTTCGGCTCCGTAGGTCGAGACCACTTCGGCGTTGAGCGTGACATCGCTTACGCTCGACTGACCAACAATCGCCGTCATGGATCGTTTAGCAAGAGCGACTGCCGCTGAGTCACTAGAGAGACTTTGAGCGGCCAAACTCACCGAAAAAAGAGCGAACGAGAGCGCAATGCCTACGCGAGACATAGAGAATCCTCCACGAAAGAGTGGTGACTGAATTTTTGTTGGCCCGTGATTCGGATCAACCCTAACTGCGCGAAATAAATCTTGTCAAGTAAATAAATGGGAATATTATTGAGCCAGGATTAACTAGTTCATTCATGTCCATACCCCGTAAAGAGGGATCATCGATTTGCGCAGCATCACTCGTGCCTGTCCCCGGAGGTTGAGCGACGCCTCAACCGAAAGAGTGATAATGCAGTGAGCGTGACGAGGATCACCCTCCTTGTTGCCGAGACAGATTACATCTATTACGAACTTGAAGGAGCGTTCCGACATGAGGTCCACCATCACCGCACCGAGCCGCACTGCGCCCGGCATCACGGAGTCTCCAATGAAGAGATTCAGTTTGATCGCTTATCTAAGTTGCTTGGGACTATTGCTAATGCTCGCCGCGCCGGTTTCCCATGGGCAAACTTCCCTGCCCTCGAACTCATCTGTCGTAAACCAGATCGATCCTCTCAAACTCGATAATGAATTCACGATTGCGCAGTGGAACCTGATCGGTCCTTTTCAGTTTTCGGAGCGCGACCTAAGCATCAACAATCCCCAAGCAATTCAAGGAGGAATTCTTCATGATTTCCTGACAGATGTTGGGCAATCAGAGGAGAACTTGACTGCAGACAAGATCGCTACCATATGCGCCGACGGCAAACTTTGTCGCGTCCGCACCCAGCACGGGGCTGTTTTGAACTTTGAAAGGCTCTTCCCTGGCATCAGAGATGGGGTTATTTATGCCGCCGCACAAATCGAAGCGACGGCAGATGGCAGCGTGGGGTTGGAATATGACTACAACGACGGGGTGAAGGTGTGGCTAAATGGCCATCTCTTGCAGGAATCCGACAATAAAGATAGACATCCGGTCTTCAAATACTTCAGATTCTTGCCTCTGCATTTGCAGAAAGGAAACAACCTTCTCGTATTGAAAGTCGATCAAGAGCATGAAGGCCACACGGCGGATCGCCCATGGGCCTTGATTGCCAGCCTGATACCCATGAATCAGATGCTCGATATGTGGCTCGAACGCGAGGATGGAGCATTGCTTCCAAAGCGATTGGTAAATGCCGGTGAGTCTCTTCATTTACCGATGCTCGACGATAAGGTCATCCTCGACGCAAAGCCGCCGGTGCATATATCAATAGCGGACTGGAGAGGTGCGGTACTTCTGTCCAGGAGCGCCGATATTGACGGATCGGATGAAGTGAAACTGCCACAGTTGAGTGAAGGCTACTACACCTTAACCGTACAGGCTGGAAAGCACACTATAGGCGATGCATTCTATGTGGGAAATCCAGATACGATCTACAATGCACTCTGTCAGCTTCAGCATACGACCGATCCTGCAACGCAAGAGTACATCCAGCGCGATCCCATTATCCAGCGCTATCGTATCTTGACTTCACAGCAATACTCCCATCCACTCGATACCGAATGGCAAAGGAAGTTACTGATGGCATTGGGTGACGGAGTAAAGTCGCTCCACTACTCGAAGAGTGACGTTTGGTACCAAGAGCCGGGCATGCATCTGCGTGAGTTTAAATCCAAAGTTGATGGAACGCAGCAAAACTACCTGCTCTATCTGCCCCAAGCTACTCATGGACCGCTACCGCTGGTTATTATTATGCCTTATGCCGTGACGCGCCAACTTCCATTCCTGGAAAGTGCGCTTCTCACCTACTTCGATTATTTGGTTAAACTGCACCATGCCGCCGATGCGAACGGGATCGCTATTGCTGTGATTAACGGCAGGGGCACTGTAAGAGATGCACCGATTGGTGAAGCCGATGCGTTTGAAGTGCTGGACGACATCAACAACAATTATTCGATAGACAAGAGCCGGCTGTATTTATACGGAAACAGCGAAGGCGGCAGGCGTGCTCTTCTTCTCGCAGAGCATTATCCGGGTGTGTTTGCGTCCGTGGGAACATATGGCGCGTTGTTGACTGCATATGGAGGAACCTACCCGAATGGACATGGTGACCCATCCTCTTTGGTAAATCAGCTTTCTTCAACGCCAGTAATATTAACCCAAGGTGAGAGCGATGACTTCTTGTCTATTCCCACTCTCAAAGCGTTCTACGAAAGCCTCACTCGTGCCGGTTCCGCATCTAAAATCGAGATCGTTCCGGATGGAATGCATGACCAGGATGGAACAATGGAAGAAGACGTATTTCGGCTGCTTGCCACCTATAAGAATACTCACGAATTCATGCCAATAGCGGATCTGGTCAACAACGCGAGAGGAAAAGTACATCCATAAGAGAAGAACGCCCCGAGCAAATGTTATGACGAAGTCCATCACATCGTCTATGTTGCCGGAGAGAAACAAGCTGGCGGTCTATTGGGCGTCATCTCCTCGTAGCCGGTACGTGCATCATCCGCGCGTGTCCACGATATGAACAGATTAACTACGACCGCGGGTGAACGATGCGCCCAGTAACGTGCGTTGCATGGCGGCGAAGCGCCGCAGCCAATCTGACGAGGTATGGTGCATTTGACCTTCACGACTAAGTTACGAATCCGAACGGTGGATTGGGCAGCTCTGGCGCTATTGGCTTTCGAAGTTCCATCGTTTTTGTTCTCGCAATATCGCGCCAACAGCGCCCGCGCGTCCGAAGTTGTCGCCACCTCTGTTTTGGCGTATTTTATCCTGCGGCTCACGATGCGCGAGCCACTCAGAGCCGTCTGGCTTGCAGTGCTTGCAGGACTCAGCGGCGCTTGGCTGGCTTTCACATCCATCCAACAGTTTGCGTCAGGCGCCCAGCAACTCACAAATGTTGGCCTGACGGATTTTGTAGCATTTCGCTCCCGCCTCATCCACCCCATCAGCGGATGGGTCCCTGGCGAATGTTTCACAATTCTCCTGCTGGCATTGCCCTTTGCCACTGCTGCGGCGGCCTATCTCTGGAAAGCCAGTTCACCGAAAAGAAGTAAGGAAAGATTTGGACTGGCCGCCCTCGCACTTCTTCCAGCCCTGCCAATTGTCGCAGCTCTATTCCTATCCTTATCGCGCGCCATATTCTGGAGCACAATTCTGTTCTTCTTTGTGGCTTGCGGATTGATGGCCGCCTACAGAGTGATCACACTGCGAACTGCGTCCCTTTTGCTTGCCGGAATCTTCGGCGTGCTGCTACTTATCATGGCTTCTGATACAGCACTGTATCCAGGAATCTTCAGGGTATATGCGGGCAGTCACACTTCACAGACACGCAGCACACAAGGGCGTGTCGGCATTTGGAGCCGGTCTCTCGATCTGATGCGCGCCCATCCGTTGTGGGGAGTAGGATCGTCGAATGCCGGGCTAATGCTGCTTTCTTCCGCCGACCAGGAGGAGACGACGGGATTCGCCAGCCGCGCGTTTAGTTTGCCAATACAGGTATTGGCGGAAAAGGGGCTCAGCGGCTTTGCGCTGTATGCGGCATTTCTCTTGCTGGCAGGTTGGGAGTTCCATCGCGGGATGAGATTGCCTCCGCTACAGGTGGCGGCTAGCTCCGTTTCAGCCAGAATGAGAAGGAAAGGCGCCAGTCGCGGCAACACCGTTGAACGAGTCCGACTACAAAGCGAAAACGCTCACAGGGCAATGAAATGCTGTTTTGCAGCAGGGCTGGCAGCAGTGTTGTTTCGGGAACTAACGTACTCCTCGTTGCTTGAGCACGCTTTGACGCTGGCATTGGCTCTTAGCTTGGTGGCGTTGACGTGCTCCGCGAACCAGCCTGACGGCCTGAAGGTAAAACCCCTCGCAATCGTGGTCGCTGTAGTGGTGCTCCTTCTCCAGTGGCCCTATCGCAGATTCGACCAGGCAGATGCAAAGCTCGGCGAATTCTATTCGCAGGTTGCCTCGGCTAATTTTATCGCCGCCCGCGAAAGTATCGACGAAGCGATTCATCTGTGGCCATGGAACGCCCGCTACTATGGGTGGCGCGCCTATCTGGAGAGCCAGCAGTTGCCTTCCCAGTGCACAAAAGGTTCAAAAGGCGAACGCCATGACCTGAGCGATAAGGAGAAAGAACAGGCGCAGGATGCGGCCGAAGACTACCGTCGCTCACTGGCATTGAACAGCCGCGACGCCATAGCTCACCATAACCTGGCGTGGCTTGAGCACCTGCTCGGGGACGATGCAGGTGCAGCGAGAGACTGGCGCGAATCAGCTGAGATCGATCCAGACAACGCTGCGTTCCATCTCAGTTATGGAATGTTTCTGGAAGAGAGCGGCGATGCTAAGACCGCAAGGGAGCAGTATGAAGCCGCGGTTGAACTGACACCATCGATTCTGGACTCGCCGTTCTTCGCATGGTTTCGAAATCGATCCCCTCAAGCCGCGGATTCGATGGTCAGCAAGAGTATCGCTAGGATTGAAGCCAGGCTCGGCAGAGACCATGACCCGATTCTGGAAGCGAGGTTAGGTAAGCTCTACCTGCAGGCAGGCAATATTGAGTTGGCCGGGAAGTTATTGACCGATGCCGCGCAACAGCTTCCGAATCTGCCGCTGGTTTGGTTCAATCTTGGTGAACTTAACGAGGCGCGGGGCGATTCGGAGCAGGCTCTGATTTGCTATCAAAGGGCGCAGGCTATCGATGCATCGCTAGCACGTCCATATCTGCGCATGGGCAAGATCTACCTTCAGACTGGACAGAAGGACAGCGCAGTCCACGACTTGAACCTTGCAATACAGAGATGGCAGCGCAACAACCCAACGACTGCGGCGCACAACAATCGCCTGTATGGCGGCCCTATTCAAAGGATTGACGATCTGCTGCCGACAACGTTGGTGTGGTTCATTTCGCCATGTGAGTCGTCCGAAGCATGGAGCGCTCTTTCACAGTTGTTTCCACAAGATAAAAGATATGCTCAGAGAACCCAAACATGCGAGCAGATTCCAGCGCCTCACGCCGGACTTGAATGACACCGGTGATTAAGAATGGCTAGCTGCGTATGCAGCATCACATTTCTTGTGCACATGTCCACGCGCGAGGCTCTTACCGATGCCTGCTCCACCCAAACTCATCTTTAGGAGCAATTTCCATTAATGGAAATACACGCACCTAGCCCTTTTGAATCTAAAGAATTCAGCGGGTAATTCATCACATAGGCATATCGGTTGAGCGATTGCGGAGAATCGAGGCTAGCCGAGCCCCATCCCAGCGGATCGGGCGAGAGCCAGCGGCCTGCCGCCGGGTCGTATTTGCGGAACATGAACTCGTAGATGCCGGTTCCTTGAGAGCCGGTCACAACGTCCTGATCCTGCCCGGTAAAGCTGCGGTCCGGCGTGCCTCCTTCGTTGTAAGTCTCGCCGAAGGGCGCATAACTCTCCTTGGAGTAGACGCCGTGGTTCCACGTGGTGGCCAGGCGGCTGGAGCCCAGCCAGTCGGTATGGCGAAGGTAACTCAATCCACCAAAATTATAGATCGCCGTATCGCCGCCGGGAAGAGACACCGTGCCCTTGACCAACGGTCCGCCCGGCTGCGCCTGCTGCACCACCGCGATCTTGGCCCCCGACGGGCTGTACACAAACTGCTGCGTGCCGCCGGAGGGAAGAGTGATCTCCACCAGACGCCCCGCCGCATCGTAGGTCCCGGTGTACGGCTCGTTGGCGATTGCGGAAACCGACACCGCCTGCCCATAGGCGTTCCACGAGATGCTCGATAGCCCGGTGCTGCTTAGCTGGTTGCCGTTGGCGTCATACGACGGCCCGCCGCTCACATGGTTGCTCCCGCTGCTGTACGCGGCCGAGTAGGTTGTGCCCGTGCCGCCGGAAATCAGAGACTTGTTGATGTTGCCGAACGTGTGCTATCCCACCCTTTCACGATAAGACTGTGAAAGGATGGGGCACCCGCCGAGGCACCTGGGGCACCCACTTTTGATGATTGAACTCACAGCACCCCGGCACCTGGGCCACCCGCCTAAATTAATGGTGTACCACCAGTCCGAGCACACTCAACATGCAGAACAAGACAACCCCTACAGTGCATAGCGCAAAGAACACGCCATGGAACGCCAATAGCCACGCTTGGTAAAGATGCTCTTCATACTGATCGATCGAACCTGCGGTTTCAGATTTATTCTCATGAATTGCGCTGCGCAAGTTGTCGGATAACGTTAGCGACCAAAAGATGGTGTACGCAACCCCTACAGGAACTACAATCGATAGGACAAGGCCTATCTTGGCCAGCCGACCCCAGTAGGTCATATCAAGGTAAATAACTAGCGCGATGTCACAGAGTCCCGCAATAACGCACCATAGAGTCCCTGGGGCGATAGAAGATTCCTTCAAGATCCACTCTCGTTTCTTCATCAATAACCCCTTTCTGTGACTAGTTGCACCCCGCGCCGTAAGCAGTACTTGCAGCCCCGACCGCGAACCAAGCTTTGTTGAGCACAACCTCGCCTGTTGAAACATAGCCATTCGCTGAAGTTAGGACCGGGCCGGCGGTAATTCCTAGCGAACTAAGCCCCATAAATGTGGCGTAGTTACAAAGTGACTGCCTCAAATCCGCACCCATAGGATGACGAAGTGTAGAATCGATGTCGAAGGAAAGTTGTTGAATGCGATACTCATCCGGGTTTTGCTGAGCCAACTGGTCTTGTTGAGCCATAGAATAGATCGCATTTATACTACCTGGGTCAAAGTAAGAATAGAGTGGAAATGCCATTACCGATCCAGGTTCATATCCGTATTTGGTAATAGTGCCAGACGTCCCCGTCCAGTCGACCAGTCCAGAGCTATTATAGGAAGTAAAACTAGTAATCCCGGTGCCTGGATTGTATGTTGTGATGTAGCCGCTGAGACCATTTTCAGCCCAGTTTTCAACCTGGCTAACCCATCCCGCCAATTGCGTATTGGAACTAGCCGACCACCCACCATTATAACCCAACTCAATCCATGTCCCGCCTTCATGTTGGCATTGACCTGGAGTACCCGTCTCTGGATCACCTTCCTCATCAAAACTACCATCATCCCAAACGCATTCTTTCCCGCTCGGATCGATATTGTTCAGCGGGCTGTTCATCACATAAGCGTAGCGGTTGAGCGATTGCGGATTTTCGAGGCTAGCCGAGCCCCATCCCATGGGGTCGGGCGAGAGCCAGCGGCCTGCCGCGGGGTCGTACTTGCGGAACATGAACTCGTAGATGCCGGTTCCTTGAGAGCCGGTCACAACGTCCTGATCCTGGCCGGTAAAGCTGCGGTCAGGCCCGCCCGAAGTATTGGCCTGCTCGTTGTAGGTCTCGCCGAAGGGCGCATAACTCTCCTTAGAGTAGACGCCGTGGTTCCACGTGGTGGCCAGGCGGCTGGAGCCCAGCCAGTCGGTATGACGAAGATAACTCAATCCGCTTGAATTATAGATCGCCGTGCCGCGGCCGGGAAGAGACACCGTGCCCTTGACCAACGGTCCGCCCGGCTGCGCCTGCTGCACCACCGCGATCTTCGCCCCCGACGGGCTGTAGACAAACTGCTGCGTGCCGCCGGAGGGAAGAGTGATCTCCACCAGACGCCCAGCCGCATCGTAGGTCCCGGTATACGGCTCGTTGGCGATTGCGGAAACCGACACCGCCTGCCCATAGGCGTTCCACGAGATGCTCGATAGCCCGGTGCTGCTTAGCTGGTTGCCGTTGGCGTCATACGACGGCCCGCCGCTCACATGGT
>Ga0302320_10024635_pt1 | contig 11731 bp, 6 predicted proteins | sample Bog_T0_3_FD_202130 | JGI IMG/M metagenome (GOLD analysis project Ga0302320, IMG submission 202130) | Peat permafrost microbial communities from Stordalen Mire near Abisko, Sweden - Bog_T0_3 | ecosystem: Environmental > Terrestrial > Soil > Wetlands > Peat | place: Sweden: Abisko, Stordalen Mire... | reverse complement strand
CCGGATACTGCCGGCCTGATCACGCCTTGCCTGATATGTCACGCGCTCTTGTCCACCGGACATTATACGGCAGCCGCCAACCTTCATCCTTCCGCAGCGCAGCAGACGGCAATCCCTCGGCATTGGAGCCCGTAATTCTCGCGCCAGCCTGCAACTCTGTCCTCATATGTCGCTGTGAAGATTACCTCCTGCTGGTGTTCTGCATCACAGACCGCGCGTGCATCTCGGGGTAATCTGCGATGTTTGGCGCCTCGTGCGCCATCAAATCCCATGACTGCCGACACCCGACCGCTCGTCAATCCGTGGATCGTGACCATTGCCGTAATGCTGGCCACGTTCATGGAGGTACTCGACACCACGGTGGTCAACGTCTCCATCCCGCATATCTCCGGGAACCTGAGCGCCACTTACGAAGAAGGCACCTGGGTCGTCACCTCGTATCTAGTCGCCAACGCCATCATCCTGCCCATGTCCGGATGGCTGGCCAACTACTTTGGCCGTCGCCGCATGTTGCTTTTTTGTGTTGCCGGATTCTCCCTTGCTTCTTTGCTTTGCGGCATGGCCACCAGCCTGTCCCAGTTGATCATCTTCCGCGTCTTCCAGGGACTCGCCGGTGGCGGACTGCAACCCTTGGCTCAGGCCATCCTCTTCGAAACCTTCCCCAAGGAGAAGCACGGCCAGGCCATGGCGGCCTACGGTCTCGGAATCATAGTCGCGCCCATCATCGGTCCAACCCTCGGTGGCTGGATCACGGACAACTACACCTGGCGCTGGATCTTCTACCTGAACATTCCCGTCGGCATCTTCTCCATGGCGATGATGATGCGCTTCGTCCATGACCCGCCGTATCTCAAGCGCGACCGGGACGCCAGCGTCGATCTCTGGGGCATCTGTCTGCTCGCCATCGGTCTCGGCTCTCTGCAAATCATGCTGGACACAGGCCAGCGCAAAGACTGGTTCGGCTCGCGTGACATTCGCATTGAGACATTCCTTTGCCTCTTCGGCCTGCTCATTTTTGTCTTCCGCGAACTCACCATCGATCATCCCATTGTCGATCTGCGCTCGCTGAAAGACCGTTCATTCGCAGTCGGCGTCGGCCTCATGTCCGCCGTCGGCTTCTGCCTCTACGCCAGCCTCGTCCTGCTGCCACAATATCTGGAAACCCTGCTCAACTACCCGTCCATGCAGGCGGGCCTCGCACTCTCTCCTCGCGGTCTAGGCTCCTTCTGCCTCACTTTCATCGTCGGAGCCATTGCCGCCCGCGTCGATGTTCGCAAGCTCCTCGTAGCGGGCTTTGCCGTGGGAGCCTTCACCATGTTCAGGTTCTCCGGCCTCAACCTCAATGCCGGCTATTGGGACATCTTCTGGCCGCAGGTCATGCAGGGCGGAGCCATGGCCTGCATGTTCATCCCCCTCGCCGCCGCTGCCATGTCCCACGTGCCGCGCGAGAAAATGGGCAACGCCACCAGCATCTTCAACCTCATGCGCAACATTGGCGGCAGCGTCGGAATCGCCGTCATGACTACCCTCCTCGCACGTCGCCAGCAGTTCCACCAGAACCGCATCGTCGAGCATCTGCTCCCCGGCCAACCTTACGTCTCCGGACTCCTCCAGCAGTTCACCGGATTCTTCCTCATGAAAGGCTCCGATCCCGCCACCGCCTCGCGCCGCGCCATGGGAGCCCTCTACGGAATCGTCCGCGAACAAGCCGCCATGCTCTCCTTTGTAGAGGCCTTCAAAGTCATGGGCCTTGTCTTCCTGGTCATGATCCCCATGGTGACCCTCCTCAAAGATCCCAAGCACAACAATGGAGCCAAGACCGCACGAGCCTCACAGGACCTCTCAACCGTCCACGAAGAGGCTCACGCCGAAATGGTACATGTGTAGTCTCATTGAACCAACATCATCTGTGAAGGGAGCTTCATCCGGTAATGACCGACTTCTTATTCCGCCCGGCCAACCTCAGCCTTGGCATCGCTCGTCGTCTATTTCCATTGATGGTTCTGGTTGCCATCAGCGTCGTCTGCCGCGCAAGCATAGGCTTCCAGCCGGTTTCAACCGAAGAACTGAAGATGACCAGGGAGCCTCAGGCGCCGGAAGCGAATGCCATCATTCTCTATCGCCAGGTTGATCGAGACGATAACGGGTCAATTTCAAAGGAAGAGAACTACGTCCGCATCAAGGTCTTGAAGGAAGACGGCCGGAAGTACGCAAACATACAGATTGCCTATGATACCGATTCGGCCACGATTTCAAACCTGCAGGCACGAAGCATTAAGCCGGATGGCACCGTCGTCGATTTCAAAGGCGAGTCTTTCACTTCCGTTATCGCGAAGGCCAAAGGCTACAAGTACATGGCAAAGACACTCGTCTTGCCCGATGTTCAGGTCGGAAGCGTGATCGAGTACTTCTACACCGTTGAGTTTCACGAATCCACGCTATTCGATTCACATTGGGTCATCAGCCAGGACTTGTTTACCCGGCGTGCCAAGTTCTCGCTCAAACCCTACAGTGGCTCCACATATTTCGCGCTGCACTATGTTGGGCACAATCTTTCGCCGGACCAGACACCGACAACGGCTAGCAACTCACTTGTTGCTTTGCAAGTAGAGGACGTGCCTCCTTTCGAAACGGAAGATTACATGCCTCCCATCGCAGAGGAACAGGCACGCGTTGACTTCATCTATGAGGATCCGACTCTCCCCAGAGAAAAGGATCAATACTGGAAAGAAGTCGGAAAGAGATGGAATTCCCAGCTCGAAAGTTTTACGGGCAGGTCCAAGACAATGGAACAGGCCGTCTCCCAGATCATCGCTTCTGGAGACACCCCCGAAGCAAAGTTACAAAAGATATACGCTCGCGTTCAATCGATGAAGAGCAACACAGAGGAGAGACGTGGAAAAGAAAAGTCTGTCAGGAACGTCGAGGACGTTTGGAAAAATGGGCACGGGACCGAGTATCAACTGAACTGGCTCTTTCTCGCGCTGGCACGAGCCGCGGGTTTTGAATCTCATGGCTGCTGGGTAGCCGACCGCAAAGATCATTTCTTCTCTCCCAACACCTTGCAGAAAGCAAAACTGGACAGCAACGTCGTCTCGGTAAAGGTGAATGGGACAGACAAGTACTACGCCCCAGGCTTCGCGTTCACTCCGTACGGGATGCTTCCGTGGAACGAAACAGGAGCGACCGGACTGATCCTCGACAAGGAGGGTGGCCATTGGATACAGACACCATCCCCAGACAGCACGCAGTCGAGCGTCGCACACACTGCCGCGCTGAAGCTATCAGAAACAGGCGACATGGAAGGCAAGTTAACCGTAACCTACACTGGGCTTGAAGCCTCCCAACGTCGCGTCGAGGAGCAACGCAAAGACGCCATCGCACGAAAGAAGTATCTCGAAGACGAACTGCGGGCAGAGCTCCCCTTCGCAACGGAATTGGAGTTAACCAGCGCTCCCGATTGGACAAATTCGGATGCGCCCATGGTTGCCGAGTTCACACTGAAGATAGTCGGCTGGGTTCTCACCTCCGGCGAGCGAGCCATCCTGCCAATTGGCTTGTTTGTCGCAGGTGAAAAGCACGTCTTCGACGACATAGATCGTGTTCACCCGATCTACAGGTCGTTTCCATCGCAGAAGCTGGATGATTTGACCATAGAGTTGCCAACTGGATGGACTGTGGTCAGCTTGCCTCGGCCGCGTAATTACATACACTCGACGTTCGCCTTTCAAAACCAGGCACAAGAAGAAGACGGGAAACTACACATCACCCGGAGCCTTGCCTTCAACTTCACACTCATGGATATTGAAAAGTACCCATCGATCCGCGAATTCTACAGGCTTGTCAGGGTCGGTGACGAGCAGCAGATTCTGCTGCATCACGATTAGCATAGCGTCAGCAGCCACAATAAAGGCGGGGATGTCTCTCCCCCGCTTCAGAACTAGCCTCGGCCGTCCTACTCTTCTTTATAAAACTGTGCCATCTTCCTGAACTTCTCGTACCGCGCGTCCAGCAGTTGCTTTGTACTCAGCTTCTTCAACTCCGCCAGATTGTCCGCCAGCACCGCGCTCAGTATCTCACCCATCTTCGCGTGATCCGTGTGTGCGCCGCCATCCGGTTCGGGCACAATCGCATCGATGATGCCAAAGCCGATCAAGTCCGGCGCGGTAATGTGCATGGCCTGCGCCGCAATGTCTTTCTTGCTGGCATCGCGCCACATGATGGACGCACAACCCTCCGGCGAAATCACCGAATACACGCTGTTCTCCAGCATCAGCACGCGGTCGCCCACAGCAATCGCCAGCGCTCCACCGGACCCGCCTTCACCCGTCACCGTCACAATAATCGGAACCTTCAGCCGGGACATTTCGCGCAGGTTATAAGCAATCGCCTCGCCCTGTCCGCGCTCTTCCGCACCCAGCCCGGGATAGGCTCCCGGTGTATCGATAAACGTGAATATAGGCCGCCCAAACTTCTCGGCAATCTGCATCGCCCGCATCGCCTTGCGATACCCCTCAGGATTCGGCATCCCAAAGTTGCGATGGATTTTCTGCTTGGTGTCGCGCCCCTTCTGCGTGCCCAACACCAACACAGGCTCACCGCGGAAGCGGGCCATGCCGCAGATCATCGCAGCATCGTCGCCAAATGCGCGGTCGCCATGAATCTCGGAGAAATCCGTGAACATATGCTGCACGTAGTCCAGCATGTACGGGCGTTGCGGATGCCGCGCCAACTCCGTACGCTTCCAGGCGTCAAAGTTTGCGTGCACCTGCTTGCGCAATCCGTCCACCCGCTCGTGCAGCACGCGGAGCTGTTTCTGCGCTTCCTGATTGCCCGTGGCAACCGCTTCCAGTTGCGCAATCTGGCGTTCGACTTTTTCCAGTTCCTGGTCTGCCTTCGTTGCCACTTCCATGCGTTCTCTCGTCCTAATCGATTACCTTGATAGAGTCCGGGCCGCACAACTGCTGCACGCTCTTCATAAAGGCTCTGTCTGCAGTCACATTATAGCCTTCAGCTTCCATCACCACTACGTACTCACCCGGACGCACCAGGTCAAACAGCACCTTGGCGTCGCCCTTGGACCGCGTAAAGATCCCATGCAGCGCGTCCACCGTCTCAGGCAGTGCGTCAGGCAGTTGAATCGCCACCCGCACCGAGCGTGGCAGCCTGACCTTCGCTTCGTCCAGCGGCGTGATCTCGTTGATGAAAAGCTTCGGAGCCGCGTCTTCTTCCACGCGCACTGCTGCCTTCACCAGCACAGGAATCTCCAGTTTCACTTTCTCGCTGAGCTTTTTATATGCCTCAGGAAACACTGCCGCTTCCACACGTCCATGCATATCTTCCAGCACCAGTCCTGCCATCAGGTCGCCTTTGCGAGTTTTAGCGATGCGCACGCCCGTGATCAGTCCTGCCACCGCGATGTCTTCATTCTTCGGCGTTGAGCGCTTCATCGCGAGCACTTCAGTCGTCTTGAACGCGTGCAGGTCTTCAATCTTTTCCTGATACTTCTCCAGCGGATGTCCGCTGATCCAGAAGCCAAGAATCTCTTTCTCGTTCGCCAGCCGCACGCTTTCTTCCCAGTCAGGAGTATTCGCCAGTCTCTCCATCGCTCCCGCCACCGGGTTTACTTCCTCAAACACTCCGAACAATCCGTGCTGCCCTGCTTCGCGATCCCGCGCCGCTTTCTGCGCCTGCTCCATAGCCTTGTCCAGCGAGTCAATCAGCTGTGAGCGCCTGCCCAGCGAATCCATCGCACCGCTCTTGACCAGCGATTCCAGCACGCGCTTGTTGAGCTGCTTCAAATCCACACGTTCGCAGAAATCGAACAGCCCCTTGAACCGCCCGCTCTTGCGTGTTTCCACAATCGTCGCAATCGCGTTATGACCAACGTTCTTCACCGCCGAAAGCCCAAAGCGTATCTTGTACCCTTCCGTTGCAATGATCGGAGTAAAGTTCGCCGCCGACTCATGCACGTCCGGCGCGAGCACCTCAATTCCCATCTCGCGAGATTCCGCAATGTACTTCACCACGTCCTCGGTCTTGCCCGTCACTGACGTCAGCAACGCAGCCATGAACTCCACCGGGTAATGCGTCTTCAAATAGGCCGTGCGATACGCCACCAGCGCGTAGGCCGCCGAGTGCGACTTGTTGAAGCCGTATCCTGCAAACTGCGCCATCAGGTCAAAGATGTGCCCAGCCTTGTCTTTCGAAAACTTGCGCTCCGCCGCGCCGTCCATAAAGCGCGCGCGTTGCTTGCCCATCTCCTCTTCGTTCTTCTTGCCCATCGCGCGACGCAGCAAATCCGCCTCGCCTAGCGAGTACCCGGCTATCACATTGGCGATCTGCATCACCTGTTCCTGGTACACAATCACGCCGAGCGTTTCTTTCAGCAGACGCTCCAACTCCGGCAGCATGTAGTCGACCTTCTTGCGTCCCCACTTGCGCTCAATGAAGTCATCGATCATGCCACCCTGAATCGGTCCCGGCCGATACAGCGCATTCAAAGCCGTCAGGTCTTCCACCGTTGTCGGCTGATATCGCCGTAGCACGTCTCTCATGCCGTCCGATTCAAACTGAAACACGCCCGAGGTCTGCCCTTTGTGGAAGACTTTTACATAGGTCTCTTCGTCTTCCAGCGGAAGCTTCTCCAGCACCACGGTCTCGCCGCGCGTCATCTTGATCAGCTTCAAACAGTCGTCGATGATCGTCAGCGTCGTGAGCCCGAGGAAGTCCATCTTCAGCAGGCCCATCTTCTCTACGGCCTTCATGTCGTAGGCCGTAACAATTTCGTCGTTCTTCGTCCGGTAGAGCGGAACCAGTTCGTCCAGCGGCACCGGGGAGATCACCACGGCGCTCGCATGGACTCCGGCATTGCGCACCATGCCTTCCAGCTTCTTCGCCGTATCCACCAGGTTGCGCACTGCTTCATCGTTCGAGTACACATCGCGGAACGCCGCAACGTCCGCCATCGCCTTATCGATGGTCATACCCGGCGAACCAGGAATCATCTTCGCGATGCGGTCCACTTCATTGTAAGGCATGTCCAGCACGCGACCTGTGTCCTTGATTGCCGCCTTGGCCGCCATCGTACCGAAGGTGATAATCTGCGCAACCTGTTCGCGGCCGTACTTCTCGGTCACATACGTAATGACTTCGCCGCGACGATTCATGCAGAAGTCCACGTCGATATCAGGCATGCTGACGCGCTCCGGATTCAGGAACCGTTCAAACAGCAATTCGTTCTGGATGGGATCGACATCGGTAATCCCCATCGCATAGCCCACCAGCGAACCAGCCGCCGATCCGCGTCCCGGACCCACCGGAATTTCCTGCTCACGCGCGTAGCGAATGAAGTCCCACACAATCAGGAAATAGCCGGGAAACTTCATCTGCTTGATGATGCCAATCTCGCGATTCAGCCGCTCTTCATAGTCGCCAAAACTGTGCCGCAGCTTGCCCATGCCCTTCAGCTCGCGCAGCAGGTTCATCCGATTCGCCATGCCCTCACGCGCAATCCGCTCGAAGTAGCTGTCAATGGTCTCGCCTGGCGGTACGTCGAACTTAGGAAACGGATTCTTGACCGGCTCCAGCTTCAGGTTGCAGCGTTCCGCAATGCCCACCGTCCGCCGCAGTACCTGCTCGTATCCCTGGAAAACCTTCGCCATTTCGTCATAGCTTTTTACAAAGAACTGGTTGGTCTGGAACTTCATCCGGTTCTGATCGTTGATCGACTTGCCGGTCTGGATGCATATCATCGCGTCCTGCGCAACACAGTCGTCTTCGCAAATGTAGTGGCTGTCGTTGGTCGCCACCATCGGAATGTCCAGGTCCTTCTCCAGCCGGAAAAGGTCGTTGTGAATCTTCTTCTCTTCGGCCAATCCCTGATCCTGGATTTCCAAAAAGAAATTTCCGCGTCCGAAAATATCTTCCAGAGTCTTTGCCGCCGAGCGAGCAGCTTCGTACTTCCCTTCCGTCAGCCGCTCTGCAACTTCACCCTTTAGGCAGGCAGAGAGCCCAATCAATCCCTCGGAATGTTCTGCCAGGTAGCGCTTGCTCACTCGTGGCTTGTAGTAGAAGCCGTGCAGCGAGGCCTCCGAGCAGATCTTCGTAAGGTTCTTGTAGCCAACCTCGTTCTCTGCCAGCACAATCAGGTGGTTGTAGCTGTCGCCCTGTGGCTCTGCCCGGTGGTCCTCTTTCTTGCAGACATACAGTTCGCAGCCAAGAATCGGTTTGATCCCCGCAGCCTTTGCATCATTAAAGAAGTGGACAGCACCGAAGATGTTGCCGTGGTCCGTCATGGCAACGGCGGGCATATCAAGTTCTTTTGCGCGCTTGCACAGCAGCTTGGTATCGCAAGCGCCGTCCAGCATGGAGTAGTCGGTATGAAGATGAAGATGTACGAAGTCAGAAGACATGGCTATCGCCGATTGTACCGCGCAGCCTGACAGAAACAGCAGCACACAGTTGGAAATTCTCTTCCGCTGCTCCGCGTCCACCCACTTTTCTTTCTGTCAGGTATCTAACTCGTACATTACGCAGCACATTGAATAGCGGCAACTATCGAAACCTTTCTGACCTATGCTGAATCTAAATAGACAAGTCCCCGGAGCATTGGGCTTGTGGGGTTCGAGTCGTGGGATCAGGAGGTAGATCAATGTTAGCGAATGTTTTTGACATGCTCTTTGGTTGCTGGCACAAGAACTACAGCTTCCCCATTACCGCAAAAAGAGACAGCAGCACTGCTGGAACAAAGGGAACCTACGTCGTATGTCTCGATTGCGGAAAGGAATTTCCGTACGACTGGAACAAAATGAAGATGCTCTCACCTGAACCAGAGCACTCCACATCCGTACCGCTCACCGTCGGCCAGGTTTCGGGTTTTGGAAAAGTAGCGTAAGGCAAAGCATTTTCCGATATCGTGCCCCGCGCTCATGAATTGACGCGGGGCAAATGCTTTCTGGACACAGCAGCTCTGCTCGGCGGAACAAATGGTCGCTCTTTAGCTTTCTTACCTCTCGGCCTCCACCGTGTCTCCTCCGCCGGAAACCACTCGTGCCACAGAAATCATGCCGATTGCCTGTGCGGTCGGATCATCCAGCTCACGCGTACGCCGCAGAGCATCCAGTGAGTCCACCTGCGCTGCTGCCTCGCTCACTTCCTGCACAATTCCCGGCGCATCGTTCAATTTCTCGCGCTCGCTCCATATCGAATTCAGAGAGCTGAATGCCAGATCGAAGTATCGCGAGGCCAGCTTGCGATCGCCGGCAGTGCCGCTCGCAAATCCACTCGCCGCCGCTTCTCGTGCTCGCTGCGAAACGGGCATTGACTCCAACTCCGGAATCCGATCTTCCTGCGCAGATTGCATGGCTTTGAGCACCGAAGCCGACTCCTCAACCGGACGTGAAATCTCCGCCGCACCACCCGAACTCTGCGCCACCTGCCGTGCCGCAATGTCGCTCGCAAGCGCTTCTTCGTAAGCCTTGTCGCCAAGCGCATGTTTCATCGCGGCACTCGTGATGTTGACCGCCATCGCGCGGTCTCCGCTCTCCGGCAGTTTGCCAAGCCACAGCAAGAAGGTCACGCCCGCCCTCTTCGCCTCTTCCGAATCCACTGCACCCGATGCCGTCGCATAAAGGGCCGCAAGGTTCGGAGCCTCACGCGCCAGCCCTCCAGCCTCCGATGGCAATGAGTCAAACACCTTCGCGAACTTTTTCTGCGACCAGGCCGAACTCAGTCCGGCGCGCTCCATCAGCGCCAACGTCGCTCGCGGCGCAAGCTTCTTCTCTTCGAGTCCCGCCCCAACTAGTTTCTTTGCGCTAAGCATTACCGCAGGACACTCGCCAATGGCCGCAACCAGGCTCGGTTCGGCAGCGTCCACCCGCTGTACCGGAATGCTCTCCACCAGCGCCTGCACTGCCTTGCAGTCCACCGGACCAGCGCTCAGCATCGAAGTCGCGGGCTGCTCGCCACGCTGAATCAAATCCTGCTCCACGCGTAGTCCTTCGCGGCTGTACGCCTTCGCCAGCGCGGGACGGAGCGGCGCAATCACCGACGCGGCCGCGGCAAGCACGCGTAGTCTGTCCTGCAAGTTGCTCTGCGGCAGCGCCACCGCCGAGCGCACCACGTCGTAAGCAAACCGTTGGTGTGGACTGAGAGCTTTCGTCGCGGTATCGGGCGCGTTGACCTTCGCACCCTTGGGCACGGCTTCGGCCCTGCCACCTTGTCCGAAGACCATCTCGCCCCGGGAAAGCAGCAGCGCCCCGCAAGTGAGACAAAGGATTGCCTTAGTTGCTAATCCCATAGCGGTAGAAGTGTAACCGATTGGTCAATCGTTTGCATGCTGCCGCAACCATTTACTACCTACTAACATCACGTTTTTCAATGATTGACCGGCTAGCTAATGGTCTATTCTGCAACCCCAGCCTTCCACTTGCCAGCAGCAACGCCGCAGCCGCCACCGAAAGCCAGCCAAACAAATCGCCTATACGGGTGTACAGCGTACTCACAGGTGCGGAAACATTGGCTCGGACAAGCATTGCTGCTCCCGGCAGCGCACCGCTGTCGCGCTCTGCCACCACCCGTCCATACGGATCGCTCACCGTCAGCAGTCCATCGCGCGATGCCCTGATCACAGAGTACCCATTCTCCACTCCGCGAGTCAGCGTCATGCGCGCCGCAAGCCAGCGGTCATCGTAGAAATCCCACGCTGGAACCAGCATGGCCGAGACCTTTCGCTCCCCATAGGCACGACCCAACGAGGCGAAATGCATATCCTTGCAAATGGCTATACCGTAAGCGGAGCCGCTGATTTCGAGCACATCGTAAGCTTTCCCAACCGCGTACTCGCGCTCCGGCGGAGCCAGGTGATGCTTCTGATAATCCACACTCAGCACGCCTTCAGGCGTGTAGAGCCATGCCAGATTCACACGCTTCGTTCCATCGTCCACGCCCACGCCTGCTTCAATCCAAACGTGCAACCGCGCGGCCAGCGCGCTCAAGTGCTGCTGCCATTGGCTGGCCATTTCCGGAGAAATCATCCCGATTTTTTCCGGCAGTACAATCACCTCCGCGCCTTGCGAGACAAGGGTTGCGATCTGCTGGTCGTAACTCTGCCAGATGCCAGCAATGTAGGCAGGCGTGGCTTTCGGCCCTATTGCATCATCGATCGCCACCAAACCAAACGTAGTCGCGCGCCCTGTAACAGGAGCGCGCAGGCGCAGTTCACCATAGCCCAAACTCGCTGCAAGCAGCACGGCTGTCGCCGCATATGCGCGCCATGCCTGCGGCATATTGTGTCCAAAGTCCACGGCCACGGCCAGCACCGATGGAACCAGTGTAAGAATGAACAGCAAGCCAGCCACACCAAACAATGAAGTGATCTGCAGGATGGGCAGGTAATCTGCTTGCGTGTACGCGAGGCTACCCCAGTTTCCGTCGGGCAGCAGGTGCGCCGCCAGGGTATCCATCGCGCCCCAGAGCACTGGATACGCGAAGACGGTCCACCATCGTTGATAGCGCAACACAGCGCGACGCGTCGCTCCAACTATGAAGACCCATAGCAGGCTTTGGGCCACCAAAACCGACACTGCCGCGAAGAGCGGCATCATCTTCTGGTAGTAGTGAAAGTTCGTGCTCAGTCCGATGAGCACAGCCAACGCAGTGAATCCGGCGGCCTGCCGCGCGGTTGAACGAAACGCAAGCACCAGCAGCGGCATGGGAGCAAACCACACAA
>Ga0302320_10024633_pt1 | contig 11731 bp, 13 predicted proteins | sample Bog_T0_3_FD_202130 | JGI IMG/M metagenome (GOLD analysis project Ga0302320, IMG submission 202130) | Peat permafrost microbial communities from Stordalen Mire near Abisko, Sweden - Bog_T0_3 | ecosystem: Environmental > Terrestrial > Soil > Wetlands > Peat | place: Sweden: Abisko, Stordalen Mire... | reverse complement strand
AGAACAAGCTGGTTTTGATCCGGAATACTGTTCGCCTCACCTGTGTCTGGGTGCCTACAGGCGATTCGAATCGGCCGCTCACCTGCGTTTGGGTGGAAACGAAGGCTCCGCAAGCGGTCAACCATGCATCCTATGAGGATGAAGTCGAACGCGAATCCGGGAGGGTGCATCTGTACGCGTAGCGGAACCGCCTGCGGTGCGGATCTTGCTGGGGGTGCTGCGCAGCTACCTGATCTGAATCACGCTGATGCTTGGCTATCACGCGTTGAATCAGGCCGGAATCCTGAACCATGTTCGCTAGCGGCATCGAAATCAACCGTACGTTCACAATGCACGCGGCTCCCTCGAACTACGATGGTGGGGAGCCGGACCAGGGAGCATCGGTTGGAAGAATCACTTGAGATACGCGTGCACCAGGTCGATCAGGTCCTCGGCAAGCTCGGGCGCAATCTGCTCCTTGGCCCCATCCACCAGGTGAAAGCGAATATGCGTCTCAAGCACCTCGCCCATCAGCGAATTCACCCCGCCCCGCACCGCTGCCAATTGCATAAGCTGGCCCCCGCAATCCTCGTCGGCGGCCAGGGAACGCTCCACCGCATCCAGCTGCCCGCGCAGTTTCCTCAGCCTTTGCAGCAGCTTCAGCTTTTCCCGCTCGTTGTGCGACATCGCTCGTCTCCTCTGTTTGACAATACCCACCCCCGGTATAGTATTAACCCAGTGGGGGTATAGATCCCCTTTCATTCTATGCCCGCGCCTCCTCCCATTTCGACCCTCGCCGCCTTTGCGCTCGCCGTCACCCTGCCGGCGCTCGCCGCGGCCCAAAATCCCGTCGGCCTTCCCGCCGCCCCACAGCCCGCGGTCGCAGCCCTCCTCGCGCAGGTCAATCTCGCCAGGTCTACGTCCGGCGGACAGCTAGACGGCAAGGAATCGGCTCCTGAAGCACAACCCGGCCCCGTACTCACCATGGCTCCGCACCCTGACGGCGCCCGCTACTGGGTCTCAGGACAGGCCAACAGCATCTTCCAGATGCACGGCCACTTTCACTCCCCCTACGAGGGCACAAACAGCCTGCGGGACACCTTTGAGACCAAGGCTTCTGAGGTGGGGACTCTCTATTTCGGTTACCAGTTACGCCCCAACTCGCGCTACAACACTGACTTGATCGTTGACATCGAAAACGCCGGCGGCCGTGGTCTCTCGCAGGCCCTAGGCCTGGCCGGCGAAACCAACCTCGACGTGGTGCGCAACCCCACGCTCAGCATATTGCCTTATCTATCGCGCGGCGTGATTCACCAGACCGTCGGACTCACCGGCGAGATGACCGACCAGGATCGCGGTCCGATCATGCTGGCTACAAAAGTGCCTGTGCGACGCTTTGAACTTCGAGCCGGCAAGATGAGCCTTCCTGACGTGCTCGACATCAACTCCGTCGGTACTGACAGTCATCTCCAGTTCACCAACTGGACCATCGACAACAATGGCGCATGGGATTACGCGGCCGATACCCGCGGCTACACCGTCGCCGGAATCCTCGAATACGACGACCGCGTCTGGTCGGCTCGCTACGCTATCGCAGCCATGCCCACCGTGGCCAACGGCATCGATCTCGACTGGGACTTCCGCCGCGCTAACGGCCAGAACTGGGAGTTTGAACTGCGAAAAGGTCTCTTCGCGCCGTTGCTTGATCCAAAACTCCAGGGAGCAATTCGCGTGCTCAGTTTTGTGAACCACGCTCACATGGGCGACTACCGGCAGTCCTTGCAGCAATATCTCTCCGGCAAAATCGCCACGCCCGATATCACTCAAAGCGAGCGCTTCGGCGCAGTCAAATACGGCTTCGGCCTGAACACTGAGCAGGAAGTCACCGGCAGCCTCAGGCTCTTCGGCCGCTTCGGCTGGAACGAGGATCAGCACGAGTCCTTCGCCTACACTGAGGTCGGCCAGACCATCCTCTTCGGCGGCGACTACAACGGCCAGGGCTGGAAGCGAACGAATGACAAGGTGGGCGTTGCCTATGTCTCCAACGCCATCAAGCGCGACCACCAGAACTACCTTCGCTACGGTGGGCTCGGCTTCCTGCTCGGCGATGGCAACCTGAATTACGGCCGCGAGAACATCGTGGAGTGGTATTACAACGCCCATATCTGGCGCGGACTGTTTGCCATGGGTGGCGGGTCCTATGTGGATCATCCCGGCTACAACCGCGACCGCGGCCCGGTCTACATCCCCACGGTCAGGGCCCACATCGATTTCTAATTTGGCGAGAACGCCAAGGGTGAGAAGGGGCGGGAAGGGAAGAGGCCCGTTTCTGGAAGCAAAAGCTGAAAGCTGAGCGCCAAAAGCCAAGTGCTAGAAGCTAAGCACCAACAGCGCCTTCCTCTATTTCCCGCCCGCCGCCGGCTGCGTCTGCGTCGGTTCAGGCAGCGTATAAATCACTTCGCCCGGCTTAGCATAGTGCAGCTTTTCCCGCGCCTCGTGCTCAATCGCGTCCGGATCGCTCTTCAGACGGTCGATCGATTGCTTCAACTGCGCATTCTCGAGCTCAACGTCCTTGATCTCTCGCTGCAGCTCGCGGTCTTCGGCGCGCTTCTGGTGCCAAACTGACAACCCATGCTTGCCGTTGATCACGTGACCCATCAGCAGTAATGCCAAGCCCACAGCCAGCACGGTTCCTGCCGGACGCCAGCCGCGCCGCATCCACTCCAGCGCCTGCTCGCGCACCGGAACGGCCGTCGGCTCTTTGCTTTTCTTCTGGCTATCCAGCTTCTCGTCCGCCACGTCAACCTCAATCTGTATTTACGCGAGGACAAATTTCTTCGCCGCCGCGCTCAGGGCTTCCATATCCTTCTCGTCGCGCGCTTCCGTATAAGCCCTCACCACCGGCTCCGTGCCCGAAAGCCGATAGCAAACCCACGACCCGTCATCCAGAATCAGCTTCAGTCCGTCGGTCCGCACCACCTGCGTCACCTTGCGTCCACTCAGCTCCGTCGGATCGGTCTTCAACTTCTCAGTGAAATTTGCTTTCACCTCCGGGGTCAAGCGGAAGTTCTCTCTTACCGGGTAGAAGGAACCTACCTTGCCAAATAATTCCTTCAACTGCACGCCCAGGCTCTTGCCGCGCGTGGCCACCATCTCCGCCACCAGCAACCCGGCGATCACGCCATCTTTCTCCGGAACGTGCCCGCGGATCGTCAATCCCGCTGATTCCTCGCCGCCAATCGCGATCTTGTCGGCAATAATCAACTCGCCAATGTACTTGAACCCCACCGGCGTCTCATAAAGAGGAACCTTGTGGTGCTCCGCCACTGCGTTGATCAGGTTTGTCGTCGCCACACTCTTCGCTACGCCGTTTTTCCAGCCGCGTGTCTCCACAAGGTAGTCCAGCAGCAGCGCAATGATGTAGTTAGGCTGAATAAAGGTCCCATCGCCGTCCACAATTCCAAAGCGATCCGCATCGCCGTCGGTGGCTATGCCGATGGCCGCGCCTATCTCCTTCATCTTTGCCTTGCAGTCGCCCAGCAGGTGGTCGTCCGGCTCCGGCGCATGTCCTCCAAACAGCACATCGCGATAATCGTGCACAGTCTCCACTGTCACGCCGGCCTCGCGAAGCAGGTGGCACGGATATCCGCGCCCCGCGCCCCAGAAAGGATCGTAAACAACCTTGATGCCCGACTTGGCAATCGCCTTCAGGTTCACAAGCTCGGCAAGCCGCTTCAGGAACGCCGGCTTCACATCCGCGGTTTCAAATCCTCCAGCAGGAGGATTCTGGCTGGCCACGCTGCCGCCTGCCTGCAGTCCGGCAATCGCCGCCTCAATCTGCCTGGTTACCTCGGGCAGCGCCGGAGCGCCATCGTGCGTTGAGAACTTGATGCCGTTGTACTCCGGCGGATTGTGCGACGCCGTAAAGTTGATCGCCCCTGAGGTCTTGAGCGTGCGCACTGCATAGGCAATCGCCGGTGTGGGCGCGGCCTTGGGAATCACGATCGGTGTTACGCCCGCGCCGGCGAGCACGCGCGCCGCCTCGGCCACAAACGTCTCGCCCAGAAACCGCGGATCGCGCCCCACCAGCACCCGATGCGGTTCCGGCTGCGTCTTTACGTAGGCCGCAATGCCCGCCACTGCCAGCCGGATATTCGCCACCGTAAACTCGTCGGCGACTATCGCCCGCCATCCTGAAGTGCCAAACTTGATCCCGGTCTTGATTTCTGTGCTCATCCCTTCCTCCGCGTTCGCTTTCAATCGTGGTCCAACGTCCATACTGCCCTACCAGCCTACGCTCGGCAAGCCGCGTTCCGCCGCTCGTATAATTCTCGCCTAAGCACCGGCCGAGTGCGTGCTCGCCCGCGCGAAGGTGATTCGGAATTTCTAACCCGGGGAGCGACCAGTGCCCGACTCCAATCCGATGCCGCGCATCGTACTCACTACGGCTTCCACCCTCGATGAGGCAAACAGTCTCGCCCGCGTCCTGGTAGAAGAGCATCTGGCTGCTTGCGTCTCCATCATCCCTGCCATCCAATCCATCTATCGCTGGCAGGGAAATGTCGAGTCGGCCACTGAAGTCCTCATGCTCATCAAGTCCGGTCCCGATCAGCTCGCGGCTCTCGAGTCGCGACTGCTCCAGCTCCACAGCTATGAGACTCCCGAGTTTCTGGTTCTCCCTGTCGAGTCCGCAAGCCACCCCTATCTGGAATGGCTACATGCCAGCCTGCGGCCCGATTCAGGCTCTTGAGCTGAACCCGTCTGATATTCTTGGTTGGTTCGCTCCTATGCTGCGCTGGCTGTTCATTGCTTTCCTCGTCTCGCTCGGAGCGCTGCTGTTTGCGGCCGGAGGCGTGGCGCGTCATATCTATTTACAGCGCAAGAAGCTGCGGCAACAGCCGCCTGCGCCCGTTGAAGCTGCCCAGGAAACTGACCTGTAAGTTGAGCCCTGATTTTAGGCCCCACGGATATATCCATCAGTCCCGGGGGCACCGGAGGTAATCTCTTGAACAAGGAACTCACTGCACAGATCCACTCCGCGGCCCTCCCCTCCGCCGCGGCTACTCTGCTGCGCAAGGCCGTCATCATCCTGGCCGGAAGCGCCTTTGTCGCCGCCTGCGCTCACATCGCTCTGCCGCTTTATTTCACCCCCGTGCCGCTCACTCTGCAAAACTTTGCAGTTCTCGCGCTCGGGCTCCTCCTGCCTCCACGCCTCGCCTTTGACACGCTTCTCGCTTACCTGGTGGAAGGCGCTGTGGGATTGCCCGTCTTCGCACCCACTCCGGTCTTCGCAGGCGGTCTGGCCCATCTGCTCGGACCCACGGGTGGCTACCTGCTCGTGTATCCGCTCGCTGCCGCGCTCATCTCGGTCTTGTGGCGCAGCTCAAGCCGCGGTTTTGTCGCCGCCGCCCTAAGCGCTGCTGTCGGCGATCTTGTCGTTCTTTTAAGCGGTGCCCTTTGGCTGTCAATCTTTTCCCACGCTGCTCCGGGCCCCATTTTCGCTCTCGGTTTCTATCCCTTCCTTCCCGGCGATGCCTTGAAGATCGCCGCTGCGGCCGCCTTGGCTGTCGGCGTCCAGCGCCTTCGCCGCCGCAATCGTTTGCCGCATCTAAATTTTCATCAAAGTTGAAACCCGTGAAAGGATCTACCCCCAGTGAGCACTGAAAAAGCTGAAACGGCCACCCCGCCTGACGTGATCGAAATCTCCATCGCCCATAGTCCTGACTCTGATGACGCATTCATGTTTTACGGCCTGGCCACCAACAAGATTCGTGTTCCCGGTTATCGCTTTTCTCACACCCTTTGCGACATTGAAACCCTCAACCTGCGCGCCCGCGATGAGGCCTTCTACGACGTTACCGCCATCAGCTTTCATGCCTATCCTTACGTTCAGAACAACTACACCCTGATGGGTTGCGGCGGCAGCGTCGGCGAGGGGTACGGGCCCATGATCGTCGCCAATCGCAAGCTCTCGCTTGAAGACCTCAACAAGATCAAGATCGCCGTCCCCGGCACGCTCACCACCGCCTATCTCGCGCTCAAAATCTTCAACACCAATCTGCAGACTGAGACAGTTCCTTTCGACCAGATCATTCCCGCCATTCTTGCCGGAACCTATGACGCCGGACTCATCATTCACGAAGGACAGCTCACCTACAACATTAGCGGCCTCAATAAAATTCTCGATCTCGGCGTCTGGTGGCAGGAAACCACCGGCCTGGTGCTGCCCCTCGGCGGCAACGCCATCCGCCGCTCGCTTGGAGCTGAAAAGCACAAAATCATCTCCAAGGCCCTGCGCGACAGTATCCAGCACGCACTCGATCACCGCGAGCAGGCGCTCGAATACGCCATGCAGTTTGCCCGCGAACTCGACTCCAGAACCGCCAGCCGCTTTGTCAGCATGTATGTGAACGAGCGCACTCTCGACTACGGCCCCGACGGACGCCAGGCCATCCGCAAACTCCTCGACCTCGGTCACGAGCGCGGCATCATTCCCATCGCGCCACTTGTTGACTTCACTGACTAGCTTTCCAGCCCTTCCGCGTACGATCGCCGCAAATCGGCCGTCAACCGCGGAAGGGCAAGCGAGCCATCGTCGCTTAGCGCGTTCGAATTCTGTACATGTCAACCTCCGCATCCCCCAAAAGTTCTCTTCCGCTTTCTAAAAGTTTTCTAATCTGTGCCGATGCATCCAGAAGGAGAAAATCCCGGATGCTCGCCACTAGCCCGCCTACGTTCCTGCTCGCTTCGCCCGATCCTGCTTTGCTCGCCCGCGTCGAGCCCACCCTTCTTTCTTCGGGCGCTCGCGTCAAAGTCGTTCTTTCCGCGCAGGCTGTTGTTGACTCAATGTCAGCGGCCAATCCACCAGACATCGCACTTCTCGATCTCGACCTGCCCGGCATGCCCACCGGGCAATTGTTGGCTACGCTGCGAGCCGACCACTCCGCGCGGTCTTTTCCGATTGTCCTGATTTCGGACACTGTCACCGAGGAGGCCCTCAATCGCCTTGCGGAAGGAATCGTCGACGATCTCATCCTTCGCACCAGCGCTCCGGCCTACTGGCAGCTCCGAGTCGATCAGGTACTCCGCGCCCGTCGCGACCTGTTTGAGCTCGACAGCCTGCGCGAGGCCTCCGCCGCCAACGCGCAACTTGACAGGCTCACCGGCGTCTATAACCGCGAGGCCTTGCTTTCCATGATGTTCCGCGAAACCGATCGCGTGCACCGGATGAACAGCCCGCTCTGCATCGTCCTGTTTGATATTGACGACTTCGGCCACTGGAACACGCGCCTCGGTGCCGATGCCTGCGACGAGCTGCTACGCATGGTCGTCGCCCGCACAGCCCGTCTTTTGCGCAGTTACGATCTGCTCGGCCGACCCGGCAAGGACGAATTCCTCATGATTCTCCCCGGCTGCGCAACTGAGAATGCCGTCATGTTAGCCGACCGGCTGCGCACGGATGTCTTCAGTACGCCCTTCCGGGTGGAAGGGGAATCGATCCGGCTCTCGGCATGTTTCGGCATCGCCTCCAGCCACGGCCGTTCGCCGGTTTTAGTTCTCCGCGAAGCCGAACAGGCACTCGAGCGCGCACGCCAGGCCGGCCCTGAAAACATCCAGTGCTACGGCGACTCGCTCGAGCCTCTGCCCGCTCCCGTCACCTTCCTCTCGCCGACATCCGGAGATGAACTGCTCGCCTGGTAATCACGGCCGATCGTCGTGAATGCATTCATGAAACTCGACAATCTGCCGAAACACTTATCAAAAAGAGAGTCTTCTTTCCTGAAGGCTACGGTTTCAGCCGCGCAGCAAAATTTCGCAACAGTTGAATCCGCTTCACCTCTTCAGTTCGTACCCGGATAGGAAGTCAGGTCCCTGTTCCTTCTCCAGGCGCGAAACGGTGGGCCGGAGCAACCCTCCGGCCCATTTGCCTCGCCACAAAATCCCCGCCGGTTTTTCGGCTCCGCGAAAAACGCTCGAAATAGGTTGTATCTTCTTCGGACCGAACCATAGAATGACGCAAGCAGGCAGCCTGATCTGCCATTTTCCCCATCTATCTCCCCATGCCCGACGCCCCTCCCAATCCGATCCCTTCCAGCCTTCGTTCTCTGGATGGCACTCCAGATGAATCCAGAGTGGCTGGAGTTGGGCCGACTGCAGTTCCGTCGGCGGACGACGATCTGCTCCTCGATCGCGTGCGCGCCGGCGATCAGCAGGCGATGGCGCAGATCTTCGATCGCTACAGTCGCATGGTGTATTCGGTGGCATTGCGGGTGCTTGCGGATCCGGGCCACGCGGAGGATGTTTTGCAGGATGTGTTCTTCAAGGTCTGGCGCGAGCCCCACGCTTTTCTCAAAGGGCGCGGACCTATGGGCGCCTGGCTCGCTGTGGTTGCCCGCAATCGCGCCATTGACGCGCTGCGCCGCAGAAAGCCCTCCGACTCGGTGGATGACGTCGTACTCGTGTCGAAAACAAACCTGGCCGCGGAGAGCCAGCACAAGTCCATGATCGAGACGGTGCGCAAGGTGATGAAGGCTTTGCCGCCGGACCAGCAGGCATCAATGGAGCTGGCCTATTTTGAGGGGCTCAGCCACTCTGAAATTGCAGCTCGAACAGGCGATCCGCTGGGCACGGTCAAGACCCGTATCAGGTCGGCGCTCACCACTCTACGAAAGGCTCTCGAAGCATGACCACTGGCGGACATTTCGAGCAGGAGGATCTCGCCCTCTACGCCATGCACGGTTCCACCCCGGCAGAGGCCGCCCTCGTGCGCGCTCATCTCGCCGAGTGCCCCGCGTGCCGTGCCGAGCTCGAAAAAATCTCCTCTGACCTTGCCATGGTCGCCATGAGCGTCGAACAGCATCCCCTGCCTGAAGGTGCACGGCAGCGATTCATCGATAGCCTTGCCGAACTACCCGCTCAGTCTGCGCCGGTTGAAATTATTCCCATTCGCAGTGAGCCGCCAAAGCGCCGCGCGGCTATCTTTATTCCGTGGTCCATCGCTGCCGTCATGGCGCTTGTCGCCGTCCTGCTTGGCCTGGCGAACAATTCCGTCCAGCACGAGCTTGCCAAAGACAACTATCTGATCGCGCAATTCACCGCAGAAAACCAGCACGCGCAAAAAGTGCTGGACGTTCTCACTGCGCCTGAAGCGCAGCATGTTGTGCTCACCGCGGGCAAAGCGGCGCCCATGCCCACTGCGCGCGCCGTCTATCTCGCTTCGCGCGGCGGACTAATTCTTGAGGCCAGCAACATGGGCCCGCTGCCTGCAGACAAGACCTACGAACTCTGGGTGATCCCATCCAATGGCGCACCGTCGATCCCCGCCGGCATCTTCAGGCCCGATGCCGCGGGCAACGCAAGCCTCGTTCTGCCCGATCTTCCCGTCGGCGTGCAGGCCAAGGCATTCGGTGTCACCATCGAGCGCGCTGAAGGTTCACCCACGCCCACGCTCCCCATCATCATGGCCGGCGTCGCGCCCACCTCCTGACTCCGCTCTCCAACCAACCGGCCTTGACATCCCTTCAGCCCCGGTTGAGGATGGCACTCGAGGTATTGGAACATGCGTTTGAAGTGGATTCTTCCTCTTGCTATCTTCCCCCTCGCTGCCTGCTCGGCGCTTCTCTTCGCGCAACAGGCTCCCACTCCGGTGGGCGAGAATCCTCCTGTCGAAGAGAACTTCACCGTCACCAGCGACGTCACCTACACCCAGGGAATGAACGGACCGCTCAAGGCCGACGTCTACATTCCCATGGCCCCGGGCCCTCATCCCGGCATCGTCTTCATCCACGGCGGCGGATGGGTCAGTGGCAATCGCAACCAGATGATCAAGGTCATCAAGGCGATGGCTGATGCAGGCTACGTCGGCTTCACCATCGATTACGACCTCGGCAAATCTACATTTCCCGGAGCGCTTAACGAGTCTCTCGCGGCCGTCCGGTTCTTGCGCGCGCATGCGGCCGAGTATCATCTCGATCCTTTCCGCATTGCCGTTGCGGGCAGCTCGGCTGGCGGTGAGCTGGCCGCACTTGTAGGCCTGGCCCAGGGCGACACTGCTGCGCACGTTGAGGCGGCGATCGTCTTCAACGGCGCCCTCGACCTCACCATGCCCGACCCCAAAACTCCGATGCCGTCTGTTGCCACCATCTACCTGGGAGGGCAATGCGAATCCGTGATGGAGGCATGCAAAGCCGCATCCCCGCAGTATCAGGTGCATGCCGGCGCGCCGCCGTTTTACGTCGGCCATGGCGACCAGGATCAGTCCGTACCCTTCGTGCAGGCCGTCACCTTTACTGATGCGCTCAAGAAAGCAGGCGTGCCCGTCGAGTTTTTCCAGGCCAATGGCGGCAAGCACACCTACTGGTCCGATCCGCGCTTCTACTCCGCGAACCTCGACGCGGTCAAAGCGTTCCTCGCTCTTCACCTGCGATAAGATCAATCAGCTTTTGGCGCAACCCCCCGCCTCAGCCTGTTTGTCGACTTTTCAACGCCGCGCAGTCTCGCTTGCGGGTACACTGTTGGCTGACAGGAGGTCTTGCTTATGCAGGCCAGGATTCAGGGCACCACCATGCCCGTACTCGACGTTCTACTCGACCCCAACGAGAGCGTGTACTCCGAGAGCGGTGAGCTCTCCTGGATGACCGGCTCCATCCAGATGCAAACCCACACCCAGATGGGTGGTGGTGGCGGCATCTTCGGCGTACTCAAGCGTGTTGCCGGCGGCGGCAGCATCTTCATGACCGAGTATCGCGCCATCCAGTATCCCGGCGAGGTCTCCTTCGCCGCCAAGATGCCCGGCCACATTGTTCCCGTCGAATTGGGCAACGGTCCTGAGTACATGGTCCACCGCCATGGCTTCCTGTGCGCAACGCCCCAGGTCACCATCGGCGTTGGCTTCCAGCAGTCGCTCGGCGCCGGCATCTTCGGCGGCGATGGCTTCCTCCTGCAGAAAGTCGGCGGAGTGGGAACCGCGTGGCTTGAGCTTAGCGGCGAACTCGTCGTCAAGAATCTCGCCCCCGGTGAAACCCTGCGTGTGCATCCCGGCCACGTGGGAGCATTCCAATCGTCGGTGGCCTTCCAGATCACCATGGTTCCGGGCATCAAGAACATGATCTTCGGTGGCGACGGCCTGTTCCTCGCTGTGCTCACCGGTCCCGGCGCGGTGTGGCTGCAGACCTTGCCCATCTCCCGGCTCGCCCACCAGATCAGCGAGTACCTGCCCCGCGCTGAGGCGCGACAGAACACCACGGCTGCCGGCCTTGGCGGCGGATTGCTTGGTGGTGTGATCGGTTCAATTCTCGACGGCAATCAGTAGAAAGAAGGTGCCGGCGTCCCCATGCTCTTCGCGAGCTCAGGGGCGTCGGCTTCTTTATCTCCCGGCCTGCGCGGCGGCGTCCACCGCCGCTTTCATCACGCCGCAATGAGCCATAAAGCGCACCACATCCCCTGAAAGCGGTTCGGCCTTCCCGGCCTCTGTCCTGGCCACGGCTTTGCCGCCTGCCATCGCCATCTTCATCTCACCCGTCCCCTGCGCATCCAGAATGAGCGATGTCAGGCGGCGCGCCAGCTCCAGCGGAAAACTCTCAGTAATGAATACCAGCTTGCCGCGCGTTGTAATCACCACCGGCCCCTCGGTTGTGCTATACGCCTGTTCCAATGTGCGGCCGTCGTTGGGCGCGGTCGCCTGCGCGGCTGTGTCCCGTTTCAGTCCGGAGTACTTCCGTCCCAGGTTCCCGGCATACAGCTTGGCAAAGGC
>Ga0302320_10024631_pt1 | contig 11732 bp, 12 predicted proteins | sample Bog_T0_3_FD_202130 | JGI IMG/M metagenome (GOLD analysis project Ga0302320, IMG submission 202130) | Peat permafrost microbial communities from Stordalen Mire near Abisko, Sweden - Bog_T0_3 | ecosystem: Environmental > Terrestrial > Soil > Wetlands > Peat | place: Sweden: Abisko, Stordalen Mire... | reverse complement strand
TACAACTTAAAAACTTTTCTTGTATTTTTAAAATGCTTTTGTTGTATACATAAATAAAAACAATCCGAAAATGAAAAATTCAACGATTTATCTAAAAAAAAAATTTTTGTAAAAATGTTTTTTTTGAAAAAACATTTTCCAACAATTAAATTAATAAACTACTCAAATGACGGATAAAAAAACTACCAACATCCTGGACCTTTCCCCGATTAATTCCTCAAAATCCTCCGATTCTAATTCCTTCTTTTCTCCTCGTGAGCTCAACCTCCTCCCAATGACCATTTTAAAGCCTGAAAATGCCCGTTTAAGTCTTAACGAAAAGCCTTCGATTCTCCTGAAAAGTCAACCTGACCCTTCTGACAATCAAGGCTTTAACCCTCGTTTCCGAGCATCTTTCCTCAAAGATCTAGAGAAAAAAGGTTATTTTCTTCAGAAATCCAAGCTTTCTTTAAACGGCAAAAGCGAGGTTTCGACTATTTATCCTCAGGAATCCTTATCACAAAGTTCAGGGGTTGTTAAGAAATCAACAGAAGTGGATCGATTGATTGATGAAGTGAGGAAATTAGAGGAAAAAGAGAAAGAACAGGTGAATTTCTTTGAATTATAAGGAAATTTAAAGTTTTTTTGTTTAAAGAAACAAATGATTAAGACTTTGGAAGAAAAGTTAGAGGAAACCAGAAAAATGAACGCGTTTTTTGAGAGGAATTTCAACATTCTGCAGGAAGATAACAAAGCATATCTACAGGAAAACAGCATTTTAAAGGGAAAACTCTTCAAAATGCAGGAGAAATTAGTTAAGAAAAGTCTTTTGATCAAGAATTCAAGAGAGAATGAGACTATTCTCAGGGAAACGCATATATTGAAATTAAAGGAAAAAGATGAACAAATTGAAAAACTTATGAAGATCATGAGTGTTTTGCCTGAAGTTTATCTAGAAAAGATAGAAGAAAGGAGTAAGATCCCTCGGTCTTTCCATAATATAGAGAAAACTTTCGATAAGGAAAAGAATATACTCAAGGAAATGTATAATAATTTGGAAAATACTCAGAAAAATGAGAAAACTGCTCAAAAAAGCATTAGAAATAACAGTTTAAGACAGAAGAAATTAAGCTGGTATTTTTCTTAGCTATTTTAATGGATTTTTATGTTTTTTTTTAGCGATGTTACAACCAAATTCGATTTCCAGACAGTTATCGACCCTCAGACCACCAAACATCAAGACAAAACGAAGGAAAATGGTTGATTTTTTACATTTTTTTCTTCATATATTTTTTCCTTATAAAAAGACCCGAGAATACACCCGAAATCCACGAAACATTCAGAGGAAATCAAGAATAAAAGACCTTTTTTTTAAAAATCTAACAAAAAACCATTTATTTAAAAATTTTCCTCTGTCTATTCAATATTAAATCATCTAATCCTCTGCCAAAATGGCTTTTTGTCTCAGGACCAAAGCCATATATCCCGCGAAAATCGTCAACGGGTCTATAGAGATCTGATAAAGCCAAACTATAGAGAATTTCAACAATCTATTATATCGTCGATAATGATTGAAAAAGGCCAATTTCAACATAATACCAGTATATCCGAAAACGAAGCCATATTGTGCGAAATAGATGGTTTTTTCTAGTGCTCGTAAGGTTTTCGATTGAGGGTTTTCTTTAGTTTTGAGTATAATTTCTGCATTAGTTATAATTTCATTGAGGTCTTTTAAATAATTGAGCATTTGGAATTTAAATTAGAATGAAAATAGTTAATAATTAGCGGGTTTTATTATGAATTTCGAGGACATCACGATCAATGAGGCCGATTTCTTTGCGAAACATAGTTCTTTAATAGAAATCCTGCCCAATTTCGATGAGGAGGCTCTGAATTTCCTCTCTGGGAGCTTCGGACCCTTTCGGCCAAATAAGCCAATCGAGGTATTTGAAATTTCAAGCCTTGAAAGAAAGAAAGCTTTATTTGTTTTAAATAAAAGATCCCTTTATGGCTTGGTATATATTTAAAACAAAGGAATTTATGTAGAATCATCCCTCCAGATTTTTTGAATATCGAGTCTTTGGGATTGATTTTGGAGGAGGAGAAGAACCATAAAGAGGAATTGAGCAATTTAATGAGTTCCTCTTATTATTATTTCGAAATATGCCATATTCTCTTGCGACAGTATTAAGAAATTAACGAGTTTTTCAATAAAACACTAGATAGCGCACAAGATGATCTCATAAACCCAGGCAAAATCAGAGACCTTTTAGAAGATATTGAGACTATCAGAGAATCGAAAATACAGGACTTGCTCAATAATATAAAAATCGAGAAAAATTGCATCAAAGTAAAGATTTTTTAAACTGAATTATAGGTTTTCTAGGCTACTAATATGACTTTCTATGAAATTAATAAGCGAAGAAAGGTCTTTAATGAGATTTTGAGGGAAGTGCAAGGCATTATGGGCAAAGCTTCGACGGTTTTATTATATTTTCTAATGATTTTCTAAGAAATTTTGAAATTAGGAGGAAAACAACACGAATAATTCAAGTCTTTTTAATACGCAAAGCGCGAGATCGAGCCAAGTTTAAAAAAGCTTATTAAATTTTAAAAAAACCTCGAAATAATTTAAATAATCTCGAAAAACGAAAAATCTGAATTCTTTAATTACCAAAGGCTTCTCTTAAAAAAAAGGCAAGGTTTTCTTTATATCAAGAGAAAAAAAACCTTTGTAACATGCATAAATTTAATTAAGACAAACTGTTCATGCTGCGAAAAAAAAAATAATAATATGCAAGAAAAAAAAAAATCTATGATGCAAAATTTCATAACAAGGCAGGTTTCTACTTCTTTTCACAGGTCCGATCAAAGAATCTGTCCATATATCCTTTGAGTCTCAACACCTTTTTCTTCTCATTGCTTTTCTTCTCATCTTCGTTCAAAAGATTTCTCACAAAATCCTCATTATTGTTCTTGATCATGGGTTCCTTTAATTCTCCTTTAAATGAAGAAACCATTGAATTCACATAACTCGAATTCGTGCTCAACATGGAATTCGTGTTTATTGAAGGGTTTTCTATGTTGATGTTATTGAGTTCATTCATATCCACTTCCACTGTTTCCATCAGGTCAGAATAAAGATTCTGGAAACTGATTTTTTCGAAGAAATGCTCAGGGTCTATTTGATTTTCTGAGGGTTTTTTGGCTATCGGCTTGGTGGAAAACTTATGTTTGACAAGATTTATCAGGTCCATGGGGGGAAAATTGCAAGGGATTGGGAATTTTGTTTGGTTTTGTTTATAAATCTTTTAATAAATGAAAAGACTTTAGAGGATTTATAGGGAAAAATTAACACATTAATATGTCAGAGATTACGAATTATGAGTTGCGTATGACTAATTAAAAAATTCCTTTTTTAAGGGATTGATTTTTTAAGGGCAGAAATGAAAAATTCCATTTTGGGAATTTTTAATTTAAATTGGAAATAATTATTGTTTTTTGATCTCGACTGCCTTGAAATAATTCGAATTTTTATGATAAAATGTCAAGAAATTATTAAAAACATGTTAAAAAAGCCATTTTTTCTTTGTTTTTCTTCGTTAAAAATAACCCATTAAATTTATAAACAATTTGTTAGAGAGTTAAAAAGCCATCTCTACTTCTTAAATATATCAATTGGCTTTATTATCTCTAAACATTCTCTTAAATATGCATTTTTTAATAATCATACTCTAAATTAATTCCACAGTTTTATTTCCAACTACTTCCTAATTAAATGAGCTCTAACGTCTCCACTTGGTCTCAAATCACCAACTCCCCCCTCAACCTTTCCAAAACCAAACAATGTTATTCAATTCCAAAGGCTTCGCGTTTCACCAAATCCATGGCTAACAAGTTTCCCATTTTCTAATAAAAACCATCCATTCATTCATTAATAGTTGTCAACAAGCCTTCTATGACCTCCCTTCGAGTATAGAAAAGAGATCCGCTGCCTTAGGCTATGGTTTTAAATATGATTTCACTAAAGTTGCCCAGAAAACACCTGCGCCCAATGCCTATTCCACTTCCAACATTTTTATAGATAAATTAAGAGGCAAGAGCTTTGGAGTGAGTCGTGAGGTTCTTTTCATTTAAAAAACATTTAATAAAAAAACCATGTAAATAATAAATAGCGTATGGAACAATTCAGTATCATGGGGAATATCAAAAAATCAGCTCCAGGACCTGGAGCCTATGACATCAAACCTGTGAAGAATAATGTGGCTTTCAGCATTCGAGCCAGAACCAATATTTTCGGTGAATTTTATCACAATTTCCTCAGGCTTCTACTTAATTTTTATTTTTTTCAAAAGCCAATCATCTCAAAGTCCCTGGACCTGGAACCTATGATAATGTGTCCAGCATTACAACGAATGGCAAATTTTTCCTATCGAAATATAAGGATTCAAAAGCCCCCGTGATCAACCCTTCACGATCCATGCGTTTTGAAAAAGGACCAGCTAAAGGCATTTTTAAAGAATCATCGATTTCTTAATAATTTTCTCAAAGGACATCAAATGCCGGGACCTGGATATTATAATCCTGATGTTTCGATAAAACCAGATGGTAGATATTTCATTTCTTCATTCAAAAATAGCAAATGCAGGAGCTTCAGCCATTCTTCCAGAAATGATCTCAATGAACAAATGACATTTTGTAAGAAAATCAATTTTTTTCTCAGAAAATTAAACATTTTTTAATGAAATTAATTCGTTTCAATAGATAAAACTCCAGGACCAGGCACCTATAGATTGCCTTCAGAATTTGGGTATTATGAGGTCTTGCCCAAAGGAGAAGTCAAAGGAGAAGTGGCCGTTACTAAATCATTGGATAAAAGCCTGGAAAAGAAGAGTTAAATATTGAAAAATATTGATTTTTTCAGTTTTTTTGGCATGTTTTTTGTCGCTGAATTGTTGCAACTGATAAAATTATTTATGAATTTAAAAAATTGGAATTTAATAAAATTGGCCAAGTTTAAACATTTGGTATTCATAGAAAAGCCTGGTTTTTTGAGTTTTTTGTAGTTGAATTGTTGCAACTGATAAAATTATTTATGAATTTTTTAAAAAAATTGGATTTTAAAATTGGCTCAGTCTAAACATTTAAGTTCATATATAATTCTGGAATTTTCCATTAATTCGGAAAAAAACGCCTTTACTTTATTAAGATTTCCAAACTAAGCCTAATTTTCTTTTCATTTCTATTCTTCTCAATGCATAGAATTTCTTTATCATTCGAATCTCGTCCTCTCGAAGCCAAATATCGTTTAGAAACTGAATTAGAGACCCAATTTCGTTTTTTTTCTTTCGTGATTTTGGAAGCATGTTTTAATCTGGTTTTCTTGATCTACACAATGATTACCAGTGTGAACAAATTTCATGAAATGGCGAAATTCCTTTCGATCCTTTTTCTGATTTTCTTGCTTTTCCTTTTGAAACGATGGTCCTTTGTTTATTTGTCTTATGTTTTAAAGTTCATTTTCCTTTGTTTGATGATTTTATTCATAGAATTGATCAAAAGCCTTCTGGAGGTTTCTCAAAGCCATGAAAATGTCATTTTTTTAGTGATTCCATTTCAATTGATGCTTTCGATGCTATGGCTCACCAGGACTAATTGGTTGAGATGTGCGATGTATTATTTCTGCGTTTTGAGTTATTTCTTCATCAGATTGGTGGATATCGATTCTGATGTTTCCTTTGTGATCATTGAGTTGTTCCTCTGTTTCCTTTGCTTTTGTTATATGGCATATACTCAGGAAAAGAAGGAAAAAGGATATTATAAATCAATGAATGATTCAAATGAAAATCTCAATTATTTCAAGGGCTTGCTACAAAACATCATTCCATCACCAATTTTCATAATGGATTCAGAAAAAAAACAATTAAAATTCCATAATAATTCCGCTTGGCAATTCTTGGCAAGAAACTCACCTAATTTCGAACATATTGAACTATCAGCCTCAGTCAGGAAGCAATTCATTCAAGATTATGACAGAAATTTCAATGAATTCAACTGTTTTTTGAGTAAATTGGCTCTGATCACGGAAAAGGAAAAAGACATCCCGATGTCATCAGGCGGCGAGATTCCCTTCATATTGAAGAAATATTTTGAAAACCCTTTGAATTTACCTCTTTCCTTTGATCAAAAGGACCAGAATGTGGATTTTCTGACTCTTAATACTACAATTTTGTTGAAATCTTTTCTGGAGGAAGATGAGAAAATTTCGCATCTTGAAAGCCTCAAACATAAACGTTTCTATGAAATGAAAGTGTTGAAGATTTTCTGGGAGAAAACAGTTTGTTTATTGATGATTTTTAATGAAAATACTGATGCTTTTCGCATTTCTGAACTTGTGAATCTCGACCTTTATAAAAATCAGCTCTTGGCCTCAGTTTCACATGATTTAAGGACCCCTTTGAATGGATTGAATGGGATGTTGGAAATGACGATTTCTAAGACTAAGGATTTAGAGGTGAAAGAGACTTTGACTTTTGCTTCGAAATCAGCCAAATTGTTGAATTTCCTAATAAATGATATATTAGATTTCTCGCAGATAAACTTCAAGAAATTGAGATTAAATATTGAGGAGGTGGATCTCAAGGAAATTATAGAGGAAATTCGAAATTTGATAGAATTTCAAGCCAAAGCGAAGAAAATCAACTTTCTGATTGAATTGCCCATGAAGGAGTTTAGACCTATCGCCTCTGATGCCAATAGAATCAAGCAAATCTTGATGAATTTATTGTCTAATTCGTTGAAATTCACACATGAAGGGTTCATTAAACTCCGACTGGAAGATGTGACTGAAAAATTAGGGTTTGTGGATTATAAATTCATTGTAGAAGACACTGGAATTGGCATAAAATCAGAAGATATCCCGAAATTATTCAAATTATTCGGCCGATTAGAAGGACCAAAGAGTTTAAATAAAACAGGGATAGGCCTTGGCTTGACCATTAGTAAAATGCTATCAAAATTACTTAGTCCAAATTACCCTGAAGGACTTCAAGTTGAAAGTGATTATGGAAAAGGTGCTAGATTCTACTTCCATTTGACGACGCTTTTGGAAGGCAATTGTGAAGATTTTGAGAAAATAGAAGAGAAAACGGGGATTATGTTACCTGAACAAAGGACCTATGAGATGTTCGATGAAAAAACCACTCTATTCAGAGCTTTGAATACTTTCGAACAATTCGGCAATAAAAAGATCCTCATTGTAGATGATGATCTTATTAACATAATGATAGCCGAAGAATATCTTGAATTCTTCAAAATGAAAAGTCTAAGGGCCTTAAATGGTCTAGAGGCTCTCAAATTGGTTCAAAAGGATATTCTCGAAAATAAACAAGAAATATGTCTGATTGTTATGGATTGTAATATGCCTATCTTAGATGGGTTTCAAGCCAGTGAGAAGATTTTGGAATTCCTAGGAGAGGAAAGGGCTAAGAATATACCCATTTTAGCTGTAACTGCGAATTTGACCATTGAATGCAAGGAATCTTGTAGAAAGGCTGGCATGGAATTTTTTTTGGAGAAACCCATGAGAAGAGAAGATTTCAAGAAGATGGTTGAAGAAATTTTGAAGATCAAAATCTGAGAAATTGAGGGGAAAGTAACAAAAATTATTATCATATTAAATATCAATCCTTTTTTATCAAAAAGTCTTTAATTATTATAGTAAGATTCTGTTTTTTTAATATATATTGTCTGGTTGTTGTCTAAAATAAAATAAAAAAATGATTTTTGCCAAATTATAAAAAAAAAAAAATGTGCAAAGCCAATTTTTTTTTTTGGGAGTCATATCTGTTCAAAATATCATATAAATAAAAAATATCAAATATTTATTTTATTAAATTTTCACGTTCAAAATTTGTTCGATCATTTCTTTAAGTTCAATTTTTTTCATTGGCTTTTCCAAAAAATAATCCATTCCAGAGTCTTTGCACACCAAAATGTCAGCAGCTGTTGTATTTGCGGTCACTGCCAAAATTGGAATTTTCCTTCCTCCTCTTTTTTGAAAAAAATTGTTTATTTTTAAACTCGCTTGAAATCCATCAAGAATTGGCATATTACAATCCATTATAATCATACAAATTTCATTTTTTTTGCTTTTGTAATCCCTCTTTATCAATTTATAAGCCTGAAGACCGTTCACAGCTTTTAAGCTTTTGATGTTAAATAGCTTTAGATATTGTTCTGCGACCATTAAGTTCATTAGGTCATCATCCACAACTAAAATCTTTTTCAAAATTGAGGAATTTTCTAATGGAATATCTTTCAATGATTCTGTTTCTTCCAAAAAACGACATGGTGATGAGGAATATGGCTCATTCAAATTGAATTTTTTTTCTTCCAAATCATCAAAATTAGAAGAAGTTTTTTCTTTTTTTTTCAACGAACTTATAAAAAAGTAAAAGGTTGATCCTTCTCCATAAATGCTATCCACCTGTAACCCTTCCTCCTTTTCTGGACATAAAAGTTTTGAGATCTTTTTGCTAATTGTTAATCCTAAACCAATCCCAGTTTTGTTAATTTTTTCATGATTTTCCAATCTTCCGAATAATTTATATAATTTGCAAATGTCTTCAGGTTTAATCCCCACACCACTATCTTTGACAGAGATTTTATAAAGTGGAAATGTTACATCTTTCGTAAAATCTTCCAAAAAAACCTCAATGGAGCCCACATGTGTAAATTTTAAAGCATTAGATAATAAGTTTAAAAGAATTTGTTTTATTCGGGTCGAATCTGAAAAGATATTATGTTGTTGTTGATGGAGGTAATGAAATTTCAAGATAATTTTTTTCGCCTTGGCTTGAAATTCAATTAAGTTCAACATTTCCTCGATAATTTGCCTTAAATTTATCTCTTCGCAATTAAGTCTCATCTTTTTAAAATTCATAAGAGAAAAATCAAGGATATCATTGATGAGATAATTTAAGAAAAAAGCTGATTTTTTTGCCAATTCAAGATAATCGATTAGGCTAGGATCCTTTGTTTTAGCAATGGAAAGTTCTAACATTCCATTCAAACCATTCAGCGGAGTTCTTAAATCATGCGAAACTGAAGCCAATAGCTGGTTTTTATATAGATCTTGATTTAGAAGTTCAGAAATCTGAAACACATGGGTATTATCATTAAACAATAGAAAAAGACATATCGAATCTTCCCAAAAAACTTTGAGTATTTTGATCTCGTAATATTTGTTTTTTGGCTCTTCATGCAAGTCATAATTATTATTAAGAGAGTCTGAATTTTCCAATTTATTTTCGTTGGTCCAAATATTTATTATAGTAAATTTGCTTTCTTGTTCTTGTTCGTTAATTGAATTTGCTTTGAACTTTTTGTTTTTTTCATCATTATAATAATTTTTCAAGATGTTTGAAACTCCATGATCTCTTGAAGTGTCCAAAATTCCACTATTTTCTCCAAAAATGACAAATTTCTTCAGATAATCTTGAAACCTTTCGAAATCATTGATCTCTTGATTGTTGTTTTCCTTCATTGTGATGCTCTGTCCAGAATTATTGCTGAATAATATCTTTTCTTTTTGATAATCCATAATGAAAATCGGGGATGGGATCACATTTTTCATAATTAATTTAAAGTAGTTGACCTTGTCATAGCTTTCAACAATTTCCTTATAAACCTTTTTGTAGTTTTTCTCTTGATCGTAGGCTATAAATGAATGGATTATCCAACTGACAACAAAATTCAAAATCACGGTGGAAAAACTATAGTTTTGGTTATTTGCAGTATTTATCACTCTCAAAAACAAATAGGTAAGTGAAGACATATACATCAATGAGCAATGGATCCATTTGCTTTTGATGAAAATCATCAAAGAATGCACAGCTTGAAAGGGGATCACCAAGACCAAGCTATTTTCATTCGTGATTGAATTTTTTTGATATAAATTAATGAGCTCAACATACATTATTGTGAGTCCGACATAATTTATCATGAGAAATTTCATTAGAAAAGAAGAAGATCTCTTTATTAGGATGAAAATGACAGTTACAAGCAGGAGTCCCATTACCAACATAAGGTAATTCGATAAATTATTATATAATCCAAGCAATTGGATTTGAAAAATTATGGTAAATCCATTTTCTAAAAGTATGAAACGAGCCAATTTTTTGACCCTTTCTGGATAAATCTCTTTTTGGTAGTTTTTTTCCAAAGAGACATTAAGAAAACTGAGAGTAAAAGGATTCATTGATGAAATAGTATGTGTCAGGAAGAAAAAATTAATGAGATTATTAATTTCTGAAAATATAATAGAAAAAACAAAAGGAATGCAATAAAAAATTTTTATTGAAAAAAAAAAATTCATAGTTTTTTAATATTTTCACGTTTTTCATTTTTTTTAAAAATCAAAATTATTAAAATGAACTTCTAAAAATTATTTTAAAAAGAAAAAAAACAAAAAATAAAAGAATTCCAAAAAAAAATAAAATAGTAATAAAAAAAAAAAAAAAACCCAAAAAAAAGTATATACGAATAAGAAAAGGGGAAACCGAAATATGGTAGCAAACCCGAAAAAGAACAGTAAAAGCGAAACAAACTAAGAATATTCTATTTAATTTGCTATATTTCAAGGGTTTTAAATAAATATCTAAAGAAACATTTTTAGCTGTTATGAGGGTTTTTCGCTAGAAATCTTTGAACTGCTTCACAATCCGAGTTCTTTGAAATGAAAACATCGAGTTTTTCTTTAAATGCCACGAATTCCTGCATTTTCTCTGTTTTCTCAATTCCAAAAGGCAAAATCTCTGTCCAAAAAGTTTCAAAATCTAGAAAATTTTCGAGTTGATTCATGACAATTTTGAGTAAATCCACATTGAAAAACTGCAATTTTATTTTAAAAATCAATAGATAATTCCGAATTTTATTCTGATCCAACGATTTCTCCAATTTGAGGAAAAGACCTGCCATCGAGATCATAAGATTTTCATTTTTGGTGGGAGATAAACTGAAAATGTTGAGGAAATGGCCAAAATATAGAAGAATGATGCGTTCGGGCTTGGGAAGGATCTGATTATAGAAGCAGATCATGGGTTCTTCATAATGTTTGAGCACCTCGCAACTAGTGATTTTCCAATCTTCGACTTTTTGAGTGAAGGTATTGACACTGTAGAACATTTTCTTCATGATAATAGGGTTGGTTTTCTGATATTCCTATAAAATATAAAAAAAGTAATGAGTAATTTGATTTATTTCTTTAAAAAAATTTACAAGAATAACACGGTTCAGATGCAAATGATCGTTTATGGAAAAAGAATAAATTCCACGAATTTCTATTTCGATGATTTTAAAGAGAATCTCGAAAAACATGAAAGCAATCGCCTCAGTGGACTGATTATAAAAGCTTTTCATGACCTTAATATTATGAGTAATAAAAGAATTATTAACAAAGTAAAAAATTCAAAGAAATACTTCATCCAATAGAAATTTCCATAGATCAGCATTTTCCTGACCCTTTTCCAATTCAAATTGACGCATTAATATCAACATGGTCAACAAACTATTAAACATATAGATTTGCACAATTTTATTTTGGAAGCAAATGCGAATGTTCTCGTGCAAAAAACTATAGAAAATCTGCGAAAATTGTTGCAAAGTGTCTTTTAACAAATTGCTTATTTCCGTGTCTTTGTTGGTTTTTTCAATGCCATGACTTGCAAGACTTAAAACACTGCATAATTCCA
>Ga0302320_10024630_pt1 | contig 11733 bp, 10 predicted proteins | sample Bog_T0_3_FD_202130 | JGI IMG/M metagenome (GOLD analysis project Ga0302320, IMG submission 202130) | Peat permafrost microbial communities from Stordalen Mire near Abisko, Sweden - Bog_T0_3 | ecosystem: Environmental > Terrestrial > Soil > Wetlands > Peat | place: Sweden: Abisko, Stordalen Mire... | reverse complement strand
TCCCTGCGCGGCGACCTCGCCCGCGTCTTGCGCGGCCACGACCGCGTCGTCCTTCAGGCCCCGACCGGCTCCGGTAAATCGACGCAGATTCCGCAATATATCCTCGATGACGGCCTCGCCGGCACGGGCCGCATCGTCGTCCTCCAACCGCGTCGACTGGCCGCGCGTTTGCTCGCCAAGCGCGTGGCGGAGGAGCGCGGCGCGAAGCTGGGCGGCGAAGTCGGTTTCCAGTACCGGCTCGAAAACGTCTCCTCGCGCGACACCCGCATCCTCTACGTCACCGAGGGCATCCTGTTGCGCCAGATGCAGGAGAGCGCCACGCTGCCCGGCATCAGCGTGCTCGTCTTCGACGAATTCCACGAGCGCCACCTCGAGGGCGATCTCGCCCTGGCCCGCGCGCGGCAAATCCAGCAAACCACGCGGCCCGATCTCAAGATCATCGTCATGTCGGCCACGCTGGAGACGGCGCTGCTCACCGACTATCTCCGACCCGTCGAGGTGCTCGAATCGCCGGGCAAAATGTTTCCCGTCACGCTCGAATATCTCCCCAAGCCGAGCGACGCCCCGGCCTGGCAACTCGCCGCCGACGCCTGCGAGCGCCTGCTTAACTCGGGGAGGGCCCCCGAGGGCGACATCCTCATCTTCATGCCGGGCGCATACGAAATCCAGCGCACGATCAACACGCTGCGCGACAGCCTCGGCTCGCGCGACTTTGTCTTCCACGCGCTCCACGGCGAACTCCCGCCCGCCGAGCAGGACGCCGCCGTCTCGCCGAGCCAGAAGCGCAAGGTCATCGTCTCGACCAACGTCGCCGAAACCTCGCTCACCATCGACGGCGTGCGCGTCGTCATCGACAGCGGTCTCGCCCGCGTCGCCCGGTTCGATCCCCATCGCGGCATCAACACGCTGCTCATCGAGAAGATCAGCCGCGCCTCGGCCCAGCAACGGCTGGGTCGCGCGGGCCGCACCGCGCCCGGCCATGGCGTCCGGCTTTGGACCCAGCAGGAGCACGATCAACGTCCGGCACAGACGCTGCCCGAAATCCGCCGCCTCGAACTGAGCGGCGCCCTGCTCACCCTCAAGGCGAGCGGCATCGACGATCTCGATCATTTTCCCTGGGTGGAAGCGCCGGAACCGAAGTCGTTCGCGCGCGCGAAGCAACTCCTCCACGATCTCGGCGCGCTCGATCACCAGCACGCGCTCACGTCCACCGGACGCCGCATGGCTTCTTTCCCGGCGCATCCCCGTTATGCCCGCATGTTGCTCGCGGCGCAGGAACTCGGCTGCGTGCGCGCGGCGGCATTGATTGCCGCCCTCTCACAAAGCCGCAACATCCTGCTCAAAAGCGAAGGCAAGCGGATGGATGAAACACGCGAGGATATCCTCGGCGGGGAGGGCGAGTCCGATTTCTTCACCCTCATGCGCGCGTGGCGGTTTGCGCAGGGAAGACAGTTCGATATGCAGCGCTGCCGACCTCTCGGCATCCATGCCGGGAGCGCCCGCGAAGTGGCCGGGACGCTTGACCAGCTGCTCCGCCTCTCGGAACGCGCCGGGCTAGATGTCGCAGAAAAGCCCGCTTCTTCAGAGGCGATCCAACGCTGCATCCTCGCCGGATTTTCGGATCAACTCGCGCGCCGGGTCGATCAGGGAACGTTGCGTTGCCGTCTCGTCCATAATCGCACCGGCGAACTGGTGCGCGACAGCATCGTCCGCAAAAGCGCCCTCTTCGTCGCCGGGGAAATCCGCGAGGTCGAGTCCCGCGACGAACTGCGCGTCCTGCTCAGCCAGGCCACGGCGGTCGAGGAAACATGGTTGCGCGATGCCTTTCCCGACGATTTTTCCGAAGGCACGCAAACGCTTTTCGATCCGAACTTGCGCCGGGTCGTCACGCGCCGCACGCGCCTCTTCCGCGATCTCGTCCTCGATTTCACTGAGCACGATTGCACCGACGCCGGGGCGGCGGCGGGTCTGCTCGCGGAGGAAGTCCTTTCCGGTCGCTGCCCGTTGAAGAATTGGGACGATGCGGTCGAGCAATGGTTTGTCCGGCTGGCCTGCCTGCGGGTCTGGATGTCGGAACTCGATTTGCCCGCCGCTGATGACGAGGCGAAACGTTTCGTCGTCAGCCAGATTTGCCACGGTGCGTTCACCTACAAGGCGATCAATGACGCGCCGGTCATGCCCGTGCTGCGCGAGTGGATCACCTCGCAGGGCCAGCGGTGGCTCGACCAATTCGCCCCGGAGCGTCTGGAGCTTCCCGGCGGGCGCAAGGCAAAAGTCATCTACACCGTCGGCAGCCCGCCGATGACCGCCGCGCGCATCCAGGATTTGTACGGAGTGACCAGCCTCACGGTTGCCAAGGGTCGCCAGCCGGTCACGATTCAGATTCTCGCGCCGAACCAGCGGCCGGTGCAGATTACCACCGATCTCGCCAATTTCTGGAAAGAGAGTTATCCCAAGATCAAGCAGGAGCTTTCCCGGAAATATCCGAAGCATGAATGGCGATGATTAGCATTGGCGCCGCGAATTTCTCATACTAAATTTTAATCTATGCGAACGATCCTTCAGGCTCTCTCCTACCTCGCGGTCATCCTGGGCGCGCTCGGCTACAGCCATTATTTCGGCGAGGGCAGGCAATTGGCCGATCTCCAGGCCGAAGTGGATGTCTACAAGTCAAAGCTCGACAAGGCGACGCAGGCAGGCCAACAGGCCAAAAGCGAAACCGATGCGATGTCGGCCCAGATTCAACAGTTGACTTCCACCAAGGATGACCTCCAAAAGCAGGTCGACGATTTGAAGAGCAACTCGCCTTCGGCCCCGGCTTCCGGCCCGGCTAATCCCATGGTCGGCATGGCTGGCATGATGAAAGCTGGCATGGCGCAACATTACGAAGAACAACTGCTCATGCTGGAGTCCCGGCTTCATCTGACGCCGGAGCAGATCGCTGCGGTCAAGGCGGCGATGGACGCCGAGGGCAAGCGGGGCGAGGAAATGGCGGCGAAAATGTTCTCCGGCGGCAAGATCGATCCCCAAGCCATGGCCGATCTCAAAAACTTCAAATCAGTCGACCAAACCCTCAAGGCCATCCTGACGCCCGAACAGCAGACCGAGTACGCGCAAATGCAGACCGACCAGAAAAACAGCGCGGCGGAGACCATGGCCTCGGTCCAGATGAACCAGCTCGCGCCGTTGCTCCAGTTGAGCGATTCGCAAAAAGACCAGGTTTACTCGGCGCTGGCCCAGTCCCAGGTCGATACGCAGGATCCGAGTTGGATCAAAAACAATGTTCCCAATGGCGCTACCGACCCGGTTGCCATCATGGAGGCCCAGGCCCAGGCCAAGGAAGCTGCCCTTGCCAAGATACTCTCGCCCGATCAGTTGGCGACCTACCACCAGCAGGCCCAAAGCCAGCTCGACATGCAAAAGGCGATCATGCAGAAGTTCTCGCCGGCAGGTGGCGGCGTTACCGTTCAGACGGGGCCCTAATCGGATCAAATGAGGAGGGCGGCGAAGTTTTTTACGGAAATCGTAACCGCATTGCTTCCTCTGGTGTCGTATTCTACAATACAACTATGAGAAACATTATTCTGGGTACGGTAGCGGGCCTGATTTTAGGCACGGCAGGTGCCCTGGCCTACAGTCACTACGTCGGCGACGGACAATTGTTGGCCAGTCTTCAGGCGCAATTGGATGCAGCCAAGGCCGCGCTCGCCAAGGCCGAACAAGACAAGAAGCAGCTCACGCAGGAGACTTCCGGTATTTCCGACCAGATCGACGCCCTCCAGAAGTCCAACGATGACCTGAAAAAGCAGTTGGCCAGTGGAGGCACGGCACCGGCATCGGCCGCTGCCGCCCCGCCCGCCATCAATCCCCTGGCGCTCGCCGGGATGGTGATGGGAATGCGGGGAGGATTTCAGACCCAGCAGCAATTGCTCCTCCTCAAAACGCGCCTTCATTTGACGCCCGAGCAGGAGGCCAAAATCAAGGCGGCGATGGAGACAGAGGCCCAGGCGCGACGTGCGGTCATGCAGCAAATGTTCCGCAACAACGGCAAGGTCGATCCTCAAACCACTGCGGGGGCGCCTCAGCCTGATGCCCTTCAACTGACGCTGGCGACTGTGCTGACTCCCGATCAGCAGGCCCAATATCAACAAGTGCAGGCGGAGGAACAGGCCAGTCGCGCGGACACGGCGGCGACCGTCCAGATCAACCAGGTTGCGCCCTTGCTTCAGCTGAGCGACTCGCAAAAAGATCAGGTCTTCAATGCGCTCTACCAGGTGCAGATGGGCGCGCCCGACCCGACGACCATGATGACCAATCCCATGGCTGCCGTTACGGCTCAAAGCCAGGCCACACAAGCGGCCTTGGCGAAGGTATTAACTCCCGATCAAATGGCTCTTTACCAGCAGGCGGCCGCAGCGGTTCCGACCTTTGGGGGCGGTGGCGGGCGTCGCGCGGGTGGTAATGGTGGCGGCGGGAACGGTGGAGGCGGTAATGGCGGCGGCGGTGGAGGTAATGGGGCTACCCCTACTGCTACTGGCGGAGGTACTGTTGGAAGTAACGCCAACGCCAATTCCCCGGCTCCGTAGGCCTTACGCGCCCGCTTGCTTTAATACCGACATGGTAAAAAGCGGCGATAAAATCAAGTCGGCCTGGGCGAGATTGGACGGGCCGCCTGATTCGCGGTCGATGACGCAAACAACCTGGCCCAGCCGTGCGCCTTCCGCGCGCAGGGCTTTGGCCGCGTCGAGAATCGCGCCTCCCGAAGTGACCACGTCCTCAACGATGAGCAGTTTGCGTCCGCTTACCTGTCCGCCTTCCGCGATCTTGCAGGTGCCGTAATCCTTCGCCTTCTTCCGCACAAACAGAACCGGCAGTCCGGTCAACTGCGAGAGCATCGTGGCAATCGGAATACCCCCCATTTCGAGCCCTGCCAGGGCATCTATTCCCGGCGGGACCAGCTTGACCATGGCCAGGGCGATATGCTTGAGCAGGTCGGGATCGGCCTCGAAAAGATACTTGTCGAAATACTCGGTGCTCTTCGCGCCGGAGCGCAGGGTGAAATCGCCCGTGATGTGGGCGGTATCATAAATCCTTTTCGCCAGGGGAATCTCGTCCGCCATAAATTAGCCCCTCACCTGCGCGATGACCTCGATCTCGACACGGGCATCGCGCGGCAGGCGCGCCACCTGCACCGTCGAGCGGGCCGGGGGCGTTCCGGTGAAATGTTTGGCGTAAATTTCGTTCATCGCGGCGAATTCATCCATGTCGGCGAGGAAGACGGTCGCCTTCACCACGTCGCTCAGGTCAAGTCCCTGCGACGCCAGCAACGCCTTGATATTGGCGATGACCTGCTCGGTCTGCTCCTTGATCATCGGCGACACGATTTTTCCCGTGTCGCGTATGAGCGGAATCTGGCCGGAAAGAAAAACAAACGAGCCGGTATGGATGCCCTGCGAATAAGGCCCGATGGCGGGCGGCGCCTCGGGAGATGTGATGACCGTGCGTGTGCTCATTTCACTTCCTCATACCAGGCCATCTGGATCGATTCGAGGATCGACTCGCTCGACTTGTCCGGCTCGTCGCCGAACTCCTCCAGCTCGAGGACCATCTTGTGGAGCTTTGGGAAGCTGAGCTTGAGCGGGTCTTGATCGGGGTGGGCGTCGATCAACGCATAGGCAATTTCGTCGGTGTCTTTCCAGGTCAGCTTTTGGGACATGCCCCAACGGATAGCGAAGGGCGCGGGCGTGTCAATGCGCGGGGTCTCTGCCTCAGCAGTTTTTTCTTCTTTCGCTTCCGGTGCCGGAGGAGCAACGACTTCACTGGCGGCTTCCGTTGGCTTTTCTTCCTCGGCCTTGGTTGTTGCGGGAATGGGGACATCGTGACTTGTCGCGCCGTTTTTTTCCTCCGTCGATTCGTGGTTGGACGCTTCGCTCGTCTCATGGATGCCGGGCAGGAGCGCCACGCCAGCGCGGTCGTTGGGGCGCGCGCCGTCCTGCAGCAAAAGCGAATCGGGTGTCTCGGCGCGACCAGCCAGAAGATAGGCGCCTTGCCGGTCAAGCGGCAGCAAGAGTGCGGTCAGCGCGTCCTTCCAGGTGCCTTCGACCCAATAGGGGTCGCGCGCGAACTGGCCTTCCATATTAAATTCAGCCCAGAGCCAGGTGTAGCTGCCGACCGACTCGGCGAACCCGCCGTTTTGCGCCACGACCAGCGAAGTCTTTTCGCCGGGAATATGTTCGATCTGGCAGACCAATTCGCCGCCATCCTGCAAATTCCAGCGCAGGTCCCAATAGACATTCGGGTCGATGATCCAGCTTCGCCCATGATCGCGGACCATCAACGCCAGCGCCTGGGAAAACTGACGCCACTCCTTTTCGTTCCAGGTTGGCGGCTGCAGAATCTCCTTCGCGCGGTGCAGCCGTACGCGCCACTCCGCCAGAATGCGATGCAATTCAACCGGCGAAATCATCGAGAAGAAGGGGAATCAAAACTTTTGCTGATAATTCGGCCTGTCTTCCAAGTCCCTCACGCGCGCGCGCAGGCTCGCTGTCTCCTGCGCCCGGGCCTGTTTCTCCACCTTGAGCGCATTGCCCTCGTCATTGATGGCGGTGAGCAGGCGGTTGAGATCCTCCTGCTGCTTCATGATCAACTCCTGCTGGCGCGCGATCTGAGACTGGGCCTGCGTCAGCGTATCCTCCGTCACCGAGAGCTTGGCGTTGAGCAATTTATTCGCATCGGAATAGCGCGCATCAAGATCGCTGACCGTCTGGCTTTGATCATTGAGCCGCTTGAAGATGACATCGGCACCATAAATCGCCAGTCCGGTGCTGATGACAAAGAAGGCAATCAGTCCGTAGACAATGTAGGAAAGAATATTGCCTACCGATTTTTGTTCCCGGCTTTGCCGTTCCACGTTGGCGCGGTAATCGATATTCGAAGAGGGACGGGGAGATCCCACCGTGGTTGCAGCGCTGACGCGCGGAGAGGCTGCGGGCTGGCTGGCGGTGGGAGAGGCGGATGAGGAAGAAGCGGTGGTGGCAGTGGGGGTCGTTTTCATAGATGCGGTCGCTTCTTTTTCTTTGCGGGGGTAGGAACTGTAGTAAAGGGTTGCCGGGCGGGTGCCGTGGGGAGAGGAGGTCGCGCTGGTCGAGGTGGCGCTGACAGACGTTGTGGTCGGCTTGGCAGATTCGTTCGCCGCCGTCGCTGGTTGGGATGTCCTGGTCGGGCTCGAAGGTGTTGTCCGGGGCGGGGCTGCCGCTGCCGCCGCAGGCTTCACCGCAGGCTCGGTCTTCACCGTTACCTTGTCCTTGGACAACTCGGCTGGCGCGGAGGCCTTTTGTGCCTGCGCGGGGGAAAGGGGAGGGGCCTCACGCTCCAGTTCGCGAGCGGCGGGAAGAGCCGTACTAGTGGGCTTGATCAAACCCGTAGCTTTAGCCCGTAAAGAACGCCGTTTGATCCGGGGATTATCCGTGGAAGGCTTATCAAAATTGAATTCAGCGGGTACTTCGTCAGGTTCGGGTTGTGTGGCAGGTAGTTGATTTTCCGGCATGACTCATTGAGAAATAAACCCCCCTGTAGGCAATTCAAGACATAAACCATTTTTGGGCAAAGATTTCGCAAATTCATTGTTACATGTTTTACTGTAAATAGTCGGACCAAATGTAAATTGATTCATCTTCCAGCTTGGCAAAACACCAAGCCGCCGTAATTTTCTCCTGTGCTCGTTCTCCCGTTTCGTTATCTGAAGACGGGTTATGCCATGCCTGTTCTGCCCGCCCTGCGGAATCGTTCCCTGCTCGTGGCGAGTTGAATTCCTCTTTAATGAAACTGATCGCCTACAAAACCTACGAGTATAACTGCCAGAAGCTGGTTCCCGCCGCGCGCACCCGGGAATGGATGGATAAAACCCCCGGCGCCTTCGCTTATCATTGCCTGCCGCTGGTCATGGCCAACAGCCTCGGCTGGTTCGTCATCAATGACATTCCCTGCGAGATGGAATGGGATGGGACGGAGCCTTCGGATGGCCTGAAGATTTGGCCCACGGAAGAATTGACCGAGGTGCAAAAGCATTTCATGCCCTCGTCCCATTTCGGTTCCGGTGTCGTCACTTTTCACGCTGAATTCATGTTCTGGACCGAGGAGAAGATCAGCCTCATCACCAAGGGGCCCGCCAACCTCCCCAAGCACGGCATCCAATCGCTCGAAGGCGTGGTCGAGACCGACTGGCTGCCCTATCCCTTCACCATGAATTGGAAGATGACCGCGAAGAATACCCGGGTTCGGTTCGAGCGTGGCGAGCCAATCGCCCAGATCATTCCGTATCCCGCCGACCTGATCAGTAATGTCGAACCGGAAATCCTTTCGCTGGACACCAATCCCGAGCTTTACGCCAAGTATGAGGACTATCGCAAAAAGCGCACCGTCTTTAACGAGAAGTTCAAGTACGACGGCACTAAGCGGCAAAAGTATTACATCCGGGGAGAAGACTCCCTCGGTAATAAATACTCCGAAAACCACCAAACGGATTGGAAAACCAAGCCCTTCACCAACAACACCTGAACCTGACCGATAACCGCTCCCCCCTGCGCCCGCATCATCGATTTTTCACTTTCTAATATGACTTCCAACACCCTGACTGAAACCGCTGCGAACAACGAAACCCTTAATTTTGAAAACGCGCGCGCCGCACAGTCGCTTTACGTCAACGATCCGCAGAACCTCCGCAAGATCGAGGACCGGTTCGGGGTAAAAATCACCACGCGCGACGGCTGGATCAAGCTCGATGGCTCGCCTGATTCCATTGCCAAGGCGAGGGACGTTTTCCAGCAGCTCCATCTTGCGCGGGAAAAAGGACTCTACATCCGCAAGACCGAATTTAATTTCGCCCTCGAATCGGTCGCCAAGGGAACCGAGACCAAGCTGCCAGACCTCCATGCCGCGCGCATCCAGATTTCCGCCAAGAAGCCCCCCATCATTCCCAAGTCGCTTCATCAGAAAAAATATGTCGAGGCGGTCAAGAATCACGATCTCATCTTCGGTGTCGGCCCGGCCGGCACGGGCAAGACCTTTCTCGCGATGGCCATGGCCGTCGCCGCCTTGAAGAACGAGGAAGTCACTCGAATCGTCCTGACGCGTCCCGCGGTCGAGGCGGGCGAGGCCCTCGGCTTCCTGCCCGGTGATCTTCAGGAAAAAATCTTTCCCTACCTCCGCCCGCTTTATGATGCCTTGAACGACATGCTCGAGAACGAGGAAATCCAGCGCTACATGGACAAGGGCATCATCGAAATTGCGCCTCTGGCCTATATGCGCGGTCGCACCCTCAGCCGCAGCTTCATCATCCTCGATGAAGCCCAGAACACCACCACCGAGCAGATGTTCATGTTCCTCACCCGGCTCGGCCAGGACTCCAAATGCGTCATCACCGGCGATCCCTCGCAGGTCGATCTTCCCCACAACCGCAAGTCGGGTTTGATCGAGGCGATGCAGGCTTTGCACGGCACGGAAGGAATCTTTTTTACCAAGTTCGACGAAGTGGATGTCATTCGGCATGAACTGGTTCAGAGAATTATTCGCGCCTACAAGGCCCATCGCGGCGAGAAAACCACCAGTCTTACGTTATAATGGTCACCATGCTAACCGATTGGCTCGAACGTCGCCGCCTCGTCCGCAAGGGCCTGGCCTGCGATAAGACGCGCCTCAGTCATTCCGAGGACACGTTCCAAAGCCGCGCCGAATGCAGCTGGAAATTGCGGCTGCTCATCTTCTGTTTCTTCATCGTCCTGCTTCACCTCGGCGTCGCCTGGGGGCGCCCCGGCGAAAATCTCGAAGACCAGATTCTCGCCTTCATCGTCTTTATCAGCGGCTTGATGTTGCTGGAGCTTGATGCCCCCGATGTCTGGCGCTCCAACTCCCGGCTGGTGCTGATCCTCGGGGCCGTCTGGTTCAACCTGGTGATGGTCAAGGGCCTTTACCTCGACTGGGCTTCCCACGATTCCTCCAGCATGGCCCAGTTCTATTTTGTCAGTCCCTGCACCTTCGCGCCATTTCTCGTCACGCTGCTTTTAGGCACCCGCATCGGCCTTTTCACCGTGGTGCAATTCAGCATGCTCGCCTCGCTGCTCATCGACCGCAATTTCATCTTCCTTCTCATCAGCCTCCTTTCCGGCTTCACGGCGGTCTACTTTTCCCAGAACGTCCGCAAGCGCGCCGACCTCATCAAGGCCGGTTTCGCCGTGGGCACGCTCAACCTCATTTGTGCCACCGTCTTCGGCCTCGTCCATGGCCGCAGCCTCGACAACATGGGCATCCAGGCCCTATTGGGCATCGGTGCCGGCATCGGGACGGCGCTGGTCGTCAGCGCGATTTTGCCGCTGGTGGAAGGCGCGTTCCAAATCACGACCACCATTTCCTGGCTCGAACTGGCCGACCTCAATCACCCGCTCCTCCAGCAAATGACCATGGAGGCGCCCGGCACTTACCATCACAGCCTGATCGTCGCGAACCTCGCCGAGTCGGGCGCGAAGGCTGTCCATCTCGATCCCACCGCCTGCCGCGTCATGGCCTACTTCCACGACATCGGCAAGATCATCAAGCCCGAGTACTTCACCGAAAACATTCCGCCAGGCGCGAATCCGCACGAGAATCTTACGCCGAGCATGAGTGCGCTCATCATCGTTGCCCATGTCAAGGAAGGCATCGACCTCGCGCTCAAGTATCGCCTGAAAAAGCAGGTCCTCGACGCCATCCAGCAGCACCATGGTGATTCCATCGTCACCTATTTTCATCAGCGTGCGCTCCAGCAGCAGCACGATGCCCGTGAAGGCGGCAAGATCATGAACATGCGCGAGGAGGACGTGCCCGAGGTCTCCGAGAATTCGTTCCGCTATCCCGGCCCCCGCCCGCAGACCAAGGAAATCGGCCTGCTCAGCGTCGCCGATGCGGTCGAGGCGGCGTCCCGTTCCCTGGAGAAGCCGACGGCCCAGCGGATCGAGGACCTCGTCAACGAAATCGTCGAGCACAAGATCGCCACCGGCCAGCTTGACGAATGTCACCTCACCATGAATGAAATCCGCGCGGCGGCGGATGCGATGTCCGTCACCTTGAAAAGCATGATGCACACCCGCATCTCGTATGCGAAAAAGGAGAAACCGAGTGCGAGTACGGTTGTCAAACCAGCAAAGCGAAGTGCCAGTGCGGGTCCTTCCGCTTCTGCGGCGGCTTAAATTAGCGCTGCCGCTTCTGCCGCGCCCCCTGCCGGGACATCTCACCGCGATTCACTTCGTGCTCGTCGACCGCGCCACCATGGCCCGCGTGCATGGCGATTTCCTCGGTGATCCATCCGAGACCGATGTCATCACTTTTCCCTACGGCGAAATCCTCGTCTGCCCTGCCGTGGCTCAGGATCGCGCCGGGGAATATGGTCTCGAAGTCGGGCACGAAGTCCTGCTCTACGCGCTCCATGGCCTGCTTCACCTGGCCGGTTACGACGACACCACGCCCGCGTTCGCGAAGGAAATGGCGCGGGCGCAGACGCGATTGCTGCAGCGTGTCCTGGAGGGTCGATAGGCGTGCCTGCCGTCTTGCCCCATTCTTTGCCTCTCTTGCGGTCATCCCCCTCGTTCCCAAATTTCGGAACCTGTCCCGATAAAGTGGACAGGGATTGGGATAGGTGAAGACTAAGATCAACCTATGCACGAAGAAGTAAAAGCAAAAAGAACGAGGCGTCGCTACGACGAG
>Ga0302320_10024629_pt1 | contig 11733 bp, 10 predicted proteins | sample Bog_T0_3_FD_202130 | JGI IMG/M metagenome (GOLD analysis project Ga0302320, IMG submission 202130) | Peat permafrost microbial communities from Stordalen Mire near Abisko, Sweden - Bog_T0_3 | ecosystem: Environmental > Terrestrial > Soil > Wetlands > Peat | place: Sweden: Abisko, Stordalen Mire... | reverse complement strand
CTATTCGTCCCATAGGTCTCATTCCCTCGTTCCCAAACTTGCTGCCCTCCGCAGGAGTTTGGGAACGCGATTGTCTGCGCAACTTTGTTGCATTTTTTTTCAGAGGGAGAAAAAAGATTTTAAGCGTTTTAGGCTTTGCAAGGTTACCGCCCTGGCCGAATTCCTGTTAGGATGACGATATGACAGCCACTTCATCTCATCTTTTCGCAAATTCCCCATGAACCCAAAAATTCCCCATGAGCGCCTTAAGCGAATCCCATTCGGCTGATTCGCTCCATTCGCTCCATTCGCCTGATTCGCTTATTTTTTTTCATCTCAGATCGCAAATCCAGCGGCTTCCCTGATCGTCGCGTTGCGCTTCTAAAGAGGCGCGGTGCTGTGGCTATTTCCCTACAAAGCCAGACCCTCCAGATGCAAATCAATGATGGGCGTGCGAGCGAAGCCGGGATGATGCGTGGCTGCCCATCGCACCGTCACCGTTGGAAACTCCGTCCAAGACGGCCTCGTGATTGTCCTCCAACTTGTCCTGCTCATGGGCAAGATGGCAATCGCAAGCGGCTTTCACCAATTCGGAACAGGGCTTCTCAACAAAAAAGAGGACAATCTCGTAAAACCCAAGCGGCTGGCCCAGCGGATGACACTCCACAACAACCCCCGTGCAGCAATGCCTCTCGCCTTGGTGATCGATGGCAAATTCAATTTCCGCGCCCTCCCGGAACGGCCATTTTGTGAGGAGACTGACGCCTTTTGGCGACCAATGAATTTGATCCCGAATCAGATTGATGGAATCAGAGAAGCTTACCCTCACCCGCTTTTCCTCGTCGGCCCCGGTTTTGCTAGGGATGGCCATAATCTGCATCTTTAAGGCTATCTTTCACTTAGAACTCAATTGGGTATCGGATAATCAATGTTTCATCTGAAAAATTCTCAAACGCACAGTAAAATTGGATACCTAATATAAGCACAGAATGAGATCGTCGCCTGATTTTTTTCAGATTTTTGTGACGAACCGTTACCAAGGCTCGTCTATAAAAATTCCCTCGTTCAGGCGCGGGGATGAAACTGGCGGTGAATCTGCTTCAGGCGCGCCTGATCAACATGGGTGTAAACCTGCGTGGTGGCGAGGCTCGCGTGGCCCAGCATCTCCTGGATCGCGCGCAAATCGGCTCCGTGACTGAGCAGATGCGTGGCAAACGAATGGCGCAGGAGATGCGGCCAAATCTTTTGCCGCAAGCCAGCAAGTTTGGCCATCTCCCGCACAATCTGCCAGACGCGCGCCGTGGTCAGTCTTCGGCCATGTTCGCCGAGAAAGATTTCGCCGCCGGTCTTCGCCTTGACCAGCAGCGGCCTGCCCCGCGCCAGCCAGCAATCGAGCGCCGCCATGGCTTTTTCGCCGACAGGAATGACCCGCTCGCGATTCCCCTTGCCGAGGACGCGCAACAGTTTTTCCTCGCGCAGATAATTCTCCAGGCGCAGCCCGACAATTTCCCCCGCGCGCAGGCCGCTGGCGTAGAGCACCTCGAGCAGGGCGCGGTCGCGCAAACCAAGCGGCGTCTCCGGCAGTTCCACGGAGAGCAGGCGCTCGACATCGGCCTCGCTCAACATTTCCGGCAGGAGCCGGTCGAGGCGCGGGAGATCAAGCGCGGATGAGAGATCGTGCTCGATGAGGCCCTCGCGCTTGAGGTGGGCAAAGAAATGGCGCAGCGCGACGACGATGATTTTCATCGACGAGGGCGCGAGCCGCTTTTCGGTCCGTTGCGCGCGCAGAAACCCGCGGATGTGCTCCTTGACGATCAGGCCCGGCTCCAGCGCCGGATGATTTTTCTCCATCCACACGGCGAAGGATTCCAACGCAATGCGGTTGATGAGCTGGCTGTTGAGCGCGTGGCTTTTCTCCGTGGCGAGATAGCCCAGGCATCCCTCAACCGCCTCTTCCCAGTCGGGATTCATTTGTTGGCGCGGCTGTTCAATTCCGCCAGCACCGACGGGTCGCGCACGTCGGCCCATCCACCGCGCAGGATAACACCGCGCAGCCGGGCCCCCGCCCGAACAAAGGCCTTCAGGGCGTCGGTCAATTCGTATTCGCCTCGCGGTGATTTCTCGAGCTTCGCCGTGTACTCAAAAATGCGCGGCGGCAGCACATAAATCGCGGCGTTATAATAGGCATTCGCCGGAATTTGCGAAGACGATCCCTTCTCGACAATGTTCGTCATGAAGCCCTCGTCGTTAAGCACCACAGCGCCGCCCTTGGTCAAATCCTCTCCCGCTTTCAACGCGATCACGCCGTCTTCCCGGAAGGCCTCCACCAGCAGCGCGTAATCGGTCGGGGGACGCAGCAAGATGTCGCCGCTGGCCAGCATGAACGATTCATCGCCCACCCATTCCTTCGCGACTTCAGGCGCTTTGCCGGTCCCGTCCTGCACTTTTTGTTCGCCGTAAGTGATCCGCACATTCCATCGCGCGCCGTCGCCAAAGTAGTCGCGAATGACGTGCCCCTGCCAGCCGATGATGATGAAGAGATCGCGAATCTTCGCCTCGTCGCGCAGGCCTTCGACGATGTGCTCGAGAACCGGCTTACCGTCGACCTGGAGCATCGGCTTCGGAATATTCGCGGTGAGGTCGCCCATGCGGGTTCCCTTCCCGGCGGCGAGGATGACAGCTTTCATATTGGAGTTTCGAGAACGAGGATGGCGTCAGAAGGAATAGTTAGATATCCTTCGACTGACCCTTCGGCAAGCTCAGGGCTTCGCTACGCTCGGCTACAGAAGGATGACAGGCTCTTTTATTTTTTAAAGAGCAGATCGAAGAGCCACATTGCCCAACTCGTGCTGGGCGGAGTCGCCGGTGCGGGGGGCGTCGCAGGCGGCGCCGCGGATGAAGGAGCGCTGGAACCACTTTCACCAACCCTGGCGTTGGGACCGCCTGACACCGACCCGAGGACCTTTGTGCCTTCGCTGGTCGGATGCATGGTGATGCAAACCGCGCCAGTGAGCATGACCCCCGCATCGGGCGGCGCTTCAAGCAGCGATCCGCTCAAAAGCAAAAGGCCCGACACCGGCGCGCTATATCCCGGCAATTCAAAAGTCCCGCCAGTCAAAGCTTCCGGAGTCAGGATTTTGCGGCCGGTCTCATCGTTATAATGGGCGGGATCGTGAATCAGGATCATGTTGGGTTCGGCGTTCACCAGGGTGACCGCGTGGCCGGCGTTCATGGCATCCTTGAATGTATTGGTGGACCGGTCAAAACTGCAGTAGGCAAGAAGCAGGATGAAGCCCTTGTTGGGATTGTCATTTTCCTGGAGCCAATCCTGAGTGAACGGACCGGGCGCCTTGAATACTTTTTTGTATTTCTCGCCGTCGGGGTCCCTCACGATCTCCGGGAACTTCGCCATGCTCCAATCCAAACCGCGATACTCGACATCGCAGCTATAGCCGGCATCGCGAATATATTTCTCAATCCCATAGGTGATCGCCTCCGTGCGGGTGCCCAGTTGATACGTCGCGTTGGTGGCCGTCATGAGGGCGTGCACTGTGTGGGTATAACCGTTGTCCTTGCTATCCCCGCTCACAATCAATTTCGGATAGCCGTGGGTGCCAAACCAGACGATCAAGTTGGCTGTGGACGTGGGAAGACACGTCTGCTCTTCCTGGCCCAAATCGGGCATGCCTCCTTTTTCCAGCGCCAAGGCCGGGAACACGATCCACACGCACAGGAATAGCCCGAGCATCAGACGCCAAGCAAGCAGCTTAGAGACTCGCATAAGTTAAAAGAGCAGTTCCTATACCTTACTCTTTTTCAGGGCATGACACAAGCCGTCGCCACCTCTGAAAAACCATCCGATCGGACGGGATGGACCCCTTAAAACTCGGCTTGGTTAGTGATAACTTTGCCTACCAGACCGTACTGTTTTGCTTCATCAGCGCTCATCCAGAAATTGCGGTCAGTGTCCTTCTCGACTCGTTCCACCGGCTGGCCGGTCTGCACGGAAAAAATCTTGTTGAGCCGGTCGCGCATTTTCAGGATTTCCTGCGCCTCGATGCTGATGTCGGTCGCCTGGCCGCCCACGCCGCCGCTGGGCTGATGGAGCATGAAGCGGGTGTTCCGCAGCGAATAGCGGTTTTCCGTCGGCACGGCGACATAGATGAGAGCCCCGGCGCTGGCCACCCAGCCAGTCCCGAGAATTTTCACCTTCGGTTTCACGAAGGTGAGCATGTCGTGGATGGTGTCGCCCGCCTCGACGTGGCCGCCCTGCGAATTGATGATAACCTTGATGTCGTCATCGTTGAGCGCGGCAAGCAGGATGAGCTTTTCGCAAAACTCGCGCGCCACCTTCTGGGTGATCTCGCCAAAAAGAAGAATCGTGCGCGTTTCTAGAAATTTCTCCTCAAGTTTGAACTTGGGCTCCTTTTCTTTTTTCTCTTTCTCTTCTTTATCGGGCGAGTCCTCACGGCGTAAAAACTGATTCATCGGAAAATCCATGGGCGAAATCATACCTCAAACCGATCCCGTGGCAATCGGAACTCGCGCTACCGGGTATCAATGCGGATCGTCATCCTGATCCTTCGGCAAGCTCAGGACTACAGGCAAGGCGAATGTTCGCCTTGTCGAAGGATCAGTTCAGTTGTACTGAACAAGAGCATGCCAATTGATTTCGCTCAACCCGTCAACCGCCGGGCATGGACCCGGCAACTGCTCGGGCCGATGGACGGTGCGAAGTGGGACGAACTCGCCGGACAACTTTTCGCATGGCAGTTCGCCCGAGTACCTGCCTATCGCCGCCTCTGCCTCGCGCATGGGGTCACGCCAAAAAATCTCGCTTCATGGCGCGACATCCCCGCCATCCCACAGCAACTCTTCAAGCGCGAGAGGCTTTATTGCGCCGGGTTGCCGAAACCGGCCGTCGTCTACGAAACCAGCGGCACGACGACCGGCCGGCCGGGCCGGCAACATCTGCTGAGCACGGATATCTATCGCGCGGTTTCGGTCGAGGGCGCGCACCGCGCGGGTTTATTTTCCAAGGAAGTTGAGCTTCATTTCTTGACTCCCTCGCCCGTGGAAGCTCCCTCTTCTTCGCTCAGCGCCATGTTCGGCTTCTGGCAAAAAGCCTGCGCCCGAATCTCCCCACACCCGCGCTTTTGGATTCACCGAAATCGGTTCGAATTCGCGAGGCTGCGGGAAGCGTTGACGGCGCAAATCAAAGCGCAACGTCCCATCGCAATTTGCGGCACGGCGTTCAGCTTCGTCCACCTGATCGACGCCTGGACCGATCTGCCGCCGCTGCGCCTGCCGCGTGGAAGCTGGCTGCTTGAAACCGGCGGGTTCAAAGGCCGCAGCCGCGAAATCTCCAAGGCCGAACTCTACTCGCAACTGGCCCGGACTATTTCCGTGCGCGACAACTCCATTTGGAATGAATACGGCATGAGCGAACTTTCCAGCCAGGCCTACGCGCACGGTACGCACGGTCTGCATCACGCGCCGGCGTGGGCCCGCGTTTTGGTCTGCGATCCCGCCACGGGTCGCGAAGTCGGCGTTGGGAAGAAGGGGCTCGTGCGCTGGATCGATCTCGCCAACACCGACTCGGCGCTGGCGCTGCAAACCCTCGACGTGGCGGAGCGGACTCCGCACGGTTTCCGAATCGTGGGCCGCCTGCCCCGGACAGAACCGCGCGGCTGCTCGCTAAGCGCCGATGACATCGCCGCGAACAGTGAATCTTTATCCACAACGCCATGACCACCCGCCAGCGCCTCGATCTTCTTGCCCGCGCTTATCCGCGACTTTTCCCGCGCACGGAACTGCTTCGCTTGCTACGCGCGCAACTCGGGCACGTCGATGCTCTCGACGGCTGGATTCGCCGAGATGGTTCTCGTGTCCGCGCGCGCGCTCCCAAAATCATCTACCATATCTGCGCGGGCAATCTGGCTGTCTCCGCATGTACCAGCCTCGCACACGGTCTTTTGCTCGGCGCACACAATGTGATGAAACTTCCCGGCGACCGCGATGAGGATTCGACCGCCCGGCGCGAGATTCTCGATTTCATTCGTGGCCTGCCTGCTCCCCTGCGCAAGCTCGTGGAAACACATCGCGCGCTCGACACCGACCTTCTTCGCCGGGCCGATGCCATCATCGCATTTGGCTCCGACGCAGCGATGACCGACCTCCGCTCTCAGACCCGCTGGGACCAAAAATTCATCACGCACGGCCACGCGTTGAGCCTGCTCTGGCTCGCCGATCCGAATAGCCTGACCCCGCACCAGGCCCGCGCCTGCGCCGTCGATATTCTCACCTACGACCAGCTCGGCTGTCTCTCGCCGCAGGCAATTTATGTGCCTCCGGAAACGAATTTTCCATCGCTGGGCCGGAAGCTCGCTCGCGCGCTCGAAGCGCATTGGCACACTTTGAAAAAAAAGCCCGCGCGCCCGCTTTCCGTCGCGGCCCGGATTGCCGAAGCCCGCGACATGGCGCACGCCCTCGGCCATCACATCTGGCTGCCGCCCAAAAAGCACCTTGGCTGGACACTGATTCATGATCCTGTACCCGTGTTCCAGCCGTCACCGCTGCACGGCGTCATTTATTTACGCCAGATCGCTGAACCTCGTTTGCCAGCCGCTCTCGCTTCAGTCGCAGGCCGCATCTCGACCGTCGGCGTCGCGGGACAGCTCTCCCCGCGCTTGGAAAAAATCTTTCTCAGCCTCGGCGTTTTCCGTTTTTGCGCGGCGGGCCGCATGCAATTTCCACCCCTCACCTGGCATCATGATGGCCGCTCATCGCTGGGCGATTTGGTAACCTGGATCGACTCGGAGGTCCTCGCGTGACGATTCTTTCTTCGCAAAAAAATTCGTGGCAGCTCTGGGCCGCCATCGGATTCTGGTTCCTGATTTTCCTCATCATCAACGCCGATGTCGTGCGCCATCCTCTGAGCCACACCACGATGCCCACCTACCGGCAGGCCTCGACGCAATGGTGGGCCGGTCACGATCCCTACACCACAAACGCCCACGCCGGATTTCTCTATTTCCCGCAGGCGGCTTTTCTCTTCACGCCGTTTAACGCGCTTCCCTTCATGGCGGGTGAAATCCTCTGGCGCGCCGCCACCTTCGGACTTTTCGCCTACGCGCTAGTGCGCTTGAACAATTTTTTTCTCTCCTCGCGCGGCCAGCCCCTCGGGAAAACATTCCTGGTCTTGTCGCTTCTCGCCGTGCCGAGCGCCTTTGCCAGTTTGCGAAATGCGCAATTCGATTTGCCCCTCGCCGCGTTGATCGTCCTGAGCGCGGCGGAAATCGCCTCCGAGGGCTGGACAGCCGCGACCGTCTGGATCTGCGTGGCCGTCGCGCTCAAGCCGCTGGCAGTCGTGCCGCTGCTGCTCTTCAGTGCGCTTTATCGAAAACTCATTCCGCGAATCGTCGTCGGCCTGCTCATCGTCATTGCGCTGCCGTTTCTCCACTGGAATCCCGTCTTCGTCGCACACGAATATGTCCGGTGCTTTGACACGCTGGTCTGGGCCTCGCGAGGCGACGAAGCCCGTTACAGCGACCTCGCCGCGCTGCTCTCCCGCTTCGGTTACGATGCGCCAGACGTGCTAAAAACCATCGCGCGTTTGATTTTCGCACTGATTTATCTCGGGCTCGGCGCAGCAGCCCTCCGCCGCTTGAGTCGCATCGAGGCCGCATGGACGGTCGGCGCGCTCAGCGCCGATTATCTCATGCTCTTCAATCCGCGCACGGAAACCTGCTCCTATGTTTTTCTCGGTCCGTTTGTGGCAAGCCTCGCCCTGTATTACGCGCGACAGCCCGGCCGCAAATGGCTCAGCTTCGCCCTCGGTTTCGCCGCTCTCGGACTGGCCTGCGATGCATTTCCAAAAATTGGCGCCTTCAGCATCCACGACATAACCGACCGCTGGTTCAAGCCGCTCCTCGCCCTCTTCTTTCTGCCCATCCTGATCCAGTTTATTTTCGAGAAACGGTCGTCGGATGTTTCGTCGCCACCGTCGTAACCGTAAACATCAATTCGCGGAACCGCCCGCGACTTCATCGGCCACCCCCTGCAACTTCGCCGCTTCTTCGGCGGAAATGATCACCTCGCCATGATAAAATTCGGTCGGCGCGCCTTTGACGCTCTCATGGTACATCGTTTCGTAGATGACCAAGGCGGCGAGATAATAGCCTTGGGTGGTGGCGTGATGCTGGTCGGCGGCGTTGAGTGTGATCGCGGGGTATTCGGAATCAACACGGGCGAAAGCCGTGCCGACGCGGGCGATACGCACCGCCGAATTTAATTTTTTTGCGACGAGATCGTCCCGGAGGCGGCTAAATGATTCGTGCAACTCATCCATCATTTCCACAGGCCCGGAAAAGCCGGAAGGATTTTTTCCTTTATAAAAGGCTCCTGCCGGACGAGCCCATGTTTCATAAAGGATGATTCCAGCATGGGGACAGGTTCTCGCAATCCGCTCCGAGAAGACCTCGCCGTCGCGCAGGAATTGATCGATCCGGCCCAAATGCGTCGGCCGCACGCTTTGATCCTGAAGCACGACCCATGTCCAGTTTTTCGCGCCGAGGGCCTTGTCCGTCGCCGGTTGCGCCAGATGGTACGACCAGTCCACTCCGCCAGCGGTAACGGCATCGGTCGTGACATCCTTGCCTTTGGCGATGGCTATCTCCTTAACGAGCGCTGGCACACCGCCATTTCTATCGACCGACGGAGCCATGGCGCCGGTCGTGAAGCTGTTGCCAAAAAAAAGAATGTCGTCGGCCCGCGCCCACAGGGATGTCGCCGCGACAAGCAGCACAAAAACCGTCCATCGCAGGAAGACCATGGATTTTACTACATCATTGCCAAAGAAGGGACAAGCACGTTGAGACCTCGACAATTCGCGCGCCTCGTGCGGTAATATCAACTTGATGAACCGACCGCGGTGCCGCCGCCCCAGCTCCAACAAGCCCCAGGCCCATCCTCAACCACGGCGTACTGACGCGTCGAGCGACTGGCGTCCCGGTGCGACACCGGCTCGTTCCAAATCACGCCCCAACCAATCCCAGCCGCCTGCCAAACAGGGCTCACGTCCACCGCAACCTCAACGCCCCCACCAATCCCAGCCGCCCGCTAAATCGGTCTCTCGTCCACCGGCTATTCCCAAGCATGGCGCTTCGCGTCCGCCTCCGTTGCCTCGGCGTGAATCAACCCAAATCCACGAAGCGAAGCCGTCTTCTCCCCTCCACTGGCGCGAAGCCCTCGTCCCTTTCCTCGCCAGTTCCGGCTACCAGCCGCTCGACGAAAAGGCGCTCGCCCGCAAGCTCCGCGTGCCACCCGAAGACGATGCCGCGTTTGCCGCATTCCTTGCCGAGGGAGAAAAAACCGGCCGCATCATGCAGGTCCGCCACAGCCTCTACGTCCTGCCGAAGCGCCTCGGGTTTTCCGTCGGACGCCTCCAGATGAACGAGCGCGGATTCGGTTTCCTCGTTTCCATCGATCCCGCCGAGCCCGATTTTTACATTGCCGGGGAAGACACCTCCACGGCGTTTCACGGTGACCTCGTCCTTGCGCGGATCAAGGAACAACCCGGGCGGCAGCGCGACAGCCGCCAGCGGCCCGGACGCGGGCCGCGAGGCGAAGTCGTCAAAGTCCTCGAGCGCAAACGCCGCCAGCTCGTCGGTACCCTGCGCAAGACGCCGATGTTCTACTACGTCCTGCCCGACGAGACGCGCATCCCGCACGACATCTGCGTGCCCGCGCCCATCGGCGAGCCGCCGCTCGGGCAAAAAGTCGTCGTCGAACTCAAGGAATGGCCCGACCGCCGCAAGCCGCCCGAGGGCGTCATCACCGAAGTACTCGGCGCGCCCGATGCGCCCGGAGTCGACCTCCTCTCGATCATCCGCAAGCACGACCTGCCCACCTCCTTTCCCGAAATGGTCGAGCAGGAAGCCGCCGACATCGCCGCGCTCATCCCGCCACAGGAAATCGCCCGGCGCGAGGATTTCCGCAAGATTTTTACCATCACCATCGACCCCGACGACGCGAAGGACTTCGACGATGCGCTCTCCTATCGCATTCTGCCCAACGGCGACTTCGAGATATTCGTTCACATTGCCGACGTCTCCCATTACGTCTCCCCCGGCGCCGCGCTCGACACCGAAGCCCGCGTCCGCGGCAACAGCGTCTACCTCGTCGACCGGGTGATCCCGATGCTGCCGGAAAAACTCAGCAATGGAATTTGCTCGCTCCAGCCCCATGTCGACCGCCTCGTCAAGACAGCCATCGTCACGCTCGACCGCCGAGGCGAAATCAAAACCTTCCGCTTCGCCGCCGGTATCATCCACAGCGCCAAGCGCTTCACCTATAAGGAAGCTTTTGCCCAACTCCGCAAACCGCCTGTCACCCCTCTGTCACGGCAACTGCATGACCTCAACGACATGGCCCAGGTGCTCCGCAAACGCCGTTTCGCCAAAGGCGCGCTCGATCTCGATTTCCCTGAGGTCAAAGTCCGCGTCGACGACCTCGGCATCCCCACCCATCTCGAAAAAAGCGAGAACGACATCTCGCACCAGCTCATCGAGGAATTCATGCTCCTGGCCAACGAAGTCGTCGCGCTCGAACTCAAGCGCCGCAACCGCCCCGGCCTTTACCGCATCCACGAGAATCCCGACCCGGACCGGCTCCAGGATTTCCGCGCTCAGGCCAAGTCGATGGGCTTCTCCTGCGGCGACCTCACCCAGCGTGGCGAAATCCAGAAGCTCCTCAACCACGTTCGCGGCCAGCCCGGAGAGAGCGTCGTCAAAATCGGCCTGCTCAAGTCGCTCAAGCGCGCCATGTACAGCCCCAAGCCTCTCGGACATTACGGCCTCGCCAAACTCAACTACACCCACTTCACGTCGCCCATCCGCCGCTACTCCGATCTCGTCGTCCATCGCGTTCTGTTCACACAAGCTCGCGACAGCGCCGGTGCCGACCTCAATTACGACGGCCTTTCCCGCCTCGCGCTTCATCTCTCCAATACCGAACGCTCCGCCGCCGAAGCCGAACAGGAATCGGTCAAGCTCAAGAAACTTGAATACTTTGACCGTCAGGCCCACGCCACCAAGCGCACCTCCTTTCAGGCCTTGATCCAGGAAGTCCGCGCCTCGGGCCTTCTCGTCCAGTTGCCCGAGTTCGTTATCCAAGGCATGGTGCCTCTTTCCGGACTGCAAGGTGATCTCTTCATCTTCAATCCCCAGCGGCTGGAACTCCACGGCCAGCGCACCAAGGTCACGCTTCGCGCCGGGCAATCGCTTCAGGTCGAGGTCGCCAAGGTCGACCTCGCGCGCCATCAAGTCGATTTCCGCGCCACAAAACAAAGCTTGCTAAAACTTTCATCTAGGGTAGATAGTTAACTTGGTAATGCGCTAGAAAGTACCATAAATGAGTGCAGAAGAAACACTTCACGATGTCTCGATTCGCGTTCAGCAACTCGAGGAATATATTCTCCGTTCCCCAGAATATCTCCGGCGCGCCGACCAGGAAATCAAACGTCAGGTCGCCACGCTCTATCTGGCCATTGCGCTGCTGCTCGTTTTTCAGGGACTTTTCACCTTGCGCGCCGCGGGTCATCTTCCACTCAGTTGCGTCATCTTGACGAGCGTCACCTCCATCCTCGCCATCGTGAACTGCCTCCTTCTCATCAGGACAAAGGCATCGCTTCGCCGCCTCAATGACGCATGGCTGGGACCGCAGGAAAAAATCGCGCTCACATCGCTCCGCTTC
>Ga0302320_10024628_pt1 | contig 11733 bp, 11 predicted proteins | sample Bog_T0_3_FD_202130 | JGI IMG/M metagenome (GOLD analysis project Ga0302320, IMG submission 202130) | Peat permafrost microbial communities from Stordalen Mire near Abisko, Sweden - Bog_T0_3 | ecosystem: Environmental > Terrestrial > Soil > Wetlands > Peat | place: Sweden: Abisko, Stordalen Mire... | reverse complement strand
GGGGCGCGCGCCGAAGGTCAGTCGATTCAGGAGGTGCAATGCCTTTTGGTCCGGCGTCATTTGGGGGATGGCCGGCGCGGCTTGGGATTTGGCCAGTTTCCTCGCGTAGAGGCCGGCTGACAACAGCGTGAGTATTAAGAAGAGAAGAGCGGCTCGCTTGCGCATATCCGTTACTAGTTGTTCTAACTCAGATAGAGGGGAGAAGTTGCGGGGTGGTTTCGGACAAGACATCTAGCCGCGGAGGCGGAGGTAGAACCAGATGGCTCCGGTTACGAGTAAGAGGGAGGCGGTTATACGCGACAGCGGAGGCCGATAGCGGATGGGGATGAGATAGAGGGCAAGCGCTGCGATTAGTAATACTACGGCTCCGGCCAGGGCGGCTCCGGGCAAGACGTAGCCTGCTCGATAGCCCGATTCGCCGAGGAAGATGGAGAAATACATTCCTTCGAAAGCCCCGAATATCAAGGCGAGCAGCCAGCGGCCGCTGGATTTGGGAAAAGCTACGATCTCGAGCGCGAGGTAGGCCAGGGCGAGGGCTGCGGCGGCTTCGGCGAATCTGGGCGAGGGCTGCCAGGAGGAGTGGAGAATCGCCACGGTGCTCAGGCACTCGCCAGCGAGAAATGCCGCGGCCATTATAGCCAGTTCACGTCGGCTGCGGGAGGCGATGGCGAGGGCGATCAGCAGGAGCAGTTGCACCGCGTTGGTTACTACGCGTTCCGCTCCGGCGCCCGATTGTTCGAGGGCGATCTCAAATGTTGTCGGAGGGCGGAAAGCCAGCGTCGCGGAGGGAAAAGAAGAATCGAGAATGGCCTGGTCGGATTTTCCGTTGCGCTCGGCGTGGAGCATGTGGATGTGGTTCGGCACAGTGACTTCATAGAACGTGCATTCCACACCCAAACGATCGATGGGACTGGAGAATTCGTAATTCGCCGCACAGAGGTAAGTAGAAGTAGCGGGGTCGTCGTGGCATTCCTGACCGGTGCGGCGTCCAGTTTCGAAACCGCTGGAGAAGCGGATGTGATCGAAGAGGCTGGCTGGATCTTTGACATGCGCCATTTCATATTGCGGCATGCGGAGGATGTATTCGACGTGGTTGCCGGTCACCGTGGCGTAGCCGGTCGACATGCTGATGACGTGCGCGGCGGCAGATGAGACCAAGAGAAAAAACAGGGCGGCGAGCTTCAGACGACAATACCCTCTGTCTTCGAAATAATCCTGGTTTTGCGCATGCGGTGATAGAGGAGACGCAGCAGCGCTAATACGGGTACGCTGAGAAATATTCCGGCTACGCCCGCGATCTCACCACCGGCGAAGACGCCGAAGATGACCAGCAACGGGTGCAACTCCACGCCCTTGCTCATGAGGCGGGGCGAAAGCACATAATCCTGGAAAACCCGGTAGCAGCCGAGGAACACGACTACCCAGAGGACACCCTGGTAACTGCTCATTATGGTGACGACGACAATGATGACGGCGGCGATCATGGGCCCGACAAGCGGGACGAATTCCAGCGGAAAGGCGATGGAGGCGAGAAGCATGGAATCCGGCACGCGCATCAAAGACAGCACAATGCTGAATGAAGTAAACGTGGCGAGGCACAGGAATAAAAGAGCGCGCATGTACTGCAGGAGCAGGGTGTGCGCGTCCATCAGAATGTCTTCCACCTTTTGCCTGTCGGTCTGGAACAGTTCGAGGAAGCTGTCCCGGATATTCCTGCCGTCTTTGAGGATGAAGAAGCTGAGGATGGGCACAATGACGATGTAGATCAGGTTGCGGGAGGCTGCCAGCACCTGCATGGTGACATGTGGCACGACCGACGCAATATCGTTGTAATGCTGGCGAATCTGGTATTCGATGGCCGAAAAAACCTGTTGCTTGAGCGATCCGAGAGAATCCCGCGCCTGGGCAGGAGGTTGGCTGATCTGTTCGAGAAACGCCGGCGCGGTTTTGGCCAGACTATTTGCCTGCTCGGCCACGATGGATCCAATAAAGGCGCCGAAGAGGACCACGAATCCGATGACAATCAGGAAAGTTAGCGCCAGTGCCGGGGTGCGTGTTCGCGAGGTAAGGCGCCGATCGATCTGATCCATCAGGGGATAGACGAGGTAGGCCAGGAGCAGCGAGATCACAAAGACCAGCAGCGTGCCGCGAATCAAATAGACAAGGCCGAAGAGCAGCAGGACGACGGCGGCTGTCCATGTATAGCGCGCGACCCTTAGATCAATGCCCAGCAACGTTGTGCTCTCCTTCCGGAGGCGCGATTGCGTCCGCTGGCGGTATCAGCTTTTCAATACGCACCCGGGCAATCCGATTCCGCTCCATGGCCGTTACCGTGAAACTGCGGCCTTCGAAGATCACCGATTCGCCGGTCTTCGGGATATGTCCCAGTTGATACAACATGTACCCGGCGATGGTTTCGAATCCGGCATTGGCGGGCAGTTCGATGCCGTAGATCGATTCGAGATCGCGGATATTGGTGGCGCCGTCGAGCTCCACATCATCGGCGCGAACGGGGGGCGGGGCGGGTTTTTCGTCGTATTCGTCCTCGATCTCACCGACGATTTGTTCCAGCACATCTTCCACAGTGAGCAGGCCAGTGACCGTTCCGAATTCATCGACAATGAGCGCCATATGGCTGTGGCGCAGGCGAAATTCCTCAAGCATCTGCAGCAGCGGTTTGGTTTCCGGCACGATGAGCGGCTTGCGCATGATGCGGTTCAGATGAAATTCGACGGGCGTACGGCCGAGGCGAATGCTGAGCCGACGATCGTGCCAGATGCGCAGCATGTCCTTGAAGAATACGACACCGACCATGTGTTCGGGCGCTTCCTCCCAGACCGGAAGACGCGAGTGCTGGCTGAGCACCATGGTTTCGAGGACCTGATCGAGAGTGGCTTCGACGGGCACGGAGACGATATCGTGGCGCGGCAGCATGATTTCGCGGACGGACAGCTCTTCGAGATCGAGCACGCGATGGATCATGTCTTCTTGAGTTTCCGGGAGGTGTCCGGAAAAGCGGCTGGAACTGACGATGAGCTTCAACTCCTCGGCCGAATGAGCGCCGGCTCGATGATCGGCGCGGACTCCCAGCAGGCGCGAGATGCCGGTGGACGATCCATCCACCACGGCGACGAAGGGGGAGAGCAGGCGGGACAGAACGGTCAGAACCGGCGCCACCACGACCGCCAGTTGGGCCGCTTTCTCAATGGCGAGATTTTTCGGCACCACCTCGCCGATGACCACGTGGCCATAGGTCATGACGGCGAAAGCCAGCACGAAGCAGGCGCCACGCAGAATCACGGATGTTGCTGGGGTCAGTATGGGATGGAAGGCGGTCAGCAGCAGCGCGTAGAGGGTGTCTTCGCCAGCCCATCCGAGGCCGAGGCTGGCCAGGGTGACGCCGATCTGCGTTACGGAAAGAAGCTTGCCGGGATGGGCGAGCAGCGCCAGTGCCATTTTCGCGCCCATGTGGCCCTCTTCGGCGAGATGGCGCAGGCGGGAATCGCGTACCGAGAGCAGGGCAACCTCAGACGCCGCGAAGAAGCCGTTCACGGCCAGGATGAGGCCCAGCAGTGCGAGGCGCGCGATGTAATCGGAACCCTCCATAGTGTTAATTCAGTTTAGTGGGTCTGCCGGTAAACTGAATACGCCGACATGAAACGTCTTCCTTTTCTATTGCGGATGGTGGTTGCGGCAGCGATGTGCTGGCAATCGCAAGCCCAGCCGCCCGCCCTATCGCCCGAGTTGAAACCCGGGCTTTATGCGATCTTCGATACGTCCGAGGGGCCGATCACGGCTGTGCTGTATGAGAAGTACACGCCGATCGCGGTGAAGAATTTCGTGGGGCTGGCGGAGGGGACGAAGCCGTGGCTCGATCCGAAGACGCGGACGTTTGTGAAGCGTCCGATGTACAACGGGATTACGTTCCACCGCGTGGTGCGGGAAGAAATGATCCAGTCAGGCGATCCGACGGGGGTGGGGAACCACAATTGCGGGTTTCGGATTCGCGACGAATTTCTGCCCGGTTTGCGGTTCGATCGGCCGGGTCGGCTGGCAGTAGCCAATACGGGCCAGCCGGATTCGGGTGGGTGCCAGTTTTTTATTACGGAAGAGGCGGTGCCCAGCTGGGACAACCATTACACGATTTTCGGGCAGGTAGTGGCTGGGCAGGAAGTAGTGAACAGAATCAATCGCGTGCCGGTGCGGGGGGACAGGCCGGTGACGACGGTGATGCTGAAGAGCGTCAGGATCGAGCGAGTCGGGAAGCAGGGAAATCTTCACGATGCAGATCAACCTCGCCATTGAGCGATGAAAAGTATCGCGAACTCCAGAACCGGATCGCCGCGGACCCGAACCAGAACTTGCGAATTTGATTCCCGTGAGCGTGAAAACACTACAGAATTGGGAACAGGATCGGCGACGTCCCACAGGCCCGGCGGCCGCGCTGCTGAGCATTATTGAGTACGACCCGGCGCTGGCGGTGAAATCGATTCACCGGCTGTAGACGCGGGCAGATCGGAAATCTGTCCCACCGGGCAGCGGAAGCGCGTGTCGCACATATACGGATGGGCAGGTGGGCACGAAGAATGCGGGATCGGGCTCTCCGAAGAATTCGCTGTGGAGCGCTTCGGCGGCCTGGTGGAGAGCCTGACTCGAGAGCACGAAGGCGAATCGAGAATCGGAACACCAGGCGAGCATGGCGCCTCCCGGAGTCCGGCAGAGCCGCTGAGAGGCGCGTGCCAGGTTTGAAGGATTGCGCGATACGTTGTGGCCGATGAGGGTAACAAGGGCGCGATTTTCTTCCACTTCGACTGCGGCGAGATCGCCGAGGCGGCTGTGGAACTGCGGGGTCAGCGCGGCGGCATCCACTACCACGGAGATCTCTTTCCTCGACATGGCGATCAGTTCGAATTCGATCCCGGCCGCCTGGAAGGCATCCCAGATGTCACGTCCGAAATCGGCGGTGACGGGGGTGCTGCGCGGCACCAGTTGGAGCAGGGCTGCGCCTGTGCGGCAGGCGATGGACATGACCGCTCCATCGGTGGGATTTTGCCGGACGATTCTGGTGCCGGGGGAACCAGGGTTGCGCGAGTTGCGAATCACAATGGGAATGCCCTGGCGGACGGCGGGAATCACTGTCGCGGGATGGAGAACTTTGGCGCCGGATTTGGCCATCTGCTCGGCTTCGGAAAAAGAGATAGACCGCAGGCAGTGGGCGGTGGAAACGATGCGGGGGTCGCAGGTGAGCATGCCGTCGACGTCGGTCCAGATCTGGATCTCGTCGGCGCCGAGGGCGGCTCCGACAATGGCGGCTGTGTAATCGGAACCGCCGCGCCCGAGAGTGGTGGTGACGCCGTCCTCGGTGGCGCCGATAAAGCCGCCCATTACGGTGACCTGCTGCCGTGAAACTTTGCGGCGGAGCAGGGCGTTGGTTTCTATGAACAGGGGCGCGGCGTGCGTATGGCGGGCGTCGGTAACGAGGGCCTGGCGGGCGTCGAGATGCACGGCGTCGATTCCGGCGTGCCGGAAGGCGGCGGAGACGATCAAGCTGGAGAGGCGTTCGCCGAAGCTGGTGACGGCATCGGAAAGCTGCGGGGTGAGGCTGCGGGCGTTGGCTGCTTGCTGGAGAACCTGTTCGAGTTCTTCGAAATGCGCGCGGATGTCGGCATCGAGCTGGTAAGCTTCGGCCCCGCGGGTGAGAGACGCCGCTTCCGTGAGGTGGAATTGGCGGAGCCTCGCCAACTCCCTGCCCGCGGCCTGGCGATTGCTTTCGACGTGCAGGCGGGCGATGGCGAGCAGGGCGTCGGTGGTCTTGCCCATAGCGGAGACGACGACGGCAGTGTGACGCTGCCCGGCGCGATCGCGAACGATGGAGGCGACACGCTGGATGGCTTTAGCGGATTCAACAGAGGAGCCGCCGAACTTCATAACGATCATCGAGTGATTTCCTTGTTTTCCAGTTCCACAGTACGGCGTGAAGGGTTAGAGATTCGTAAGGTGGGGGTAAGAATTGCGTTACTTCAGATACACTGAGTTGAAACCACTTTGCAGACGGTATTACTCATTTCTCTTGGCGCGATAATCGGGGCGAACCTGCGCTATTTCCTGGCTCAGTACGTCGCGAGAATCGTACCCTCGAGCTTTCCTCTGGGCACGCTGATTATCAATATCTCGGCCAGTTTCATCCTTGGATTTTTCCTGATCTGGACGAGTGAGCGGGTTTTGGCGGACCCCCGATGGCGATTGTTCATCGCGGTGGGATTCTGCGCCACCTATTCGACTTACTCGAGCTATGCCTTTGAAACTTTCGCACTCTTTGAGAAGGGGCAATTTGGATTGGCAGCTCTGAATTTTCTGGCGACGAACGTGGTTTGTTTTATCGCCGTGGTGCTCGGCGCTATGCTGGCTCGGGGTATCTGACAAGATGAACACCGCCATCCAGGTAACGATGTACCTCAACGAATCCGACAAGTGGAATCAGATTCTGCAGATGCTGCGGCGCGAGAACGTGGCTGGGGCCTGTGCCTTCCATGCGGTGGCGGGGTTCAATGGCAGAAATCCGGTGCATACGGCCAAACTGGTGGAGGCGGGGGGCGATCTCCCGGTCATCATCATCTTTGTGGATTTCGAGGAACATGTCAGGCGCGTGCTGCCTAAACTGTTCGAATTAGCACCGAACCGGCTGATTGTGCGCGAGAACGTCACCATTGAGCAGGGTACGCTTTAGAGGTTCATGCGTGTCCCGATCGGGCAAATTGATGTGCTCTGGCTCAATGCCGGGTTAAGCTGCGACGGTGATACCATCGCGATGACCGCGGCAACGCAGCCAAGCGTGGAGGATCTGGTGCGCGGCGCTTTGCCGTGGATTCCGAAAGTCAATTTTCATAACTTGTTCCTCGCGTATGAAAACGGCGACGAGTTTCTGGAGCGCTTCCACCGGGCGTCACGGGGTGAGCTCAATCCTTTCATACTGATCGTCGAGGGCTCGATCCCGGACGAGACCAATAAACCCGAGGGTTACTGGGCGTCGTTCGGCACGAATCACGAAACCGGCCAACCCATTACGACCTGCGAGTGGATCGATCGGCTGGCGCCTCACGCCTGGGCTATCGTGGCGGCCGGGACGTGCGCGACTTACGGCGGAATTCATGCCATGGAAGGCAATCCGACGGGGTGCATGGGGCTGGCCGATTACCTCGGGTGGCAGTGGAAATCGAAGGCGGAGATCCCTGTGGTGTGCGTGCCGGGGTGCCCGGTGCAGCCCGATAATTTCATGGAGACTCTGCTCTACCTGCTCTACATGGCGGCGGGGCGGGCCCCGATGATTCCTCTCGACGAGGCGCTGCGACCTGTCTGGCTGTTCGGGCAGACGGTGCATGAAGGATGCGACCGGGGCGGGTATTATGAGCAGGCCGAATTTGCGGAGGAATACGGGGCGCGCACGTGCATCGTGAAGCTGGGGTGTTGGGGTCCCGTCGTGCAATGCAATGTAGGCAAGCGGGGATGGATGGGGGGAATCGGCGGGTGCCCGAATGTGGGAGGCATCTGCATCGGATGTACCATGCCAGGATTCCCGGATAAATTTATGCCGTTCATGAATCAGCCGCCGGGGTCGCTGCTTTCGTCAAGGGCGGTGATGACCTATGGGCGCGCCATCCATGCGCTGCGGCGGTTCACACAGGCTTCGCTGAACAAGGAGCCGTCCTGGCGGGGACGCCGGGAGCAATGACGTGGACCTGGCGGGCATAAGCGACGCCGAAGGGGTGCTGGCAAACCTGGCCAGCGTATTCTTTCAGGCCACATCGGAGGAGCCGGCAAGTTCGCGTGGTCCCGGCCCGACTTTGGAGGCTCGCTACCGCGTTCTGCTGGATCAGATTCCCGCCGTGGTGTTTCTGGCGTATCTCGACCAGGGAATCGGCGAAGCGTATGTGAGTCCGCAGATTGAAGCGGCGCTGGGCTTCACGCAGGAAGAATGGCTGGAAGATCCGGTTCGCTGGTATCGGCAGATTCATCCCGACGATAAAGACAGATGGAGCACGGAAGCGGCGGAGATGTTCCTTTCGGGCAAAGCGCTGCGCTCGGCGTATCGCGTGATGGCCCGCGATGGCAGGGTGGTTTGGTTCCATTGCGAAGCAAGGTTAGTCCGGCGGGAGGATGGCGCGCCCTGGTTCATACAAGGCGTGGGATTCGATATCACGGAGCTCAAGCAGATGCAGGAGGCACTGCAGGAAGAGCGCAACGTGGTCTCGGCGATTTTCGATACGGTGGGCGCGCTGATCATCGTGCTGGACCGGGAGGGGCGGATTGTGCGCTTCAATCGGGCCTGCGAACAGATTATGGGGTATTCGGTGGCGGAGTCGAAAGGGGCGCGCATCTGGGAGCTGTTCGTAACGCTGGAGGAAGCCGCCGAGTTCAACAGCCTGTTCATGAAGATTCGCGACAACCCGGCGCGCACCGAACACGAGAGCTGCTGGGTGACGCGCGACGGGAAAGAGAGAATCGTTTCGTGGTCGGCGGCGGTGTTACCAGGCACGGCGCAGACACCGACTTACATTATTGCTTCGGGAATCGATGTCACGGAGCAGCGGCGTGCGCAGGCAAAGTTCCGAGGGCTGCTGGATGCGGCGCCGGATGCCGTGGTGGTGGTGAATCGGAGCGGGCGGATTGTTCTGGTGAACGCACAGGTAGAGAAGCTGTTCGGCTATCGCCGCCAGGAACTGCTGGGAGAAGAGATCGAGATGCTGGTGCCGGACCGGCTGCGCGGCAAGCATCCGGGCCATCGCAGACACTTCATTTCCGAGCCGCGTGTGCGGCCGATGGGCGCGGGTATTGAGCTCTACGCGCTGCATAAAGACGGGCATGAATTTCCGGTAGAGATCAGCCTGAGTCCGCTCGAGACCGAAGAGGGCGTGCTGGTTTCGAGCGCCATTCGCGACATCAGCGAACGCAAGCGGCTGGAGAAAACCATCCTTGAAATCGGCGAAACGGAGCGGCGGCGAATCGGGCAGGATTTACACGATGGGCTGGGGCAGCATCTGACCGGCGTGGCGTTTATGAGCAAGGTGCTGGAGGAACGGCTGGCAGAATTGTCGTCGCCCGAGGCGGCGGAAGCGGCGAAGATCGTGAAGCTGGTGAACGAGTCGATCCGGATGACGCGTGAGCTGGCGCGCGGCCTTTTGCCGGTGATATCGGAAGCGCACGGATTGATGTCGGCGCTGACGCACTGGGCGGCCGAGGTGAGCGAGTTGTTCCACGTGGCATGCCGTCTGGAATGCGTCGATCCGGTTTTCGTTCACGATGAAGTCCTGGCGGACCACCTTTACCGGTTAGCACAGGAGGCGGTGAATAACGCGATTAAGCACGGGCACGCGGATCACATTGCGATCGGGCTGGCGGTGGTCAAGGGGGGTGGGGTGCTGACGGTGCGGGACGATGGGTGCGGCTTCGACGTGGTGACGCGCAGCCAATCGGGCCTGGGGCTGCGAATTATGAACTATCGGGCCAAGATGATCGGGGGGGCGCTGAATATACAGTCCTCGGTGAACGGCGGTACGGTAATCAGGTGTTTGTTCCCGATTTAAGGCGCTCATGACCGGAAAGAGCACGATTTTCATTGTCGACGATCATCCGATTATCCGGCAGGGCCTGGCGCTGTTGATCAATCGCGAGCCGGATCTGGCGGTGTGCGGCGATGCCGAAGAGGCCGCTGCCGCGCTGCGCCACATTGAAGAGATGAGGCCTGATTTGATTGTGGTGGACATTTCACTGAGTGGGCCCGATGGTTTGGAACTGCTGAAGAATATTCGGGTGCGCGATGCGAATTTGCCGGTGTTGATTTTGTCGATGCTCGATGAGTCGATATATGCCGAGCGGGCGCTGCGTGCGGGGGCCAACGGCTACATCATGAAGCAGGAGGCGACGGAGCGCGTGCTGGTGGCCATTCGGCGGATTCTGGGCGGCGAGATTTATGTCAGCGACCGCATGGCGAACCGTATGCTGCATCGCTTTGCCGGCGGGAGTGAGTTGGGGACGCGGTCGCCGGTTGCGGATTTGACGGATCGCGAGCTGGAAGTTTTCCGGTTGATTGGCGAGGGGCATGGCACGCGCCAGATTGCCGAGCAATTGCATATCAGCGTGAAGACGGTGGAGTCTTACCAGGCGCATATCAAGGAGAAGTTGTCGCTGAAGAATGCGCGGGAACTGGTGCAGCGGGCGATTCAGTGGACGATTGCCAATAAGGGTTCGTGAAGAAGATCGGAGTTTGAAAAAACACCGTGTCGCCGGTCCCGTAGATTGGTTTACACCCGCGGAGGCCGATTACCAGAGGGACTTGCAAAATTCGGAATTTTGCAAGTCCTCGAACCATTCGCACAAAAAAAGCACGTGCAAGTGCAAGGAAATACAGGAACCGCATTTTCCGCAGCATCGCGTATCGCCCCGATCCGGCGAATTTTGCAAGTCCCTCTACCAATCGGCCGCAGGTTACCAACCGGTTACCAACCTGCCCTACGTGGATTACCTCAGGTCTACGTCCCAGATCTTTTCGCGGCGCGATTTACCCTGCGGGCCGTCGATTTCGAGAACGACGATAAAATCCCCGCCTTTGGTGTATTGGTGGACGGGATTCTGCTCGGTCGATTCGGCGCCGTCGCCGAAGTTCCATTTCCATGAGGTCGGTTTGCCGGTGGATTCATCGTTAAAAGCTACAACGCGGCGATCCATGTTAACGATGGTAAATGACCAATTGGCCTCGTACTTCTGAAATTGCGGTTCGAGGGGCATGAGGCGGAAGTTGACCAATTCGTCGGCCTTGCCGTACATGGTGTGGTGGGGCGAGAGATTCCAGAACGCGTGGGACTGGCTCTGGGCATTGTCGTAGTCGAGGACGGCCCAGGACATGCCGATCAGCTTGTTTTCGCGCAGCACCGATTCGACGGCGCGCTGGGGGCCTTCACAGCCGGCGTAGTCGAAGGGGGTAATCCAGAACTCGAGGATCAGTTTGCCCGATTCGCCCGGTTTAAAGCTGTAGTTATAGGCGGCATTGGCATAGGGTAGGTTTTTTACGTATGAATTGCACCCCCAGGCAAGAGCCCAGTCCTTGCCGAGCGGCGGGGTCATGATGTGGTAGTTCTGGGCCTGGACGCCATGCATGGAAAAGTGGGCGTCACGTTCGCTTAAGTCCTTATTGGTCTGGAAGCGCTCAACGAGGGGACCGCCGGAAAGATCGCCATCGACGACGAGCTCGAAGATGTCGTTATGCAGACCGGGCTGGGAGAAATCCCAGTAATTATCGTAGGCCTCGTAGAGGAAATAGAGGCGATTCAGGCCTTTCACCCAGCCGACTTTCACTTTGACGTCGAGGTCTTTGGGATCCGGCTTGTGGTCGGGATGGCCGTCGTCGGTCAACTGGTCCATACCGATGGCGTAATCGTCGGGGACGATATTCCAATCGTCCGGATTGCCGTCGATACGGGGAATTTTGTCGGCGGGAAACTGGAAGATTTTATAGGGAACGCCGGGGTGGTCGGCGGCAAGGAGGGGCCATGCAAAGAGTGTAGCCGCTAAGAGAAAGAACTTCATAGGCTGTCTCTAGTGAATCATATCGCCTCGGCGCTGCGTCATGGGGTGTGTTATTCCACCATACTTCGGGACGCTTGCGAAACATTTTTCACATTTTCTTCACTGGATTTCATCAGAGAAAAGTGCGACAGTGGTTTTGGGTGATCTGCGCCG
>Ga0302320_10024623_pt1 | contig 11735 bp, 5 predicted proteins | sample Bog_T0_3_FD_202130 | JGI IMG/M metagenome (GOLD analysis project Ga0302320, IMG submission 202130) | Peat permafrost microbial communities from Stordalen Mire near Abisko, Sweden - Bog_T0_3 | ecosystem: Environmental > Terrestrial > Soil > Wetlands > Peat | place: Sweden: Abisko, Stordalen Mire... | reverse complement strand
CGTTTCCGGCCAGGTCGGCGGCATGGAGGGTGACCAGGTTCCTCCCGTTGGCCAGAGCCACATCAAAGCACTTGAAGGTGCTGTTGGTATAGAGAAAGTGGTTGGTGTCGTAAATGGCGCCGATCATGTAGCCGGGCTGATTGCTGATCGCGCCATTGGCGTTGGTCAAGTCGAAGGCGAGGCCGGCCAGTTCTTCGCTGGCGAAGCCTTGCAATTGAATCATCGGCACCATGACATTGGTAGAGTTGGTTACTACCAGCACCGGCCGGACGGTGTCCAGCACCAAACTGATCGAGTTCCAAACCGCCGCCGCGCCAGCCGGGGTGCTGCTGAGGCCGACCCACACCGTATGCCAGCCTTGGATGCCGCCGAGAGACGCCGTGATGTTGGAGGAGGTGTAACTTGACCAGTTCGCGGCGGCGAAATTAGTATTGTCCAAAAGCACTGAGTAGTAATACGGCACGCCGCTGATCAGCGCAATGCTGAGCGGAACCGGATTCACATTGACGTAGGCATTCGTAACGGAGAGCGAAAACTGAATCGGGTAGCCGAGCACCGCGTTGGAACTGGCGAGGCTGCCGTAGATGTCGGAAACGATGACGGAGTATGTGCCCATGTTCGTGTTGGCCACCGGTGCGACCGTATAGGTGCTTGCAGTGGCGCCTGGGATGTTGGTTCCGTTGAAGGTCCATTGGTAAGAAAGGCTGGCCATGCCGGTGGCGGTGACACTGAACAACGCGGTCCCTCCCGGAGCCACGTTCTGGGACGCCGGTTGGGTGATGATGGTCACCGCCGGGAGAACACTCAACACCGCCGCCAAACTGCTAATGGATCCGTAGGAATTGGCCACCAAAACCGAATAACTCCCGGCGCTGACGGGCTGAACGTTGGCGATGGTGCAGGTTGGGCCGTTGGCGCCGGGGATCGGAGTTCCATTGAAATACCACTGGTAGCCCAGGGCGGTGCCGGTGGCCAGCACGGAGAAAGTGGCCGATGTGCTTTGAATGGCCGATTGAGAGACGGGTTGCAGCGTGATGGACGGGGCGATGCCGTCCACCGGGTTGCCGTTGGCGTCCAGCGGGTTGCCGCTGCTGTCCGTCGGAACGAAGTGGTAGCCCAGATCGACGACAGTCGTGCCTTCGGGGATTTGGTTGGTTTGGGTGGTGAACGAAGACAGGCCAAGCTGGTCGGCGGTGGTGTCTCCCGCGTCTAGGTACGGGCTGTTCGGCGGCAGGTAATGATCTCCCAGCCAACTGGTCTGCCACGCCGGCCAGTTCCAACCGTCAGGAACCGCCGTATAGGGCAGATTGAAATTGCCAATGCTCCCGTCGCAGTTCCACAGAATGGAATTCTCAATCCCGCCGTTGCACGGTCCCCAGTTATAACCGTCTGAGGCCAAAACAAATTGGGTGCATGAGTCCACCGTCAGATTCCCGGACGTAAGCGTGCAGGTCGGCCCGCCCCAGGTATACCCCAGGAAACTGCTGCAGCCCACGGAGAGAATGTTTGCGCAACTAATGCTGGGGCCGCTGACGATAATGTTGGTGCCGCAATCCACAAATTCGCAGTTCGAGAAGAGGTAGGACAAATCGTTGTCTTCGTCCACGTAGGCATTTTGGGCGTAGCGAAACTTCGCATTGGCGATGGTGACATAGTCGGACCCGCCGTTGCCTCCCATTTCAAACAAGTAAACGCTTTGCCCTTGGGTCGGGGTGGAAGTACTGCCGGCGATGGGATCGCCGACGCTGTCGTCAGACATGTCGGTGAAGATCACCGGATTGGCGGGGGTGCTGTTGAAAATGCTGGTGGTGGCGCCTTCCACAAAAATCTCCGTTCCGGGAGCGCCGTCGAACTTGATGACTGCCCCTGGTTCAAACTGAACGGAGTCGTAACCATTGCCGGCGTCAACGCATACCCAGCCCGAAACAAAGTAAGTCCCCGCCGTGAAGTCGTAGCCCGCAAAGGCCTCGACAATCGAGTAGTCCATCACCACGCCGGGTGTTTCAGTCTCCGCTTGGGCCAATTGGATGGGTTTGGACGGTCGGGCGGAGGACCGGTTGGATGATGCCAAGTGTGGCGGAGACTTTAGGGGCTCGTGGGAACTCGCCCCTCCCGGATTTGGCGACGCGCTCGAAGCCAGATGTTTGACGGCAGAGCCATCTGGCGCAATGGCGGCGTGGAGGGGCAGTTTCTGCAACAGGTTTGAGACGGCGGTGTAGGGGACCTCCTCAATGAGAAAATCTCTCCCATCCAGTTTCGTCCAGTGTTTCACAACACGTTTTGAGCCAATAACTTGCGACCGGTCCTGGCCCGGCGTGAAAAAGGTCTTCCCGACGCCGATGGTCATGGCGCCGAAATTGAGGCGCACATCTTCCACAATGCCGTCATTCAGATTGGTTGTCTTGCGCGGAACCGGTGGCGCGAAAAACTCTGTAAGCACCTGCAATCTAACATTTTGCGAATGAGTTAGCCCCACCGATTCGGGGGGTGGAATTTGCTCTCTGTAAATTATATTTTGCTCCAGCCCGGACTTCGTAAAAATATACTCTACATCAGCCTTAAGTCCTTGAAACGCATCACGATAGATCACCCGGTTGCTGCCCACCATGACGCCCTGGGAATCCTGCAACCGCGCCAGCACCGCGCTTTGGCCGGTGGCGCGGTCCCAGTAGCTCAGGCCATAAACGGTGCTGTCAAAAACTTTGCCGTCGTCGGAGACCAGGTGGATTGCCTTGGGGACGTTGATGTTACCGGCGAAGTGAACGCTGTGGCGGGTTTGGCCGCTGCTGGCGGCGCCGTCGGCCACGGTCTCTAATTCTTCGACGGCGTCAGCCCATTGCGGGCCTTTTTTATAGGTCAACCCGGAGGCCAATTCCGTATAGCCATTGGACTGAACCGTCACCTCGCCCGACGGGCCAATATTCGTGGAAATCGCCGCCCAAACCCGCGAATCCGCCGCCCGGCTGATCACGGTATAATTTGTGTTCAGGGATCTGGCACTGTGCTGCGCCGGCGGCCTGGAAGCCGCCGATTGCGCCTCAGCGGGGACCGCACCTTGTAAAATACAGCCGAAACCGAGAAGAACCAGCCTTAGTTTTGCCATAAGTATCCTGGAAAAGGGGGGGGCCACCAACCTGGCCGAAGCAAGACAAAATCGATCACTGGGCTTGACAGCCCAACCCGGAGCAATCCAATTGTCCGCCGCATTCATGCCGTTCCTGAACCGCTGCTCAAAACCCTCCCGCCATGGGAGAAACAGGTGGAGTCAAGCCACCCATAATTAGAAAACGGCACTGCTTGTAGCCCATCTGCGGAAACGATGCAAGAACTTTCTTCAAAAAAAATTTGATTGACGATAATCTAATGGAGTCAATAATATGCCCTGATAAGCTTTGTTCTTTTAAAACACGCTCCTGGCAACATTTCCGTCGCCAACATCTTCGTTTTTCCGCACTGCCAACCCGAAAAGTTTTGTTTTTTTGGCAAAACATTTCTGCCCCCATTTTTCTGCCGGAAACAGTTTTGTCTTCCGCCTTTCTTCGTTCACTTTGTTGCCTTCTGTTCAATCTTTTTTGGTTGCGGCTCCGCCGCACCAGGTATTTCGCGGTTCCAAATGCTCCCGCCCCGGTCTCCGTCCCCCCGCCTTCGCCGGCAAATCCACGCCTCGCCAACCGTCAATCCGACCTAATCCAGCCTAATCGTGCCATTTTTTCCAAACCACCTTCAACTTCCGGGCCGCCGTCATCACTTCGCCCCGGTTTTTCCCTTGACCGCCAGACCTTATTAGCGTAGCGTAACACCATGAATATAGTATTGGGATATGGGAGGAGGGAGCCAGACAGCCGGCCACCGGTCCGGCACTTGGACCTCGTCCGCGCGGCTTGCGCCTGTCCAACCAACCAACATCTTCCCCTTCTCCGCCTTCCGCGTATTTCGAGTATTCCGTGGTTGCCAGTTCTTCTGCGCGAGTCCGTTTCACTGCCCACGGAGAAGCATCCGGAAGCTTCAGGTAGCATCCGGAAGCATAAAAAATTTGCGCCGCGCGCGGGAAGAAGCCATCCCCGCACCGCGGAATGGCGCCTTTGTCTGGCTCCAATTGGAAGTCCATTTCGCTCCCCACGGGGAAGATTGCGGAAGGCTGTGGAAGGCTGCGGAAGGTAAAAAATTTCAATTGCCCTGCATCCGGCCAATATACAAACTTATGAAACAGTTTTCGCGGCAGATCATCATCGCGACCCGCGGGCGCGGGTTTTACGAGTTTACCAACGAAGTCAGCCAGCTCCTGCGGGGCGCCGGCATTCAGACGGGCCTTGCCACCCTGTTCGTGCAACACACTTCCGCTTCGTTGCTCATCCAGGAAAACGCCGACCCGGATGTGCGCCGGGATCTCGAAATGTTCTTTGCGCGGCTGGTGCCGGATGGCGATCCGGCCTGGCGGCACGACTCGGAAGGGCCGGACGACATGCCGGCGCACGTTCGGGCGGCGTTGACGGCGACGCAGGTGAGCATTCCCGTTGCGCAAGGTGAACTGGCGCTCGGCACCTGGCAGGGGATTTATCTTTGGGAACATCGCACCGCCCCGCACCAGCGCCGGGTGCTGGCGCATTTTCTTGGGGAATAATCTCGCGCAATGGACCCGCCAATGGCAGGTTGAACCTCGCATGATTAAGCATTCCGTTTCGGCAGTGGCGCGGCTTTGCGGCGTGTTGGCCTGCGTCGGGTGGGCCGCTTCCGCTCCGGGCGCGGGCACCAACGAAATTCCCTTTGGCTTCACCGGGCCGGAAATTTATCCGATTGACAGTTCCATCGCGCTCATCCACGCCGCCGACATGGACGGCGACGGCCTGAATGATTTGATCGTGGTGGATAATGCGCATGCGAAGATCGACATTCTCTACAATCGCACCGGCAAAACCAACACGCCCGATGTCAAAGATACGACGCTGCCGGAGATAAACCAGCTTCCACCGGACGCCCGATTTAAGATCACATCCATTGCTTCGGAAAAGCGGATTTCATCGCTGGTGGTGGCGGATTTGAATGGCGACGGGCGGCCTGACCTCGCCTATTACGGCGATCCCAAGGAGTTGGTGGTGCAGTACAACACCACCAATGGCTGGAGCGAGCCCAAACGGTTCGCGCTGGATGACGGGCAGATGGGCGCCAATGCCCTGGCCACTGGCGATCTCCACGGCACCGGACGCACCGGGTTGGTGTTGCTCGGTGAAAATAACATCTATTACCTTGCCCAAAACGCGGATCATCAACTGGCAGAACCGGAGAAGATTCCGTTTTCCGGCACGGTCAAGAGCCTGCAAGTCCTGGACATAAATGGCGACGGACGCGACGATTTGCTCCTGATCAACTGGGACAGTCCCGATCCGTTTCGCTTTCGCCTGCAGGATGCGCAGGGCCAGCTTGGGCCGGAGGTGCATTTTTCTTTTCCGCCGGTTCGCGCCTATCTGGCGGATGATTTGTGGAACGATCACAAGATGGAGCTGATCACCATCGCGTTGAATACCGGCCGCGCCCGCATTTCGGGACTGGCGCGCCGGCCGGCGGAACCGCTCTCGGGCGCGTTCAAGAGCGGACAGTTCCAGGTGTGGCCTTTGCGCCGAACCACGCAGCCGCGCCGCGGAATCCTGTGGGCGGACATCAATGGCGACGGCCTGGCCGATTTACTGGTGGCGCAGCCGGACAGCGGACAGTTGACCGTCTATCTCCAGCAGGCGGACGGCAGCCTCGGTTCGCCAAAGATCTTCCCGACGCTGACCGGGGTCACGGAATTGGCGGTCAGCGATTGGAACCGGAACGGCACGAACGAGATTTTTTTGTTGAGCAGCGAGGAACACGAAATCGGCGTGACCAAGTTTGACGCCAATGGCAACATCGCTTTCCCCACGATCCTTCCCCTGGACGGCACGCCGCTGACCATGGCCGTCGGCCCTTTGCAGCCGGGCGGCCCGCCGTCGCTGGCGGCGATTTTGGAGAAGGACAGCAGAAGGGTGCTGGTCACGCGCACGGCGGACGGCCAGACCACGAGCCAGATGCTCAGCCCGGATTTCAAATCCAATCCCAGTTCGATGACGATGCACGACGCCAACCAGGATGGCCTGGCCGATTTGGTGGTGCTCATTCCTTACGAGAAGATCAAGGTGCTGATCCAAACCACCCATCACGGATTCGACGAGGAAGATGTGTTGCCGCCCGGCGGGAGCAGCGCGGAACCGTGGTTGAGCACGGCGGACCTGGACGGCGACGGGAAGCCGGAACTGCTGCTGGCGCAAAAGAACTTCATCCGCGCGGTGGTGTTGCAACAGGAAGCCGCCTCCACCAATGACGTCAAACCGGCCTGGACTTTCCACGTCAAGGACCAGATCAATGGCTCGGCCGGCAGTTCGCGGATTATCGGCGCGGCGCCATTGCACAACGGGACGAACGCCATCCCCTCAATGTTTTTACTTGACTCAGCGCAGAAGGTGGTGACCTTGTGCGAACGCGATCAGGCCGGCGTCTGGCAGGTGGTGCGCAATGTCAGTTTGCCGGTGACGGATTTCTCGCGGCTCCAGGCGGTCGGATTGGGAAGCACCAACGCGAACAGCCTCGCCTTTATCGGCGCCAACGCGGTCGGCACCATGGGATTCAGCGGCGACGTTTGGGAGTTGTCGGAACTGGACAGTTACGAGACGCCGATTCGGGACGGGCGTTTGAACGATGTGATTGCGGGCGACTTGAACAACGACGGACGCAAGGACCTGGTTTTCATGGAAACGGCCCGGCACTACCTCGATTTGGTGAGCTATGTCCCGCCGCACAAACTGGTTCCCGGGACACGCTGGCAGGTTTTCGAGGAGAGGACCTTCCGCGCGCGCGGCGGCGAAGATTTCGAACCGCGCGAGGCGCTGGTGGCGGATGTGACCGGGGACGGAAAGAAGGACCTGATAGTAGTCGTCCACGACCGAATACTGGTTTACCCGCAGGAGTGAAAGTCACTGCTGCTGCACCGGCACGGTCGGCGTGAAGCAATTGATCGTAAATCCGTCCTGATTGAAGCCGCCGGCCCAGACGGTGTAGTTGAAGTATTTGGTGATCGCCGCCGTGGGCGGCAACAGCGAGAAATCGCACCAGTCCTTGAATTGATTGGCTTCTTCGACAGTCGAGATTTTCGACTGGCGCGACTGCAGGCCGAGCAGACCGAGCAGGTCCGGCCCTGAGACCGTTTCGTTGCGCAATGCGTCCAGCAGGGCGCGGATTCCTTCCTTGTCGTTATTGTAAGTGAAAATGCCCGCGTTAAACCCGCCGCCCGCCTTCTGCGCCGCGTCGGAGAGACCGGGCGTCTGGTCCAGGCCCGGCTTTTCCCTGTCGTTGCTGCGGAGAAACTCCTCCAGCATGTCCACGTCGCTCGTCATCGCCACGTAGCCGCTGCTGGCCGCAAAATGATAGGTGCGGGGGCCTCCGCCCGGGCTGAACGGCAGGGGTGCGGTGTAAATCTTGCGCCCAAGGAACTCGCGGTCGGTGATTTTGTCGGCCGGCACCATCACGCTCATGGCCACCCTCAGGGCTGACGCCAGCTTGGTCGGCGTGGGCGAACCAATGAGCGTGATTTCCGGCGCTTCCCGCAAATCGGCGATGGAGGTTCCACTGGGACTTCGCGCGTAAGTGATGAGGTCATCGCCCAGGCTCGCCAGCAGTTCGCTGCGCAAATCGTATTTCTCGTCCTTCGATTTGCCGGCGACGTCGAGCGCGTAGTTAAAGAACTGGGTGAACTGGGGGCTGACTTTGCTCAAGGTGGAATCCAGGGCCCGCCAACTCTTGGGAATATCCAGCCGCACCCGGCTGAACTTGACCGCATCCGACGGTATGAACGCCGGCGGAGCGGAGTCCTTGGCCTCCATTTCCAATACCTTGGCCAGACCGCGACGGTCGGCCTCGGGCGCGCCAATATAAATCTGCAAGTTCAACCCGTCCGGGGTATCGCGATAAGCGACGGAGGCGGAGGTCAGGCTGGTGAAACCGAGGGCCGACATCGCGCCTTCGGCGTTCATGGCCCCGGCCAGAAGAGATTGCCCGGGCGCGCCTTGGGCCTGCATTTTAATAAAATCCCCCAGGAGCGCCTTGGCGTTGAACCACACGTACAACGGCGTTCCTTGCAGCCGGGCGCCATAATCCCGCTGAAATGTCGGTTCTTCATCCAGGCCGGGAACCATTCCGCCCGCCTGCCGCGCCAAAATCATTTCAATGAGCGGGGGAGAAGAGCTGACCACCAGGAGCGAGCCGGATTGGCCGAAGGTGACTTCCTCCTTGACGCCGGATGTTTTGACGGGGATGTCGTCATTGGTGTCGGTGAGGTTCGGCAGGAGTTTCTGAATGGAAAGATCTTCCGGCGACATCAGCAAGGTCGTGAAATCCGTTTCGCGAATTTTCTCCGTCTTCAGCGATTTTCCCGCATCAATCCATTTCTTCTTGACTGCGGCGAGGTTGGTGGCCAGTTGCGCCGCGCGGTCGCCCGCATCAAGCAAAAATACCGGGGCGTAATGTTGGTCCGGTTTGTCGGGTTGGTTGACCGAAACGATGGCGAACGTGATCTGGCCCCGCGCCAGTCCCTGGTAATCGGACAGCGAGAGGCCCAACTGCCGCTCCAGCGGACCCACAAAGGACGAATTGAATTTGCCCTCGAACTTGTCCCGGAACGCTTTAATGCCGGCGTCCCGCCACATGCGGCCCATGGTGGAATTGGTCAAAACCGCCAGCCCCTTGCCCGCGTCGGGGACGGCGACGACGAGCACCGTTTCCTGCGGCAGAAGTTTCTGCGCAGGAGGCGTGGCGGCGGAAACGGAAGGCGCGGCCAGCAGCGCGAAGACCGCAATGAGGCTGGCCAAAGCGCGGGAAAATGCGGAAAAGAGGGACACGTTTAGACCAGGAAGCAACGGTTGCAATTAATCGCTGGAGACATTTTTCTCCCGGCTGACCGGCGGCAGGTAACGGTAAGGATTGCTCGGATTGCCATTATCATAGGCAAAGGAATCCCGATGCTTCAGGAAATAGATCACCGCCTCGACCGGAATTGCAAAACCGAGCCCCTCGCCGGAAGTGATTTTCATGTTTGTCACTCCCACCACTTCGCCTCGCATGTTGAAGAGCGGGCCGCCGCTGTTGCCCGGGTTGATCTGCGCGGTCGTTTGCAAATAAAGATCTCCCTGAAGCTGACGGGTCTTGGTGCTGACGATGCCTTCCGTCACGCTGCGTTCCAGGCCGAGCGGACTGCCGATGGCGAAAACCCGTTCCCCGACGGCCAAAGCGTCCGCGTCTCCCAAGGTGACGTGGGCAAACTTCGGCGCGTCCTTGTCATCCACCTTGAGCAGCGCAAGGTCGCCGAACTTGTTCAAGGCCACGATTCGGACCTGCTTGTACACATTTCGTTCCAGTTCGGTCTTGCCGCTTTTCTTTTGGAAGACCTCGACGGAAATCTGCGTTTCGCCCTCGGTGACGTGGAAATTGGTGATGAGGTAGCCGTCGTCATTGATGAAGAACCCTGAGCCCAGGCCCTCGGGAGTTCTGACCTGGACCACAGCCGACCCCAGTTCGGCGGCCAGTTCGAGCACGGTGCGTTCCTTCAGACCCACGGTGCCAGAGTGATAAAATGTTTCGTCAACGGTGCTTCCAACTCGCGGGAGCGTCACGGGCGCAGTCGCCACCGGCTCCGCCGGAGGCGCAACGACGATCGGGGCGGTCGGCATCGGACGCGACGAAAGGGGACTCGGGGTCGCGGAACCATCCTTCATCAAACTGAGAATTTGGTTCCGCGGAATGACGAGCACCGTGTAACCGATGTCAATAACAACTTCATTTTGCTTTTCCGCCAGAATGGTGCCGCTGACGGACGCCTTGTCTTTCAATTGGACGGTGGCGGCGGACGCGGCCATCCCGGCCAGAAGAAACGCGGCACATAGAATGACTCTCTGCATCTCTTTTATGCTAGCCGATGGCGGGAAAATAACAAGAGGGATTAGCGCGCATCCGAAGGTGATTCGATGCGATAGAGACTGGCTTTAGTGCGGAGGAAAAGGGCGCGTCCGGACACGGCGGGCGAGGCCATGAAACCTTCGGGCAGGGTGTTGGTCGCCAAGACTTCGCAGGTCCGGCCCGGTTTGAGGACGGTGGTGGTTCCTTCCTGATTGGAAAAATAAATCCGGCCATCGCCGTAAACCGGCGAGGTTTGGTAATTGCCCGGAATTCGTTCGGTCCAGACCACGTCGCCGGTCGCGTCATCAACGCAGGTGACGAAACTTTCGGCTGCCGCCATGTAAAGAAGACCGTCCACCACAATGGGAGAGGAAAACTTGCCGACGTGGGTTTTCAGGCGCCAGACCACTTTGGTGTCCGTGACATCTCCGGTGCCGTCGGCTTTGACGGCGACCATTTCCCCCTGGCCCATGCCGCTCTCGAAGAAGGCGGTCCCGTTTTCAAACACCGGCACGGCTACGGGCGAATAATCCTTGTTTATAATCTTCCAGAGGATGGCGCCGCTGCGCGGATTATAGGCGGTGGCGCCGCCGCCGTCGGCGCTCAGGAGCATGGCTTGGCCGGCAAAGTTGAGGACGAGCGGGGTGCTGTGGCCTTTGTGATAGTCGCCCGCCTTCACATTCTGGCCCGCCACCGGATTCGGATTCCACAAAGTTGTGCGATCGACTTTCCAGACGGTATGCCCATCCTTTTTGTCGAGGGCGACGGTGTATTGGAGGTCGGCGCCGTCCATGGTGAGGACGAGGAGGTTTTCAAATTGGACGGGCGACGAGGAGGGACCGCGGTAGTGGGCGCAGGGCAAGTCCGTGCGCTGCCACAGCACTTTATGCGTCGTGGTGTCGAGGCAAGCGGTGCCGTAGCTGCCGAAAGAGACATAGACCCGGCCCGGTTCAATGACCGGCGATGGCGTGGCATAACTGTTCATCGGGTTGCCGGTGGCGGCGGCACCGAGGGATTCGGGATCGTCGCAGTGAAACAGCTTTTCGTCGAAGAGGATTTTCCCGCTGGCGGCATCCACGCAAATGGCGAAGAAATCGTGGCCGTCTTCAGTGGCGGTGGTCAGCCAGACTTGCCCGCCCATGACGACCGGCGTGGACCAACCGCGCAACGGGATCGGCGTTTTCCATTTGACGTTCTCGGTTTCGCTCCAATGCAGCGGGAGCCCGACCGGTTTGGAATCGCCCGGCGCGGAGACGTAGCCGTTGCCGAACGGCCCGCGGAATCCAGGCCAGTCGTCGGCGGACAAAGGCGATCCCGTGAAAAGGAGGAGCAGGCCCAAGACGGAGATGCCTAAATTGACAATTTTGCCCGGAAAGCGGGTCCACGAATGGGAAAGTGTCGCGACAGACATTGGGAAAAGCTGGCATGATGCCAAGCGTGAGTCAAGGCGGCGTCGGCACCAGCGCGACAGAAACCGAGTCGTTGGCGAAGAGCAGGAACCGCCACGGAGCGGGTGAGATGGCCGGGCGCGGCGTGGCCGCGCGAACCGATTTTGATGGCCGGGGAGAACCATTGGGCGATGAGAGCCGGAATTCACCCTAATCCTTATCCAACGATTGGGAAAAATAGCGCGGGCAGGCACGAATTACCTTGACCAGGCACGAGCGGTCCCGGTTTTGGGCGAGCCAATCGTGGTATCCAACACTCCGCCAGTGGGAGAGGTTTTGCTGGTTGATGGAGCGGGCGTCGCAGGGCCGGGCGAGGGTTTCGCG
>Ga0302320_10024621_pt1 | contig 11735 bp, 9 predicted proteins | sample Bog_T0_3_FD_202130 | JGI IMG/M metagenome (GOLD analysis project Ga0302320, IMG submission 202130) | Peat permafrost microbial communities from Stordalen Mire near Abisko, Sweden - Bog_T0_3 | ecosystem: Environmental > Terrestrial > Soil > Wetlands > Peat | place: Sweden: Abisko, Stordalen Mire... | reverse complement strand
TGTTCCCATCGCCATGACCTGATTTTAAGAATCACTCCTGTGGATGGCGCCCAAATCTTGTGCGAAGGTATCAGGACTTGCACCACAGGCAGCTAAGGTCGTATAGCCTTATGTGGAATGGAATGGCGAGCATGGGAATCGCAATGCTGGTTAAATTCCGATCGGGATTGGCGCGAGCACTGAAACGTTGTCGAGTATCCTTCTGATTACCGGAACCAGTGTCTCCGATACGCTGTCTTTGTTCACGTATTCGGCCGCGCCTGCGCGCAGGCAACGCAACGCATATTGGCTCTCAGACTGAACGCTCACCATGATCACTGGCAGCAGCGGATAGAGGCGATTTACATCCTTCAGCACTTCAAAGCCGCTGCGGCCCGGCATATTGATGTCGAGCAACAGTACATCGGGTCGAGTGCCGGCCAACTGCGCAAGCACATCGATTCCGTCGCATGCTTCAGTGAATTGAGCCCCCAGAAATGCATCCATCAAGAGCTCTCTCAGGCCGCGCCGCACATTCGCATGATCGTCTGCTATCAGGAATTTCATTCTTGTGCCCGCTTGCCGGCCGCATCTCCGACCTGAAGCTACTTTAGCGAATGCGATGAGGGATTTCCATCAGCATGGGCCATGATTCATGCAGGGTTTTGCCTGTTGCCGTTGTAGGGGTTTTCCTACAGCGCGGCATGCCCTAGTCAATCAGGCTGTGGGTCATTGCGTAGCGGGTGAGTTCGGCATTGCTCTTGGTCTGCATCTTTTCCATGATGCGAGATCGATAGCTGCTGATGGTCTTTACGCTGACATGAAGTCTTTCGCCGATCTCTGTCAAGGGGACGCCAGCGGCAATCATCTTCATGACTTCGAATTCCCGGTCGGAGAGCGTCTCATGCGGGGGATTGCCCGCGGACTCATCGAGGTTGGCGATCAGGCTTTCCGCAAGGCTTGAGCTCACGTAGTGGCCGCCGCCGAGAATCTTCCTGGTCGCCATGGCCAGCTCTTCAGAGGCGCTGTCTTTGCCGATATAGGCGGCTGCGCCGGCCCGCAGACAGCGCACGGCGTACTGATCCTGCGGCTGGCAACTGAGGATAATAACCGGCAACCGCGGGTAGGCGTGCTTTACATCGCGCAACACGTCCATGCCGCTGCGGCCCGGCATACTGATATCCAGCAGCAGCAGCCCTACCTGGGTTTTGCCCAGTTGGCTCAGCACTTCATCTCCAGTGCCGGCCTCAGAAAACTTCGCGCCGGGAACGGCATCCGAGAGAATCTCGCGCAGGCCTCGGCGCACCACGGCATGGTCATCCGCGATCAGGATGTGCATAGCTCGCTCCTCTCCGCTTGTGGACTGTCGACGGGAACGCGAATGGTGACGGTCGTCCCGTTGCCGGGAGAACTGGAGATGTGCACGTTGCCTCCGCAGAACTGCGCGCGCTCTTTCATGCCCAGAAGTCCAAGGGATCCAAAAGATCCCGATTGGTCGGACTCGCAGAAACCGATGCCGTCGTCCTGAACAATCAGGAGGATGTTGTCTTCTTCCTCGCAGAGAGTAATGTTGACTGACTTGGCCTGCGCGTGCCGAATCACGTTGGTCATGCACTCCTGGAAGATTCGAAATGTTGCGGTGGCCCGGTCACCATCCAGGTGCAGATCGACGGGAGGTACTGAAACCTGGCACTGAACGTTATTGCGGGAGGCAAACTCGTTGGCCTGCCATTCAATGGCTGCCGCCAACCCCAGATCATCGAGGACTCCAGGGCGCAGCCCGCTGCAGATGGTGCGCACCGTTTTGACGCCATCGTCGATCAGCCGGATCGATTCGGCCAGCCGCGTGAGCACCCCGACTTGTGAGTCCGGCAGATGACGGGTGATCCACATCATGTCCATCTTGATGGCGGTGAGAATCTGCCCGATCTGGTCGTGAAGCTCGCGGGCGACGAGCTTGCGATCTTCTTCGCGCACCCATTGCAGGCGCTCGGCCAGGGCGCGCAGTTGTTCTCTTTGCAGGACGAGCGATTCTTCTGCCCGCTTGCGCTCGCTGATGTCGCTGTTGATGACGAGTATGCGGGGCGCCTGGTCGCGCTTGCCCCATTGCAATGCCCAGCGGCCCGCCACCGCAACGCGCCTGCCGTCCTTGGCGGTCTTGATGAGATCTCCCTCCCAGTGTCCCACACGCAGGAGTTCAGAAGTGATCTCAGCAAACGGCAGCGGAAATTCGGTGTGCAGCATCTCGTGCGCGATCTTGCCGGCTGCTTGCTCTTTGGAGAATCCCAACATGGCCTCTGCGCCGCGGCTCCAGAACTGGACCCTGCCGTCCATGTCAATGACAAAGACAGAATCTTGCGTGAGCTCGAGCAGAGCAGCCTGTTCTGCCGTCGCTATCTGCTCCTGGCGGCGCTCGGCAACGTCACGGAAGATCAGCACTACGCCAATGACTTTTCCCTGGCCGGCGAGAATGGGCGCGGCGCTGTGCTCGACGGCGATCTCACGGCCATCGCGCGTCACCAGGTCAACATGGTTGGCGACAGCCAGAACCTTCTTTTCTTTGAGCACCCGGAGTACTTCATTGTTCGCGGTTATTCCCGATTTCTCATTGATGAGCTTGAGCACATTGCCGATGGGCTGGTTGAGAGCCTCGTCCGACGGCCATCCGGTGAGAGCGGAGGCGATCGAGTTGAGGAAGGTGATTCGGCCCTCGCTGTCCGTCGCGATCACGGCCTCGCCGATGCTGCCCAGTGTTGCGGTCCACCGCTCCTCACTCTGCAACAGCTTGGTGCCCAGCTTTTCAACGTAATAGCGGGTGAAGAGTGCAAGGAAAACTCCCGAGCCTAATCCCAGGACGAGGCAGCTTAACACCATCACCGTCCATCGCGAGTGGGCGGCCTGAACGCGCTGGATGCGGAGCTCTTGCTCTACGCTTTGAAATTCTGCGATCTGATCGCGGAGTGCATCCATTCTGCTCTTTCTCAGCTGATTCTCGATGAGGGTGGGGTCGGCCTTGCCCGCGCGGCGCAGGGCGATAATCCTGCCGTCGTACTCCTCGGTTTCCTTATAGCTAGAATATATGTCGATGAGCCGGTGCTGTTGCGAGGGACTGTCAGCCGATAGTAGATACAAGGCCTGGTATTCGGGGTCGAATTTCATTGTGCCCTGCAGATAGGGTTGCAGGAAGGTCTCGTCGCCCGTTGCGACGTATCCGCGCTTTGCCGATTCCATGTCCACGAGCAGCTTGAGCAGATGTCCGGATTGGTCGAGGACGCGATCGGTGTGGTCAACCCACCCCAACGATCTGTTCAAATCGAAGGTCTCCCACAGCAGCAATCCCGCAAGGCCTGCGGTCACCAAGATGGGAACCACAATCACCCGGCGCAGCAACGACTTGAACCTCGAGTATTCCATCGAAAGCACTTCCTCGTTTTTCCCAGGGCACTGGAGGCCGAACGAATGTGAACCCTTGCACTGTTCGCCGGAGAGCTTAACAGGATCATGCAGGGATTGGCGAATACCCTGCGGTCTTCAGGCGTTCACTTGCGCACATAATGCTCATGAGAGAACAAATTGCACGGATGAAGAATATGGGCAAGCTGTTGGCCGCGCTTAGATGCGTAACTTCTTAAGATGACATGAACGCGGGCGGGACGCAGTACCGGATTGCTCACATCCGGAAAATAGCTTCAAGACGGGCTGCAAACAGGACACATGGGACGGTGCAGCACCTGAATGAAAGCGGAGATATGGAGCGCATCGACGATTTCCGGAGGCGTGCGCGCCGCGGAGCGAGGGTGGTCGAAATGGCTCAGATGAAGGCGATGCGCGTCTCTAGACTGAGAATCGTTCGAGCCGGTCACGGCCGGCCCGGACTGAGTTGAATTCACGGAGGAGACTTATGAATAAGGATAGAGCGAAGGGCGCAATTGACGAAGTGGTAGGAGTTGTCAAACAAAAGGCAGGCGGGTTGACCGGCAACACGAAACTTCAGGTTGAAGGCGTGGTGCAGCAGGCGAAGGGAAAGCTGGAGACCGCATGGGGCAAGACCAAGGATGGGGTGCATGACGCCAAGGCAGCCTCGGTGCTGAAGGATGCTCATGTACAGGTAACGCTTGGAGCTTCGGCAAGGGTGAGCGCCGGGGGCAAGAAGAAGTAGTTCAACTTCGATTTGAAGGGATTACATGCCCGACCAACTGATCCCTTCGTCCAGGCCAACACGGTGGGTCTGGGCGATTCTCAAGTCGCTCGGACCGGGCGTGATTACCGGCGCAGCCGACGACGACCCGTCCGGAATTGCCACCTACTCCGTGGCCGGGGCACAGCTGGGCACCAAGCTATTGTGGACTGCGCTGCTGACCTGGCCGCTGATGGCCGCGGTGCAGATGATGTGCGCCCGCATTGGCAAGGTCACCGGGCAAGGGTTGGCAGCAAACTTCGGGCAGCGGTTTCCGCGCTGGCTTTTGTTGGCGTTCGTCATTGCCCTTCTCGGCGCAAACACCATCAACATAGCCGCCGATCTGGCAGGCATGGCAGATGCGGCGGCCATGCTGTCAGGGGTAAACTCCCACTGGTTTGTTATTGCGTTTGCATTGCTGATCTCCTGGGCGACGGTTCGGCTGCAATATGGGCAGATTGCCGGCGTGCTGAAGTGGCTTGTGCTGGTTTTGTTTGCATACCCAATTACGGCCTTTGTGGTGGGGGCGAATTGGAGCCAGGTTCTGCGCGACACCCTGCTGCCGTCGATGCCGCACAGCAGGGGCGAGTGGGCGATGCTGGTGGCCATTCTCGGCACCACCATCAGCCCGTACCTGTTCTTCTGGCAGGCGAGCGAGGAAGTTGAAGAGGAGAAGAAGGATGGGCAGAGCACGCTGGCGATGCGCAGAGGCGCAACTCCCGAGGAACTTCAACTGCGGAATATCGATGTGGGCGTGGGCGCGTTCTTCTCAAACATGGTGATGTTCTTCATCATTCTGACCACGGCCATCACTCTCAACAGGCATGGCCTAACCCAGATTGCAACGTCTCGGGAAGCGGCCGAAGCACTCAGACCCTTTGCGGGCAGCTTTGCCGCGACACTGTTTACGCTGGGGATTGTGGGCGTGGGATTCCTGGCGATCCCGACACTGGCCGGATCGACGGCGTATGCGTTTGCTGAGACGCTGGGATGGCGCCAGGGCCTGAACAGGAAACTGAAACAGGCGCGCTGGTTCTACGCGCTGATTCTGGTTTCGACCGCGGCTGGAGTGGCGCTGGACTTCATTGGCATCAACCCGGTGAAGGCACTCTACTGGACAGCCGTCATCAACGGGCTGCTGGCTCCCTTTCTGCTTGTTGCAATTCTGATTGTCGCCGCGGACAAGAAGCTGATGCAGCGACAACCGAGTCCCCGGTTGGAATGGGCAATAGTGGCCGTTGCGACCGTTGCGATGTTTGCTGCGGGCGTGGCGATGTTTGTTGTTTAGGCCGGTGACCCGGGGGAGAGTCCTTAGAGATGAGCAGTTGTACACAGACTTAGCCAGGCATCCATGGAAGTATTCAGAAATGCGCATTCTTTGCGCCGCCTTTCAAACCTCGGAGCCCGACCGGGTTCACCGGCGACGGGCAATCGAAGGATCGTTTGGCAAAAGGACTCCTATGCGTGTGATCCGCTTTCTGTTGGCGCTTCTGGTAATGGCCATTCCGGCCGCCTCAATCGGGCAGATTGGTGTAAGGGTCGCGATCGGCCCGCCGGATCTGCCTTCGTACGACCAACCCATCTGTCCCGGCGATGGCTACCTGTGGACGCCAGGCTATTGGGCCTATGACGAAAGCATCTCAGACTACTACTGGGTTCCGGGAACATGGGTGATGGCACCGGAAGAGGGCTATCTCTGGACGCCGGGGTATTGGGGCTGGGGCGATGGCGGATATTTCTTCAATGACGGCTACTGGGGGCAAGAGGTCGGCTTCTATGGCGGCATCAATTATGGCTTTGGCTACTGGGGCGGGGGCTACGGAGGAGGCCGTTGGGATCGCGGACACTTTTTTTACAACTCCTCTGTCAATAATCTGAGTGGCGGCAGTTTTCACAATGTCTACAACGAGAGAGTCGAAAGCAGCAACGCCGGCCGCGTCAGCTTCAACGGTGGGAGCGGCGGCGTCAATGCGCATCCAACCTCTCATCAGGAGGCTGTGGCCAGCCAGCGGCACATCCCGGCGGTAGCTGCCCAAATGGAACATGCTCAGGCAGCGCGCGCCAATCCGGCGCAGCGCGCGGGAACGAACCATGGCAATCCGGCAGTCACTGCCACTTCACGGGCGAGCGACATCAGTGGGCACGGAGCGGCAGCTGGCAGATCAACTGACTCTCATACGGCTATGCATCCGAGCGATCTTGCACCAATTGCCCGCCCCGCGGCTGTCAACTCCGGAAATGCAAAGGCAGACCGGAAGTATGAAAAGCAGCAGGACCAGCTGATTGCCAAGCAGACGCAAGAGAGGCAGCAGCTTCAGCAAAAACAGGACAACGAACATCAGCAAAGAGCCAACAACGCTCAGACACAGAAGCTGGAACAGAAGCACCAGCAACAGACCCAGCAGTTGCAACAGAGACACACTTCTCAACAACAGTCGTTGCAGTCCCGGCAGCCGCAGTCCCGTCCCTCGGGTGGAGGGTCACGGAGGTAGGAAACAAGTCGCGAGCAGATAGATCATTCCAGGAGGCCATTTGGCGGCCGGGTGCACACTTCCCGGCCGCTTTCCTTTGCACTGGATGGGGTAGTTCTGCAAATCCGCTCAGCCGCACAAGGTAGTGCGACTCGATGTGTTTTCACTCAGCCGGTTGCCGCGAGATTTCCCTTCCCTGCTCCGCTCGTTTGCTCGCGGCATCCGCTTTGCGCATCCCGCGAATCTTCCAGACCCCAAAGAGCAGGCAGGTGACCAGAACAGCCACAAAAACACAGAGCAGCGGCGTCGACCATTTATCGAGGGTTCCGGAGAACATGCGGACGATTCTCCTGCCATAAGTGACGCCAAGCCAGGCGACGAAAGAGTAACGCAGGCAGCGAGCTGATCCGAAGACTACGAGGAAGCGCCTGCGAGAGACACCCAAGGCGCCGGAAGCGAGCGCAAAGGGCAATAGAGGAATGGGCGGCGGGAGCAGAGCGGGAAGAAAGACAGCGAGGATCCGGTGACGCTCCACCCATCCGACGACTCGCCCGAGAAGACGCGCAGGGACGTAGCGCCGCAGAGCTGCTTCGCCGCCTCTGCGGCCAATATGCCAGGTGGTATATCCGCCCAGGATACTGCCGGCAACAGCTATCGGCGCCAGCAGCCATGGATCACCGCTGTGCGCCACCAGCCAGAGCAAAAGCAGATCGGTGCTGCCCGGCAGCGGCAAGGGAATGACCGAGGAGTCCACGACCGCAACCAGGAACAGGCCAAATGCTCCAAGATGAATGAGCCAGTGGGGCATTGCCTGCGGATGGATTGGATTCACCTGGACCGGAACGGGTTGTGGAGCGGGAATCCTCATATGCAGCTAGCCTTGGATATGCACTTCGATTCCACGCGTCTCCGACAATCGCGCACTCACCCGGCATCTTCTTTTCGCAATGAAAACCAGTAGCACCTTCGCCAGCAGAACTTGCAGCGAACGGGCCGCAACGCGAACATTTCGAGTAGGCCATCCAACGGCCTCAACTCGGCCGGTTTGAACTGGCGCGAGTTGCACCATGGGCACTCGCGTCGAGTGAGGAGCAAGCGGGGCATCCACAGGGGCCAGGTCCGGCTTGAAGCGCTCATCGCGACCGCTCGTCGCGGCAGTCGATCAGATCACGCTGCTGCTGAATCTCTGCAAACGAACTGGAATTCGAGTCCAGCCATGCGAGGCAGGCGCGTATGCTGCCGGTGGCCAGCGCCATCGAGGAATCCGCTGCGCCGTAATACAGGTAGATGGTATCTCCGTCCTCTCCAATTGTTTGCCCGCACGGAAACACAACATCCTTTACGTCGCCGCCGCGCTCATAACTCGCTTCCGGCCCAAACATCCAGGAGTCGCCACGCTTCAGGCATATCTCGGGTTTTTCCAGATCGAACAGCGCCAGGCCGAGCCGATAGATGCTTCCCGATGCCGTTTGACGCACTCCATGGTAGATTGTCAGCCATCCCTTTGGGGTCTCAATCGGCGGAGAACACAAACCAATCTTGTTCGCGTCCCACCATCCGCCGCGGCGGGCCTCGAGCATGATCTTGTGACCGCCCCAGTGGCGCAGATCCGGAGAGTAGGAGATCCACATATGCGCGCCAAGCGTCGTCACCGGCCGGTGAATCAGCGCCCAAAGCCCGCCAATCCGCCTGGGCAGCAGAGCCGCGTCCTTGTCCTCCGGCTGCATGATCACGCCGTAGCGCTCAAAGCTCTTGAAGTCTTTGGTCAGGGCCAGTGAGACACCGGGACCGCCGCGCGAAAAGGATGTATAGACCACAGCATACTGTTGCATCTCGGGAACAAACGTAATGCGCGGATCTTCGATGCCCCATATCTCTTCCGGAAAACGGCGTGGGTCTGCCGGCAATGTCGGCTGCTCATCGATCCGCCAGTTGTCGATTCCATTTGCCGAGCGCGCTGCGCATAGGTGAGAGAGGCCACGCCGGTCTTCCACTCTGCACAGAAGCAGAGTATCGCCATCGGCAAGCTGCACAGCTGCCGCGTTGAATACGCTGTTGATCGGATACGGCCAGTGGCTCTGCGTGAGGATCGGGTTACTCGAGTGCCGCGTCAGAAGAGCCAAGCCAGTCTGCGTGTCCACATGGGCTTCAGGCGGGACCAGATCTGAGGATTCAGCCGGTAGAACAATCGGATTCACGAGGAGATGCTCATTTCATGGTCCCGTTCTTGTGCGTTTGCTACTCTGGCCGCATGCATTCAAGCAGCGCCATCAGGAACGAGAGCGTCGACTCCGCTCCCTGGTTCTCATTGATGCGGTCCGGATGAAGGCCGTCCTTGCAGCCGCCGGTTATCGCGTCATAGACCGGGAGTTGCAAGTCGTTCTTGCCTAGAAACCAGTTGAAGACACACTGGGCTTCCTCATGCCAATGGCTCTCTTCGGTCAGCCTGTACACCTCAAGGCAGGCGGAAATCGTTGCGCACGCCTCCACCGGCTGTTGATCGAAACGCGCCTTCTCGTTGCCTTCGATGAAGAATCCGTTGGACCCGATCGGCACGAAGGTCTGTGGGTCGCCCCGATGCTGCTCTGCAACAAGCCATTTCAGCGAGTCCATTCCAGCCTCGATCATACGCTGATTGCCGCTCCGCCATCCTGCCAGAATAAGCGCCTGCGGCAGCCGCGCATTCGAGTAGGACAGGCTCTTCTCAAACCACCGCCACTTCGTGGAGTGCGTGCGGTCATAAATGTCCAGGAGCCGGTTCGCGAGCGCATCCCTGGCGCCCTGGATCACGCGGTCTCCGGGAAACCAATCCAGGTAGGCTTGCATGCCGAGAATCGAGAACGCCCAGGCTCGCGGACTGGTGAACGTAAGCGCCGCCGGGATCGCCGCTTCAAACAGCCTCCCGGCCGCTCCTCGCAGCCCGCCATCGCGCGATTGCCCAAGCACCTTGCCAAGAGACCAAAGGGCGCGGCCATGACTATCCTCCGACCCAACCTCTTCCAGCCATTTGCGGTCGTAGCTGAGAAAGTTCCTGAACCGCCCGGTAGCAGAGTTGAAAGCCAGCCACAAAAACGCAAGGTAACGATGAGAGATGTGTGATTGCTCCAAACCAGCCGCACTCGCAGCGTTTTCATCCAGTGCTGAAGACACGATCAGCGCACGTGCGTTGTCATCGGTGGTATAGCCTTCGCTGGTGTTGGGAATCGAGAAGATGGCATGCTGCAGAATGCCCGTGTCGTCCGTCATGCTCCACATGTGAGCGGGATTCAGCGCCGGAAGGGAATTTGCCTGGTCGCTTGCAACATTTTCCTTCCTCGATGCCTTCGGCTGCAATGTGCGCTCAAAGCGAGCTCGCTGAAAACTCGCCATGTACTTTTGCGCGGTCGTCGGCCAGATGGTCTCGCGCGAATGTAGATAGGCCCGCTTGCGCATGGCGTGCCGCTCCCCATCGTTCTCCAGAAGCCGCAGCACCGCTTCTGCAATTGCCTCCGGATCCTCGAACGGCACAATCACGCCGCGGTCCTCCGCAAGCAGCTCTTTCGCGTGCCAATAGGGCGTGGAGATGATTGCCTTTCCCGCTCCAAGCGCGATGGCCAGCGTGCCGGAAACAATCTGCGCTTCCTGCCGGTAAGGCGTGATGTAGATATCCGCGGCGCCCACATGCTCAACCAACTCCTCTGCACTGACAAAGCGATTCACCAGCATCAGGCTGGATGAGACGCCCAGTTTCTCTGCCAGGTCCTGCAGTTCCTTGCGATACCGCTCACCGTCGCGCTTGCGGATGTGCGGATGGGTCACGCCGGAGACGATGTATACCAGCTTCGGATGTCTGGCAAGAATGGCAGGCAGCGCCCTGATCACGTTCTCGATCCCCTTGTTCGGCGAAAGCAGCCCAAAGGTGAGCAGAACAGACTTGCCCTCGGCGCCAAACCTGTCTTTGAAATAATTGGGGTCCATGAATTGAAAGTCGGGAACGCCGTGCGGGATGATGTCGATCTTGTCACTTGGAACTCGATACACCTCGCGCAGAAACTCCGCCGCTTGCTCGCTCATCACCACCAGGCGATCCGACAGGCTGGCGATCTCTTCCAGCACAGCGCGCTGATTTGCATCCGGCTCGCGCAGAACTGTGTGCAGCGTTGTTACCAGCGGCATCTTGAGTTTGCGCAGTAGCGCCAGAATGTGGCGCCCCGCGATCCCGCCATAGATGCCGTATTCATGCTGCAGGCAAACCAGGTCGTTGCCGTTGAAATTGAGGAACTCGGCAGCCCGCTCGTAGGAACTCAGGTCTTCCTGTTCCAATTCCAGGCGCACTTGTTCCGGATACTCGTAGGTTGAGTCCGGATCGTTGACGGGGATGGCAAACAGGCGCTCAGCGCCGTACTCGCCTGCGATCGCTGAACACAGGTCCGTGGTAAAGGTGGCGATGCCGCATTGCCTCGGAAGAAAGTTCCCGACAAAAGCAATTCTTGATGGCAAGGGAAGGCAGCAGATCTTTGGCGGGGCTGGCGAAACAGTCGCTGCGTCGGGACTCCGGGCCAAATCGCCATGACGATTGCTCTCGGTAAAGGGCATACTACCTGCTTTCACATCTATCTATCTCTTCGAAGTGCGCTTCGCGTTGGTTCAACCAGCAAGGCGGCCCCCCTGAGACCGCCTTGCTGTGCCTGCGTCAGTTCAAACAGCCAGTTGTTGCGTTGCCCGGATGCCATTGCGTCGCTGAATCCCGGCCTGTTCGCTCGCTCATATTCCCTCACACGGCTGCGTTGGGGCTGGCATGAAATGGCCGGCGCAGCCCGCGCGACCTCAGCGATTCTCCCCTGCTACTGCCCAACGCGGAACTGGGAGATGTAACTGAAGAGACCGAAGAGCCCCATCAGCCAGATCACAACGATAATCACAACCACGCCATTCAGTATCCCTTTGATCTGCCTCTGCATGGGGATATAGGCGTTCACGATCCACAACAGCAGGCCCACCACAACCAGTGTGATGATGGCTGTGATCAGTCGTGGCCCGGCGCCAAACTGGGCAATGTATGTCAGCAGGAAGCTCTTGTACAGGTTCGCGATCCACAGGATTACGGCAATCACGACCACCCCGTTCAG
>Ga0302320_10024620_pt1 | contig 11735 bp, 10 predicted proteins | sample Bog_T0_3_FD_202130 | JGI IMG/M metagenome (GOLD analysis project Ga0302320, IMG submission 202130) | Peat permafrost microbial communities from Stordalen Mire near Abisko, Sweden - Bog_T0_3 | ecosystem: Environmental > Terrestrial > Soil > Wetlands > Peat | place: Sweden: Abisko, Stordalen Mire... | reverse complement strand
TCACGAAAGCCATATCGGGGATACCCGAAGAAACAGCTGCCCATGTGGCATCAGTACCGAGTCGAACTCTATCCGCACGTACCGGGTCTTGGCATCGGCAGCGGCATTTTGGACAAGTATGGTAACGAGCTGGAATTTCCCTCGGCATTTCGCCAGTGTCGCCGCAACGGCAAACCGCGGGGCATCGTAAGAATCAAGTATGGAGGTCAGCTATGATTCGCACCGAGACTGAATATCAAGCGGCATCAGCTCGTGTCGCCGACGAGCGGAACCGACTCACCGACCATCGCGCGCGGCTGAAGGAAGCCGGCCTCAGTGATGAGGAAATCAAGCGCGTGATCGATCCGATGGAGTCATTTCACCTTCAACTGAAAGAAGAAGTGGAAAGCTATGAGCGTTTGAAGCGCGGTGAATTCGAGGAGTTGGAAAATCTTCGCGGGTTTGGGCACCTGCTGATTTCCCTGCGTATCGCGCAGGGAATGTCCCAGCGCGAATTAGCAAAGCGGCTCAACGTGCACGAGTCCCAGGTTTCCCGTGACGAGAGAAACGAGTATTTTGGCATCACGCTCGAACGCGCCGTTAAGATCCTCGATGCGCTCAATGTGCGGCTACATACCAAGGTCGAGATTGAACCGCCGCGAGAGATGGCATTTGCCTAAGCCTGACCAACACCTAAGACCCGATCTCACGTTTGTGGCCGGGATCGCCGTCGAGCGCTGCGATCCCATCCCCATAACCTGCAACTGCGGGAGCGTGATTACGATTATGCCTCCGCTACAGGAGGAGCTAGTGGTCTGCCCCGGCTGTGAATTGCGGATCAAGCTGCTGGTTTTGACGGGTGATCCCGGATATGTAATTGGGCGTGCCCCGAACGGCGAGCCAATGCTAATCCCGGTTCAAGGCAGCTCGAAAGCTAAGCTGGAACTCTCTGCCGAAGAGCGGGAACGCCTATTGGCGGAAACCAGGAAACACTGGGACGATAACAATCGCTGAGCCGAATGAGTGACAAGCCAATACTTATTGTCTCATCTGCGTTCATCGGCGGCTGGCCCTAACTAGTTTCTGTCGCGAAACTCAAGAAACCGCTCCCTGGCGGTCGCGGCTCGGTAACGAAGCGATGATTCCACGGGATTTGTTACTGAGCCGTGACCGCCAAGGAGCGGTCTTGCCGTTACGAGTCGGAGTTTCGCGACAGAAACTAACTAAGTTCTACTCCACCCGATAATTCGGCGCTTCCTTGGTAATAATCACGTCGTGCACGTGACTCTCGCGCAATCCCGCGGGCGAGATCCGCAGGAAACGGGCATTCTGTTGTAAGTCATGGATGGTCCGCGCGCCGCAGTATCCCATGCCCGACCTCAGCCCGCCCACCAGTTGATAAACCAGATCGGACAGCGGCCCCTTGGCGGCCACGCGCCCTTCAATCCCCTCGGGCACCATCTTGGCGTTGGGATCCTGCGCGTAACGGTCGGAACTGGACGTGCCTTGCGCTCCCATCGAGCCCATGCCGCGATACGTCTTGAACGTGCGCCCCTGGTAGAGGATGGTCTCGCCCGGACTCTCATCCGTGCCCGCCAGCAGACTTCCGATCATCACCGCGTCCGCGCCCGCCGCGATCGCCTTGGTGATATCGCCGGAGAACTTGATGCCGCCATCGGCGATCAGCGGCACACCGCCTTCGCGGCAGGCGCGCGCGCATTCCGAAATCGCCGTGATCTGCGGAACGCCGGCGCCGGAAACCACCCGCGTGGTGCAAATCGAACCGGGGCCGATGCCCACTTTGACGCCATCCACGCCGAGCGAAATCAGCTCCTTGGCGCCTTCGTACGTGGCCACGTTGCCGGTGATCAACTGCACGTCCGGCAGCTTGCTCTTGATGGCCTTGACGGCCGCCAGAACGCGGCTGCTGTGGCCGTGCGCCGTATCGATGGCGATGACGTCCACTTTGCGCGCCACCAGTTCCGCGGCCCGCTCCATGAAGTCCCCGGTAGCGCCCACGGCCGCGCCCACCCGCAGCCGCCCCTGGCTGTCCTTGGCCGAATTGGGATACTTCAGTTTCTTCTGGATGTCTTTGACGGTGATCAGACCTTTGAGGATGAACTGATCGTCCACCACCAGCAGTTTCTCCACGCGGTGCTTGTGCAGAATGGCTTCCGCCTGCTCCAGCGTGGTGCCCACCGCCACGGTGACCAGGTTCTCCTTGGTCATCACTTCGGAAATAGGCGCGTCGAAACGATTTTCGAAGCGCAAATCGCGGTTGGTGAGAATGCCCACCAGCTTGCCGTCCTTGGTAACCGGAACGCCCGAGATGCGATAGCGCGCCATCAGCGCCTGCGCCGCGGAGATGGGCAGATCCGGAGCGATGGTGATGGGGTCCACAATCATGCCGCTCTCACTGCGCTTCACGCGGTCCACTTCTTCCGCCTGCCGCGCGATGGACATATTGCGGTGGACAATTCCGATGCCGCCCTGTTGCGCCAACGCGATGGCCAGGTGCGATTCCGTCACGGTATCCATGGCGGCCGAGACGATGGGCACATTCAGTGCAATGTCGCGCGTGAGACGGGCGCGGGTGTCGGCTTCAGATGGCAACACATCGCTGAAGGCCGGCTCGAGCAAAACATCGTCGAAAGTGAGGCCTTCGGAGAGATCGTCTTGGATCATATGGAATTTTATCATGATAGCGTAGAGTGGGCATGCGGACGCGATCGGCCATACGAAACGCGGCTGAATATGGCGCGGCAGTGGTGGCGCTGAAGACGCTCGAGTGGGCGCCCACGGCGCTGGCGTACGGCATCGCGCGGATCTACGCGCGGCTGCTCGATGGGGCGCTGCCGCGGCTCCGCCAAGTGGCCTGCCGCAATCTCTCGTTAGCGCTGCCGGAGTTGGGCGCGGCGCGGCATCGGGAAATTGTCGACGGAGTGTTCCGCTCGATTGCGCGCGTGCTGGTGGCATTCGCGAAATTCCCTGCGATCCGCCGCCAGAACGTTACAGGATGGATCCGCTGCGAGGGGTTGGAATACGTGGAGCAGGCCTTGCAGCAGGGCCGCGGAGTACTGTTCGCTACCGCACATTTGGGCAACTGGGAGCTGAGCGCCTACGCCTATGCGCTGCTGGCGGCGCCCATGCAGGTTGTGGTACGGCCACTCGATAATCCGCCGATCGACGCACTGGTGGAGCGGCGGCGAGCTCTTTCCGGCAATCGCACGATCGGCAAGCGGGAGTACGCCCGCGCGATTCTGAAAGCGCTGGCGGCGAACCAGGCCGTGGGCATTCTGGTGGATCAGAATTCCGCCGCCGACGCCGGTGTATTTGTCGATTTCTTCGGAGTGAAAGCTTGCGCCGGAGTAGGATTCGCCAAGCTGGCCGCGCGTAGCGGAGCCGCCGTGATTCCCGGATTCGCCGTGTGGGAGGAGTCCGAAAAGCGTTACGTATTACGCTTCCGTCCGCCGGTCCCGATGACCGGCGACCCGGCGCGCGATACGCAGGCGGTACAAAGCGAGTTAGAGCACGCGATTCGCGAGCACCCCGAGCAGTGGTTATGGATCCATCGCCGGTGGAAGACGCGTCCCGAGGGCGAAGCGGAGATTTACTGAGGGTGGGGCCTCAGAACGCGGGACGGGCTATCCGGCCTGGCCATCCAGCGCGCGGTCCTCTTGTGTGGCAGTCAGACCGCTCCGGACTAGTTTCGCTGACTTGGACTGCAAGATAGTCGAAACGCGTACTGCGCATTGTTCTAGGTTCAGCCGGATATCGCATTCCCAAATTCTGAGAACCGTGTAGCCGGACTTCCTCAGATGAGCCGACACGCGCCGATCCCGCGCCTTGTTTCTGCCGATCTTCGGCTGCCAATACGTTACGTTGGATTTTGGCATATGCCCGCATTTGGGACAACAGTGCCAAAAGCAGCCATCGACAAAGACCGCCAACCTCTCTACAGGGAAGAAGAAGTCGGGGACGCCAAGGATGTCGCGTGCATGTGTTTCCCATCCTCGGATTCCACGCCTCACAAGCATGGCGCGAAGGCGCCACTCGGTTGACCGGTTGCCACGAGACCGAATGGCCTGCATGTTCTTTCTCCTGGCTGGATCCGTCGTGGTCGGGCCAAGCACCATGGGCAGTAGTTTACAATAGCGGCAGGCCATATGCCTATCGCAACACAACTCGTGCAGGTTCAGAAGCTCCTGTTCGACCCTCAAAACCCCCGGCTACCCGGCGATTTCGCAGGTGACCAACAGCAGATTTTCCGCTTTCTTGTTGAGGAGATCGGCATTGAGGACCTCCTCAACTCAATGGCGTCTTCCGGAGCAATCGAGGGCGACCCGATGATTGCTCGCCCGGCGGAACGACCGGGCGATTTCTACGTGATCGAGGGAAACCGCCGGCTTGCTGCTTTGAAGTTGCTCAATGGCATTCGGATTAGCGACGGTGGCCCGGAGCCGGCGCTGCCGCCAATGAATACAGACGTCGCCGATTCCTTGAAGGCAGTCAATATCCAGACCGGCTGGGAGGCGGACAAGCTCGAGGCATACCTGGGATACAAGCATGTCACGGCAACCCGTGAGTGGCCCCCGGAAGCAAAGGCCCGGTTCGTACTCGAACGCTGTGGAAACGATTTTTCGTCCGAAAAACTAGGCAAGTTTGCAAAGCGGCTCGGCACGAACCTGCCGACTTTGCGTCGGTGGCTGGTCGCATATCTGACCCTCCAACAGGCTGAACGGCAAGCCGGTTTTAGCCCACAAGAAGCTCCCTCAAAGCGGTACTTCGGTACATTCTATACGCTCCTCGGCAGTCAAGAAGTTCAGCGTTTCTTGGATTTGAAGGCGGACCCGCTGACTGAAAACCCGGTGCCCCAAGACCGCATGGGCCAGCTCCGTGAATTCGTTGCCTGGACAATCGGGACCAAAAGACTGCCGCCTCTGGTCAACAGCCGCGCCCAGCAAAAGCTTGACGCCGTCTTATCCAGTCCCGGGGCACTCCAGTATTTTCGTGCGAAAAAGAACATTGATGGCGCGCTTCTGTACACGGAAGCTAGCTCTGGGGAAATTGCAGAGAAACTGCTCACTGCTGCGTACACGATCGAAGAGTGCCTGCCGAAAGTCAATGATGTCAAGGACGATCCAAAAGTCATATCAGCCATAACCAATCTTGACCGCGCATTTGACAAACTCAAGCTGAACACCACCGATCAACCGCTTAGGACACGACAACAAGGATGAAAAGCATTACCGATATCGCCGACGTAGTCGAGTTGAAGACCTGGGCAAAGGGGGGATCGATAACAATAAGTGCTTTGAAGGAGGAGCTTGAGGCGGCGCTCAGCGAAGAGGACGGGTTGCGGGCTGAAGCGATTGCGCAGAATGTCATGGACGAATTTCAAGATCGGCGGATTCTCCTTGCAGACGCTTACCCGTTTTCGTGTGACGGCTACAAGCTCCAAGTGGCTCATGCCGAACCGGCCCGAACGACTTATTTGTTTTGCCTTGCGTTGAGTCAGATGCCCGCCGCCGACATCGAGAACCATCAGCGTTCCGTCCAGTTCGAGACTATTGTTATGGGTGCGGCCAAACGGTTTTTCGGTGGCTCTGCCCTGCGCATCGGCGCACCATGGCACTCAGAGGAGACCCCGGATTACGGGGCACTCCTTGATAAGGTAATTGAACTCATTCCGAACCTCGGAGTGAAACTGAGAGTGGCAGCGCCTGGCGGGGGCGATGCGGGCTGGGACGTATTGATTGTGAAGAGCTTTCGAGATGACCTGTATCCTCGCCTGATTGCTCTTGGCAATTGCGCGACCGGAAAGTACGACTGGAAGCGGAAGGGCATGGAAGTGCAGCCGGGTCTGTTTTGGAGTTACTTCAATCATGACCACCGCAGCGTGTTTCTGACCTTTTTCGCGGTGCCATTCGCTATGGATGAGGACGCTCGACTACGGAAGCTTTCTGCCAGCAACCTGACGCTCGACCGCTTCCGTATTTGCGAGTACGCGCCGACCGCCACGGAGGAGGTAGCCCAGTGGCTTCAGGCCAAGCGTGACACGGCGCTCGCCGTTGCACTTGTCTAGACCATATCCCAAAGCCCACTTAATCCGCGCAGGACAGCGGAAAAGAGCGGTGGCGGGACCGCATTGCCAACCATCTGAAAGGTGTCACGAATACGTGTCGCCGGCCATTCGAAATTTGACGGAAAACCCTGCAGAGCCGCACACTCCTTGTAAGACAGCCTTCGCGCCGGCCCATCATGGATAAACTCCCATTTGTCGGTGTGGATTCGCCTAAGCGGCGGGCTCATGGGGTGCAGCGGCACGTGACGCCAATGACCGACGATGCAGGGGCTGGGCTCGTCCCACTCATACCGCCGCCGCCGAGAAAGATAGTACCAGTGAAACGGTTCTTCATTGAATTCTCCCGTCGGCCATTCCGGCATGTCCCGCAATAAGTCGCGTTGCGTTAGATATGGATTTGCGAGATTTGGGCCGTGTGTAGGCGGTGGGAATTCGTATAAGAAATCGATATCGGATCGGATGCCAACCAAAAAGATGCGCCGACGATTCTGGGCGACGCCGTAGTTCTTTGCGTTCAGCACGGTTGGCTTGACTCGGTAACCCGCGAGTCGAAAGCGACGAAGTTGGTTGTTCAGGAGGTCTAGATTATCCCCGTAGGTCATACCATTGACATTCTCCACAACAAAAGCCAGTGGTCCGATCATCCGCAAGACCCGGTCGAATTCCCGATACAGAAAGTTGATAGAAGCGCCCCAATCCCGCTTCCCTCCCTGGGTATAGCCCTGACAGGGATAACAGCCCACCAACAGCTCGGCCTCTGGAAAGCTGTGAAAATCAGAGATATCGCCGCATTCGATACTGGGGTCTTTCAAGTTGGCTCGGTAAACTTCGCATGCCGCTTCCCACGTGTCGTTAGCCCAAAGAATCTCGTATCCCTCTTCTTGCAGGGCAAGATCAGATCCGCCGCATCCGCTGAATAGGGATACTGCTTGTACCTTACGGGTTATCATTGCTTGAGCGGTTGATTGTACCACTTCGACTCAAGCTCTTGCAAAGATGGGGCTTGCACGTTTGCACTGGTATCGCCATGCCCTACCGTGAGCCAAGGTTGAAATCGGACTCCCCCTGAATGTTTGCCAGACGGCCCATAGAATGGAGAACGTCCCGTCTACTGTGTCGGGCATGCGAATGGAAACAGCCCGAATCGCTATGCACGCCGTCACAGTAGTTTCCTGCATCGGCTACTGGGAAAGCGAAGACCAATGCCCCGATGATGCGAGGCCCCAGTCGGAAAACTCAAATCATCTGCCGTACCACTTTGCAATACCCGCAATGTGAGAACCGCAGGCCAGTAAACTACTGCAAGCGATTCAAAGGATTGGTCGGTGCGAGTGTATCCGAACCGCGACCCTTCTAGCAGGGGTCCCAACCTGTCGAGAGCCGCGCCGGGCTACCAGCGGTGGGTTTCAGCCAAGATTGCCCGCCCCACGTTTGCAACACAGAAGTATTATTTCCCGGGCCGAAGTTCCAGCCTGTTCCTGGCACGCACGTTCTTGAATTGCATAGGATAGCTTCGGCCGTTGTAATAGTCGTCCCACTCGTCTTTATAGTGTCCCGAGAACGGCTGGCCGGATTGTCCGATCAGGACGTTCAGCTCAGAGCGATCCCAATCGCCCAGGTCCGCGTTCATGCGCATCGACGGCCCTAAGAGACGCGTCGTCTGCTTGATTGTAGTGGAGGATCCGCTCATGGGCACCGGACCGATTTCGAAAATGTCGAGGAACTTGCCGATCGCCGGAATCCGCTCCATCGCCGCGTGCAACACCGGGTGATCGATTTCGACCCGCAGGTACGCCCCGTACTTCCATCGAATGGCGTTGGGGCCCTGAATCCGCTTGGCTTCATCCACCGCGTCCACCAGCGCGCGCAGCAGCGTGGCGTCGTAGTCGCGGAACCAACCGCCGGGACGCTCCCGCAAAAGCTTCCGGATCGCCGCCGGTCCCATGGCGTACTCGTAAAGCTGCCCTTTGCCCGGCGAAGCGCTCTCGGCCACGGAAGTGCGCACATGCTGGTAGAGCAGCGAGATGAGAAACGGCGCCGCCTGATCCTTATCCATGCGGCCGTCCCAGGCGCGCAACAGCGCCACCGACGGATCGAGGGCCGGATTCCTGGACCCGCGCCGGTCGTAAGCCGCCACCACCTGCGCCGCCAGAAACTTGTCGAACGCGCAGAAAATGTCCGTCTGCACCGCCAGCATGTCCTGCGCGCGCCACCCGGTGCGCGCCGAAAGCAGGTTGCGGATTTCGATCGCACGATCCGGCGGCGCGAAGTTTCCGTTCACCGGATAGGGGTAGTCCGCGGGAAATGGATTCTGATTGGCGGTGGCAATAATCCCGCCGGGCGGGTTGTAGGCCGAGGGCAGTTCGTCGAACGGAATATAGCCGTCCCATTCGAAGTTGCCGGAGGAGCCATCGAGCGGCAGGTCGCCCGCGAAGCCGTGGCGCTTGGGTAATTTGCCGGCGGCGTGATAGCCAATGTTGCCGTCCACATCGGCGTATACGAAATTCGATCCGGGGCCGGTCCACCGCATGAGGGCGGCGGTGAACTGCTGCCAGTTCTGGGCGCGGTCGATATCGAGCGCGGGGTACTGCAGGAAGCCCGGCTCGGCGGCGGTCCACCGCAGGCTGATCCGTTCCGTGCCATCGGCAATCAGAATGGGGCCGTGACGGGTGACCCAAACGGTGGTCTCCACGGGGCGCTGGCCTTTCACGGAAATGAGTTCATGCTCCTGGCGTGCCTGTTCCAACTGGCCGTGGAAGAGGTACCGTCCGGCATCGTCCAGCTTCTCCAGGTAGAGATCCTGCACGTCGAACCCCAGGTTGGTGATGCCCCACGCGATGCGCTGGTTGTGGCCCACCACCACACCGGGCACACCGGGAAGGCTGACGCCCGAAACGTCCAGGCCGGGGGCGTCGAGGTGAGTCATGTACCACACGCCGGGCAGGGAGTATTCCAGGTGCATATCGTTCGACAGGATGGGCTTGCCCGAAGCGGTACGGCTGCCCGCGATGGCCCAGCCATTGGACCCCGGCAGGGGTTCGTCTCCGGAGCGCGACGCAAACAGGAAATTAACTTTCGCCGCGTCGCCATCCGCCAGCATACTGCGTTTGATCAAATCGTTCTTCCACGTATTGGTGAGGCTGCGGTACATATTGAGGCAGACCAGCAGGCAGTCGACCGCGCTCCACGGTCTGGGCTGGTAGCCGAGCAGGGTGAACTCTACCGGCAGATTGTTCAGATGAGTGGCGATGAACTGGTTGACCCCGAGCGCGTATGCGGCGAAGGCCGCGCGATCCTCCGGGGCCAGCCTGGTATAGCCTTCTTCGGCGATCCGGCGCAGGCGCAACTGGCGGGATTCGCGATCGAGATCGAGCGCGCGCGGCCCGATGATTTCCGCCAGGTTGCCTCCGGCGAGGCGCCGCGAGCTGTCCATCTGCCACAACCGGTCCTGCGCGGTGACGTACCCTTGGGCGATGAACGCGTCTTCCTGGCTGGATGCCTTGATGTGCGGCACGCCGAGTGTATCGAACGATACAGTGGCCGGCGCGCTGACCGGAGCCGCGACGCTGCCGGAGCGCTGCGGCAAGGGGCGCCAGACATACCAGTAGAGTCCCGCGAGCGCGGCGGCTCCGGCCAAGGCGATCAGTACATTAATAGTCTTGATGGTTCGCGAAACGGCGGAATGGCTCATCGAAGGGTGTTCATCCATGATAACGGGTGGAGGGAGGGGGGCGCACGGCCGTCCCGTTTTGGATTACAATCAGGCGACGGAAAAGGAATGGGCGCCTTCCGGGGGTATTCGGGTCGACGCCCACCTGCGTAACGGAGTTAGTTGGTTAGTATAAATGACGCTTAAGTTGGGTTTTGGTTATCCGGTTCCGCTAAAATAATCGTCGGCCGTGAGCTACTCCCCTTTTCAGATACTTTTAGTCATTCTGCTCATCGCGGTGAATGGTTTCTTCGCGGGGGCGGAGGTGTCGCTGCTCTCGGTGCGTCCCTCCCGATTGCGCCAGATGGCTGCGGAAGGGCAGGCCGGAGCGCAAGCGGCGCTCAACCTGCTGGCCCATCCCGGACGCTTGTTATCTTTGACACAAGTGGGAGTTACCCTGGCCAGCCTCGGCTTAGGCTGGGCCGGTGAAGACACGCTATATCGTATCCTGGTGTCGGCGATCCCTCCTGTAACCACCCCCCTCAGCGCGAAATTCCTGCACGCCGCCTGCCTGGCGGTTTCCTTTTTGGCGATCAGCTATTTCCACGTGGTGCTGGGCGAGGTGGTGCCCAAGAACGTGGCGATTGCCAAAGCGGACCGTCTGGCGGCCCTGGTGGCGCCGCCCCTGGCGCTCTTCCTGCGGATTTCCACCCCGTTCGTGGTCACCATCGAACGTTCCGCCTCCGCCATCACGCGGGCCCTGCACCTGCGGACCGCGGCCCACGGCGGCGGCCATTCGGCGGAAGAATTGAAACTGATCGTAAGTTCCAGCCGCGGCCTCGGGTATCTGCCGGAAACGCAGGAAGACATGATCCATCGGGTGCTCGACCTCGGCGAAGTGGCGGTGCGCGAGGTTATGGTGGCGCGCAACGATATCGTTTCCGTCTCTTCCGAAGCCGGCCTGGACGAGGTGCTGCACACCATGATCCGGGAGCAGCATTCGCGCCTCCCGGTATATGAGGGCGTGCCTGAAAAAATCGTCGGCATTCTGCACTACAAAGACCTGCTGCCGGTTTGGGAGGAGCGCCGCCAGTCCATTCGCACCGGGCGTCCCAGCCGCGCGTTTCGGGTAAGCAGGCTCCTGCGCCGCCACCTGGTGGTGCCGGAGACCAAGCCGCTGTCGCAAATGCTCGAGGAATTCCGCAAGGGCAGTTCGCACATGGCCATGGTGGTGGATGAGTTTGGAACCATTGTGGGCATGCTGACGGTGGAGGATGTGCTGGAACAGATTGTGGGCCGCATTGAAGACGAGCACGATGAAAAGGTCGTCCCCCGGCTGGCCGGCGCCGGTACGGCGGAACTGGATGGCGCCACGCGGATACGCGATCTGGAGAACGAATACGGCATCGAAATTGCAACGGAGGGCGAGTTCGAAACGCTGGCCGGTTTCCTGCTGTTCCGCCGCGGGGAGATTCCCAAGGCTGGCGAATGGGTGGAATACGAGGGCCGCCGTTACACCGTGCTGGAGATGGAACGGAACCGGATTGCCCGCGTGCGCGTGGAGAAAATCCCAGTCGCCGGCAAGGCTTCGGAGTAGAATGTACTCGGCTCGACACTATGCTGGGAATTGATTCTAGATCGGCGCGTGGCACCTGGACGGCAGCGCTCGTACTGCTGGGGTTGTGGCTGGTGTATCTGGTCCGGTCCACGCTCTTCATTTTTATGTTGGCGGTGCTGTTCGCTTACCTGCTGGCCCCGCTGGTGAACCTGTTGGACCGGCTTCTGCCCAGCAGCCGGACGCGCATTCCGGCCTTGGCATTAGCCTACGTGATTCTGGTGGGTCTGGCAGTTGTGGCGGGAATTCTGATTGGGACTCGGGTAGTGTCGCAGGCCACGGATCTGGCGCAGAAATTCCCCGCCACGCTGAAGGGTTGGGAGGCATCTTTCCAGAGCAAGGTTCCCGACTCGCTCAAGTCTGAACTGATCACCCGGTCCAACGAATTCATCTCGACGCTTCCCTCT
>Ga0302320_10024617_pt1 | contig 11735 bp, 12 predicted proteins | sample Bog_T0_3_FD_202130 | JGI IMG/M metagenome (GOLD analysis project Ga0302320, IMG submission 202130) | Peat permafrost microbial communities from Stordalen Mire near Abisko, Sweden - Bog_T0_3 | ecosystem: Environmental > Terrestrial > Soil > Wetlands > Peat | place: Sweden: Abisko, Stordalen Mire... | reverse complement strand
GCGCCAGCTTGGGCGTCTGACGACCTTTGCCACCAGCCAGGGCATGGCTGTGGTCAAATCGGTTTCGGAAGTTGGTTCTGGACTGAACGGACACCGGCCGAAGCTGATGAAGCTGCTGGCCGATCGAATAGCTTTTTTCTGTAACATTTGGACGATGACCGGCCGGAAAGACCATGTACGCAACCGACCGGCAAATCATCGAGCGACTCTTGATCCCGGCCTTGATGCAGGTCGTGCTTCTGGGGATGCAGAAGTCTCTGGGGGAGGATGCCGGTGTCCTCGATCCCGTTACCGACTTGCTGGGCGAAGCCCTGCGGGAACCTCTCGCCAATCTGCCGCCGGAGCGCGTGGCCAAGCTGGTGCGGCGTTCCAAGCGCGTCACCACGCAAGCCATGATGGCCGTCACCGACAAGCTGTTCGGCGTCCAGTATCTCGCCATCGCAAAATTTACCGCCGATCTGACCGAGCGTGGCGTGCTCGTCGTCGGCTCCGAGTCGCCGTTCGCGCAGGCATGGGACATGATGGCGGAGATCATCGGCCTTGGCTGGGACGAACTGGAGCCGTGCGAGGCTGAAGCCGCCGCCACGGCGCGCGAACTGAGCCGCATTCTCTGGGGCATGGGGTTCTATGCGGGCTGAGAGTGCGCCGCACAACGGCCCGGCGTGTCGCAAAAAGGTTCGGTTTTGAGACACCCCAGCCCGCAGTAAATGTCTAGTTTGTGCGATAATATCAACATATAGGGCTATCCTGTGAGGCGTTCCGCCTATAGCTAGGGATTTTGCGAGACAGGGGAGGGCGTGGCTGCTAAAATGTCGACGTCGACATGTCGACCAAGAAGCGGGGGCACAGTGGGCGTTAATCGGGACAAACCAGATCGTTGGAAAGCGGATATTCGCCAATCCGTCGATATGTACAACGATTGGTTTATGAGTTTCGCTCCGGTCGCGTTCCGCGAAACACGGGTGAAGACCACGACTCATGTCGAGGAAACTCTGCACCGGACCGCGAATCTGACGGATGTGAAACCGGAAATGCTGCGGGCGCATCCGAAGGGGTTGTCAACGCTCCGCATGTCGACCTGCCCCCCGATCGCGGTCGACCGTTTGGTCGGTCTGGCAAAGGTGTCGAAGAACCTCGTCGGCTGCATGGAAGAGGGAAACTTGCCGCCGCGCATGTCCGCCGCCGCCTTGCAAGCCGATTTGCTCAAGATCGGCGCAATCATCGAAAAGATGGCTGACCCGGATATTTTCGTCTGGCTGGAAGCGGGCCGCGCTCCCACGGAAGAGGAGGGGCATCGAGCCGCAACCATTGTCGCCGACCGGCTGTGCAACTCAGTGGCAAATCCTATCATCCGAAACGCTCAAGAACAGCGCCAGCTTGCTGGGATCGCGGCATGGCTGGAAGCACGAGGCTACCAGAAAGCGCCGCCTGGTGGGAAATTCAACACCATGTCGCCGGGAACCTACAGCTTCCGTCTGAACGTGCCGGTCAAGCAGGAAGGGACGGAGGACACGGTCAACATACCGATTGATACCGTCGTCATGCCTGCCACGGGGCAACGGGGCGAGCTGCCGCTTTTGATTGAAGCGAAGTCGGCGGGTGACTTCACGAACGTCAACAAACGCCGCAAGGAAGAAGCTCATAAAATCACCCAACTCCGCGCCAGCTATGGGCACGGCGTCCGCTTCATCCTGTTCCTGTGCGGCTATTTCGACAGCGGCTATCTAGGCTATGAGGCCGCCGAAGGGATAGATTGGGTTTGGGAACACCGGATCGACGAGTTAGCTGCATTCGGGCTTTAGACAATGGATGCGATTACGCCGCTTGAAGATCGACGGCTCGCCCTGCAAGCAACCTGCGATGCGGGCAAGACGCCAAAAGAGCGCAACCAGCTCGGCCAATTCGCCACGCCAACGGCACTGGCAACGGACGTGCTCGAACATGCGCGCGCACTGCTGCCGCCGGATGCTCTGGTGCGGTTTCTCGATCCTGCCATTGGCACCGGCTCGTTCTACTCGGCGCTACTGCGCACGTTTCCAAAGGAACGGATTGCCGGGGCGGCAGGCTTCGAGATTGATCCCCATTACGGCGAACCGGCCCGCGAGTTGTGGCAAGGCCACCCTCTCAAACTGACGCTGGGCGATTTCACCACGGCGGAAGCACCCAAGCCTGCCGGTCAGTTTAATCTCATAATCTGCAATCCGCCCTATGTCCGGCACCACCATATGGACAGCGCGGAAAAGGCGCGGTTACAGGCGGCAACCACAACGGCGTGTGGCGTGAAGATCGGGGGTCTTTCGGGCCTCTACTGCTATTTCCTCGCGCTTTCCCATGCCTGGCTGGCGGATGACGGGATTGCCGGGTGGCTTATACCGAGCGAGTTCATGGACGTGAACTACGGCGTCGCGGTGAAGCGCTATCTGCTGAACCACGTCGAGCTGTTACAAATACAGCGTTTTGATCCGAACGATGTGCAGTTTGACGATGCTCTGGTGTCGTCGGCGGTCGTGTGGTTTCGCAAGCGGCGGCCTGCGGCAGGGCACCAGGTTGAATTCACCTATGGCGGAACGCTCACCAATCCGGCTCGGCGGCTCTCGGTCGCGGCCAGCGCCCTGCAAACCGAAGCAAAGTGGACGCGCTTCCCGGAATCCGAGGTGCGGGAAGCCGCCACAGGCTTGAGGCTGGCGGACTTCTTCAAAATTCAGCGCGGCCTCGCCACCGGCGACAACGCCTTTTTCATCAAGAGCAGGCAACAAATCGCGGAGCACGGCCTGCCGCCGGAGTTGTTCAAGCCAATCTTGCCGGGGCCGCGCTATGTCCCGACGGACGAGATTGAGGCCGATCAAGACGGCGTTCCGAAACTCGAACGACAGTTATTCATACTGGATTGCCGCCTGCCAGAAGGTGAGGTCAAACAGCGCTATCCGACCCTCTGGGCTTATCTGCAAACCGGCAAGCCGTCCGTGGCCGAACGCTACCTCTGCCGCTCCCGGTCGCCGTGGTACGCGCAAGAACACCGCCCGCCCGCGCCGTTCGTCTGCACCTACATGGGCCGGGGCGACGGGAAAAGCGGGCGGCCTTTCCGCTTCATCCTGAACCACTCACGGGCGACGACAGCGAATGTCTATCTCATGCTCTACCCCAAGCCGCCGCTGGCTCATGCGCTTGAAGCCAACCCCAAGCTCAAATGGAATGTGTGGGAGTTCCTGAACGCGATCAAGCCGGAAACCCTGCTCGGTGAGGGTCGAGTGTATGGCGGCGGCCTCTACAAGATGGAACCGAAGGAACTGGCAAACGTCGGCGCCGAAGCCATCGCCGCGATGCTCCCCAAAACCGACAAGAGACCAGAGGCACAGGCAGAGTTGTTCGTTGCATAATGGTTCGGTTTTGAGACAGCCAACCCGCTATAGCAATAGCTAGTACACCTTGGCTAAATTGTGGACTCTGACGCGGAAAGGGACTGGCGGTCTGAAACGAAAGGTGATTCCCTTGTTGCATTCCATGCTGCCAGGGAGTCCTGCCGATGGCCCGCCGTTCCCCCCCGATCATCGTGACGGATGAAGAGCGCGCCGAACTTGAGCGACTGATCCGCGCAGCTTCGATACCCCAGCAGACGGCGTTGCGGGCACGGATGATGGTGATGGCGGCCGACGGCGCGGGCGTTGGGAAGACGGCCGAGGCCCTTGGAGTGTGGCGCAAAGGGGTGAGTCGGCAGCGGGCGCGTTGGCTGGCTGCCGCCGCCGCCCCCATCGCTGCCCGGTTGAGCGATGCGCCTCGGAGCGGCGCCCCCCCGAGTTTTACCGCCGAACAGACCTGCGCGATTATGGCCCTGGCCTGCGAAGTGCCGGAGGCGAGCGGCGTTCCGTTCAGCCACTGGAGCGCCAGCGATCTGGCGCGCGAAGCGGTCAAACGGGGCCTCGTTCCGGCCATCTCGCCCCGCTCCGTGGGGCGCTTTTTAAAAAAGAAGCAGACCTCAAGCCGCATCTCGTCCGGCCCTGGCTGACGCCGGCCCCCGACCCTGAGTTCGACACCAAATGCGCCGACATCTGTACCGTCTATAGCGCCGCCATTGCCGCCAAGGACGAGGTCGTCACCGTGTCGATCGACGAAATGACCGGCATCCAGGCTCTGGAGCGCCTGGCTCCGTCCTTGCCGATGCTGCCCGGCAAGATTGAGCGCCGCGAATTCGAGTACATCCGGCATGGCACCCAGGCGTTGATTGCGGCCTTCAATGTCGCCACCGGCCAAGTGACCGGCACGGTCGGCGACACCCGAACCGAGGCGGATTTCTGCGCCTTTCTGGCCGATCTGTTCGCTTCGTCCGCGTCGCCCCTGCACTGGCACGTCGTCTGCGACAACCTCAACACCCACCTTTCGGAAGGCGTGGTCCGTCTGGTCGCCGACTTGTGCGGGATCGAACAGGACACGCTCGGCCAAAAGGGTAAGTCCGGCGTGCTCGCCAACATGCCCAGCCGAGAAGCGTTCCTGCGCGATCCAAACCACCGTATCACCTTCCATTACACGCCCCGGCACGCATCCTGGCTCAACCAGATCGAAATCTGGTTCTCGATCCTGGTCCGCAAACTCCTGCGCCGCGCCAGCTTCGCCTCCAAAGAGGACCTCAAGGCCCGAATCGAAGCCTTCGTCGCCTACTTCAACCAGACCCTCGCCAAGCCCTTCAGGTGGACCATGACCGGCAAGCCCCTCTCCATCTGAGGTGCCCAAAAGGGTCGCTACTTGCGCCAAGGTGTACTAGAACGTCCACCTCTCTTTTTGCATAAAGCCCTCAAGTGACAAATACTTAACGCCAAAATGCTCACAAATATTTGGAATTTTCGCCGCCTTCGGCTTAAGTAACTCCATTGTTACGACTGCCCTCCCCTCAACAGCAGCCTTCGCTATAACGAAAGGGTCTGCGTTCTTCCCACCCTTAAGAATTTTTTGCTGCTCGATGTTTTGCTGAAAGTGCGAAACCCTGTATATTTTTGCAACAAATGCGCCTTCAGCAGCAGTTGGCATTGTGAACAGCTTGTTGTTATCCGCTGCCCACTCCCTCAGACTTTCAGTTGCCCCGTCCTCTATCTCGCGCAGTGCTTCGCGAGTTGATGCGATACACCCATTCGCAACCAGCTCGTCAAAACGCTCCCAAAGGCTTGGAAACGTTTTTCGGTAATAATTCTTAAAGAGCACCGAAAGTGGCGAGGTATCGAAGACGTAGCTCATTGGCCACCCCTAGAGAAATATTCTTCCAATACCCCCATATTTTTTGGCTTGGTGTTAAGGTACTGACTAAGTTGGTCTCCATCAATTTTATTCTGATAATATTGTCCGAACGCAATCGTCATATACTCACGCCCGAGATATGATATTTGACTCCAATAAGGATTGCCCCCGCTTCCGCTCTTTTGTCGCTGTTGTTTCCACTGCAAGGCAGCTTTCTCATAAGACCCTTGCTTTATCAAGCCCCTATCCAGAAAATTCCTGTATATGAATTCTCGACTGACATGAAAGTGCGCCGCCAGAAGTTCAGCGGTGTGCTCTGAAGGGTCGGATCCGGCTTCGGCAAACGCTTTCGCGAAAGCTGTCTCTGGCATCAGGAACTGTGCAGCGAACCGATTGCATAAAACCTCTATACGCTTCTGGTGTTCCGGCAAGGACGGAACATAGCGGTCTTCTAGGGTATCCACCCCACTTGTATGAAAGATGAGGTGAGCCAGTTCGTGAAAGAGCGTAAACATCTGTCGCGTTTTCGCGCAACTATTATTGACGTAAACAATGGGGAACACGCCATCATAGAGACTAAATCCTGAATATTCCTCAACACGAAAAGCATCCTTGAATACAAAAATTCCCGCGTCTTGAAGCGTCTTCCGCCAAGATTTTAGTGCAATATCGTCATCCGGCCATGCACATTGCGTGGCTAATGTCACGCCGAGATAGTCGCGCACACGCTCGGCCATAACAGGAATGGACACATTGTCATCAAATACGAGGTCTCGCGTTATTAACTTTGCCGATGGATTGCGCCCTTGGCACATCTCATCGAGATTAAGCTGTAGAGCCTTCGCCTTTCTTAGCAGATACAACACTTGACGCGGGATGAGATCGAACTCTGTATCAGGCAAAGTACGGAACGATTCTCTGATTGGCGGAGCCTTCGGCGGCTCTGGAAAAAAGAACACCGCGACGGGCAGCTTGAATTCATCAGCAAGGCGTTCCAATTGCGGATAGCTCGGTAATGACCTGCCTTGCTCCCACTTCTCTATGTCTCTGAATTTCTGACTCGCTTCTTGGGCCGTAAACCCTGCACGTTCACGCGCCCACTTTATGAGTTCTGGATTAATCGGAATCCCTTCTTTAGACATTGGACGCACCGGATAGGGGAAGTCTCGAAATTGTACTGTGCGACACGTTGAAGGATCGCGCAATGTCCCGCACCGTCTCGCCCTGCTCACGTCGAGCGGCTGCCTCACGTTGCTGATGTGGCGTTAACTTAGGATTACGTCCCAGCCTCACGCCCCGCGCCTTCGCGCGTTCCCGCCCCTCGGTCGTCCGACTGCGGATCAACTCGCGCTCGAACTCCGCCAGCCCCCCTAGAACGGTCAGCATCAATCGGCCATGTGGCGTTGTTGTATCGGCCCATACATCACCGAGCGAGCGGAAGGCGGCACCCTTGCCGGTGATGGCGGCCAGCGTGTTCAGGAGGTCACGAGTCGAGCGCGCCAGCCGGTCAAGCCGCGTCACCGTCACCACGTCGCCCGAGTCGAGTGCGTCGAGCATCCGGCAAAGCTGGGCGCGGTCGGTCTTCGCGCCGCTTGCCACTTCCTGAAAAACCTTCTCGCAGCCGACGGCGGCGAGTTGACGCGCTTGCGCGTCAACACTCTGGCCGTCTGTCGAGACTCGTGCGTAGCCGTAAATCATGCCTTCATTGTGCACCAGATTTTTGCACCAGAAAAGCCCCGTTTTTTCAGGCGCCTGGGTTTGGTGCAAAATTCTTGAATTGTGCACCAAGTAGCTTCCCTTGACATTATAGGAATTTTACTATATGATGTTGCCTTGAATGATTGAGAAACAACACCCCTTGAAACCGTTAATCTGGGTCGGCTCAAGCCGGAAGGATTTTCAGGAATTTCCTGACCCTGTGAAGGATAGCATGGGCTAAGCCCTCTATATCGCGCAGGAAGGCGGCAAACATGACGACGCCAAACCTCTGCAAGGCTTTGGCGGCGCGGGCGTTATGGAGATCGTCAACTCTCATCGGGGCGACGCCTTCCGCACGATGTACACGGTTCAACTGGCTGGGACGGTTTATGTACTGCACGCCTTTCAAAAAAAGTCCAAGACTGGACGGGCAACGCCGAAAGGCGAAATGGAACTGGTGAGACAGCGGCTTGCACAGGCAACACGAATAGCAAAGGAAGGGCGGCCATGAGATCGAACAACTACGAGCTTGGCAGCGGCAACGTGTTTCATGATGCCGGAGTGCCAAACGCCGATGAACATTTCATCAAGGCCCAACTGGTCTATCGGATTGACGGGCTTATGAAGGAACGCGGCTTGACACAAACAGCCGCCGCTGAACTTTTCGGGGTGAAGCAACCGGATGTGTCCAATATGCTGCGCGGCCAATTCCGGCAATTCTCTGTTGAACGGTTGCTAAAGTTTCTCGTCGCGCTCGGGCAGGATGTCGAAATCGTCGTCAAACAGCACCATGACACAGGCAACGCTCCGACGCTTAGGGTTGCGTAACGCGTGAATTTTGCTTAGAAATGAAGCGACTTAACTATCTATAATAGATATTGTCATTAACAATACACCAAAATATTAATGCCTTAATTTTTATTTTACAAACTAGTGGTCGTCACGATATATTAATGGGGAAACGGTATTGGGTAATTTGTCTCAGATGGGGTGCGATGAATGACATATATAATCATTTGCTTGCTAGTGGCAGCGGCTATTTTTGGATTAGCTGCGGCGTGGTTTTGGTTTCGTTCCGCAAAAGTTATAACGCCAAAACAATTTAATATCATGGTTGTTAAACCATCTATGGGACCGCTCGGAGGTCCTCTTGGAGGTACTTTTGAAGGCATGGGCTATAGCCAAGAATTAACAGACATTGGACAGGCTTTGATAAGACAAAGCAATCTCAGTGGATATGCCGCAATATTCACAGCAGTATCTGTCATATTGACAACAATATCAGCAATATTAGCGGCTTTACCGAAGGCGCCAACCTGATAATTATTGCGTGATCGACGTGAGTTGCGGCAATTTATTTGTCGTATAAGACACACTACAGAAAAACCTGTAGGATCCTGTCCGATAACCGACCAGTATCTGACATCCGGAGGCTGGGGGGCCACCACCAACCTCTTGTGTCAGGCGGCAAGACCCGCCCGTCCCACAAGTCCCCACCCGGGAAAGCCGCGCGGGTGGCCATTCGGTCGGTGGTGCGATGGCGGCGATACCGCCGCCAAGGCGCGAAAGTACGCGAAGTTGTGTGCCGGTCAAGGTCAACAATCAAAACGTCTCCGCCTGGCCAGGATGGCACGGGCCTTTGCGGCATCGCCTCCGGCCTCGACCATCGCCATGGCCTGGTCAAAGCAATGGCGATGGATCGCGTCGTCAAGACCGGGGATGAGTCCGGAAGCGACGATGGCTTGAAGGTCTTCGTCGGGATCGAGGTCGGGATCGAGGTCGGGTTCGGGGATGATTTCGAAACTCGGCATGCGCACGCCTCCGAAAAAGAAGGCGTCCCGCCGCTCCGAAACCGTTAGGGTTGCGCCGGCTCCGGTCAATGACCACGCCCATCTTTGCGGCGAGACAGTTACGGGTCGCCAGAACCTCAAGGGTTCCTGGGCCGCCATCGTCCGCCGAAGCGAGAGAGAAGCGTGCGCGCAGAGGCACGGGCATGATATATGCCGCTTTAGCCATGGACGATCTCCATCGGATCACTCGTGGTTAGGCTGGGCAGGGTGTCTTCAGCACCCTGCCCAGCCGCCGGAGTGACGATGCGCTGTCGGAAACCATCTGTCAAGAGTGATGGTTCGTGAGCATTTGGCAACTATTGGTTTTGCAGGGCGACAGGCGGCAGGTTCAAAGTCGGTAAGTCGGAGATGGGGGCGCGATGTCGACGGCCCACGGTTCTCGGGAATGCCCGTCCGTCATCCCGCGGTTCTCAATGCGACTGAATCTGAGTCTCGGCGGTGGGCTCCCGGACCCTGCAAACCGGCCTCCCGTGGCGCCCCGATTGCTCTGGCTGCCGAAGCCCCGGTATCCTATTGTCGCCGGTGCCATGCCGACCGTCGCCGAAGCCTTTCGCACCGCCGTCGCCCATCACGAGGCCGGGCAACTGGCCGAGGCCGAGGCGCTTTATACCCGGATTCTGGCGGTGGCGCCGGACCATGCCGGCTGTCTGCACCGGCTGGGCGGCCTGGCCCTTGCGAGCGGGCGGCACGACCGGGCCATCGCCCTGATCGGCCGGGCCATGGCCATCGACGACCGCGAGCCGGTCTATCCCAACACCCTGGGCAATGCCCTGTATGCCCAGGGCCGGCTCGAGGCGGCGGCGATCCAGTACCGGCGGGCGCTGGCGCTCAAGCCCGACTATGCCGGTGCCCGCTACAATCTGGGCAATGTCCTCAAGGCCCAGGGCCGGACCGTTGCGGCGCTGGCGGCGTTCGAGCAGGTGCTGGCGCTGTGGCCCGACCATGCCGAAACCCTCAACAATCTGGGCGCCGCGCTGCTGGATCTTGGCCGGCTCGACGAGGCGGTGGCGCGCTTCCGGCAGGCGCTCGCGGTCCGGGCCGAGGATGCCGAGGTCCATTTCAACCTGGGGGTGGCGCTTCAGCGGCAGGGCCGGCTGCCCGAGGCGGTGGCGCACTACCGGCGGGCGATCGGGCTGCGGCCGGACCATGCCGAGGCCCTGGGCCGGCTGGGTACGGCGCTGCTGGAGCAGGGCAAACTCGACGAGGCGATCGCCCGGCTGGAGCGGGCCGCCGCCCTTCAACCCGACGCCGCCGAAGTCCACAACAATCTGGGGACCGCGCTTTTGGACCAGGGCCGCTTCGACGAGGCCGCAGCCCGGTTCGAGCGGGCGCTCCGGCTGCGGCCGGACTATGCCGAGGCCCATTTCAACCGCACCGAAATCCCGGGGTTCCGGTTGGACGAGGCCGGACTCTCGGCCCTCGAGGCCCTGGCCGCCGACGGCGGCCGGCTGCCCGCCGACAAGGCGCCGCTGGTTCACTTCGCGCTCGCCCGGGTTCTGGAGGAACGGGAAGAACCGGCCCGGGCGTTCGGGCATCTGTTGACCGGCAATGCCTTGAGACGCCGGCAGATCAGCTACGAGGAAGCCGCCTTCCACGACTTTTTCCGGCGTATCGCCGCGGTCTTCGACGCCGGGCTGTTCCAGCGGCGCCAGGGCACCGGCGAGCCCTCGACGGTTCCGATCTTCGTGCTCGGCATGCCGCGTTCGGGCAGTTCGCTGGTCGAGCAGATTCTGGCGAGCCATCCCGAGGTCCATGGCGGCGGAGAACTGACGACCCTGGTGGCGGTGGCCACCGGCGCCACCGGCGGCCGTGGTCCCCGGCTGGCCTATCCCGAAGACGTTCCCGCCCTGGACGAGGCCGCGCTGCGGCGCCTGGGCCGCGCCTATCTGGCCGGCCTGCCGCCGCTGCCGGCCGGCAAAACCCGCATCACCGACAAGATGCCGTACAACTTCCTCAACATCGGGCTGATCCGGCTGATCCTGCCCGGCGCCCGGATCATCCACACCCGGCGCAATCCCGCCGATACCTGCGTTTCGTGCTTCTCGAAACTGTTCCCGTTCAGTCAGGCGTTCAGCTACGATCTCGGCGAGTTGGGCCGCTATTACCGCGATTACCGCGCGCTGATGGCGCATTGGCACTCGGTTCTGCCCGAGGACGCGCTCCTCGATCTTTCCTACGAGGCACTGGTCGACGATCTCGAGGTTCAGGCCCGGCGGCTGCTGGCCTGGTGCGGTCTGCCCTGGGACGATCGCTGCCTCGACTTCCACGAAACCCGGCGACCGGTCAGGACCGCCAGCGCGGCCCAGGTCCGTCAGCCACTGTTCCGCAGCTCGCTGGAACGCTGGCGCCGCTACCAACCCTGGCTTCAGCCGTTGCTTCGGGAACTGGACGCCCCGGCTCCGCCCCTGACCGCGCCCGACGCCGCGGACTCACCGGACCGTCAGCCGCGGCGGGACATCCCGGTCTGGGAAATCATGGTGGCGCGGGCCGGTGCCGCCCGGTGTCGGACCACCCTGCCGTAACGGGCCGCTTCAGTTCACCGGCCGCCCGGCAAACACCGCGTCCAGGGTCGGGGCGTCCATCAGGCGGTCCAGCCAGGTCCCGAGTATCGGCGAATCGGCGGTCATGATCCGGTCCCGGACGTCCGCGGGCAGCGGCCCGAAACGGCGCTCGGCAAGGCGGAGCAGGACTCTGGCCTCACCCTCGACCCGGCCCCTGGCTTCGCCCCTGACTTCGCCTTCGATCCGGCCCTGGCGGATCAGATCGAGAAACACGGGATCGGTGATCGGTTCGAACTGCAACGGCATGGTTTTCGCCTCCTCAAGGACCAGGGCGACGGCGTTGCGCAGGCCGGCCAGGATCAGCAGCCGGGTCATGGCATCGCGCCGCGATTGCGGGTCGAGCCCGGCGAGCCGGCTTAGAATAGCACGGACCCGGGCCGGAAGCCCGGCCGGATCGCCGAAC
>Ga0302320_10024616_pt1 | contig 11736 bp, 8 predicted proteins | sample Bog_T0_3_FD_202130 | JGI IMG/M metagenome (GOLD analysis project Ga0302320, IMG submission 202130) | Peat permafrost microbial communities from Stordalen Mire near Abisko, Sweden - Bog_T0_3 | ecosystem: Environmental > Terrestrial > Soil > Wetlands > Peat | place: Sweden: Abisko, Stordalen Mire... | reverse complement strand
CAATCCCAAGCTGCTGGTGGAACCGCCCAAGGGGGCCATCGTGCTCTTTGGCGGCAAGGCCGAGCAGATGCGCGACAACTGGTACGCGCGGCGCAGCACCCAGCCGTCCGGCTGGACCGTGGATAAGAAAGGCGTGGCCACGCCCAATCATCGCGACATCAGCAGCAAGCAGGAGTTCGGCGACTGCTACCTGCACGTCGAGTTCTGCGAGCCGATGACCAGCAGCGGCAACAGCGGCGTCGGCATGGAAGGCCGCTACGAGGTCCAGATTCTGAACTCCTACGGCAAGCAGCCCGAATCTCACGAGTGCGGCGGGATCTACAGCGAGATTCCGCCCAAGGTGATCGCCTCCAAGCCGGCCGGCGAGTGGCAGACCTACGACATCTTCTTCCGCACGCCTCGCTTCGACGCCGAGAAGAAGCTTACCGAGAAGGCCCGCATCACGGTCTACCAGAACGGCATCCTGATCCACGAAGACCAGGAAATCCCCGGACCGACCGGCATCCAGTACGAGCAGTACAAGGGCGAAGTGCCCAAGGGGCCGATCGTTCTGCAAGGCGACCATGACACGGTGTTGTTCCGCAACGTGTGGATCGTGCCCAAGAAGTATTGAACGGAAAGAACCTTGTCATGCAACGCAGAGATTTTTTCGCCGCCGCGGGCCTCGGCACGGCCGCGGCGATGCTGCCCGATATCGGTCAGGCGGCCAGGCGTCCCGTCGTCGTAAGGCAGCCGGCCGAGGCCCGCTTCCCGCCGAACTTCTGGTGGGGAGCGGCCACGGCGGCGTACCAGGTGGAAGGCGCCGCGGCTGAAGACGGCCGCAAGCCGAGCGTCTGGGACACCTTCAGCCACACTCCCGGCCGCACCTACAACGGCGACACGGGCGACGTGGCCGACGATCACTACCATCGCTACAAGGACGACGTCAAGCTGATGGCCGACCTGGGCGTGAAGCACTATCGCTTCAGTATCTCCTGGCCGCGGATCGTGCCCGACGGCCGCGGGGCGGTGAACGAAAAGGGCGTCGATTTCTACAGCCGGCTCGTCGATACGCTGCTGGCGCACGGCATCACGCCCCACGCCACGCTGCTGCACTGGGACAGCCCCCAGGCCCTGGAGGACCGCTACGGCTCGTGGCGCAGCCGCGAGATGGCCAAGGATTTCGCCGATTACGCCACGGCCGTCGTCAAGCGGCTGGGCGACCGCATCCACTACTGGATGACGATCAACGAGATCATGTGCTTCACGATCCTGGGCTACGGCGTCGGCAAGGTGCCGCAGCACGCGCCGGGCACCGTGGTCAAGACCCGCAAGGAGGTGCAGCAGACGATCCACCATGCCCTGCTGGCCCACGGCATGGCCTGCCAGGCGATCCGCGCCGCGTCGCCCGGCCGGCCCCACGTTTCGCTGGTCGAGAACCTCGATTCGTACGTGCCCATAATAGAAACGCCCGAGCACATCGCGGCCACCTGCAAGGCATTCGTCGGCGAGGAGCGCAATGGCACGCTGCTGGTCGCGGCCCTGACCGGCAAGCATAATCCCCTGGCCTGGAAGAAGCTCGGGGCCGACGCCCCCGACGTTCAGCCGGGCGACATGGAAACCATCGGCCAGCCGCTCGATGCCCTGGGAATCAACCTCTACACGGGCGCCTATGTCCGCGCGGCGGCCAACGCCCAGGGCTACGAGGTCCTGCCCATGCGCGAGAGTTATCCCAAGGCCGACATGCCCTGGCTGAACATCGTGCCCGAGTCGATCTACTGGGCCGTGCGGCTGATTGGCGACGCGGTGGGCAAGCGCGACTTGCCGGTCTACATCAGCGAGAACGGCTGCGCCAGCGAAGACACCTTGTCGCCCAGCGGCGAGGTCTTCGACACCGAGCGGATCATGTACCTGCGGGCCTATCTGCGGCAACTTCAGCGGGCCGCGGCCGAGGGCTATCCCGTAAAAGGCTATTTCCAGTGGAGCCTGATGGACAACTTCGAGTGGTCGTGCGGCTACTCGAAACGCTTCGGCATCACCTACGTCGATTACAAGACGCAGCGCCGCATCCCGAAGCTCAGCTATCGCTGGTACCAGCAGGTCATCCGCGAAAACCGCGTAGTGTGAGATTGCCATGAGATATCGAATTGTCGCGATCGTGGTCGCTTTGACCGTTTTCTTGATCTCAACCGCGACGCCCGGCTTGGCCCGCGCGGAGCTTGCCCGGCTCGACCTGGGCGGCGCCTGGCAGGTCGTCCGCGAGGGCACGACGGAGGTCATTCCGGCCACCGTGCCGGGCTGCATCCATACCGATCTGCTGGCCGCCAAGAAGATCCCCGATCCGTTCTATCGCGACAACGAAAAGAACGTGCAATGGATCAGCGACGCCAATTGGGTCTACCGCCGCTCGTTCGATGTCTCGCCGGAACTGCTCGCCCGCGAGCATGTCCTCTTGCGCTGCGAAGGGCTCGATACGCTGGCGACCATCCGCGTCAACGGGCATGAAGTCGCCAAGACCGACAACATGTTCCGCACCTACGAGTTCGACGTCAAGCGGCTGCTCAAGGCCGGCAAGAATGAGATTGAAATCCGCTTTGCTTCCGTACTGCCGGTGATGCGGGCCAAGGAGAAAGAACGGAAACTGCCCACCTGGGCCTATCCGGGGGCCGGCTACGTGCGGAAGGAACCGTGCAACTTCGGCTGGGACTGGGGGCCGACGCTCATCACCTGTGGCATTTGGCGGAATATCGGCCTGGTGGCCTTCGATACGGCGCGGATCACGGACGTGGCGATCACGCAAGATCATTCGCAGAAAGGAAAGGTCAAGCTGAAGATTGACGTGGAGGTCGAACCAAAGGTTGCGGGGGCGTTGAAGGCTGTAGTCGAGGTCTACTTCGGTAAAGACCGGGTCCAACTTGGCGCGATTGATGTAGTTCAGGGCCACGGCCGAGACGAAATCGTAATCAACGATCCCAAGCTCTGGTGGCCAGCGGGCATGGGCGAGCGACCTTTATACACGATCGACGTCACACTGCAAGGCCCTACGTTCCTTTGCTTTGGCATGCGGGGTGAAGGGGTTATCGACTCTGCGACCCGCCGCATCGGCCTCCGCACGCTCCGCGCGATCGAGCAGACGAAAGACGCCCCGATGCATTTTGAGGTCAACGGGGTGCCGTTTTTCGCCAAGGGGGCCAACTGGATTCCGGCCGATTGTTTCGCCAACCGCGTGAGCAAGGAGATCCTTCACCGCTACGTGGACGACGCCGCGGAGTGCAACATGAACTGCCTGCGGCTCTGGGGCGGCGGCTACTACGAGGACGATGCCCTCTATGACGCCTGCGACGAGCGGGGCATCTGCCTGTGGGTCGATATGAAGTTCGGCTGCTCCACCTACCCGGCCTTCGATCCGAAGTTTTTGGAGAACGTCAAACAGGAGGCCGATGACAACATCCGCCGCCTGCGGCACCATCCGTCGATCGCGGTGTTCTGCGGCAACAACGAGATCATGTACTTCCGCGGCGACAAGTGGACGAGCGACAAGATGAGTTCGGCCGATTACTACAAGCTCTTTCGCGACACGTTGGGCGGCGAAGTCCGCCGCCTGGCGCCGCAGATCGATTACGTCACCGGCTCGCCCGACTGCGGCGACGTCCATTTTTGGGATGTCTGGCACGGCGGCAAGCCCTTCGAGGTCTATCGCAACATCCACGGTTTTGTGAGCGAATTCGGTTTTCAGTCGTTCCCCGAGCCGAAGACCGTGAAGACCTTCACGGAGCCCGGCGACCGCGACTCGGTCTACTCGCACGTGATGAAGTACCACGAGCGCTCCAACCGCATGTACATGGACGTGAAAGAGGATGGCAAGATCGGCACCGACAAGATCATGCAGATCGTCAAGAAATACTTCCGCGAGCCAAAGGACTTCGACAGTGCGCTCCGGCTGAGCCAGATCACGCAGGCCTACGGCATCCAGTACGGGGCCGAGGGCTGGCGGCGCGAGATGCCGCGTTCGATGGGCTGTGTCTACTGGCAATACAACGATTGCTGGCCCTGCTCGTCCTGGGCCTCGGTCGATTACTTCGGCCGCTGGAAGGCCCTGCAATACGCGGCCAAGCGGTTCTACGCCCCGGTGCTCGTCTCGGGCGTGGTTGACGCCAAGGCAGGCAGAGTGGACACGTATATCACAAACGACCTGCAGAATCCAATTTCCGGGAAGCTGCGCGTCCACGTGACAACGGCTTCCGGCATGGGAATAGTGAATGGGTGGGAGAACGTAAATGTCCCCGCCGCAAGCACCGTCAGGTTTCCCGAATACAATTTCAAGAATGCGCCAAAGACGCAAAAGGCCAGCGACCTGCTGGTTTGGCTGAAGCTGGAAATGGGCGGTAAGACGGTTTCTGAAAACCTGGTAACGCTCGTTTATCCACGCGAGTTGGACCTCGTCGATCCGCGGCTGGATACCACGGTGGTGGACCAGGGCGGCGATTTTCGCGTGACGCTCACCGCGGCGCATCCGGCCCTGTGGACTTGGTTGTCTTTCGACGGCATCGACGCCCGTTGCTCGCAGAATTTCGTCCACGTGTCGCCCGCCGAGCCGGTCGAGATCATCGTTCATCCGGCCGTGCCGGTGGCGCACGAGGATTTCATGCGGGCGCTGCAAGTGCGGAGCTTGTACGATACGTACAAGCATTGAAAAAACATTCAGAATCTATCTCAGAACACTGAGAAAACCACGAAATACACGAAACACACGAAAGAGTAATTGTATTTTTTCGTGTGTTTCGTGTGTTTCGTGGTTTGCCAAAATGTTTTGAGTACGGAGTCAGACGCCATGAAACTCCTTTCATTCATTCTTCTTTCTACGATTTTGTCTGGTCTCGCCGTGGCCGCGGAGCCCAAATCGCCGGCCGATTATGTCGAGCCGCGGATCGATACGCACAAGAGCCGCTGGTTCTATTTCTCGTCGGCCTGCCGGCCGTTCGGCATGGTCAACCTGAGCCCCGATACCCGCACGGGCGACGATTGGATGCACGGCTACGTCTACGGCGACACCAAGATCCGCTGCTTCAGCCACATCCACGGCTGGCAGCTTTACGGCATCGCCGTCCTGCCCGTCACCGCTGACGTACACAAGCCGTGGGACATGGATGCCACGGCCGCGGAGTTCTCCAATAAGGATGAGGTCGTGTACCCCGGCTACCACAAGGTGTTCCTGACTACGAAGACTGGTGCGTCGCCCAACTCGCCCTGGCCCTGGGCCACAAGGACGATGCGGCATGGCTCTTGAAGCGTTCCCAGAACTACCGCAATCTCTGGGACGCCTCAACGCAATCGATGCGTCCGCGGATGAAGGACGGTTCCTGGCTCACGCCCTTCGAGCGGGTCGGGCCGAAATCGACCAAGGGCTTCTGCGAGGCCAACGCCGCGATTTATACGCATTTCGTCCCGCAGGACGTGCCGGGCCTCGTCTCGCTTTTTGGCGGGCCGGAGAAGTACGTCGCGGCGTTCGACGAGCAATTCCAGCGGGCGGCGAAGAGCAACTTCTTTAGCGAACCGGTCTATCAGTGGGTCGATTACGGTAACCAGCCTTCCACCGCGATGGCCCATATGTTCAACCTGGCCGGCGCGCCGTGGCTGAGCCAGAAATGGGTCCGCGCGGTCAAGCAGCAGACCTTCGGCGACATCACGCCCTACGGCGGCTACCTGGGCGACGAGGACCAGGGCCAGATGGGCTCCGTCAGCGCGCTGATGGCCATCGGCCTGTTCGACGTCCAAGGCGGGGCCGCGGTGAAGCCCACCTACCAGATCACCGCCCCGGTCTTCGACCGCGTGACCATCCACCTCAATCCCGATTACTTCCCCGGCCGCGAGTTCACGATCGTCACGCGGAACAACAGCCCGGAGAACATCTATATCCAGCGGGCGTGGCTCAACGGCAAGCCGCTGGAGCGCTGCTGGTTCGAGCATGCCGATCTGGTCTGCGGCGGCAAGCTGGAAATCGAGCTTGGGCCGCAGCCGAATCGAGCATGGGGCCTGGGCAAGTGATTCTGAACTCGGTGAACTTCGTAGGGCGGCCTTCCCAGGCCGCCTACGTATCGACGGGCTGGGAAGCCCGTCCTGCGGAGGCGAATGGACCAGGTTTCTTTTTTACAGGCCGCAATGTTCGCGGCAAAATGCGGCTTTTCGGCCTTGCGAAAAATCGCAGCGCCGGCTAGAATCCCGCCCGACAAGCCGCCTCGGGCGGCCAACGCGATCAGGACAGTCCGGAGGCGGATCCGAGCATGACCGCATATATTGCCGATCTTTGGCGGCTGCGCTACTTTTGGATGGCCTTGGTGCGCAACGACCTGCGCAACCGCTATCGCCGCTCGTTCCTGGGGCTGGGCTGGTCGCTGGCGCAGCCGTTGGCCATGACGGCCGTGCTCTGTACGGTCTTTGCCAGCGTGTTCGGCGTCTCGCTCCGCGAGTATGCCCCCTATCTGCTCTCCGGGCTGACCTTCTGGAACTTCATCTCCGCGGCGACCATCGCGGGCTGCCAGAGCTTTTTCCAGGGCGAATCATACATCCGTCAGCACCGCGCGCCGCTGGCCATGTATCCGCTCCGCACGACGCTGGGAGCGGGCTACCATTTTCTTGTCGGCATGGGCGTGGTCCTGATAGCCGTGGGCATTTTCTCGGGCTTCCCTAACCCCGCGGTCCTGCTGGGCCTGCTGCCGGCGCTGGCCCTGGTCTTCGTTTTCGCCTGGTCGCTGGCGGTCTGCACCGCCACGCTCAATGTGCTGTTCCACGACACGCAACACCTGCTGGAGATCATTCTCCAGATATTGTTCTATATGACGCCCATCATCTACAAGCCGGATATCCTCGTCCACAAGGGCCTCGGCTGGACCGTGCAGTTCAATCCGTTCGCCGTGTTCCTGGAACTGGTGCGGCAGCCGCTGTTGGCCGGCACGTGGCCGGCAGCCTCCACGGCCTGGGCCGGCGTGCTGATCGCCGCGGCGACGGTCTGCCTGGCGGCCTTGTTGTTGCGGTGGTGCGAGCGGCGGCTGATATTCTTCCTCTAGGCGGGCCTTTTGAGCATGAACCTGATCGAGCTATGCGATGTGAGCCTGCACTTCCATGTGCATCGCCGGGGCCGCGAGGCTCTGAAAGACTACCTGCTGCACGGCCTGTTTCGCCGCAAGCAGAACGTGATGGAAGTCAAGGCCCTGGAACACATCGATCTGGCGGTGGACGAAGGCCAGCGGCTGGGCATCATCGGCGCCAACGGCGCCGGCAAGAGCACGCTGCTCAAGGTGTTGGCCGGGGTCTATCCGCCCACCACGGGCACGCGGCGGGTGACGGGCCGCGTCAGTTCGCTCTTTGACATTTCGCTGGGCTTCGAGCCGGAGGCCAACGGCTGGGATAACATCCGCTATCGCAGTTATCTGCAAGGCGAAACGCCGCGATCGGTGAACGCCCACATGCAGGCCATCGCCGACTTCAGCGAGTTGGGCGAGTTCCTCGACACACCGGTGCGGTACTATTCTTCCGGCATGCTTGTGCGGCTGGCGTTTTCCGTGGCCACGGCCATCGAGCCGGAAATCCTGATCATCGACGAGGTGCTCTCGGCTGGCGACCATTCCTTCCAGGCCAAGGCCCGGCAGCGGATGCTGGCCCTGATTTCCCACGCCCAGGCCGTGGTTGTGGTGAGTCACGATCTGGGGTCGCTACGGCAATTGTGCAGCCGCATCATCTGGCTGGACCACGGCCGGGTACGGATGTCGGGTGCCGCGGGCGAGGTGGCCGCGGCCTATCTGGCCTACACGCAATCCGGCGAACCGAGGGCAGCGTGAACCGTACTTAGTGCTTAGTGCTTAGTGCTTAGTGCTTAGTTCTAAGTTCTAAGCACTAAGCACTAAGTTCTAAGTTCTAAGCACTAAGTTCTAAGTATTCCCTGCTCCCTCCCCCCTGCCCCACGCCCCACGCATTTCCGGCACAACCGGCACGCATCGCGCAAAAGTGCTTGCTCGACCGCCCGTTGTGACCTATATACAAGAAGGGCGATCTCCGTCGCGCGCGTCTGCCAGCGGGCCGGCCGCGCGACAAAACCTTGCCGCTTGCCGTACAACCGTGGACCTGTTTTCCTCCTGTATCACGCTCGATACACTGACCAGCGACGCCTTCTTGGCTGACGCGCTGGGCGTGGCATTGCCGCCGCCGGCCGCGCCGCAGCCGCCGAGCGACGAGTGGACCGCAAACTTCGCCCGCGCGCTGCAGATACAGCACACGCGGGTCCGCGAGTTCCTCCAGTCGCGCCGCGACCGCTGGCGGCGGATTTCAGCCCAGTTCACCTGCCAGGTCGAGAAGCTGCAAGCCGAGGTGCATGCCTTGACGGTTATCAACGAGAGTCTCCGCGCGGGCCGCGGGGCGACCGTTGTCGTAAGCCGGCCATACGCACAGGACCCGGCCGCAACGCCCGGCCAGGGCGGCGATTGGGAAACGCAGAAGAAGCGGCTGCTGGCGGAACTGGAGTCCGATGACCCGCTCGATGCGGACTCGGCCGAGCGGCGGCTGACGATCGAGGAAATCATCGCTCGCACCGATCGGATCATCGCCGACAAGGACCACGAGATCGAAGAGTTGCAGCACCTGTTGGACACCCAGAGCAACAGTCTTGGTTCGCTGGCCCTGGGCGCGGCCGCTGTGGAACAGGTCTTCAACCAGGACGAGATCATTCGCGAGGAACGCCAGCGGCTGAAACTGCTCCAGGAGGAGTTGCGCGAGAAACTGTGCCGCGCCGAGGTCGAACATGCCACGGAGCGGGCGCGGCTCGCCCGGCGGGAAGCCGAAATCGAAGAGAAGCTCCGCGCGGGCGAGTCGCGCCGCGCGGCGGCCGCGGCCGACGTCGAGGCCCTGGCGCCCACCGGCCGTCCCGTCCGCGGCCGTTGGCGGACGCAGATGGGACTGACCGACGACGGACCGCCGGACTTCGAACGCGAGCGCGTGTGAAACGCACGCAAGTCGGCTATACTTGCAGAATCATGCAAGGTGACCTGGGCGATTATCGTCCGCCGCACGACCTGAAACTGTCGGTCGTCATCCCGGCCTACAACGAAGCGCGTACGCTCGCCGAAACGGTCCGCCGCGTCCGCGCCGTCCCGTTGCGCACGGAAATCATCGTCGTCGATGACGGCAGCACCGATGCCACGCCCGAGATCCTCCGGGGCCTCGCAGGCGATGACCTGATCGTGCTCCGCCACGAGCGCAACCAGGGCAAAGGCGCCGCGCTGCGGAACGGATTCCAGCGGGCCAGCGGCGCGATCGTGATCATCCAGGACGCCGATCTGGAATACGACCCGCGGGAATACGTCCGGTTGATCGGCCCCATCGTCGAGGGAGCGGCCGACGTGGTCTACGGCTCGCGTTTCGTCTCCTCGTCGCCGCATCGCGTGCTCTACTACTGGCACCGCGTGGCGAACTCGATCGTGACCACGCTTTCCAACATCTGCACGGGCCTGAACCTGACGGACGTGGAAACGTGCTACAAGGTCTTTCGCCGCGAGGTGCTCGCCGCGATCGGGCCGGCGCTCCGCGAGCGCGGTTTTGGCATCGACCCCGAACTGACCGCCAAGGTTACCCGGGGCAAGTACCGCGTCTATGAAATCGGCATCAGCTATTTTGGCCGCACCTACGAGGAAGGGAAGAAGATCACCTTCCGCGACGCCTTGCGCGTGGTGTGGTGCATCTTCCGTTATTGGATGCGGGACTGAAACGTCGCTACTCGCTCACACGGTTGTTCCGCCGCGACTCCTCCTCCAGCCGCTTGATATCCGCGGGCGAGAGTTGCGGCCGGTCGATCTTGATCGTCAGCTTGTTGAGCTTCGCCGTGAGCGGGAAGGGGCATTGGTAGTCTTCATCGCAGACGGGCGTGCCGGTGTCCGAGCCGATGTCGAAGCTCTCGTCCCATTGCAGGATGAGCGGAATCGTGTGTTCCATCTTCTGGCTGGCAACTTCCTTGCCGTCGACCTTGAGCACACCCGTGCCGCTGCGGCCGATGCCGCTCATGTTGTTGAATGCCAGCGTCTCGGGGCCGAGTCCGTCATACTTGAAGTCGAATTCCACGACGTGCTTGCCGGGCGTGAGCGCGTCTTTGCCTTCCCAGCGGGGCCGTTTGAAATCGACCAGGTTCCAGAGGAACACCGGCTTGCCCTTGAGAAGGTAGAAGCCGTAGCCGCCAAAGCGCCCGCCGGAGGTTAGGATCATGCCCTCGGCGCCGCCTTGCGGCACGTCGATGTCCGCGGTAATTGTATACGAGCAGTTCAAAAGCATCGGCGAGTCGCCTTGCGGCAACCCCGTCATGGGCAGCGTATAGACGAACTCGCTGCGGCCTGCCGTGATGTTCGGCCGCGGCATCACCAGCCGCGTGGCAACCGAGGCATCCAGAGGCAAAACCTGGTACTTTTTGGCTTCTGCAAGGAACAGTTCCTTCAGTTCCTTCAGCTTCTCGGGATTCTTGGCCGCCACGTCCTCGCACTGCGTCCAGTCCTTCGTCAGATCGTAAAGCTCCCAGGTGCAATTATTAAGCGGGTCCGGGTTGACCGCGCCGGCCACAATCCACGGCGGGCGAATGACTTTCGTGGCGGCGATCCAGCCCTCGTGATAGATGGCGTGGTCGCCGAACATCTCGAAGTATTGCGTCTTATGCCGCGACGGATCGTTGGCGTGGGCCTTGTCGAAGGTGTAGGCGAAGCTTGTGCCTTCAATCGGGGCCTGCTGGATGCCGTCCACAAACTCGGGCGGTTGGATGCCTATGACTTCCAGCAGCGTCGGCACGACGTCGATCATATGGTGGAACTGGTGGCGGATGCCGCCTGCGTCCTTGATATGGCTGGGCCAGGAGACACACATGCCCTGCCGCGTGCCGCCGAAGTGCGATGCGATTTGTTTCGTCCAACTGAACGGCGTGTCAAAGGCCCAGGTCCACGGAACGGCCATGTGGTTATAGGTGCGGTCGGTACCCCATGCGTCGTAGAACAGCTTCAACTGCTCGTCGACCGTCGGATTCACGCCGTTGAACATGGCGACTTCGTTGGGCGTGCCGATGAGCGTGCCCTCGGCGCTGGAGCCGTTGTCGCCGCTGATGTAAATGATGATCGTGTTGTCAAGCTTGCCCATGTCCTCGACGGCCTGGATGACACGGCCGATTTCATGGTCGGTATACGCGAGATAGGCGGCATAGACGTCGACCTGCCGGATGAACAGCTTCTTCTCGTCGGCCGTGCATTGGTCCCAGTCCTTGAGCAGATCCTTCGGCCATGGCGTCATCTTGGCCTCTTGCGGGATCACGCCGAGCTTCTTCTGGTTGGCGAAGATCTTGTCGCGGAGCTTGTTCCAGCCTTCGTCGAAGAGGTGCAGGCGGCTGATCTTCTCGATCCACTCGGGCGTGGCATGATGCGGGGCGTGGGTGCCGCCCGGCACGTAGTAGCAGAAGAACGGCTTGCTGGGATCGATCTGGTTGATGCGATTCATCCACTCGATGGCATCATCGGCCTGCGCGGTAGTGAGGTTCCAGCCCGGCTTGCCCATATAGGGGTAGATTTGCGTCGTGTTGCGGAAGAGGTTCGGCTGCCATTGGCTGGTGTCGCCACCCACGAAGCCGTAGAAGTAATCGAAGCCCATGCCGCTAGGCCACTGGTCGAACGGCCCGGCCTGGCTGGCGGCGAATGTCGGCGTGTTGTGGTCCTTGCCGAACCAGCCCGTGGTGAAGCCGTTCTC
>Ga0302320_10024614_pt1 | contig 11736 bp, 12 predicted proteins | sample Bog_T0_3_FD_202130 | JGI IMG/M metagenome (GOLD analysis project Ga0302320, IMG submission 202130) | Peat permafrost microbial communities from Stordalen Mire near Abisko, Sweden - Bog_T0_3 | ecosystem: Environmental > Terrestrial > Soil > Wetlands > Peat | place: Sweden: Abisko, Stordalen Mire... | reverse complement strand
ACAGAGGGGCGGTGGCCGGTCTGCGGTACAGGCTCAACCAGGGTTGGCCTAAGGTGCTTACGGCCTTACCGCCGAAACGTGAATTAATCTTCACGCCTCTGAATGCAACATACAAGGTGGTTGCAGAAAATAAGACTCCATCGGCGTACAGCCGCAAGAGTAGACTGAACTGGTGTATGAATGGGATAAAGCCAAGCGCGAAGCGAACCTGCGGAAACATGGGCTCGACTTCGACGATGCCGATTTGGTATTCGAAAACCCGAACAAAGTCACCTTCGAGGTGGGAAGGCGCGGGGAAGAACGCTGGCTGGATATAGCCCTCGTTGAAGCGAACGGCATCGTTCTCGCACTCGTTTACACCGTTCGGGGGTACAATATACGTATCATCTCGTTCCGCAAGGCCTCGCGAAAGGAGCGCCGCATCTATGACAATCTCCGGCCAGCCCAGCAAAACTGATTGGGAGCGCGTCCGCGGAAGCATAGCGATGAACGAACCCGTCCCCTACGATGCCAACGATCCCGACGACGGCCCCTACGACCCAAACGACGATGAAGCCGTTGATCGCTTTCTTACCGAGGCGAACCGCGTCTCTCCCGCCATGCAAGCGGACAATCTTCCCATTCGTAGAGCCTCGTAAGAGGGACCAAAACCATGCGTATACTGTTGGGGACTGTTGGTGTCTCTGAGCCCGCCCTCAGCCTGCCGATAGCCTCCGCCTGGACAGTCTCTTGAGCGAAACCTGGATCCCCAGCGACAGGTCTTCGTCGCTGGGGCGTGGTGTCGAAAGATCTGCGTCTGCCTTTCGTCGACGAGAGACTGTCGAAGCGGCAATTCCCCTCATCGCAGGTGGCTTGCAGATAATTACCCTCCTGGCGCGGACAATAGAAGCAGTCGCCAACGCGAGGCCCAAATGTCGTAAGCGTGCGGTCTGTCCATATTGACTTGTGATGGGCAGATTTGCTGAATGGTTGAAGCGTGCTTTCGGAAGTGTCCACTCAAAGTGAAAACTGGGGAAATGTGGGCTAGACCGCTCTCGGTATTGGTGTGTCCAGATATGTCGCAAGGCCGTCGCTCGTTGCCGCCAGGCCAGTTCGGCATCCGCCAGTGTTTGATTCCGTGAAGAAATAGTTCTTATGACTATATCTCGTCGAAGAGTCTCGTTTGCCGCTCGTGTTTATCGTTGCGTTTTGTCCAATCTCTAACGATCTCTTCCATAGTTCTTCCTGTGCTGACGCTGGTCTGCCATTGCTCCAAGACGAACTTGTCGGCGTGGCTTCCGGCAAAAGAATCGGTTTGCTTACAGAGTGTCCAGATAGGCCGAGGCGCATTTCTCGCGCTGTTCATTCTGGTGAGCGTCCAGCCGCCTTTCAACTTTTCTCCATGTAGCGTAAATCGCAGGATGCCCCCGCGCAAGCTGCTCTCGATATCGTCCGATTCCAGATGTGGTTCCCACGTTCCGCGATCCCAGAGCATAATGGGACCCGTCTCATGCACGCCTTCGAACAGCAGGTGTGCCCTGTTGTGATCCTCCATCTCGATGGCTTTACGAATCGCTCCGGCGCACCAACTGGGCTCCTCCGGAAGGGCCCAACTCAACAGCACTCCGTTCCACTCCAGTCTGAGGTCGTAATGGAGGCGCGTTGCATGGTGCTTTTTCATAGCGTAGGGGCGCTCGCGAAGAGCGCGGCGGTTAGCTTCTGCTTCCATCTCGCAGCGTCTTCCTCCTTCCTGTCGGCCTCTCCTGGCGGGTACTCCAGGATACCGGAACGGCGATCCTCAAGATACAACCCAGATCCCGTGCGGTATTCACCTTGCGACTTGGTTGCGCGCTCTCACCACAGCCGGCGGAGCATTGCAGAACGATTAAGACGTCATGGAGCGCTAGCGTTGCTCCCCGATTTACAGGACCATGAGTATGGCTTTTGAGCAAACCACCGACACATGAAGTGTCCACTTATTTTAAGTGGACATTTCGGGAAACATCGGTCAGGCAGCTTTGGATGTATCGGTCTGATCCTTAAAGAAGTTCCAGGGCAGCAATTCGTCGATTCGGTTGATCGGATGTTCGGCGATGCGGATCAGGACTTGGCGGAGATAAACTTCCGGGTCCATTTCGTTCAGCTTGGCGGTACCGACCAGCGAGTAAATGGCGGCAGCGCGTTCGCCGCCAGAGTTCGAGCCGCAGAAAAGGTAATTTTTCCGTCCGAGCGCGACAGCACGTAGCGCACGCTCGGCCGCCGAGTTATCGATCTCCAGCAGTCCATCATCAGCGTAGCGTGTGAGCGCACACCAGTGCGCAAGCGCATAGCGAATCGCACCAGCAGTCTCGCTTTTTGCGGATAGTTGCCGCAGGGGTTTTTCCATCCAACTTCGCAGATCGTCAAGCAACGGCTTGGCGCGGGCCTGGCGAATTTCGCATCTCGCCTCGGCTGGCTTGCCGCGAATATCTTCTTCGATGCCGTACAGAGCGCCAATGCGATGGATGGCCTCGGTGGTGATGGGCGAGGCGTGGACCACATGAATGTCGTGAAACTTGCGTCGGGCATGGGCCCAGCACGCTACTTCGTAAATCGCGCTGCCTTCATAGAGATGATGAAAGCCCGCACAGGCATCGGCTTGTAACGCGCCTTTGAAGTTCTTTAAGTGTTGCCGCGGATGCTCACCCTTGCGATCCGGCGAGTAAGCGAACCACACGGCTGGCGCGGTGTTTACACCGGCGGCTCGTTCATCGCGCACATACGTCCAGAGGCGGCCGGTCTTGGTCTTGCCGTTACCTGGAGCGAGTACCGGAATCGGCGTGTCATCGGCATGAATCTTCGTCGCCGACAAAACATATTTACGCAGTGCCTCAACCAATGGAGTTAGTAACTCACTCGACGCGCCCACTCATCCGGCCAGCGTGGAGCGATCCAGATCGATGCCTTCGCGCGCGTAGATCTCGGACTGGCGAAAGAGCGGGCAATGGTCGGCATATTTTGCGACCAGCACATGCGTCAGCAATCCCGGCCCGGCAACTCCACGCGCGATGGCGCGCGATGGCGCGGGAGCTTCAACAACGCGCTCGCACTGCTTGCAGGCAAACTTCGGACGCACGTGGCGAATCACCTTGAAGTTGGCCGGAATGTACTCCAGCATCTCGGCCACATCTTCGCCGAAGTTGCGCAACGCGCCGCCGCAATCGGGGCAGCAGACATGACCTGGAAGACGAGTTACAACTTCGCGGGGAAGATGCGCGGGCAGCGGCTTACGCGACGGGCGGGACTTGAGAGCCGGCTCAGCCTCTAACGCCGGTGCTTCGATGTTTTCTTCCGCGGCAGCTTGCTCCGTCTCCGTCTCTTCCAGTTGCAGCTCAAACTGCTCAACCTGAACAACGACCTTTTCGCTCTTGGCGCCGAAGATCATGCGGCGCAACTTTTCGATGACCAACTTCAGATGCTCAACCTGTTGGGTGTGTGAATCGAGACTCTCGCGCTGCGCAACGACCAATGCCTTAAATGCTTCAAGGTCGAGCCGGTCGAGGTCGGGAAGTGCGCCAGCATCCATGCAATAAGTATGCCATGAAGTTAGTGATAAGTCATCGACAAATGCGCATAAATACAAGAGAATCATGCTTGTCACTTATACCTCGATCTGCGGCGTCCAGGTTCTCTCCGGCCTGCGCCAGTCAATGCCTTCCAGTAGCATCGACAACTGCGCGCGTGTCAGTGCGACGGTTCCTTCCTTGGCTTGAGGCCATACGAATCTTCCGCGTTCCAACCGTTTCGCAAACAGACAAGGACCATCTTCATCGGCCCATAAAATCTTGATCGTGTCGCCCCTACGCCCGCGAAAAACAAAGACGTGTCCAGAAAATGGCTGCTGCTTGAGGATCATCTGCACTTGCGCGCTGAGCCCTGGGAAGCCGCGACGCATATCGGTCACACCCGCCGCGATCCAAATGCGTGTGCCTGTGCGCAGCTCGATCACTTGCGCAAGCTCTCCAGTGCCGGGTTCCATTGCAAGCGATCGTTGCTTGCAAGGGTGGTGAGAATCGTCCGTAGCAAAACCGCATCGGCGCCGCACTCCACGCTGATCGCAGCCCGCCCCGGAAGGTCTATATGGATCGCGCCTGAGCGTGCAGTCTGCTTCTGACATATCGGCACAGGCTGCTCGACGCAGGCTTCAAAACTGACGGTGGCCATCTTCACTGGCAGTAATGCTGCGGCGTGTCCGCAACCTTCCGCCAACTCGCCGTTGAGGTAGGCTCGCCGCCAGTGAAATACCTGGTTCGCGTTGACCCCCTCCGCCTGTGCCACACGGGCTACGCTGGCCCCAGGCTGAAACGTCAACTCCACAATCCGACGCTTCTCTGCAGCCGGCCGCTGAACCCGAATCCTGCGGCCAACTTCGCTGTTCTGTTTTCCCATCTCGTCATCATCGGCCAACAATCCGACCAATATCCAGAGGGGAAGACAAGACGCTTACCAAATGTCCACCCTCTCTCCAACCCGCTCAATCCTATTCTCCAGTCCCTGGTCCCGGGTCATTTTCTCCGTTTCTTCCCCTGAAATCAGGCTCACCCCCACCTCCCCTACCTTTTGAAATCATTTTTCGATCATTTTATTCCTTTTAACTTTCGCGTATTCAATAACTTGCATTTTCGCCCTGTTGATGAATCAGTAACTGTAAACCCCGTATTTTGCCCCTTTTTAGCCCAAAAAAGCTTTGTATTGTCCCTAAAACGCCTCTTTTGGGCGTTCTCTGAACACCCGTAAGTACCGCATCGTGGGATTTACGTAGCGAGGATACCGCGAACTATTGGACGCGCGAGCGCCGTCTGCCGCACCGCAGAGCCTAAGTCGAAAGGTAGTTCACAGCCGATTGATGAGAGAGGCAATGCAAGCCGCGCCGAAACCATTGTCGATGTTGACCACAGAGACGTTGGGCGAGCAGGTGTTCAACATTCCCAGCAGCGCGGCAATGCCGCCAAACGAAGCGCCGTAACCCACGCTGGTGGGCACGGCGATAACCGGCGCATTCACCAACCCGCCGACGACGGTAGGCAGCGCGCCTTCCATTCCGGCGCAAACGATCAGCACGCGCGCCGATTGCAACGAAGACTTTTGCGCCAGCAGGCGATGAATGCCGGCCACGCCGACATCGGCGATCAGATCGACGGTGTTGCCCATCAGCCGCGCGGTCACAACAGCTTCTTCGGCCACCGGCAAATCGCTGGTGCCGGCGCAGACCACGGCGATGGTTCCTTTGCCGGGTGTAGCTGGCGTCTGCGTCAGCGTGATGGCGCGGGCCGTCTCATTAAACTCGGCGCGCGGCTCGACAGCGTGAACGGCATCGAACATTTCACGCGTCGCACGAGTGGCCAGCACGTTGCCTCCGGCCTTCGTCATGCGGGCAAAAATCGTGGCTACCTGCGCGGCGGTTTTCCCGGCGGCAAAAATTACCTCCGGCATTCCGGTGCGCAATGCGCGATGATGGTCGAGCTTGGCAAAGCCAATGTCCTCGAAGGGCAGATCTTTCAACCGATCAAGCGCATCGGCAACCGCCATGCGTCCCTCGCGAACTTCGTTGAGCAGAGCTTCGATTACGCCGCGATCCATCAGCGATTCTCCTTGGTAGCTGCGTAGGCTTGCATGGCTTCCTCCATCACTTGTTTGAGAGGAACTGAATGTTCCGTGGCAATCTTGCGGCAATCCTCATACTCCGGCGCGGCGTTGGCAATCTTTCCGGAGTTAAAGCGGGCAACCTTGATGCGCACCTTGCCCAATCGTATTTTGACTTCAACAAACTCGCGCGCCAAGGCAACCTTGTTTTCCAGCCTCCAGCGCAGGCCTATGGTGGTGGTCTCACGAAAAAGAATATCCTGGAGAACAGGCACAAAATCAGGACGGCAGAGAACGGTTACCTGCACTCCCGCGCGCCCCTTCTTCATCTGCACGGAGACTCGATAAACGTCCCACGCGCCGGCGGCCAGCAACAACTCGCTGACATAACTCAATAACTGCGGGTTGCAGTCGTCAATCACTGTCTCGATCACTGCAATCGGTTCGGCTGCGGCAATTTCGGAAGTCTCATCTTCTCCCACCAGCAATCGCAGCAAATTGGGTTGGCCATGCGTCTCGCGCCCGCCTGCTCCGTAGCCTGTTTTCAGGATGCGGATCGGCGGCAGCGACGCGTATTGCACATCGAGCATCCGCAACAGCACCGCGCCGGTCGGCGTTACGCGCTCCATCGGATCGCCGGCCGCGTAGACCGGAGCATCGCCTAGTAAAGCCAGCGTTGCCGGCGCGGGAACGGGAAGCGTGCCGTGCTGGCAGACAACGGTTCCGCTTCCAACGTTAAGCGACGACGCAAGCCAGCGGTCCATACCGAGCGCCTCAGCGCCCGCCGCGGCGCAGACAATATCGACAATGGTGTCCACCGCGCCCACCTCGTGGAAATGCACCTTCTCGACAGGAATGGAATGAATGGCGGCTTCAACCTCGCCCAGCAGTTGGAAGGCGCGAGTCGAGCGTTGTTTCACAGCGTCCGTGAGCGGCGCCGAGCGAATGATTTCCACAATCGCCGACAACGAGCGATGAGGCGTGTGAGTGTGTGTGTGCGGCTCATGCGCGTGATGCGTGTGCGCCGGATGTTCGTGGTGAGTAGTTGCCGCCTCGTCCGCCGGGGTGTCAGGCGTGAAAACGTCCACCTTGATCGCGGCCAGGCCGCCGCGGCTTACCTTGCGCATCTCCAGGCGCGCGCCCACATTCAGCGCGGCCGTCGTCTCCTCAAGGCAGGCGAAGGGAACGCCCGCATCCACCAGTGCACCGAGCAACATGTCGCCGCTGATGCCGGAAAAGCACTCAAGATAACCTGTACGCATCGCAAGATGATTCTAACCCGCCGGGTATGCTCTGCGCCGCGCCAGCACTTCCACGGGCAAGATGGCATTCATCGATCCGGACCGGAAGCCCGCGCAATCGAGCGTCACGTATTGGAAGCCCGCCAGCTTGAGAGCGGCGGTAATGGCGTCCAGCATCTCCATCGTGAGGGCGCGCGGCATCTCGGCGCGGGCCAGCTCCACCCGGGCCAGTTCGCCATGATGGCGAACGCGCAACTCGCGAAAACCCAACTGCCGCAGACTCTCCTCGGCCTTTTCCACCTGTTCGAGAACCTCGCGGGTTACAGTGCGGCCATACTCAACGCGCGAGGACAGGCAAGGCGACGCCGGGCGGTCCCATAGCGCATAACCGGCGGCGCGGGCCAGCGCACGAATTTCATTTTTGGTTAACCCCGCCTCGGCCAGCGGCGCCAGCACGGCGTGTTCTGTGGCCGCGCGTTGCCCGGGACGATAATCCGTGGTGTCGTCGGAGTTCATGCCATAGGCGATGTGCTCAAATCCCAGCCTGGGACCCAGCGCTTCCATCACCGCAAAAAGCTCGTCCTTGCAGTGGAAACAGCGATTCGCGTCGTTGCGCTGATACTCAGGCCGGCTCAACTCCTGGGTTGCGATGATGTGCAGCGGAATCCCTTGCGCGCGCGCAAAATCGCAAGCCTGCTCGAAGTCTCGGCGAGCCAGGCTGGGAGAATCGGCCAGCACGGCGATCATGCGGCTGCCGAGAACGCGATGAGCCGTGGCTGCCAGGAACGCGGAGTCAACGCCGCCGGAGTAAGCCACCATCAGGCTGCCTAATTGCGCCAGGCGCTCTTCCAGCGCGCGCTGCTTCAGCGCCGCCGCTTCTCCGCTACTTGTCTCGCTGTCCGCGTTTTCGGTCAGCGGAATCATTGTTTGCGCATTTGCCACCATGGACCGATTATACGTTGCAGACAATTTGAAGGCCGAGAACCAGAACGACCTTGACTCCATTCCGGCTCAGTTCTCGATCATTCCGCATAGTGAGAAATCGAGGTTTTGCAAAAAGAGTGAAAAAGGGCGATTTAGGGGCAAAATAGAGCCATTTTTGGCCAAAAAGGGGGCAAAATACGGGGTTTGCAGTTACTAATTCATTAACATAGTGAAAATGTAAGTTATTGATACCGTGCAAGTTACAATGAATTAAATGGTCAAAAAAAGATTTCCACAGGGTGGGGGGGTGGGGGGTCGGGCGAATTTAGGGGAAGAAAAGGGGAATATGGAGTAGGGACTGAGGGACTAGGGACTGAGGGACTAGGGACTAGGGTTGCGCGCGTTGGAGATTGGACGGTGGTCATCGAGGCCTCGCATTTGCGACTGCTTCCATTGTGCGCGTGGGGAGGGTAATTATATGCAAAACAGGGGTCAGTGGTCAGGGGTCAGGGATCAGCCCGGTTGTCCAGACGGGCCGACTTCGGGCACCTGCGGTGCAAGGACGCCCCTTCGACTTCGCTCTCTCGAAAAACTGTGTGCGAACGGATTTTCATCCCCTTGGGTGGGCCGAAGGACCATAGATCACTCAGGGCAGGCTTTCGGCAGAGCGGCAAGGCAGGCTCTGGGTTGCCCGGCAAACACTTCCGACTGGTTGACTTTCCGGGATTTATCCGTCTTCGCTGAGTGCATCTGCGATTTCGCAACAGCTATTCACCCACGCTCAACCCAATTTAGGCAAACAATCTCTGTTGACGCTCTATTCGCGCCTCGCCACCAATGGCCTCGAGGATCGGCTGCGCGGAAATCTGCGCTAGTTCCTTGGGTTCCACCTTATGCAACCCACCACCATATACGCGACCTTCAGAAATGAGTTGTGCTGGCGTGATGTGCTGCAGCGCCACAAACACTTGCTCAGCTAGATCCGGGTTAGCAGCAAGTGCATCTCGCAATTGTCCCTTAGGATAGAGCAGTAGATAGACATTGTGCGCGGTTGCCTGCGATCGGTTCCATATAAAACGAAAGGGATGTTTGCCGTTTCTTGAACGGCCCATATAGGTGCAAAGGAAAGGCGCGGGGGGGCGCTGCTCTTGTGAATACCAAGCAGCCCGATGTCTGGCAAGGTATGCGGAGTCAACTTTCTGCGCCTTACCTTTCTGAAGGTACTCGAAGAAACGCGGCCACTTGGCTTTGATACGGTCCTCTGGCTCGTTGCAATCGAGCAGGGAAAGTCGCGGCGATACATCGGGCGCTCCGCTCGGCAGGGTTTCAACAATATCCTTTGTCATATAGCGGGGGCCAGGGAGAATGGGTTTTACGAATGCTTGAGGGATTTTCCATTCGTCCACCTGTTCCTCGGTGAGAATAAAGAAGCTGTTTGCTCCAGTAGCAAGGCCGCGCTTAATGCTGAACAGGTCTCCGAGATTAAGTTCATTACGTTTTCTAACATCGGTCGTGGCCGGGAACTGTGTCCATTTGCGGGAGCTCCTCACGATATCCAGAGGGATCAACGCTTCGCTGTTAGGGCTCTCAATCGGTCCCGCGAAAGAGAACCGGACGGAGTGACCTGGAGGTGGCAGAGATTTGCGGAAGATGACCACTGCGGAGGATACCAGTGCGTCGGCGAATTGCAGATCGGTGGGGCAAAAGCGGTGAATCTGGAGAAGAGTCACTCGTTCACTCAAATACCGACGAAGTGTGTTTCCGTAATTCACATCCATAAACTCCGACGGAATGAGCCAAACGGCCAGACCGTCATCTTCCATCCAATCGTGCGCGTGAAGTAGAAAATAGCAATACAGACCCGCCAGTCCACTGATTGGTAGATGTAGTGACTGGATAAGTTGCGCTTTTAAGTGTTCTTTGTATTCGCCGTTCAGATGATGGTGGCGAACATAGGGTGGATTCGTGAGCACAAGATTGAATCGCTGTACAGGTGGTTTCTGTAGGGTAAAATCGGTGCTCAAGATGTTGAGCCCTTGGCTAGCCCATAATTTACGAGCTACATCCGCAAAGAGAGGGTCCAGTTCCACCCCAGTTGCTAAAGCAATATCCCCTGGGTCGTAGACATTCAGGAGCGCTGAAAAGAAAGAGCCTGTTCCGATGGCTGGATCAAGGAAGCGCACTTTCTCAGCTGTCATGAGAGTGCGGGCGTAGCGGACGAGACTTATGGCAAGCGGAGAGGGCGTGGCAAATTGTCCCCACTTGTTGCGCTCAATTGCGCTCTTGAGGGCGTCAAGCCTCACCTGCTCAACTAAGCGCCATTTCTCAGCGGTATTTGCTGCGGCAGTTGCCATAGTATGGTCAAAATCCTAGCTGTTCAAGATCTTCCAGTCGATGCTCCCAAATCCAGTCGAAGCCATCAACAGCACTATATCCAAGATACCCTCCATCAAAATATCCGCACAGGAAGAGGATAAAGACCACCTTGTCGCCATAGGAGGCTTTGAGTTGGCTCATCTTCTTGCCCTCTTCCTTGCGACGCTTGTTCACATTGGTGTAGTCTCCGGCGGATTTCGCCTCGATGAGGACAGGCAGACATGGAAGTTTAGCGGCTTTCGGTTGGATTACCACGTCAATAGGAATGTTGACCGTCTTTCCCTCGGTCTTGGAATTTTGGACCTTCACGTTATATCGAAAGGTGAATGTCCCGCAATCCATCTGATCCAACGGCTGACCGCGCGGAGGTTGTATTTTCTTATATCCACGCTCTACGAGATACTTTTCGATCAGGCCAAGCTGGCGCTTCTCCTGTGCGTTCCTGACAATAGGCTCCGCAATGGCTCCACATAAACGGTCCGCTACGATTGTGGATGAACGGTAACGTTCTTCTTGGGAGGGTCGGCGCTTCTCTGCAAGCCACGGAAAAATATCAACATCGAGCAACTGCGAGATGATGCCGGTAAGCCTCCCTAGATTTTGTTCCAGAAGCGCAGGCCCCAAAAGTGGGGGCAGTTTTCCGTTTTCGAGCACTTTTACAAGGTTCTTGCTCGAATCGGCAAGCCCAATAAGCCGGTCGCGGGCGAGCGGCGGGCAAGTGGACATACGCAGCATCGGCAGAATCGCCGGGGATTTTTTGATGATGTCCGCTGAAATGTTCGTGAGGTCGTCCGTCATCAAAAGTCCGCGCTCTACATCTTCGACCGTTTGTGCGCGGGTGTCTCGGTACGCTTTCGGCGCAAAGATCATGAACCACTGATTGAACTGGTCAACCGAGGCGCGGGTATCGGCTTTCCATAGGTGCGTTTTATCGGCATTGATGAGCATGAGCCCTGCTTTCTTCCGCTCCGGCGCTGCATCTTCATTCTAAATTGGGCGGTCCATTTCTTGCTCAAGCAAGATTACAGTCTCGCGTTGTCTGGCGCTAACAGCCTAATGCACTCATTCAGCGTGCTTTATGTAACGGCGTTCTGATCGGTCCTGAATAACGCCGTTCGATCCGGGAATGACGTTTTTTCCGAATTGTGGGCAATTTGAAGGTTGCCGATGCTTACCTTTACCGGCGCGAGAGACGGGGTGTAGGCCAGGGATAAAACAGTGGTCAGGGAACAGGGAATAGGGAACAGGGAACAAGTTCATCAACGTGGATTTTAACGCGGCTTGCGCCGCGTGGATTGATTTTTAAAAATGGGTGGATGGGGTTATGCGAGGGATAAAATTACACCCCACGACAAAGGTTCATACCGCCCCTACGGGGCTGGAGATTTTGTTGCGTATGTATTCCCAGGACTGCGCTTTGCTTGTCCTGGGCTATTATCCATTCCTCCCTACGGGAGGAAGTGCGTGCGCTCAGATGGGATGAAAAGGGGCGTACCTTCCAGCTAGGTGCTCGAAGCACAGAGATGAAAAGGAGGAAGGTACGCCATGAAGACCCACGTAGGAGTAGATCTCCATCAACGATTCTGTTACTTAA
>Ga0302320_10024613_pt1 | contig 11737 bp, 7 predicted proteins | sample Bog_T0_3_FD_202130 | JGI IMG/M metagenome (GOLD analysis project Ga0302320, IMG submission 202130) | Peat permafrost microbial communities from Stordalen Mire near Abisko, Sweden - Bog_T0_3 | ecosystem: Environmental > Terrestrial > Soil > Wetlands > Peat | place: Sweden: Abisko, Stordalen Mire... | reverse complement strand
CCGATCACGTGTACCCACATAGACATCGTGACAAATCCCTCCGGCAAAACGCTATGCCTCTGCATCCAAAGGAATAAAGTTAATAACAGGCTCTAGGCACTGGCGGCATTTTTGGCGCGTATCCGGCCGCAACCGAAATCGATGTAGACAAAGAAGCTCTGCATGCTTCCGATCCGCTGGTCGAACCGGCGTCGACCAATTTATCCACTTATTCAGCAAGAGGCGGCAAGCTCCTTTTCTTCCACGGCGACAGCGATCCATGGTTCTCGCCGCTGGACACGCTCGGTTACTATCAGTCCCTTGCCGCAACGAACGGGGGAGCAGAGAAGGTGGCGGAGTGGAGCCGGATATATCTTGTGCCGGGGATGCGACACTGCGGAGGCGGACCGGCTCTCGACCAGTTCGATATGCTCGGGGCCGTGGTGAACTGGGTTGAGAAAGGGACAGCGCCGGCGTCTGTGATCGCAACTGGACAGGCGTTTCCCGGCCGAAGCCGACCGCTGTGCGCTTATCCCAAACACGCCCAGTATTCGGGGCACGGAGACACGGACGACGCTAAGAACTTTAGCTGTCAGTGATCCTGGCCAGACGTAGCCATGACGTGCTTCGGGCAAAACCAAAAGCACGTCATGGATGCTACGAAGTTGATGCGGAGTGCACTGCATAGCAGCATGAGCTTACTTGCCGGTTTGTTTCCATTCGAATCGAACGCCTTCCGGTCCATTGGGTTCTGGCCCTGGGCTGTCGGCGCATAAATTACCGGTCTCGAAGTCGACACGAAGGTAGCGATGCGTGGTCAGCGACATGAGGGTGAGCTCACCTGTGAATGTCTCGATCCACTGGAAGGTTTCTGGTGTTGCCGGATTTCCGCTCGTTATCGAAACGCTGCCGTCTGGTGCGACAGAGATGAATCCCAGGGAGTCGCGCAACGCCACACGACCGAGGCCGCGATTCACAACTGTGAATATAGATGTCTTGTCGGTGCGAGCTTGCAACGAAGGACCATCCGACGACAGCATGAATTTCGGTTGATGACCATGCGCGCTCAACTCAATCTGCTGGCCGAAAGGGATGGGCCTCGTGATTCCATGCGGGTTCGGTTCCTTGACTTCGATTGAGTCGAAGTCTGCAAACCCGGCGTTGCCGCTTCCGCGATGGAAGCTGAACAACGCATAGCGAACGCCCTGGAACGTGACTCCGATGCCCACCATTCGAAATGCTTCGCCAATCTTGTGGTATGTCTTGCCGTCGAAACTGTAGCTGAACTGGGCGAGCTGCGAGGTGAATTCACAATCCGATCGCAACCAGACGCGACTGCTGGGCAGCGGGACGCGCTGGTCCCGCATGGTCTGGCCATCGTGTTGTACCAGCGTCAGGCCTCTGGCCGTTCTTTCCACTCCAATCGATGCGTCCGGTTGAATAAGCAGCGCGAGCCCCGCAACATCGCCCGGTTTGAGTCCTGAAGCATCCATCAAAGTGGTCGGAATCGAGCGGGGACCAATCGCACGTTGCGTGAGGGTGTTCCGTGCGTGCCAGATGTCGTCGGCAGCCAAGGCGTGGAGTCGCAGATAGCCAGGCCGCTCTGTGAGTGACCATTTCCCATCGACGGAAACATGGTTCCATTGCCAGACGGGCTGGAGTTGGGGCTTCGAGAAGTCATCGCCACGCGCGTATGGCGCGTGAGGTTTCTCGCCAGCACCCGTATTCGGCTTAACCCAGATGCGTGGAGTCCTCCCCAGATTCCCGGGCAGTCCGAAGTAGGGCCATCCGTCGACCCATGTGATGGGCGAGAGCGTGACAACGCGGCCAAGAGCATTTTGCTCGCCCATGCTCAAACCCCACCATTCGCCGGCAGGCGTGTCAACAATGCCGCCCTGGTGGATGGCCATGCGGCCGATGGCGGCAGCGGATGCTTCTGGCGGCAAAATCTCGTACGGCGGTTTTGTTCCGAGCGGCGGGCGAAAGGTGCTGAGCCGCCAACCAAGCGCCTGCCCAAACTGTTCGCCTGCACTGATGTTCCGATTTACCTCCCAAGGCCCGGTCAGCTTGTCGGCGCGCGCCATGACCAGCCGCATGACGCCCATATACCATGCGCTCGTGAGGTAATACTTTCCGTGAATCTTGTAGAGGTGCGAGCCCTCGCCCACGCCGGAATCTCGGGCGAGCATTTGCCGCTCCGTGCCGGGAACAATATTGGTGAGGTCGGGGTTGAGTTGCGCGATGTGCAGGTCCCCATATCCCCATACCACATACACCTTGCCGTCATCGTCGAACAACACGGACAGATCGTGGAAGCTCCGTTTCATCTGCGTGTGCGTCCATGGTCCGCGCGGGCTTTTTGCCTGGAACATCTGGGTATTGTGGCCGTTTACATTGGCGAAGATATAGTAGGTGCCGTCGTGATAGCGGAAGCTTGGCGCCCAGATTCCCTGTCCATACACATCCGTGCCATCTTCAAGCCGATATTGAGGGCCCAGATCGAGTTTGTCTAGCGCGTAGGACTCGATATCCCAATTCACCAGGTCGCTCGAATGCAGAACCGCCAGCCCCGGCATGGCATGCATCGATGAGCCGACCAGATAAAAATCCGAACCTACGCGAATGATGTCCGGGTCAGCAAACTCGTCATAGAAGAGCGGATTGGAGTAGGTGCCATTGCCGTTGTCGGCGGTCCAGGTTTGCGCCTTGATATGATGCGAGGCGCTTGCAAGAAGAAGGACCGAAGTTACGATCGAAAATGCACAATGCTGCAAGGAAGGTTTCATCATCTGGCAACCTCATTCAATGCCGGCTGGTAGGTATGCGCTTTGTGACCTTGATATTGTGCACAATCGGTCATGAGGACTAACTCTGCTGCTTGGGGTTTTCCATCTGCCAGTAAACAGAGTAGCGCTGATCGCCAATCTCATACAGGGGGATCAGTTGAGATTTCGCGCTTTCGCCGGCAGCGGTGAAGCGCAGATCCGATGCGGAATCAACCTGAATCCATTGCTTGGTGTCTGCCTCTGATGTGGCCGCGGCATTGGGCAAGGGAAAAGCCGCGGGCAACTTCTTGGGCACCGTGTCGCCGCTGTGAATGATGTGATAAGCTTCGTCGGGTGGAGCTGTTCCCAGATCGGCGGCCAGCACCAGAGGGCCATAGAGCGCGGCAGCGACGGAGTTATCGCCAGGCAGCGTCTCCTGCCGCAGTTCCATGGGAGTACTGACCGTAATGGTGTCGCCATCCTGCCAAATCTTTCGCAGGGCAAGATACGATCCAGGATCTGCCATGGCTTCAAGCGGGCGGCCATTGATTTTGACCTGTGCATCGGCGGTTGCCCAGCTGGGAATGCGGACGTGGATCGTGCGCACTCCCGGCCGCGAAGATTTGATTTTGAGCGTCGTGCCCTGCTCGCGCGGAAATTGCGCGACCTGCTCTAGGACAAGGCCCTCATCCTTCCAGTCCAGCGTGGAAGCGATGAACTGGTTAACAAAGATGTCGCTTCCGCGCCGGAAGTAGATCGAGTCCGCAAACTTTGCAAATTCCTCGACACCGGTGCCCGTGCAACACCAGAACGATTCTTCGGGCGATCCGTATGCGCGCCAATAGCCAGCTGCGAGGGGGAAGAAATACTGCTTCAGTCCATGGGCGTTCTGTGTGCCCAGACGGCAGTTGAAGAGTGTACGCTCGTATGCATCCATCCAGCGCGCGTCGCCAGTCCAGCTAAAGACGTGCCGCTCCAGCTTCATGAGATTATAGGCGACGCAGCATTCGGCGTTGGTCCAGACCAGTGTTCCTTCAAGATGCCCGGCGGGAGATTTCCAGTGCTCCTCCTGGCTAGTGTTGCCGATGACGTAGTTGCGCGCGGCGAGAATTTCGGCAAGGAAGTACTCGGTGATTTCGCGGTAACGGCGATCGCCGGTGACCTCGTACATGCGGGCCGCGCCAATGATCTTGGGCACATGCGTGTTTGCATGCAGGCCCTGCAATTCGTCGCGGCGTCCGGCGAGCGGATCGAGGAACCCCGGCTGTTCGAAGGCGTGAGCGGCGTCGATGTAGCGATCCTTCCTGGTCACTGCGGCGAGATTTACCAACACCTCGTTCATGCCGCCGTACTCGGTGCGCAGCACACGCTGACGCTGTTCGGCGCTGATGCCCAAGAAGAATTCCTGCGCCCACTGGGCCATACCTTCGGCGATTTCCAGAGCATCGGTATTGCCTGTCAGTTGATGCATGTCGAGCAAGCCGGCCATGATCTTGTGATAGGTGTAGAAGGGCGCCCACGCCGGCTTGTCCTGCGCCAGGTGTTCGAAGAGATCGGTTGGATACGCGCTCAGATAGCGGGTCCCGATTTTCTTTTGGCACGCCGCGAGACCGGATACAAGCTCATCGCCGCGCGATCTAAGAACGCTGTTTCCCGACCCGGCCGAGGCCAGCGCTACAGCAGATAGAAAGTGCCCTCCAGCGAAGTGGCCGCGCAATTCGCAGGTTGGATCTTCCCAACCCTTGTACGGTGTCACGCTGGAAGAAATGCCCGCCGTGAGGCGGAAGGAATGCAGCAGCCGATCGACGGCAAGCGAGTCGAGGTAGCGCGCATTGATCTCCTCCTGCTGCTTGAAAATGCCGGGGCCAAGTCGAACGGAGGCAAGCGGAAAGGGCTCAAGCCTTTCCGCCGGATGCTCATGATCCTCGAGACTCAAGGCATGAATGGTTGCCGAGGGGCCGATCAAGCATAGACCGGCAGCCCCGGCAGAAGTCTTGAGGAAGTTGCGACGCGAACGGTCAATCATGGCATTACTCCTGTACAGACTTACTTGCTACTCGCCTGGAAACGCAGATTCTTGCTGAAGAACGGCATCACGTGATTCTGAAAGCGGTCAGCCACCGCGCTGGTATGCGTACCGGAATATATTTCAAAACTGTTCGCAATTCCGTAGCTATCGAAGATGTCGTGCAGCTTGCCGGCGTCGATGCGCAAGCCGTCCTGATCGCCAACGTCCATGGCGATGGCGCGATACTGCTTGAGATTTCCGATGTACTGATCGACAAAGGCCAGCGGCGAGTTGGCGATCATTTTCGCCTGAATCTCGGGCACTGGAACCCCGTCCTTTGTCGGCAAGTCTAGATAAAGCGGCGGGTTCTTGGGGTTAGGCGCCCAGGCGGCAGCTGTAGCAAGCTGCGCGGCGCCAAAGCCCGGCAGAAGAGCTGCGGCATCGGCTGGCGATTTGGCCCCGGCAATCTTCTTTTCGTTGGCGATCGCCATTTCTTTCATACGGTCCGCGGGGCCAGGCCCGCCACCAACCATCGGCGACATGCAGCAAGGGCTCATGATGTAAAGCGCTCCGAAGACATCCGAATGCTTCATGCCGATGCGCGAAGCACCGTAGCCGCCCATCGAGTGGCCCACCAGGCCGCGGCTGTTGCGGTCGGGAATCGTCCGGTAATGCGCGTCAATATAGGCAACCACATCGTGCGCGATAAAGTTCTCGAAGTCGCCCGTCGTCATCGAACTCGAATACATCGAGCCGTTGTAGATGGTCTTTGAGTCCGGCAAGACGACGATCATTTCTTTTGCGCCTTGGGCGAAAGCGCCTTCAATGGTTTGCGGCACGCGAATTTCACCCGTCCACTGCTCGGCGCCAATTGAATAGCCGTGCAACGCGTAGACAACCGGATAATGCCGCGCCTTCTCCTTGGCATATCTAGGCGGCAAAAATACGATCACGTCGCGATCGACGGCGTCCCCTTCGAGATTGCCTTCGAGGGATGTGCCGTGAATCTTGATGTGTTCCACCGTATCCGGCTTTGCGCCAAGGACGACCTCGGGAATGTTCGTCCGCACCTGGGCCGTGAGCCATGATCCGGGTGCGACGGCCAATGTGATTGCACAAACAATGAACAGCTTCTTTGGTTTCATCTGGATCCTCTCGAGTTACTGCATGGGATATGAATAGATGTTCACACTGAACGGGCGCACCGTGATAGTGCGGGGCAATGCGCCGAGTTTCTGTTCTTCGACCTGAACTTCGGGCTTCTTGCCGACCTGCACTGTTGCGTCAATCGAATCGGGAGCCATGCGCCACACCTTGCCTGCGCTAGCGAGCTTCGCTCCGTTGATCGCAATTCTGATGCTCTGTTCGGAGTCTGATGGATTGAGCACGGCAATGGAGAAGGTCTTGCGGTCTTCGCTCAATGCCGCGCTGACGTCGAGTGGATAGGTGTCGCTGCCTGGATTAACCGCAGGCTGGTCGCCGCCGGCAGGAAACGTCGGCTTCGGCTGCGGTGAGTCTCCCGTCACCTCTACAGGGATCGTACCGAAGTGATCGCGGTACATCTTGAACAGCATTCCAGTGGGGTTGAGTGTGGCTTCGGTGCGGTTGGAACTTATCATCGCGGTTGCGAAGGTGAATGCGCCCATTTGGAAGATATCGGAATGGCGGAACATCTCGTGGAAGGCCCATGCGTAGGCTGGGACGGTCTTGTAGGAGTTCGGTCCACCGCCGAAGTAAGCCCACTCGTCGATAGCGATCGGAACCGGCTTCGCGCGGAGCGCGGGAATGCGTTTGAGGTACTCCTGGTAGTGCTCATATTTCGCGCGGACTTGCACGGCCGGCGCGCGCTGCCACTCGATGAACGATAGAGGAGGATCAATGGGCACCTTTTTCTGCAGTTTCATGTCGGTGCGCTGCGTGCCGGATGCGTAGTAGTGCTCGCTGATCATGTCTATGTTATCGAGGCAGTTGAGGAACATCTGACCGGTCCAGTCGGCTGCGGAAAGATAGTCGGGCACATACTGGCCGTTGATGCGTCTAGCCTGATCTGCGCCCTCCATCACGTCGGGCATGGCACCGCCCGCGATGAGCTTGATAGACGGATCGACCTTGCGCATTTCCTTGGCGAAGAGGTTGTGCTTCAACTCGAATTGCGGAAGCGACATGGCGCCCATCTGGTAGTCGCCCCAAGGCTCGTTGCCGACGCCCCAAAGCTTCACGTTGTAGGGCTGCGGATGTCCGTTAGCGGTCCGCCATTTGCCCATCGGCGTGATCGCGGCGCCATTTGTGTATTCAACCAGCTCTCGCGCTGACCAGGCATCTCCGAAGCCTGCGTTGACCGTGATATAGGGGGCGACGCGGAGAAGGCGACAGAGTGCGAGAAATTCATCGGTGCCCACGTCGTTAGGCTGTACAGCGTGCCACACGGAGTCAAAGATCGGCGGGCGCTTGTCTATGTCGCCGACGCCATAGCGCCACTCATAAGAGGAGACGAAATTGCCGCCGGGAAAACGGAGGACGCCAAAGCGCAGCTGCTTGAGCGCGGCGATGACCTCGGGGCGGAAGCCCTCGATGTTGTCGCCGGGCATGAGTGAGACCGTGCCGACATGGAATGAGCCCGGGCCAGTGCCGGTGATCTCGAGAGTTGCGTCATCGGTGTCGGCAGCGGCGGTGTAGCGAAGCGGGAACTTGTGATACGCTGCGCCGAGCGTGCGGATGGTGACGGTATGGCGATCGGCGGCTTCTTTGCCCCAAATGAGCGTGACTTTCACCACCGAGCCGGGAGAGCCAGCGAGCACAATGCGCCCAGTGTAGGACTTGCCCTTACGAACCGCGATACCGGACTGGCTGAAACCGTGCTGCGATTTGGCTTCGAGTTTAACCAGAGGCGTCTGTTCGCCGGTGTAAGGTGCCTCGCGATCCATGACGACAACGTTGTCGCCACCAATGGGAGCCCACCAGCGTGTTGAGGTACGTTGGAATCGCGGGTTCCCTGCGGCATTGTTCAGCACCGGTGGTGGAGTGGGTGCACTGGCGGCTACCGCGTAGTAGAACTTCCGATCGACGAGCATCTCAGACCAGAGACCGGTGTTGACGATATCGCCGCCGTGCTCGAGAAACTGACCGTAAATGTACTTCGAAATGAGCGCTCCCGTCTTTGAAGCGTCAATCGTAACGTTGACCGGGGATATCTGCGCCACAGACACGATCGAGAGAAAGAGAACCACCAGAAAAATTATAGGTTTCTTCAATTCACACCTACCGATTGCCGATTGCATGATAGATATCTCCGTGTAAGAAACAGGTTTCCTGACTGGCTTGCAGACTAGGGGGCGGATTACGTGCATATGATCGTTTGTCATTCCGGTTTCCGAATTTGAATGCTTTGCGTTGAGGCCCAGTCATGGTTCCAGCGAGATCACCGTCACCGACTTTGGTTGCACTGTCATGGTTAGTCTGCCTCCATGTACATTTGCGGAGACCGGCTTCGGTACAACGCTGTTTGGTGCTGCAAAAGTGTTAATGGTGTCGACTTGAGACGCAGTCAACGTCTGTCCCATGGCCGATTTGATCGCCAAGCCTGTGACGTCCGCATCGATATCAATCGGCTTTTCGGGGCCTAGGTTGGTGATTTCCAACCAGAGTTTTCCCGATGCGTTCCTCGCAGCGATAGCATCGATTCGCGGCAGGCTTATGCTGCCCTGCAAATACGTGCCTGCGTCAAACGCAACCGGAACAAACGTTGCGTCCTGGAACGGCACATACATTTTGAAGACGTAGTACGTCGGCGTCAGGACCATCTTCTCTTTGTCCGTCAGAATCATTGCCTGAATCACATTGATCATCTGTGCGATGTTTGCCATCCGCACGCGGTCCCCATGCCGCGCAAAGATGTTCAGGTTCAGCGACGCCAGAATCGCATCTCTCAGACTGTTCTGCTGGAGGAGAAAATCTTTGTTCGTGCCGGGCAGCGCCTTGTACGATCCGCCCCATTCATCGACGACGAGGGCAACCTTCTTCTGCGGGTCGTACTTGTCCATGGCGATCTCCTGCTTGCGCAGGAACTCATCCATGAACAGGGTGTTCTTGAGGGTTTTGGCGTAGTCGTCGACACTGAAGTCCGTGGAAGGCATTGAGAGTGGCCAGCCGCCGGGCGTCGTATACCAATGCACCGAAAGGCCGTCGAAGTTCCAACTCCAGTCGTGGTGCTGCCAAGCCTTCATCACGGCCTCGGTCCACTCGGTCTCGGGAAATCCAGGACTGACTGCAATCTTTAGCATTTGGTTGGGGCCACGCTGCGCAGGATTGTCGTTCTCAATGAAGCGGTTGTAGAGCTTCAACTGGCTTACATAGTAGTCCGCCGTCATGTCGCCGCCGCAACTCCAGCTCTCGTTTCCGATGCCCATGAAGCCGACCTTGTATGGGTCGGGATGCCCGTTTGCGGCACGCTCTTTCTCCAGCGCCGTCGGAGCGGCCGCTGTCATGTACTCCAGCCATTCGGCTGCCTCCTGCGGGCTTCCGGAACCGACATTGACCGAGACGTAAGCCCGACTGCCGATCTGCTGGATGAAATCCATGAATTCGTCGGTGCCAAAACTGTTGGTGTCGACCACGCCGCCCCATGCGGAGTTGAGCGTTGCCGGTCGCTGCTCTGCAGCTCCGATACTCTTGCGCCAATGGTACTGATCTGCGAAGCAGCCACCCGGCCAGCGGACATTGGGCACCTTCAGCTCACGAAGGGCGGTAACCTCGTCATTGCGAATCCCGCGCGTGTTCGGAATTGGGGAATCCTTGCCAACCCAGATGCCGTCATATAGCCCGTGTCCAAGATTTTCCGCGAACTGGCCGAAGAGATTGCGGTCGATCTTTACCTCTGCTTTGGAGGCGTCGATGGACAAGTGAGCATCCTCCGCCGACCTGAGTGGTACGGATGAAACCAGGACAAGAAGAGAGATACAAAGGACCAAGCGTATGCCGCCGAAATTCATGGTGACTCCCAGGGAGAATGCCGCAGGTGAGGATTGCATCGCCAGTGCTCCAGAGAACAAGGAGCCGAGCCCAGATGATAAATTCGCGAAAACGTTCTCTGGAGATTGGACTATACAGAAGCGCGGAGAGTTTTAGCAAATCGAATAAATCGCTTTACTCGTATCGAATCTGTCGATACGTAAAGCCAAATCGCTCGCAATAAATGGGATTAGATCTGTCCGAGCGGTAGTCTCAAATCGTTTGTGCGTCCCCATTCATGCCAAGCAACTCCGCAAGAACATTCACCTCGCGGCCCCCGAGATTCGAGTCTTTGCAAACCAGATTGACGCGCACGTTCCTAGTGCCGCCGACTGGCATGCAGAGTGGAAGAAACTCTGCATTAGCGAGATAGGATTGAATGCGGTATTCCGGTAGCCAGCCGAAGCAAAGGCCGCTTCGGACTGCGTCGATTGCCGCTTCGATGGTGCTCACGGGCAGGAAGCGCTGCGCCGGACTGCGCGGCTGGCGCTTGGGGCTGCCAGAACCCGCTCCTCCAATCACTACCAGCATGTGCTGCACCATGTCTGCTCGGGAGACTTGCCTATTGAGCGAATGAAGTGGATGATCCCGGTGGGCGACCGCCGTCATCCTGATATCGAGGATTGGCCTTACGAAATATTCGCGCGACATCAGCCCCACCACGCAGACATGCGCATTATGCGCAGAAAACTCGGAATCCGCAGCCATGAAGGTGGCATGGTGGAGTTTCTGGTGGACATAGGGAAAACGCCGCGCGAATTCCGCGAGAGCAGCAAAGAGCCGCTCATTCGGAAAAATGCTATCCACCGACAGTCGAATCTCCGATTGTCCGCCCGAAGCTAGCGAGTGAGCCCGCTGTTCAAGTTGATGAAACCCAGCCAAATGCGGTTCGGCATCGGCCAGCAGGACGCGTCCGGCCTCCGTCAAATGAGCTTTTCTGCCTTTCTGCTCAAACAGCTTGATCCCGATCTGTTCCTGGAGTCGAGAGATCGCATAGCTGATTGTCGATTGCGAGCGACTGAGCTGTTCTGCGGCCGGTGCAAAGCCGCCTAGCTGTACCACAGCCTGCAGGATCTCCCATTCATCGAGGGTCGTCTTCATCGTGACCAAATATATCTGATAAATCGATGTATTGGCTATAAAAATACCACTTTTCTTTAGATACCCCCGGAGTTTAGCATTCGTGTGGCTGGCCATCCGCTGTTGGTGGGAGGTGTTAATCGACTCGGCGAGGAAAACGCTTAACAGCGTGGCCATTTCTTTTGAGTCGGAAAGGTAAGGATTTTTTGGGGCAAGCGCCGAAATGCGTGGAATCAAAACAGTCTCGTCGTCGTGGGGAAGACAAATGAAGTGCTGGGTAAAGGGCATGCTCCTATCTGCCAGTCTGTGTTGCGCCCAGGAATCGAGCGCCTTTCGGCCTGCTTCTACGAACGTTTTCAGTTCGGAATATCCGCGTGTTGACGGTTTGTCCAAAGCTCAATTCAAGGTGAAAGCTCCTGACGCCACAAAGGTGCGGCTCAACTTTTGGAGCGGACCGAAACTGGATACGGAGAAGCAGGCGGACGGATTCTGGACGGCTACCACACCGTCCCTGGCGCCGGGACTTAACTATTACACGCTGATCATCGACATCGCGGAAGTGAGCAATCCCAGCAGACATGCGTTCTATGGTGGCAGCAAGGGCGCGAGCGCAATCGAGATTCCTGAGCCGGGAACAACCTATTATCTTCCGCAGGACGTTCCAAGTGATGAGTGCGAAGACGCTGCCCGAATAAAATTTCCGTGGACATTCAATGCATAAGAGAAACTGGCCGTTGTGTGGAGGGCTCAGAAACGTGATTTTCAAACTCATTCGTCTTGTTGTTGCCGCAGCCGGCATGCTTTTGGCGCTCTACGGTGGTGCTTCTGCTCAGAACACTCCTGGCATGCAGCCGATGGCACCGCAGGCGCCCAGGACGCAGCCCTTTGTCAGTACACT
>Ga0302320_10024611_pt1 | contig 11737 bp, 7 predicted proteins | sample Bog_T0_3_FD_202130 | JGI IMG/M metagenome (GOLD analysis project Ga0302320, IMG submission 202130) | Peat permafrost microbial communities from Stordalen Mire near Abisko, Sweden - Bog_T0_3 | ecosystem: Environmental > Terrestrial > Soil > Wetlands > Peat | place: Sweden: Abisko, Stordalen Mire... | reverse complement strand
AGGGGCGGCGGGGAAGGAGTTAGTGGACAACATAAACGATGTGGACGGCATCAAGATAGGAAGTCGAGCCACGTGGCGCAGCCGTACGCTTTTTCCCAGGAGGAGCGGTGTCCGTTGACGGCAATGTCGGTCTGGGCGTGCTGGAAGAAGCGATCGAGGTCAGGACCCGCCAATAACACGCCCCAGGCTCCGGCGGTTGCGGCGCGGCGGATGTCATCCACGCGCCGGCAATAGATATGCATTTTGGTCGAGTATTTTTGCGCGGCGTAAATGGAGGCTACTTCCTCGATGAAGCCCGATTCCCTTTCGGCCACGTCCTCGAGGTAGCCATAATAGGGGATCATATAATGGGCGCCGCACTCTCCGGCGAGAATGGCGCGGCCGATGGAGTTGACAGCCGTGGCCGATACCTGGAGGCCCGCGGCGACCATCTTCGGGATGCTCTTGAGGCCGGTCTTGTCCATTATGACCTTGATCACCATATTGGGGCCGAGAGCAGAGAGCTGTTTGGCTTCCTGGAGCTGCGTGGCCGCGTCCTTGCCGGTCACCTGTACGAATACGAAGCCGTCGCCCATGACGGAAACGATGTTCCTGAGAAGGTCGAGCGGGTTTTTTGAAATGGCGTCGTCGCCCATGATCCCGGGATTGGTGGTTACGCCCTGGATCAGGCCAAGCTCGCGATAATGCCGGATTGCTTCACAATTGGCTCCGTCAAAGAATATTTTCATGAGTATATATTATTAATTAAACCGGGATTTCCCATTTGGCTTCATGTTCGTGGCGAGCCGGGGTGTTTTCCTGCGATTTTCTCTCAGACCAGCGGCTTTCAAGCTCATCCCAGCCCGCAACGCCGGTTTTTCTGACACGCCGCCCATTCCAGGAGGACTTCGTTCTCCAATTCTTGTATTGGCTGGCGTCCATGCCGCCGCGCAGTTCGTCGCAGCTTGCCCAAAGGGAGGTGTAAAGTTCAGACTTCTTCAGGGCCATGGAAGGAGGCGAATCCTGACACCGTGGGGCCGGCAAGCCAATTGTTTCTCGCTCCGGCCGGACACTGGCGCTGGCGGCGCCGGCGCCCAGGTGAATGTCCCTTGGCCCGGGCTGCGGGGGCCTGGCCGAAAACAAAAATCGTCCTGAACGGGGATCTGCGGAGTTTGACCCTGCCAGCTTTGAGTCGGTAGAATATCCTTCCGGGATTGAGCGTCTCGCGGGGTCAAGGCATACCAAAAGGAGGTGCTGCCCCAGATGGAGGGGGTGTCAATCGTTCGCAACTTTTTGGGGCCGGCAACCAGCGGCCAAACCTCAACGTCCACCCGGATGTTTTTCTGGAATGAGAATGCGTCATTGAGATGGAATGAATAGACTGAAACATTCCCTGGCAGATTACAGCGGACGTAACCGGAGATCGCTTTTCGATCGAACTGGCACCATCCGGAATTGAAATATTCCTCACTTCCCGTCCCATGATAGCTCGGCGGCCAGGCATCTTCATCGCTCCAGATTTGCCAGTCGCCTTCGCCCCACCAATACTTATAAGGCCAATGGACATAGAGGAATCCCCCGACGAATTTTCCCGGTCCGTCGGCACGTTCAAGACAGATATGGCAGGGGACATCCCACGGCCCGGATTTCCTCATTTTTTCACCATACGGGCTCTGCACATACTCCTGCGTCCAGGTCGCATGGAACTTTCCACAATTCGCGGGCAGCGTCTCGAGTTTTAAAACGTCGAGTTTGACCTCCAGATCCACCGTTTTTATTCCGTTATTCGTGAACTCAAACAGCGCGTTTCTCGCAAAAGGCATCGGGAATCGCGAGTACGCCTCTTTCCCATTCGCCCCCGTCAACATCGAACTGAAACAAGCCTGCTTGTCGTCGAAACCATAGTCCCCATTGCCGAAAAAATAGCCTAGCGGTACGTCAACACTCGGCGCGGCGGCGTCATCCCAGGTAATCCCCATCCGAATGGACAGAAGCGACTCTGGGGTGCCGGGATTGGCGGCGATCCGCATTTCACGCACCACTCCGCATTCGTCCACGTTCAGTCTGGCGGTGGCGCCGGGGTCCACGGAGAGTTTTTTGTCAATCGTCCACTGGGCCGGTGGCGGCGGATCCTTTGACTCGGCGGAAAGCCAATCATCGCAGACGTTTTTCAATTCGGCCTGCTCGCCGGTGTTGAGCGGCCAGCGAAGCGATTCGACCTTCGTGTTGGGCGGATAAATCGAATAGGTCACCTGCCAGTAATCGCCCCAGTTTTTGCGCTGCGGATTGTAAAGTTCCACCCGGCAATGCCGGGAAAATGGAATCGGAAAAAGTGTGCCCGGATACGTCTTGTGGAAGACGAGCGGATAAGGGAACGGCCCCTTGTCAGGGTCAAAGAACTCCTTCACATCCATATCGAAAACAGAGGTCGAGGAGTTATCCAGAACGATGCGAATCCGCGTTCCGTCGATCGTTTGGTTTACTCGTCCGGTGAAGATGCGATGGATGCAGCCGGGGCCGTCCACGTCGAGAAGGATGTTTCGATCTCCTTCGATCCTTTTGAAATCATCTCCGTCCGAATTGCCGCCGGTCCGATCCCACGTGCTGGACATCGCGGTGTGCGAATCTTCGATTTCCGGAAGATCGTCGACTGTCCGCAAGCGATGCAGGAAATAAATCAGCCCCCGATCATTATCGGAATCCTGTGCGCGGCAGAGCGTACAAGCCAAACCCAAGGCAGCCATTAATATCACTTTGGCGCAACGGCATATGTTCATTATTTTCGGGAATTTTCTCTCCCCACCACAGTTCCGCAAGCCTATTCAAATTCACATACCCCGTTTACATTTGCCGCCGCGTTGAATCACAGCGACTCCGACAGCGGCTCCAAGTCCCGATCCTCCAGTGCCATCAACCTTATGCCCGGGTCAGTCGTGAGGATTGACGCAACCTTTAGGGAGGAGATAGTTGGAAATCTTTTTTCAATTTTCTTATGACCTCATCCCCTGCCTCTATTCCCGGTTCTGCGGTAACGCCTGAACGCATCCTGCAAATATCATGGGGGTTTGCCCTGCCGCTGATTCTGGAGGTGGCTATTCAACATCAGATCTTTGATTTCCTGGACAACACTCCGGGCCACACTGTGGCGGAGGTGGCAGCCCATGCCGACGGCAGCGAGCGGGGCTGGCGGGCGATTCTCAATGCGCTGGTAGGTTTACAGTTTCTCAGCAAGGAGGGCGATCACTACACCACCACACCCGAAAGCTCGGCTTTCCTCGTCGCTGGCAAACCGGCCTTCATCGGCGGTTTGTTCAAGCACACCTCGCGCCAGTTGATTCCGGCCTGGCTCCAGCTTTCCGAAGTCGTTAAAACCGGCCAACCAGCGCAGGCGGCCGACCACGTCGAGCACGGGGAAAAGTTCTTCGCCGAGTTTGTCAGCGATATCTTCAATCTGAGCTACCCCTCAGCCCGGTTACTGGCGGCGCATCTTCAACTCGAAAAGAGAGAGTCGGTCGTCAAGGTCCTGGATTTGGCAGCGGGTGCGGGCGTGTGGGGCATCGCCCTGGCCCAAAGCTCGCCCCGGGTCCACGTGACGGCCGTGGATTGGCCAGGCGTGCTTCCCGTCGCCCGGCAAACCGCGGAGAGTTTCGGCGTGGCCGTGCAGTTTGACTATGGCGCGGGCGATCTGCTTGAGGTCGAATTACCAACCGGGATGGATGTGGCGACGCTGGGGCATATCATCCATTCGGAGGGCGAAGTGCGCAGCCGGGCATTATTGAAGCGAGTTCATGCGGCGTTAAAGCCCGGCGGAACGATTGCCATTGCGGAGTTTACGCCCAACGCCACCCGCACCGGTCCTCCCCAGGCACTCATCTTCGCCGTCAACATGCTGGTGAATACCCAAGTGGGGGATACTTTCCCCTCTGTGGAAGTGGAAAGTTGGCTGAACGAGAGCGGATTCGTTGACGTGCGGGAATTGCCTTGCCCAGGCCCGGCCCCGCTCATCTTGGCCACGCGTGGTTAGAAATGAAGGCCAGGGTTCACCACGCCGCCCCCATAACCTCCCCGGGGAACTGGAGGTGGGCGCCGAAGTAACCATACCCAGGTTTTAAAATGGATATTGCAGGTCCGGGATGGTCACAGGGACGTTCATCCTGTTCATGGCCAGCAGCTGGACGGCCCGGCGCCGCGTTGTGCGCCAGCTGGCGGGGCTTCTGGCGCGTGGGAGGCCCCCAGGCCGCCGGGCTCGCCAATGCCAGGCATTTCAGGGAGGCCAGTGATAATATTTCAGCCGGATGAAATAAACGCCCCCGGCGTCCGCCATTCCTCATCCCCTTCCCGGAACACCGGCGTCTCCGTGGTCACGAGCCCTGCGTTCAACAGCTTCTGCAGGTCGGCAATATCCAGAGGTCCCTACTGATCCGCTCCCGGCTTCTCCACAAAAAACCTATCCGCCGCCGGCTTCAGCTTCTCCGGCCCGGATATCTGAACCCTTTTCACAATTGGGGTGTTTGATTCACAGGATGCCTGGGGATTAAGGGGCAAGTGGTAGTGTCTTAATTTGAATCGAGTGCTTTTTGCAGGGCCAAGTTGGATTGCCTGAGTGCTTCAAAAGCCGTGTCCAATCTCTGGCGCGCGTCTGTTATCTCTTTTTTTGCCATTAGAACCGAATCTCGTAATTCCGCCATAAACGCCGCGTTGGTGGCTCTTCCTGTTGAATGAATTGGGGGCATAATTTTGAAATGGTGACGGAATCCGCGAAATGTGCGAGATTCTTCCGTGGGGGTGGTTTTGGAGGTGTCGCTCAGGACGCAGAGCAGCCCCCGGCCCTTCCCCCTGTGGCCATTCCAGGCACAGGCGGCGATCCGGACTCCGTTGAGGCGGATGTACTGGATCTGGCTGTCCCGGGTTTTCAATGCTCACATTCTACCACGCCGGTTTTGGCCGTGGGCATGGTGGATGTAGTGACCCCGGGCTTTTCAATCATGTGGGTGCCGTTGAAAACTGGCCGTAAACACGCCAGGATGCCTGTGGAAGGCGCGCGTGATCTTGAGCTTCTCAAGGAAAAGGGGGGGTGGGGCTCTGGCGCCGACTCCCCGGCCTCACAGCACCGTATGGATCGTCAACCCTGGCGCTGTTGACCAGCGGTGAGACCGGCAGCGCCGACATCTCCTCGGCTTCGTACGGGGTCGTGATGCGCAGGAAGCTCTCAGCAGCCAGCTCCCCGGGTGAAAACCACTCATCCCAGTCTTCATGAGGGACGATCACCGGCATCCGGTCGTGGATGGGTTCCAGCATTGCGTTGGCCGCCGTGGTGAGGAGGCAGCAGCGAGGGAGGACGTCGGAATTTTCCCAGATGCCGCGGAGTTCGACATTATCGAAGGGTCTTGATTCCGCGGGCAATGAGGCCATCTTCTCAGGCTCAGTTCACCCCTTTGCCGAATATTCTGACCGCGCCGCTCAAACATGAGAAAGCCAGTTCTTTATATCAGCTTAGTTTTCCTGTATCTGGGCCTGGCTTTGCTTTCAGCCCGGGCCATCGACATCGGGCCGATGAGATGGACGCAGCGCTCCGACTGGCTCAATGTCAAGACCGGCACTGCTATTGTCACCGGCACCGTCAGTCTCACGGGCACCACCGCCTATGGCGATGGAGTCCATGACGACACGGCAGCAATCCAGGCGGCCCTGAATTATCTCCACACCAATCATTACGGCCGTATTTTGACCCTCTATTTCCCGCCTGGGACCTACAATATCAGCCAAACGCTGACGCTCCCTGGCCTTGCCGGGGGGGCTCTCATCGGCTGCGGCAGCAACACGATCATCAACTGGGTTGGCGGCCCTGGCGCCGCCATGTTCTGGCCCAGCTTGACGGACTACATGCATTACATGGGCATAACGTGGAACGGAAATAACCTCGCCAGTTGCGGCTACGAGCACTTTGCGAACGGGGGTTATGAAACCCGGATTCGGCACGAGTACGAATCCTTTAAGAATATCACCGTGACCGGCACTTACATGGCGGGTTTTTCGCCGCCGGCGGCCGGCATCTTCTGCGGATGGGGCCTCACCGCCGATTCGATGATGTACAACTGCTGCTTCAACAATTGCACCAATGGCTACATCAACGGGTATGACTTTTTCAACAATTTGGAGTGGGTCATCGACAGTTGCGAGTTTGAGAACTGTGGCGCCGGGGTGAACTTCTACAGCGTCTCCGACTGGGTCGTTAGCAACTGCCATTTCCTGAGTTCGACGACTGCCGATATTGTCGGCGGAGGCGACGTGCGCGCACGGCACTGCACCTCCTACGGTTCGGCAATGTTCGCCCTGACTCCCTTCGGCAACAGCCTCCTTCAGGATTGCTCGGTCGCCGCGTGGACCAACACTAATTGGGCGGTCACTTTCGGCGGTGGGCCGGATGGCATGTTCGATTGCACGTTCACCAATCCACCTCCGGGAGCACTTAGGGTGATGTTCGTAAACGGCCAGGCGGTCACCCTTTCCAACAATTATGCGCCGAATTTTCCCGGCGGCTTTTCCGGGCTGACCAACACCACCTACAGCATGGAAGCGCCCTTCCAGAATATTCAGCCCGGCCTCCGCTACGGGACAACCGGGCTGCTTTTGTCCGCGACCCAGACCTTTCTGAATACGGGCGGATTCACCGACAGCACGAACATCATCGACGTCACACAGCCGCCTTACACCGCCGATCCTTTGGACGTGAAGGATTCAACGGCGACCATCCAGGCGGCGATCAATGCGGCCCAGTCGGCCCACAACGGTTCGATTGTCTATATCCCGAACGGCCTCTATAAAATCACTTCGACCCTCATGGCCAGCGGCAGCAACTACACCATCCAGGGAAGCGGTATATATTCGGCATTGTGCTGGTATGGAGCCACCAGCGGGACGATGCTTGCCATCTCGACACCGACCAATCTGGAGGTGCAGCAATTGCGGTTTCAGGAGGAATCCACCTCGACCAACAGCGGGGTCTCCGGCTCGACCGCCGGCATTGTGGTGACCTCCACCGGGGTCAGCAGCCTTGTTTTGGACGATGTTAAATACGAACTCTTTTTGACCAGCAATCCCGGCGCCGGTGGCGACGACTCGGACGGACCGGGCGTTGTCTTCTCCAATCTGCCGGCGGGTTCGACCGTTTACATGCCCCACCTCGACGCGCCCCTGACGGTGCAGAACTGCGGCGCGGCCCAGATATACTGCAAGTTCCTCCAGAACGGCACCATCACTGTGTCGGGCACGGGGCCGAAGACGGGCTTTCTTGGAACCCTTGCGACCGAGGGCGGCCAGCAAGAGAACCTGACGGGATACAACGTCATCGTCAACGACAACCAGAATCTGATTCTCGAAGATTGGTATTACGAGCAATGCCGCTACGGGGTTGACCTGGAGCGCGGCGCTGGAACCAGCCCCGGCTATGTGGCCATCCAAGGCTTTAACGCGGAGGCGGGCACCAACAGCGGCGCAGGGAATGCCCCGACGACGCAAATCCAGGTAAACAATTACCAGGGCACCCTGTTTTATGCGTGGAACCCTTTTGTAAACAATGCGGGATCAGCTCCGGTCCAGATCACCCAGACTGGAACCAATCCGTTTAATATACTGCTCGATGCGGATAATTATGACGACAATCTGCCCACCATCAACACATCGAGCGCCAATCTGATCCTCTCGCAGAATCAGTACCAGGCCGCGGGGGGCGACCATTATACCCTCATGGCGGACAATCCCAATCCCCTGACGGGCTCCGCCCTGGCATTGCTGGCGGAGGGGCTGGATCCGTTCCGGCAAGTCGAGGCGATTGACCTCTCGGTCCAGTTCGGCATCAGTTCCGACGGCCCGCCCGTGGCCGCCTACGCATTTGAAAACGATGCGACCGACATGACCGGCAATTATACCGGAATCAATTACGGCGCGACTTATCCGGTGGGCGCGGTCGGCATGGAAGCGGCCGGTTTCAGCGGCACAGGCGCGTATATCCAGATCCCAAACCCGCTCAGCCCGTCCGGCGGCAATTTTTCGATCTCGATGTGGCTCCAGACCAACGACACCGGCGGCCTGGGCCAATGGTATAACGGCCACGGCCTGGTCGATGGCGAGACCGGCGCCGGCCAGGCGGATTTCGGCACGGCGCTGGTCGGGGGCAATTTCGCGCTCGGCATCGGCGATCCCGACACGACTTTGACCACGACCACCGCGGTCAACGACGGCAAGTGGCATCACCTGGTCGCCACTTACGCCACTTCGGGCACGATGCAAGTATTCGTGGACGGCGTGCTCAATAATAGCATGACCGGCCCCGCCGGCGCCCACGGCGCCCCAACCTCTCTGCGCTTTGGCGGCATCCTATCGGGAACCACGAGCGGCTATTACAACGGGCTGCTCGACCAGGTCCAGATTTACAACTACGTGCTCAGCGGCTCCGAGGTCGCCTACATGTGCGGTCGCACCAGCGCAGCCAACCCCTTGGTCGGATATTGGAAGCTCAATGAAACATTCGGGACGACGAGCTACGACTCGTCGCCGAGCGGTGAGAATGGGACGTGGATCGACAGCCCCGTTCCCTCGACCTCTTATCCGCCGGCCATCGCCTCCACCAATGCCGGCAGCCTTCTCTTCAACGGGACCAACCAATATGTGAAGGTCGCCACCACGGCGGCTTTGCCCAATTGGGAAACGCCGCGCACCCTCTCGGCCTGGGCCAAGACCAACAACCTGACCGGCAATCACATGATCGCCGCCTTTGGAGTCACCGGCAACGACGCCTCCTTCTTTATTGGTCAATTTGGCACGACGCTCGAAGTGGGAGGGTATAACGGTGATATCACCGTCCCAAACTTCTGGGACACAAATTGGCATCATATTGTCGCCACTTATGATGGCGCGACGGGCAATGTCTATGCCGATGGAATACTGGTCGCCACCGCGGCCGAGCCCTACTGGCGCCAACTGGCGCCACCGCTCTCGTGCACGATCGGGAATTATGTCAACGGCGCCGGCTACCCCTGGAGCGGCAACATCGCCGACGTGCGTATCTACAATCGCCCGTTAACGGCGGCGGAAGTCGGCGGCATGGATATCTTCCAGCAGGCCATCACCAGCCCATCGAGCGTGACGGGCACCAACGGTTTCCCCTTCACCTATCAGATCACGGCCAACAACGGCCCCACGACTTATGCAGTCGGCAGCGGCCTGTTCCCCGGCCTGAGCCTAAATTCATCCTCCGGCCTCATCAGCGGAACCCCGGAAGGCACTGGCACCAGCACTGTCACAATCAGCGCCGCCACTTCCACCGGCTCTTGCAGCGGCACCCTGGTAATCACGGTGGTCCAGACTCCGTCGCCCGCGATCACCAGCAGCACCAGTGTAAATGCCATCGTCGGCCAGCCGTTCACCTACCAAATCACGGGTGCCAATTACCCGACCAGTTACGCAGCCCCGAGCCACCCGGCCTGGCTCGGCGTGAATAATACCTCCGGCATGGTCACCGGAACTGCGACGGCATCCGGCACCGCCACCATGACCGTCAGCGCGATCAATGCCGGCGGCACGGGCAGCGCGACCGTGGCCATCCAGGTCCAGACGCCTTACGCCGCATGGCAAAGCCAGATGTTTTCGGCGGCCCAGCTTGGCAATTCATCCATCAGCGGAGATACGGCAACCCTAGCCGGCGACGGCATCCCGAACCTGATGAAATACGCACTCAACCTCAATCCGTGGACCGACGGCGCGGGCGGCTTGCCGGTCGGGTCCATCGCCAGGACCGGGAGCGGCAATTATCTGACGCTCACTTACACGCAAGTGCTATCTGCCACGGATATCACTTATACTCCGCAGGTTTCCACCGACCTGCAGACTTGGTATTCCGGTCCCGGCTACACAACGCCACCAATCGCGTTCGATAATCCCGGCGGCGTGACCGAGAAAGTGACGGTTCAAGCCGTGGCGCCAGTGAGCAGCAACACACCAAAGCAGTTTATTCGATTGCAGGTCACCGGCCAATAGGGTGGCATTAAGGTTTGGTGCACTTCGTCCAAAAATCTCTCCGTCTCCGGCGCCCAGGCGCCCGCCCAGTGGCGCTCCTTGGCCGCCTCCAGATCACCCAACTGGCATTCATAGCACGCGAGGTTAAAGTGAACGACGGCCACGTCATCGTGGTGCTCCAGGGCTTCCAAGAGGACCGCCTTGGCCTTTTCGAGGGATTCGGCTCTCCGGGTGGCGGTCGCCCATGAAAGCCACCACTGCGGGTTCTCAGGCTCGTACTCCGCCAGCTTCTTGGCCATCACCTCCATCAACTCCCATTTTTCCAGCGCCTGGTAAATCGTCAGTCTGACTGCCAGCACCTCCGGGAGATGACGGCAGAAGGGGTCGATGTCGTCCAGGGCGGCATCCGCATCCAGGTACATCCCCAGGCCGACGTAGCCCTCTGCCACAGTGAGGTGGAGTTGCTGGTCAGGTTCGATAGGCATGGTCACTCGACCCCCGCAGCCTCGTGCGGCGCGGGATTGGTCAGGATTTTCTAGCAGTCGAAGCCGGCGCGGTCCCCTTCAGCCTTACGGACGAAGCAGATCACCACCTCCTTCTCCGGGTCATACCTGGCGACCATCCGGGATTCCTTGGTGCCGTACCAGGGCTTAATGGCATTACGTTCCCAGTTTCCCGTTTCACCGTCCGAGAATTGGGCTCATATGGGCTATGACACAAGGCAGGCGTCAGCAGTTTTCACTGGGAAACGGGGAGTGGCATGGCTGGTATCGAAATCGAGGAAGCCTATCTCCGTGATGCAGTTATTGATTTATCTGCCTGCAGCGGTGTTGGCGTGAATGGCCTGAATGTTACAGGATGCAGGGTCAAGAGCGATAGCGTTGACTTGGATATCAACACTCCATTTGATTGGCCGCGTAAACCGGTGATTGTCTTTCGCCATGCAAGCCCGGAGCGAAGATACAATGTAAGAGTCAATGGAGTCGAAGCCGGGGACTGGAAAGGCTCGGAATTGGAGAATGGCGTCTCCGTCCCAGTGGCAACCGTTAGGTAGCTCAAGAAGATCCTAACGGCGAGCGCGGGCAGCGCTGGTGAGACGCATCATTCCCGCGGGGCGTTCCACTACTGCGGAACCAGAATAAGTTTCACAGATTTGATCGTCATATCGGCGAATTTTTTCCGGTCTCCAAACCAACTGCTCCCAAGAACGATTTCGTTCTCCTCTCCGAAATGGATATCCGGAGTGATATTAACCAACGTGGGTTTGGGACTGCCATTGCCGTTGCTGGCGTAGCGGACGCGGCCGTTTGTGGCGATGACAGGCAATCCGTCGACTTCGATCCAAACCTGATCGTGCCTGTATTTGGCCGGGATGATTAGGTTGCGGCGCGCCAGGAGCCATTTTCCGGCGTTCGGTAGATCGACGGATTGAGGATCAACTTCCGTCGGATATACGGTCCATGCTTTGTTCAGGTCCATGGTTTCACCGGAGGCTCCGGGAAGTCGGCGAAATCCCATGTCTCCGTAAAAACCGCCGTTGCCGTCGGGTCCGGATGCGGAGAGGAGCGTGAGGAGATTTTTGCCGGGCTTGAGCACGGAAAGGAGTTTGTCCTGATTCACGGTCTTGCCGTTTTGCTGAATGACCAATCCATTGACGGAAACCTCGCGGAGATTGCTCCAGAGCGCCCGGCCACCCTGGATGAACTGCACCCCCCGCAGATCTTCCAGCCAGCCTGGATCGATC
>Ga0302320_10024610_pt1 | contig 11737 bp, 5 predicted proteins | sample Bog_T0_3_FD_202130 | JGI IMG/M metagenome (GOLD analysis project Ga0302320, IMG submission 202130) | Peat permafrost microbial communities from Stordalen Mire near Abisko, Sweden - Bog_T0_3 | ecosystem: Environmental > Terrestrial > Soil > Wetlands > Peat | place: Sweden: Abisko, Stordalen Mire... | reverse complement strand
GATAGCGAGCACAAGATATGGGAAGGCAATATAGCGGCAGACGGCGACCTGCTTTCCGATGGGCATTGGATGGTAGCCTCCGGCGCCGTTACGGACAAGAAGCGCGCCGTATCGCTGAAGGCCAAGGGAGCGCAGAAGCGCAGCTATCCCGCAAGCATTCTGAAAGAGCAGTGGGACAAGATCACCAAGGCGGCCACCAAGCCCCTCTCCGAAGTCGGTCATGTCGAGTGGGACAAGGTGGACCGGGCTATCTACACCTTCCCGGACGGCACGGCGTTGGCTCTCTCCGCGCCACGCACGCGGTACATCCAGGCGATCACCGGAGCAACGGAACTCCGCGGCTCCGAGCCCACCAAGCCTGTGGTGTTTTATAAGGACGGCAAGCCCGTCGCGCTGCTGATGCCGCTGACCAAGGCTCCGGATCTCGATCTGGCAGTGGCGCGGAAAGCTGCCAGGGACGAAAACGCGGAAGGGCCGGCGAAGGTCGATCCGCTCTCCTCCACGGATTTCAATACCAGGCCGCAATCGCAGGTAGCGGGCGAAGTGAAGCCTTCGGCCGAACGCTACGGCGAGATTCAGAAGGAACTCCAAGGGCTCACCGGGCCCGACCCGCGCGGCGAGAAGCACAACCGCCGCATCGACCTGGAAGCGGAGGCAGAGATCCACAAACCCGCCGCGCTGGCCAAGGCACAGGCGGAGATCGACGCGGATAAGGAGAAAGCCGCAGGCAAGGCCAAGCCGCTGCCGCCGTCTACTCCTTCCCAGCCGAACCTCCGCATCGTGCGCTATGTGCGCAGCGAACAAGGCGCCATCCTCAAGACCGACGTTGCCGGCAGTTGGTTTGTCAGTCCCGGCGAATGGCCTAATTCCCGCAAGGCGGACTCGATCTGGAAATCCCTGGCCGACACCAGGAAGGAAGAACCGGATGCCGTGTGGACGCTCGAAACCCGTGGAACGAGCTCCGACTGGCACCCGCTCGACCATGACGGTCCTCTTGCAAAGCCCGTGAAAGGGCCTATAGTTGAATCGGAGCAACCCCATGCCACCAACGGCACAAAAGAAGGAACCACTGAGCGTCCGGGAACAACAGGTGGTGGATCACCTTCTGGCAAACCGTCCGAAGATGTACGCGGAACTGAAGAAGAGCGGCCAACTGGAAGCCACGGCCAAACGCATGTGGGCGGAGTACACGGGCAACCTGGCGGATCTGGTGCAAAAAGGCCTGCCATACAACCAGGCGGAGGAACTGAGCCGGGAGAGAGCGTTTCCCCCGGGCGAAAGCGATCAGCCTCATCTGGGCGAAATGCCCTCAAGCCCGACTACAGTCGAGACTACCAGCTAACCCCCGAAGACCGTATCGGCGAAGGCAACATAAAAGCCAAAGCCGAAGCCAACATCGCCGCTATCCGCGTTCTGAAACAAGTCCAGGCGGAGAATCGTCCAGCCACTCCCGAAGAGCAAGCCGTGCTGGCGAAGTATACCGGCTGGGGCGCATCGGAGCTTTCCAAAGTCTTCGAGAAGTCCGCCTACAACGTGCCGCAGGCGATGATGCCGATTCGCGCGGCCATCGACAAGCTGCTCACCCCCGAGGAATTCAAGGCCGCGGCGGGATCGACGGTCAACGCGCACTACACCTCTCCCATGGTGATCAAGGCCATGTGGGACGCCATGCGCCACCTGGGCATGGAAGGCGGGGAGAGAGTACTCGAACCGTCGATGGGCGCCGGCAGCTTCTTCGGCCTGGAGCCGGAGGACCTGCGCAACGGCGGCACACGCACCGGCATCGAGCTCGATAGTATCACTGGCGGTATCGCCCGCTTACTCTACCCCGGCAGCAATATCAAGGTCGCCGGGTTCGAAGCCGTCCCGCTCGCGAATAACTTTTTTGATGTGGCGATCGGCAACGTCCCCTTCGGCAATTATGGCGTGGACGATCCGGAATTCCGCGACCGGCCCGCGCTCACGCGCTCGATCCACAATTATTTCTTTGCCAAGGGCCTCGACAAGGTGCGCGAGGGCGGCGTGGTGGCCTTCATCACGTCCAGCTTCACCATGGATAGCGCCGATCCGCGCGTGCGCCAGTATCTCAGCGAGCACGCCGATCTGCTGGGCGCCATCCGGCTGCCGGAGACTACCTTCCGCGGCAACGCCGGTACCGACGTCACCACCGATATCATTTTCCTGCGCAAGCGCGCCCCGGGCACGCCGCCTGCAGGCGAACCGTGGACGGACACCGCGACCGTCAGCGTGAATGACCGCAAGTCTTACCAGCAGAACGCCAAGCGCGATATCCAGATCAACGAGTACTTCGCCAAGAATCCCAAAATGATGCTGGGCGAGATGGCCGTGACCGGCGGCCGCTTCGCCGACGCGCAGAACCTGGAAGGCACACTCACCCCCGAGCTGCTGAAGAAGGCTATCGCCAAACTGCCCAAGGACGTCCTGAAAAGGACGGAGCGCGAGGCGGAGCCCGATGTCCGCATGCCGTTGAGCGATCTCCCCGACCCCGGTGTCGTGAAGGATGGCGGGTACCTGCACAAAGACGGCCAGCTATTGGTGCGCGACGGCAACGAACTGAAGCCCGCCAACCTCGACGCGGCGAAGACCATGCGCGTCCGCGGCATTCTGGTCATCCGCGACGCATGGCGCAACGTGCTGCTCAAGCAGGCCAACGGCACCGACGAAGAGGCCGACGCCGCGCGCAAGTTGCTCAACAAAGCCTACGATTCCTTCACGCGTACCAACGGCGCGCTCAACAGCCGCGACAACATCCGCGCTTTCGCCGGCGACCCCGACGCGCCCGACATTCTGGGCATCGAGCACTATAGCCCGGCAGTCACCAAAGACGGCGGATCAACGGCCGCAGGCAAGAAAAAACCGCGCATCGTCGTCAAAGAGGCGTCGGCCAAGAAGGCCGATATCTTCCACAAGTCCACCAATGTGGCCTATGTCCCGCCGGCGACCGCTCCCGACGCCGCCGCGGCTCTGGCGATCGCGCTCAACGAATACGGCGGCATCAACTGGAAACGCATCCAACTGCTCACCGGTATGGAACAGGAGGAAGCCGAGAAGGCTTTGCTCGGCGCAGGCCTGATCTTCCGCAATCCCGAGGGCAACGAGTTCGAAACCGCCGACGAGTATCTAAGCGGTAAAGTGCGCGACAAGCTGAGCGCAGCGATCGCAGCCGCGGAAACCGATCCCGCCTACGAACCCAACATCGAAGCGTTGAAAGGCGTCCAGCCCGAAGATCTCGGACCGGGCGACATCGACGCGCGCCTGGGCTGCACGTGGATCCCGAAAGACGTGATTGCGCAGTTCCTTGAGGAGAAGCTTCTCGTCACGGCAACCATCGGCCACTCCGAGGCCATCGCCACATGGAATATCGGCGTCACGGGCGGCGCGCGCAACACGCGCAACGAAACCGAGTACGGGCTGAAGGCGAACAACTGGTTCGGCCATCAGTTGGTGGAAGAGTCTTTAAACCTTCGCACCCCCACGGTGCGGAAACCGGATCCCGACGCGCCGCCGGACAGCGACAAAACCATAGTCGATCCCGTAGCCACCGCTGCGCTGCGCGAAAAGCAACAGGCCATCAAAGACCTTTTCAAGAAATGGATCTGGGCCGACACGGACCGCGCCACACGCTTAGCGAAGATCTACAACGACGGCTACAACAATCTGCGCCTGCGCGAATTCGACGGCAAGCACCTCAAATTGCCGGGATCGAACGCCGACATTAAGCTGCGCCCCCACCAGTTGAATGCCGTGTGGCGCATGCTGCAGGGTGGCAACGCGCTACTGGCGCATTGCGTCGGAGCCGGCAAAACCTACGAGATAATCGCCGCGACCATGGAGATGCGCCGCCTGGGAATTGCCAAGAAGCCCGTGATCGTGGTGCCGAACCACCTGGTGCAACAGTGGGCCAAGGAATTCACGCAGCTCTATCCCAACGCCAATCTCTTCGTCGCCGGCAAGGACACTTTCACAGGCGATGCCCGCCAGAAGGCCATGTCGAAGATCGCTAACAACGATTACGACGCGGTCATTGTGTCGCATGCCTCTTACGGCAAACTGCCGGTATCGGACGAGACCTTCAACGCCTGGATGGGCGAGCAGCTCCAGGAACTGGAAGACGCCATTATCGAGATGAAGGCGGCGGAGGGCGCGAAGGGGCCCACCGTCAAAGACCTGGAGAAAGCCAAGAAGCGCCTGGAAGCCAAGCTGAAGAAACGCGCCAAGCGTGAGACCAAAGACAACGCGCTCAACTTCGAGGACCTGGGCATCGATCAGATGTTCGTGGACGAGTCGCACGCGTACAAAGCATTGTTCTTCAGCACGAAGATGTCGCGCATCGCCGGCATTCCCAACCGGGAGAGCGACCGTGCGATCGATATGTTTCTGAAGAGCCAATGGCTCACGAAGAAACGCGGCGGAGCCGGCGTAGTCTTCGCCACGGGCACGCCCATCAGTAACACCATGGCCGAGATGTATACGGTCATGCGCTTCCTCGACACCAAGGGCCTCAAGGCATCGGGCCTGGGCCACTTCGATGCGTGGGCCGCGCAATACGGCGAAGCGGTCACCAGCCTGGAGCTCGCCCCGAGTGGGGCCGGATACAGGATGAACACCAGATTCGCGAAATTCGTGAACCTGCCCGAGCTCGCTACCGCCTTCCGCATGTTCGCCGACGTGCAGAACGCCGAGATGCTGAAGCTGCCGGTGCCCGACCTGAAGGGCGGCAAAGCAGCAGCGGAGATCGCCAAAGCCTCCGACTCGCAGAAGCGCTATATCGGCGACGAGACGACGCCGGGCAGCCTGGTGTACCGCGCCAGCCACTTACCCAAGGGCAAGAAGGCATTCGAAAAGGGCGCCGATAACATGCTGGCCATCACCGGCGATGGGCGCAAGGCCGCGCTCGATATGCGCCTGGTGGATCCCATGGAATGGGTTCCGGTACCGAAGGGCGAGGAAGGCAGGAAGGATAACCGCTCGGCGATCGAAGCCAACGCACAGGTAGAATTTATCGACCCGGCCACACAGAAGAAACAGCGCGGGGCGGTCAGCAGCAATTACGACGGCAATGTCGAAGGCCGGGTACAGATTGGCGTAGGGTCGGGCGACGATTACCGGACGCTCAGCGTCCCGCGCGATCAGGTAACGCAGATATACAAACACGTTCAGCGCCGCGACGATCCCGACAGCAAGGTGAACAAGGCCGTCGACAAGATGTTCAACATCTGGCGCGACAACACCGACACCCTCGCCACCCAGTTGGTATTCTGCGATCTATCGACCCCCAAGGGCGAAGGCGAAGGCTTCAGCGTCTACAACGATGCCCGCGACAAGCTGATCGCCCGCGGCATCCCGAAGGATCAGATTGCCTTTATCCACGACTACGACACCGACCTGCAGAAGAAAACGCTATTCCAGGCGGTAAACGACGGCACCATCCGCATTCTCTTCGGGTCCACCGAGAAGATGGGCGTCGGCATGAACGTGCAGAAGCGCCTGATCGCCATGCACCACCTGGACGCCCCCTGGCGTCCCTCCGATCTGGAGCAGCGCGACGGCCGCATCATGCGGCAGGGCAACCAGAACAAGGAAGTCCAGATTTACCGCTACATCACCGAAGGCACCTTCGATGCCTATATGTGGCAGCTCCTGGAGAACAAAGCCCGCTTCATCGCCCAGGTGATGAGCGGCAAGGCGGGAGTGCGCAATGCCGAGGACGTCGACGGCGTAGCTTTGACCTTCGCCGAGATGAAGGGCCTGGCGTCCGGCAATCCGCTGGTGAAGGAGAAGATTCTCACCGATACCATGGTGCGCAGGCTTGACACCTTGCGCAGCGCGTTCGAAAACGAGCGCTACCAGATGCAACGGGACGCCGCGGCAGCTCCGCGCGCCTCGGAAGAGATTCGCGCCAACCTCGAGGGAGCCGAAGCCGACAAGGAACGGCGCGACGATGCCCCGGATAAGCTATGGCACATCGGCGGCAAGACGTTCGAAGGCGAGGATGCCAACAAGAACGCCGGCGCCGCCATCCATAAATTGCTCGAAGAGGACCGCGACAAACTGAACGCCGCGCAGGTAGCGGTTGCCAGGAAGTACGGACCGCAGTGGAAGGATGTACAGACTCGACTGGCAGCGGCCCAGGAAGCGGCAGCCGTCGAGGGCGAAGGCTACGTCAAGGGCAGCAAAGCGCGCCTGAAAGAAATCGAGGAGGAGAGGAAGGAACTCTCCGCCGAGTACCACGGGGCAGTCACCGACCTGCAAAGCAACTGGCCGTCGATTAAGCTCGGCACCTATCGCGGATTCGAACTGAAGACGAACCCCTCCGGACGCCACTGGGATAGCGACGAGACCGATGGCCGGAAGTATGGGCTGGCCAATATCACCGTCCAGGGCACGCACAAGTACGGAGCCACCAGCAACTCGGAAGGCAATCCGCTCAGCACCCTGTCGTCCATCCGCTATCACATCGAAGGGATCGACGAGGATATCAGGCGCATGCAGGAGCGCATCGCCGACCAGGACAAGAAGGGTAAAGAGATCCGCGAGCTGCTGTCGCGGCCGTTCGAACACGCCGACGAGCTCGCCCGCCTGTTGAAGCGTCAGCAGGAGCTGAATAACGAGCTGGACTTGAACAAGTCCACCGCCGGCACGCAGGGCATGGAACAGGAGAAGCCGCCAGAGGAGCCGGAAAAGGAACCGGAGCCGAAGGACGAAGAAGAGAGCGCGGATTCCTTCGACCCGGCGGCGCCGCGGGAAGAACGGCGAGGCCTCCGCGCCCCGCAGGCCCACGCAACGCCAGAAGTGGAAGCCGGCGGATCGCTCGAAAGGCAGTCTAGCAAGGGCCAGAAGGTAATCGAGAAGCTCAAGGAACTGAGCGGCAACCTCTGGACCGACGAAACCGGCACCCACGACGTTTCGCAAACCGCCTACCTCGTCTCGCGCTCCGCTAATTCCTACCGCAAGAGACTGAACCCATACGCCCTGGGCGCCAATGCCAACACGTCCGGCCTCTCGCTGCGCGAACACGCCGCGCAGGCCGCGCTCGACTTTGCCCGGGCGGAGAAGTCCCTGGAACAGGCCCGCAAACTGTTTGCCACGCAAACGTGGGACCAGAATTTGGACTTCATCAACAAGGTGGAGACCGGCGACCCGCAGCCGACGCCAGCCCTCCAGAAGATCGCCGACGTGATGCGCGAGCTGCTGGACTCGCACCGCAAGGCAGTGCAGCAACTGGGCAAAAACAAACTCACCCAGTTCTACGAGAACTACTTCCCGCATTTGTGGAAGCGCGGCAAGGAAGCGGAAACCATCTTCCGCGCCATCTTCGGCAAGCGGCCGATCGAAGGCACCAAGTCATTCCTGAAGAAGCGGAAATTTCAGAGCTTCCAGGAGGGCGTCGACAAGGGCCTCGTGCCGGTGTCGGAGAATCCGGTCGACCTGGTGCTCCTCAAACTCAAGGAGATGGAACGCTACATCCTGGCGCACCGGTATCTGGCGGAGATGAAGTCCATCGGCATGGCTAAGTTCTACCGTCCGTCGAGCAAGAAGAGAGTGCCGGATGGTTGGGTCAAGATCCCCGACCAGATCGGCGACGTGTGGGGCCCTCCCGTCATCACCATCCCCGAGGCCCACGACAAGCAGTTCATGGATACCTTGCTCGGCCTGGCCAGGGACCTGGGTATGAAGGTGGAGCGTGTTGCCACGCTGCGCAGCGCCTGGGGCCGTGCGTTCAAGGGCACTAACACCGCCAAAACCAAGTTTGCGGGCCCGGAGTCGGTTATTCTGCACGAACTGGGCCACCTGATGGATTGGAAGTACGGCCTCGCCGATCAGTTGGTCAAGGATCCGGACTTCAAAACGGAGCTCCGCAAGCTGGCCGATCTGCGCCTGGTGGGCAACGACACGGCGTATTTCCAGAGCTACGTCCGCCGCGGCGAGGAGAAGATCGCCAACATGATCGCCGCCTACGGGCATGCGCCCAAGGCTTTCAAAAGAGTCGCGCCCAAAACCTTCAGGTGGTTCAAAACGTTCATTGACAGCCACCCCGAACTGGCTCCGCTCAACAAGCTGCAATACGGGATGCAGATCGTGAAGCACAACATCCAGTACCCGGTCGGCGGGCCTGTCCTCGACGGCAGCTATTACATGCCCTCCGATGCGGCGCAGATTATCAGCAACTTCCTCTCGCCCGGGCTGGGATCGCATCCGCTGTACAAGGTGCTGCGCGGCATCTCCAACATGATGCTGCAATTCGCGCTGGGCTTCTCGGGATACCATGCGGGATTCACCGCGTTTGAATCCGTGGTGTCCAAGGTGTCCATCGCCGGCCAGTACGCCACCGCCAAAGACTGGAAGGAGATGGCCAAACGGATAGCTGAGGTTCCGGTCGCGCCATTCACCACCTTCGTCAGGGGCAACAAGATCCGCAACGCCTACCTGCGCGGGGCGCTCAACGATCCCGAACTGGCCAAGTACGTCGACGCCATCGTCAAGGGCGGCGGCAGAGTGTCGATGGACGAGCAGTACCGCACCAACATGCGGAAGACGTTCATGGACGCATTCCGCAAGCTGGGGGCCGGCTCCGGTCTGGCACGCAACACTCGCACAGCCGTATTGAGCTCGCTCCCCGCGCTGGCGGAAGCGGTCATGTGGCCCACGCTCGAGTACCTGGTTCCGCGCATGAAACTGGGCATCTTCGCCGATATGGTGGACTTCGAACTGAAGCGGCTGGGCCCTGGCGCGAGCGTGGAACAAGTACGGCAGGCCTTCGCAGGCGCGTGGGATTCGGTCGACAACCGCATGGGCCAGCTCGTCTACGACAATATGTTCTGGAACCGCACGGCCAAGGACGTAGCCATGCTCATGATTCAGTCCGTGGGCTGGAACCTGGGCACCTTGCGCGAACTGCTGGGCGCGGTAGCCGACACGACGCGCTACGTCCGCGATCTGAGCGGGGGCGCCGGCGGCGGCAACGGCAGTATCGGGGGTGGAAGTGGAAGCGGCGGCGGCGGCATGGGCAGCGGCGGCGGCATGGGCACCGAATCCGCTGGACCCGGCGGCCTTCCTCGCCACCCGGGCAATCCGCAGTTCACGCGGCGCATGACGGAATTCCTGGCCTTGGCGGCAGTGACCGCGGTGACCGCCGCCACATGGGACTACCTGGCCACCAAGGGCCGCAGGAAGCGCGACGGCACGCTCGACGACGGACACGACCGTGACATCCGCAACTACGGATTCCCGCGCACTGGTGGAGTTGACGAGCGGGGACACGACGAACGCATGGACGTCTGGGGATATATGAAGGACGTGGTGGGCTGGGTCAAGGAGCCGGTAAGCTCGGCGCGCAACAAGATCAACCGCATGGTCGAGTTCTTTTGGGAGATGGCCCGCAATAAGGACTTCTACAACTCCCCGATTATCGACAGCGAGAACCGCACCGCCTACGAGAACGGCCTAAGTGCCTTGAAATGGGCGCTGTCGTTCGAAGAGCCGATGTCCGTTTCTCAAGCCGTCCGCGAGCACGAACGCGGAGCCAGCGCGGCCAGCGAGGTGGGGCAGTTCGTCGGCGTCCGCGCCGCGCCGTCCTATATCACCAGATCTCCCGCCGAGGTCTATATGGAGGAGCACGCCGATCACTCCCACGACCAGCCGCCCACCGAGGCGCAGAAGATCGAGCGCGACATGGAGAAGGCCATCCGCGCCGGAAACTGGGGGAAGGCGGGCGCAATCATGGACAAGGCAACAGAGGCAGGCAAACTCACCGAGCTACAGGCGCAAACAGCTATCGACCGGGCGAATGCCGATCCACTGGCAACGGAGTACGAAAACCTGAACATCGACACCGCCATTGAGGCGTCCAAACGCATGACTCCCGAGGAGCGGCAGCGGACGGACAGCCTGCTGGAGCGGAAGATCGACAACGCCTTTAAGAAGGATTCGGCGGCCGAGGTAGAGCGCTTGATCCGGAAACTGGACCGCTCCGGATTGCTGGCCCAGCAGTAATGCTCCAGTTCCTCGCCGACCTTCTCTTCGCGTGGAAGTACATCCCCAGGCCCGCGGCTGCACGTCTGCTGTACGCCTGGAGGTCAGCCCAGCGGATGCGGAATCAGCGGAATTTTCTGCGGTAGCCGCCTCACCCGCGAAGCGGCCCGATAGCCAAGGCTTGCGAATTCGGGGATAAAGACCGAACGCTCCCAGTCCGCCGGTACTGTGATCCGGTACGGCATCATCGCAAAGTCTTCGCGATACCGCACCAGCGACCGCGAATCGATATAGGCCTCCTCGAACGGGTCCAACCGTCCGCCGGGGAAGACTTCCATGGGTTCGTTGCTGGTGTTGAGAATGCGGAGGATCGGGTATCTCCACTCGATGCCCGGTTCCACCATGAGCGCTTCCCACCGCCATGTCGGCCGGATCGACCTGGGAATAGAGATCAGCTTTTTGCCCCGCACCCAGAGTGCCCGCTCCGGGTCCAGCACGGCGCCGGCGGCAACTGCGGCAAGGGTGGCGAGAAACCCGCGGCGATTCACGGCAGCGCCTGTCCCGGATAAAGCAGCTTGAATTCACGACGAGATACCAGGCGCGTCTCGGCGATCCATTCAATCTGGCTGTAGTCTCCTATGAAGACCAGCGGGGAGTGCGCGTACAGTGCCCTCCACTCGGCACGCACTGCCGCATCCGCAGGCCACAGTTCGCCGTCTTCCAGCACGTACCACTCGGTGATCGTCACGTAGTCGGAGTCAGCCGGAATCACTGGGTGGGTGCAAGGCATTTTAAGCGCTCTGCGGGATGTCGCGAACCCCAGGCCGGTAGCCGCGCCACTCCCTTCCAACCGTCTTCTCTATCTCCAGGATTGCCTTCTGGAATGCGTCAGCCGCCGAAAGATCCGAGCAACAGCGGGGGGACGACACCTGGTTCCCCTTTGTGTCCGTGCAGGAAACCGTCACCGCGAACTGGGAGCCATACGGCTGGCTGAAGTTGATAAAGGCGTTGGTCTGAAGCCTCAACCACTGCGTTGGACCGATCATATCATCCGGCAGTTGGATCTGAGCGATCTGGGCTTTCCACTTGCGGCGCTGCCGAATCAGTTGGGCAATCAGAAGCGCTAGCAGCGCGGCAGCAAACCACAAAATGAAAATGCTGGACATAAGACCATTTTAACTGCTCAACGGCAGCACCAACTCCGCAGCCTCGGTGAACATCTGAATCAGCTTCCGCAGGTCGGCCGCCTCAAATACCAGGAAGACTTCCTCGTCATCGAACCCGCCGTCCCGCCCATAGCACTCATTCATCGGGTAGCTCGCACCCGTGGCCAGCATCTCATCCAGTCGCTCACCGGCCTGTCCTGAGTCGTAGCTGTCGATCCACCCGAGGCCCAGGCGCACGAAGTCGTTGGTACCCAGGGTGTCGGCCTTTACTGACAGAGTTCCAAAGGCGTACGGCCTGCCCGAGCAGTAGACCACCCCAGGTGGCAGCTTCAGGAAGTCCTGCCGGTTATAGAGCTTCACACTCCTAGTTTAGGCCTTTCCCAATGAGAAAATTCCTCACCATCACCAGTGCGATCGCACTCCTCACTCTGGCGGCCTGTGCCGTCATGTTGACAGCCCACCTTGCCTGGATGCTGGATTCCTGGGGCACCCTCCCGGCCCGCGTCACCGCACTCCAGGTGGCCGTCCAGGAGTTGCCGAAGACAATCATTCCCCTGGTAACCACACCCGTGCTGGCC
>Ga0302320_10024609_pt1 | contig 11737 bp, 8 predicted proteins | sample Bog_T0_3_FD_202130 | JGI IMG/M metagenome (GOLD analysis project Ga0302320, IMG submission 202130) | Peat permafrost microbial communities from Stordalen Mire near Abisko, Sweden - Bog_T0_3 | ecosystem: Environmental > Terrestrial > Soil > Wetlands > Peat | place: Sweden: Abisko, Stordalen Mire... | reverse complement strand
TTACCCTACTCCTTCCGCCCCTCATCGAGGATCCGCCTCATGGCCTCGTAGTGCGGGCTGTCCACGCGAATCGCGAGCGCGAGCGCCCCGAGGTCCTTGGCGGAGTGAAGCTCGTACCGCTCTCGAAGCGCGGGATCGACGAGGATGTCGCGGATCATCCCGCCATAGTCCGGGTGCGGCATGTAGAGAACGTCGGGGGCGCGCGCGAAGAGCCGCGTCGCCGAGAACCCATGTAGCGCGAACTCCGTATCGTTGAGCCCCGCGAGGTCGATGACCGTCTTGCGCGGGTTCATGACGCCGAGGTGCCCCACCTCCGTCGATGCGATGACCAGATCGTCGGGCAGGAGTGAAAAGCGGTCGAGCGCGAAGAGAACGTGTGCGTAGCCGATCCGATACGAGAAGAGGAGCTCCTGGCGCAGGATTGGCAGAGGAGGAGCGAAGACATCGTCCGCGCGTGGGATGACCGCCGCCGCCAGCGCAAACGAGAACACGAACGGGACCTCTCGCATCCGGCGCAGGAGCTGGGCCGCGCCGTAGGCTCCCACGAGCACGATCGCGGGAAGGGCCGGGTAGTAGAAGCGGGCGTACGCCGGCATGATCTGGAGGACGCAGACCAGGTAGTAAGCAGTGAATAGGCCCCCCCCGAGGAGCGCCCCCTTGACCGTGGACGGAGCGTCGCGCAGCCACGCCCTCGGCGAGAAGAGAATCGGGAGCGTGCCGAGCGCGAGGAGGATCCCGTTCGGCAGCGCGAACGCCTTCCATTGCTCGGCCGGGACGGAGGCGTACTTGCCGACGTTGAAGTCGCGATAGAGCGTGGTCGCCTTGGCATAGAAGGAGAGCGGGAGCGCCGAGCCGAAGTAGAGGTCGGAGGCCCCGAGCCAGAGGATGCAGATGGCAACCGTGAGGGCCAACGAGAGGAGCGCCCGCTTCGATCGGGCCCGATCCCTCGTCACGAGCGCGACCCCTGAGACCGAGAGAGACAACAGCATGAGATCGGGGCGCGCAGCGATGGCCAAACCGCCGAAGACGCCGAGGACGACGGCGAGGGGGACGCTCTCCGATTTTTCGCTACGGAGCGCGAGGAGGAGATAGGCGGCCCCATAGGCCATTGCGAAGGACGTATCCATCCCGCTCGTGGCGTGGAAGGCGAGCTTGTCCCCTTGCAGTAGCAGCGAGACCATGACGAGCAGGAGCACGTTCCACCGCGACACCGCGGAGACCCCATCCGTCGCGCGCCATGCGAGGCAGAGCGCCAGCAGGAGAAACGCCGCGCCGCAGAGTATCGACGAGGCCGCGAGCATCGGGAGCGGGTCGCCCGGGAGAAGCAGCCGCATCGGCGCCACGACGAGAAGCAGATAGAGGATCGAGGTGAGCCCGTAGGTCGCGGAGCCGTGCGGGTTCCAAGCGAGCGTCCCCGATTCGCGCAGGTTGTCGGCGTAGCGCGCGAACATGAACGCGTCGTCCCAGACGGTGAGTTTCGTGCGCCATGGAAGGACGAGCACGAGCAGGAACGCGACGACGAGCAGCGCGACAAGCAGGAAAGCGCCCACCGCGGGAGCGACACGAGCGATGTCGCGGCGGTCCATCGGCTTCAGGGTAGGTGGTCGCTACGCTCGGCGTCTCGCGGAATTTCGCGGATGGGCTGAAGCGCCCGATGACGCGAGACATCACCGAGTTGATGACGAGGATCGAGATTTGCGCGGCTCGATGCCCGCGGTCGAGCCCGCGAACGCGGTGCTACCTTCGCTCTGCAATCCATGTGCGGTCGTACCGTCGTCATCAATCCCCACGCCGTTGTGGAGTGCTACCTCGCAGGAGGGCGGGCCACGCTGGGCAAGTACCAGTGGGATTATCGGCCTGGAACGCTTCCGTGGTTTGTTGTCCCGAGGGGCCCGGGGTTCGACCAGAATTGCCTCTACATCTCGCCCCAGGACGACGCGCGCTTTCATTTCGTGCAATCAAGCTCGAACGAACCTCGGACGAACTGACCCGACGCCGGCCGGTATTCCGCAGGCAAGCGGTGGCCTACGCCGAACTCGGGCGACGACTGCTCGAGGAGCACAGTGGCGCGAACGGCCCGCACGCGGAGGTGGCGCACGGACTCGCCCATCCCTAGCGCGACGCCTTTGCTCTTACGGCGCGTGGGTGTGCAAGGCGATTCTCGGAGGTCTACGGATCCAGAGCTGGGATTCGCCCTCGTTTGACTCCGGGAAGTCATCGTTCGCGTGACGTACGCACAGCGGACCGTCCTCGACGTTCAGCGTGAGCCCGACACCGGGCGCGACCATCCCATCGAACACCATCGTGTTGTCCGATGAATCGCAGGGCAACGCGTGGCTGGGAGCGAGTGCGATCTGGACGCGAACGGGGACGCGCGCGTCGACGGTGACGAACAGCGGTGCAAGGCGCGCACTCGCGGAGGGGACGGCCAGCAGCGTCGCGAGAGCGATCACCGACCCGAGAGACGCTCGACGAACGAAGCTTCCGGTCGCCATGGCGAGTATCGAGCAACGGGTGTGCCGCGGCGACCCGGCGTTGATTCGGTCTGGGGATCGCTCGGCAGGCACGCCGGCATCGGTTGGGGTCTGCATCGTTCGGTCCCACTCCGGGTCCTCGGGCGCGACGCCGTGCCATAGCGCGCCGCGGAATCTCCGGTCGAACCGAAACGCCGTCCGAACCCGGCGGTTCCTCAGATCACTTCGGCGTGACTTTCATGACCGAGCCGTCGGCGAAGGCCTGCGCGTACGTGCCTTGGTTCGTCCAGTAGACGCTCGTCGCATCGACCGCGATGGCCGTGGGACCGAGCTGGCCGCTCGCGAGGGTCACGGGAGGGCCGCCGACGATGGGCATTTTCATCACGAGGCCCGTCTTGCCGCAGCCCCAGTAGACGTTCTCGTCATCAACCGCGATCGAAGTCGGCTGCCCCTGGCTCGATGCGAGCGTCGTCGGCGTCCCACCTCCGATGGGTACTCGCATGACCGCTCCGTCGGCGTAGTCGTTGGCGCTCGTGCCTTCGTTGACCCAGTACGCGCTCGCGGCATCGACCACGATGGCGCTTGGTTCGTTCTGCGCTTCCGCGAGCGTGAAGGCGGTTCCTCCGCCGATCGGAATCTTCATCACCGTGCTGCCGTACTGGTCCACCCAGTAGACGCTCGTGGCGTCCACGGCGAGCCCGAGGGGAGCGGTCTGTGGCGACGCAAGGGTCACCGGGGAACCGCCCGCCGCGGCGACCATCGCGATGGTTCCGTTCGTGAAGGGGCCGGTCGCACCAGCGGAGGTGCCGAAGTTCGAGAAAAAGGCGTCCCCCTCGGCCACGACAATCCTTGCGGGCGCGTTCAGTCCCGAAACGAGCGTCACCGGCGCGCCGCCCGTCGCGGGCATCCTCGCTACGCTCCCATCCGTGTTCGCGTTCGCCTCCGTTCCGGCGTTCGTCCAGTAGACGTTCGCAACGTCGACGGCGATTCCGGAGATCCCCTGCTGCCCTGACGCAAGAACGGCAGGCGAGCCGCCGCCCACGGGCATTTGCATCACTGTGTCGTCGCTGAAACCGTTGGCCTCGGTGCCCCCGGCTGCCCAGTAGACGCTCGTCGCGTCCACCGCGATCGCGGACGGGCTGTTCTGGTTTGCGGCGAGAACGACGGGCACGCCCTCCCCCTCGACGGACGGAACCGTCTGCACCTTCCCGCATCCCGCGGTGGTCGCGGACGCCGTCGCAAGGACGACGAGAATCGAGCGTCTTGCGCGGCCCCAGGCGGCGCCGGGGCTCCGTCCGCTCTTGCGGAGTGTCGTCATCTCGCCCTCACGGTTTCGGTGCTGGAGGGGTCGCGCGGGGCTTATTTGGCTGGGGATGCCCTTTCGTTTGAGGCGTCGGCGGACACGGTGCGGGGTACCCCGCACCGCACGGTGGAGCATCGGGGATGTCGCAAACGAATTGGCCGGACAGGTTCGAATCCGCGACGCACATGTCGCTAGCGTTGCAGCAGATGGTGTCCTGAGTGCAACTCCCCGAGTGGGCTACGCAGGCCGTGCATGTCCCGTAGTTGCAGCGAACGCTGGTTTCGTTGCAGCAGAACGGACCGGTGGAGGTGCCGCAACTGGCGCCGACGGCCTGGCACGCGGGAGCTGGACTGCCGGAATAGACGCACGTGCTGTTCACGCAGCCGAGGTTGGGGTGGTTCGACGTGTTGCATGAATTGTTCGCGCAGCACGGTTGCCCCGGATTTCCGCATTGGCAGGTCCCGCCGCTGCCGCTGCACGCGAGGCCCGATGAGCACTGGTCACCGGTGCAACAGGGGCCGTTGATTTGGCCGCAGGTCACGCATTGAGCACCTTGAAGGCAGACGAGCCCGGCGCCGCATGTCGTTCCGTTGCAGCACGGAAGGGGGGCCGTGCCGCAGGAGCAGGTGGGCGCGCCGCCCGTGCCGGCGATGCACGAGAGGTTTGCGTTGCAGCCGCCCGAACAGCAGGGCTGGCCCGGACCACCGCACTGGCAAGTGCCGTCGATGCAGGAGGTTCCGGCCGTGCATTGAGAGCTGTTGCAGCACGCTTGATTTCGGCTGCCGCACTCGCACGTGCCGTCTACGGCAGCAGAGCCGGTGAAGCACGGTTGCCCGTTGCAGACAGGAAGACCGAGGTCGCCGCAGGGGGGACTGGCGGCGCACACGGTGACTTGCGTGGCCTGACTGCCGATGACCGGAGTCGCCGGATCCGTATCGGTCGCCGTCACCACCACCGAGACTGCGGAGCACGGGCCCGTCTCGTTGCTCCCGTACGTCCACTTCGTGCTGAACGTGCCGCCGTTGCAAACGGGCTGCGGGTCGAGCGGGATGACTGCGTAGGGCGGCGTGAGCCCGATGAGCGCGATCTGTGCGCAGCGTCCGGGCGCACAGAATGGATCGGATGGGGGCCTCTCCATTTCTTTTCTTCTCCAGAAGAGAGGGAATCCATCCGATCCATCCGATCCATGCGATCCATCCGAGCAGTTTGGCAGGATGAAAAGTGGATCGGATGCGGATCGGATGGAGCCCCATCCGATCCAGCCCCATCCGATCCAGGAGGTGCCCAACACGAACCGGGTCGAGCCTGCGTTCGAGGTCCCTCTTCCTAACGGCCACGTCGAGGCCGTCGTCTTCGATTCCAAGAAGAAGAGCGAGACCACGGCCATCGTGTACGCGCACACCGCCATCGGCTTGGACACGTACCTTCTCGTGCCCCTCGACAAGGTATGGCGGTTCCCGATCGCTCACCTGTTCCTGGCTCGGCTCGAAGCCATGGATGACGGCTCGATCAAGTGCACCTCTGCTCGGGAGCATCCCGCGAAGCGGGGGAGCTGAGGAGCCGTGGGGGCCGTCCCCGTTCCGTCCAGCGTTTTCAGGGACAGTCAGCCGATGAGCACGCTTCTTTTCCAGCGTTTTTGGCCGCGAATCGTCAGGGACACTAAAGGGACAGTCACCCCCCTAACTGGTGGTAATCCGGGGTAAGCAGGGGTCATTCCTGGGGGCCTCGCCGCTCAAATTCCCCCGGTAATTCGTGCCCAGAGACGGAATCGAACCGCCGACACGGGGATTTTCAATCCCCTGCTCTACCAACTGAGCTATCTGGGCCCTCGGCTGACGAACCTTGCGGCGCGTCACCGAAAGAGGACGCGCACCTTGTTCGGAGCGGCGCGGATTGTCAAGAACCGGTCGCACTTCGGCGCCTCGAAGCCCGCACGCCCCTTCGCGGCCTGTATCCTCCGGAGCATGCCGGCCGCCACCGAGGAGTTGATCTGGGAAGGGCGCCCGACGTGGAGAGCGTGGGCGCTCCAGTGGATCTTCGGTTGGATCCTCTTGCCGCTCATCGTCGGGCTCTTCCTCCTCGTCCCCGTGTGGACGCGGATGAAGGCCAACCGCTGGAAGCTCACCTCGCGACGCATCGAGGTCGAGACCGGGCTCCTCGCGAAGCGCGTCGATACGCTCGAACTGTGGCGGGTGCGCGACGTGGAGTTCCGGCAGTCGCTCATCGAGCGAATCGCGGGCGTCGCGCGCATCTTGGTGACGGCGCACGACGGCTCGTCCCCCACCATCGAGATCCGCGGCGTTCCGGGCGACCGCACCATCTACGACAGGCTGATGGCCGCCGTGATGGACGCACGCCAGCAGCGCGGCGTGATGAACCTGAATCCTTGAGAACGCCCGAGGACGTGAAGGCCGAGTCGTCATGAGCCGCTCGCTTCCCGCCCTCCCCGCGCGCTTTCAGCTCGTTCGCCGGATCGGCGAAGGAGGCATGGGCACCGTCTTCGAAGCGTTCGACCAGGAGCGCCGCGAGAGCGTCGCCATCAAGGTGCTCAAGCAAGCGACCCAGGGCGTCGAGCGCTTCAAGCGCGAGTTCCGCTCACTTCAGGATCTCACGCACCCGAATCTCGTCACGCTCGGCGAGCTCTTCTCCGAAGGGGACGAGTGGTTCTTCACGATGGAGCTGATCGACGGCGAGGACTTCATCTCGTGGGTGACGAGCACGCCGTGGTCGCAGCATCCGGGCCCCTCCTCGAGCTCGCGCCCGACGGGGCGCCCCCCGAAGCCGATTCTCCCGTTCGACGAGAGGCGCTTGCGAAGCGCGCTGGTGCAGCTGGTTCGTGGGCTGGGCGCGCTGCACGAGGCGCAGAAGGTCCACCGCGACGTGAAGCCGTCGAACGTGCTCGTCGACCCACAGGGGCGCGTCGTCGTCCTCGACTTCGGCCTCGTGCACGACCTCACCCTCGACCTCGGGCCGACGATGACCGACCTCGACGTCGTCGGGACGCCGACGTACATGGCGCCCGAGCAGGCGGCCTCGCGGGCGGTAGGGCCCGCCGCCGACTGGTACGCGGTGGGCGTGCTCCTCTACGAGATATTGACGGGCGAGCTTCCGTTCTCGGGGGCGCCGCTCGAGGTGCTCCTCGCCAAGCAGAAGACGGAGCCCAAGTCGCCGCGCACGCTCGTCCCGGGAATCCCGCCCGACCTCGATGAGCTCTGCACGCGACTGCTGCGCTTCGAGCCGGCCGCGCGCCCCACCGGAAGAGAGCTGCTGCGCGCGCTCGACGCCGCCCCGAGCCTGGACGCTCGCGCGCTGCCGCTCGCCTCGATGTCGCTCGGAGTCCTCTTCGTCGGCCGCGACGCGGAGCTCGCCGAGCTGCACCGCGCGTACGCGGACTCGGAGCACGGCGCCGTCACCGTGCTGGTGCATGGTGAGTCGGGCATCGGCAAGAGCTGCATGCTCCGCCACTTCGCCGACGCGCTCGCTGCCCATAGCCGCGAGGTCCTGGTCCTTCACGGGCGGTGCTACGAGCGCGAGAGCGTCCCGTACAAAGCGTTCGACGGCGTCATCGACGCCATTGCGCGCTTCCTCGCGCGCCTCCCCACGGCAGCCGTCGAGCGCTTCCTGCCGACGCGGCCTGCCCGACTGGTCAAGCTCTTCCCTGCACTCCGTCGCGTGGAGGCGATCGCGCAGTCTCCGACGGTCGACGACACGTTGCTCGACCCTCACGAGTCGCGCGCTCGCGCCTTCAGCGCGGTCCGAGAGCTGCTGGCGCGAATCGCCGACGCGCACCGCCTCGTGGTCCTCATCGACGACCTTCAGTGGGCCGACGCCGATAGCTTCGCCCTCCTGAACGAGATCCTGCGGCCTCCGGAAGAGCCCCGCTTCCTCCTTCTGGGATCGGTGCGAGAGGCATCCTCCGAAGCGTTGCCCGGGCGGCTTCCGGAGCCAGATCGCGCGAAGCTCCTGCAGGGCGACGTGCGGCGCATGGACCTTTCGCGGCTCCCGCAGGACGACGCGCGCGCGCTCGTGACGAAGCTCGTTCAGCGCATCGCGCCGGAGCTCCCGATCGACGCGAAGACGCTCGCCGAAGAGGCCGACGGGCACCCTCTCTTCATCGACGAAATCGTGCGCCACCTCTTTCTCATGGGACCGTCGCACGGGTCCTTGCGCCTCGAGGACGTGCTCTGGTCCCGCATCCGCGTCCTCGAGGAGACTCCGCGGAGGATCGTCGAGCTGCTCGCCGTAGCCAACTCGCCGCTCTCCCAGGCGGTCGTTGCCACGGCCATCGAGACCACGTCCGCGGACCTGGCGCGCACGCTCTCCTTTCTTCGCGTGGCGCACCTCGTACGGACGACGGGCGCGCGCGGGGCGGACCTCATCGAGGTGTTCCACGGGCGCGTGCGCGACGCCGTGCTCGAGAACACGTCCGACGACGCATGCCGACGACATCACCTGCGGATCGCCATCGCGCTCGAAGCCAGCGGGAGCACGGATGCCGATCTCCTCGCGATCCACTGGCTGGGCGCCGGCGACCCCGAGAAGGCCTGCAAGCACGTTCTCGTCGCAGCCGAGCGCGCGACCGAAGCCCTCGCCTTCGATCGCGCGGCGAACCTGTACGCCTGGGCACTCGAGCTCCGCGAGCGCGGGACGCAGAGGTTCGTGCAGAGCGACATGCGCGTCCTCTTGATCAAGCTGGGAGACGCGCTCGTCAGCGCGGGGCACGGCGAGCGCGCCGCACAGGCGTACCGCTCGGCCGCTGCGGGCGCGAACGAGGCCGAGTCCCTCGAGCTCCGGAGTCGCGCCGCCGACCAGCTCCTCCGCAGCGGGCACTTCGACGAAGGGCTCGCAGGGATCAAGCAGGTGCTGTCGTCGATCGGAATGCACCTGCCCGACTCGCCGCTGCGCGCACTCGTCGCCCTCTTGCTCTGGCGCATCGTGCTCACGCTCCGGGGCCTCGGCTACCGCCTGCGCGACGCGAGTCACGTGGCCGCGCGCGATCTCACCCGCATCGACGCCTGCAACGCGGTCGCTCTTTCGCTGGCGATGGCCGATCCGCTCAGCGGACAGCTCTTTCAGACGCGGAACATCCTGTGGTCGCTCCACGCGGGGGAGCCGCGCCGCGTATCGCGCGCACTGTCGCTCGAGGTTGGCTACCGCGCCTCGCGCGGCTGGCCTCGGTGGGCGAGCACGAGCGCGCTCGACGCCAAAGCGCTCGACCTGGCGCGCCAGATCGGTGAGCCCCGCACTATCGCGTGGTCGCTCGCGACGTCGGGCGCGGCGAAATTCCTCGCCGGCCTGTTCGAGAACGCCCTGGTGACGTGCGACGAAGCCGAGAAGATTTTCGTCACGGAGTGCAACGGGGCGGGCTGGGAGACGTCGTTCGTTCGGCTCTTCGCGCTTCAATCGCTATCGCACCTCGGACGCATGAAAGAGCTCACGCTGCGGCAGTCCACCGCCCTCCGCGCCGCAAACGAACGGAGCGACCTGAACGCCGCCGTGAACCTGCGCATCGGTCACCCCAATCTCGTGTGGCTCGTGGCCGGCGATCCGGCCCGCGCGCGGCACGAGGCGACCGAGGCCATGCGGGAGTGGACATCGAAGAGCGGTTTCCACTTGGAGCACTACTTCGAGCTGTTCGCGCTCACCAGCGCCGACCTGTACGAGGGAGACGCGAGCGCGGCGCTCGCGCGCGTCGCGGCGAAATGGGGGCCGCTGCAGCGATCGCTCCTCACCCGCGTGCAGGCGGTCCGGATTGCCGCTTGGCACCTGCGAGGGCGCGCGGCGCTGGGTGTAGCCGAGCGCGAGCCCGCGCGACGAAACGACATGCTCTCGAGGGCGGCGAGAGACGCGCGGGCAATCGCGCGCGAGAGGACGCCCTGGGCGCTCCCGTGGAGTGCGACGCTGGAAGCCGGCATCGCCCACCTGCGCGGGGACGACGCTCGCGCCGCGACCCTGCTGGAGCGCGCAGCGATCCAGGCCGGCCAAGGGCACATGGCAATGGTCGCTGCAGCGGCGCAGTTCGCGCGCGGGAAGCTCGTATCGGGCGACGAGGGGGCGCGCCTCGTCGCCGAGTCCCTGGCCTGGTTCTCGTCCGAGGGCGTGGCCACTCCCGAGCGAATGATCGCCCTCTTCGCTCCCGCGCTCGGGGCATGACCGCCCCGTCCCTGGCGCCTCCGTTACGCTCAGGCCGGAAACATGCGTGACGGAGCGCTTGCGAACGCGAGGTCCCGAGGGCCAGAGTGCGCCGGAACGTCGGTCTAGGCGGGGGCGTCTAGACCCGGGAGAGCGCGATGAAGAAGATCTGGCTCACGACGATCGCGATCGGCATCGGCCTATTCATGGTTGCGCCAGGTTGCGGCAGCAGCAACAACTCGAGCGGCTTTTCGCAGGGCGGCGGTAGCGGCAGTGGCAGTTCGTCGGACGGATCGATTTCGCTCCTCGGAGACGAAGGGGGGATCGTCGGCGGCGGCTTCTCGGACGGGTCCAGCGGGGGCACAGGTCAGTGCGTGAACCTGCAGTGCCAGCAACACACGTGCGGCGACGGCGGCTCGACCACCATCACCGGTACGGTCTACGACCCGGCGGGCAAGAACCCCCTCTACGACGTCGTCGTCTTCGTCCCCAACACGACCCCCGCTCCGATCACGGGCGGCATCCCCGCGAGCGGCTCCGCGAACTCGTGCTCGTGCGAAGCGGTCTACACCGGCCAGCCGATCGCCAGCGCGCTCACCGGCGCCGACGGCAAGTTCACGCTCACGAACGCGCCGGATGGGACCGACATCCCGCTCGTCGTGCAGATCGGCAAGTGGCGCACGCAGCTGAAGATCCCGAAGGTCACCGAGTGCGGCTCGAACGATCTCGACACGCTGCTCGCTCCGTACAAGCTGGCCCTCCCGGGGCAGGCCGGAGTGAGCACGACGGCGGGGCCGACACAGGGGCTCCAGCAGGATCTCCCGAGCATCGCGGTGTCGACGGGGGGCGCCGACTCGCTCGAATGCCTCCTCCTGCGGGCGGGCGTCAGCCCGAACGAGTACGTCGGTGGCGGCACGAGCGGGCCGGGGCACGTGCACATCTATCCGGGGTGCGACGGGCAATCGTGCGGCGTCACCCAGAACGTCGGCCCTGCGCCCAACACCTCCCCCGCGGGCCTCGCTTCCGATCAGAAGCTGTGGGACAGCCCCGCCGACATCGATGCGTACGACATCGTGCTCCTCTCGTGCGAGGGGACCGGGACGACGAACCCGAACTCGCAGATCCTCTACGACTACGTCGACTCGGGCGGTCGCGTCTTCGCGGAGCACTGGCATCTCACGTGGTTCACGACGCTCCTTGGGACGGCCGTGGCCCCCTTCCCCGCCGATCTCGCCACCTGGGACGTCCTCAACGACGGCGCCTACAAGAGCGGCGCGATCAGCGCGACCATCGTGGAAGCGCTGAGCAGCAACGGACAGCCGTTCCCGAAGGGCGAGGCCCTCTACCAGTGGCTCGCCAACGTCGGCGCGCTCACCAGCGACGCGGGCACCGGCGAGCTGCCGATCGCGGTCGCGCGCGGCGACGCGACGATCCAGGCGGGCAACACCCTGTCGCAGGCGTGGATTCAGACCGATCCCTCCGTCTCTCCGGCCAGCACCCAGTACTTCTCGTTCGACATGCCCTTCACGCCGACGATCGACGACGCGGGCCTGCCGAACTACTGCGGCCGGGTCGTCTTCAGCGATCTCCACATCGGCGCCGCGGCGAACGACTACGGCGGCGCGACCGCGAGCGCGAGCGGTCATACCAACGCCCTCACGACCCCTTCCGGCTGCACGACGGGCGACCTCTCGCCCGACGAGAAGGCGCTCGAGTTCATGCTCTTCGACCTCTCGTCCTGCGTGACGCCGGTCACGGTCGCTCCGACCCCGCCGACGCCGACGCCCCCGATCAAGTGAGCGCGCTCGGGACGCTCGTCTAGGTGGCT
>Ga0302320_10024607_pt1 | contig 11738 bp, 11 predicted proteins | sample Bog_T0_3_FD_202130 | JGI IMG/M metagenome (GOLD analysis project Ga0302320, IMG submission 202130) | Peat permafrost microbial communities from Stordalen Mire near Abisko, Sweden - Bog_T0_3 | ecosystem: Environmental > Terrestrial > Soil > Wetlands > Peat | place: Sweden: Abisko, Stordalen Mire... | reverse complement strand
ACGTGCTGCCGATGATCCCGGCGGGCAAGTCGGTGAAGGAAATGCTCCTCAAATAAACAAGCGCCGCTCCCGGAGGGAGCGGCGCTTGGAGGTCAAAACTTCGGTTCCGACTCAGGTGGTCGGGACGCTCTGGATCGTCTTGAGGATCCGGCCGGCGACCAGGTAGGGGTCCGCCGCCGAATTCGGGCGACGATCCTCGAGGTAGCCCTTGTAGCCGTCGTTGACGAAGCTGTGCGGCAGGCGCACGGAGGCGCCGCGGTCCGCCAGGCCGTAGCTGAACTTGTCGATCGACTGCGTCTCGTGCAGTCCGGTGAGCCGCAGGTGGTTCTCCGGGCCGTAGACGGCGATGTGCTCGTCGCGGTGGTCGTTGAAGGCTGCCATGAGTTTTTCGAAGTAGGCTTTGCCGCCGACCTCGCGCATGTACGTGGTCGAGAAGTTCGAGTGCATGCCGGATCCGTTCCAGTCGAGCGGCTGATCGAACGGGGCGATAATCGGCTTGCAGCGCCACTCGATGTCCACGCCGTAGCTCTCGGTCAGGCGGGTGAGGATGTAGCGGGCCACCCACATCTGGTCGGCGGCGCTCTTCGAGCCCTTGCCGAAGATCTGGAACTCCCATTGGCCCTTGGCGACCTCGGAGTTGATGCCCTCGAGGTTGATTCCGGCATCGAGGCAGATGTCGATGTGCTCCTCGACGATCTTGCGGGCGATGGGGCCGACGTTCTTGTAGCCGACGCCGGTGTAGTAGGGGCCCTGGGGGGCGGGGAAGCCGCCGGGCGGAAAGCCGAGGGGCGCGCCGTCCTTGTAAAAGAAGTACTCCTGCTCAAAGCCAAACCAGGTGCCCGGATCGTCCGGGATCGTGGCGCGCGAATTCGACGGGTGGGGCGTCTTCTTGTCCGGCATCAGCACCTCGCACATGACCAGGACGCCGTTCTTGCGGGTCGAGTCGGGGTAGGACGCCACGGGCTTCAGGATGCAGTCCGACGACTTGCCCTCCGCCTGCTTGGTCGAGCTGCCGTCGAAGCCCCAGTAGGGAAGGTCGGCGAGCGCGGGAAAGCTCGGATAGTCCTTGATCTGGGTCTTGCTGCGGAGGCTCGCAAGCGGCGTGTAGCCGTCGAGCCAGATGTATTCGAGTTTGAATTTAGGCATATGGTTGATTGTTCGAGGGACTATGGTGAGGATAATTTAGGTCGCCGACGCCCTTGCAGACGCCGAGAAAGACACCGGCATCGACCGTCCTTCGTCAAGCACCTTGAATGCCAGAAGGTGTTAAAATTAATAAAATATTAACCCACAGCCGGTTTTTTCGTCGAACGCCCGAACCGTGCTTTCATTGTCGATCAGCCAAACCCACCATGCACGAGATCAAAGACACCGCCCGGGCCCTGGTGCGGATCGGTTTCGACGGGCGGGTCCACAAGACCTTCCGGGGAACCGCGGCGCGCGAGCGTTTCGAGAATGAGGTGCGGGTCCTGCGCCACCTCGAGGCGCGGGGATGCAACTTCGTGCCGCGCCTGCTCGCGGTCCTGCCGGAGGAGCTGAAGATCATCACCACCAACTGCGGGGCGCGGGTGGATCACCTGGACCCGGAGCGCATGAAGGCGCTCTTCGCGGAGCTGGAACCGTTCGGCGTGCGGCACGACGATCCCATGATGCGCAACGTCACCTACCGGAATACCGACGGGCGCTTCTGCCTGATCGACTTCGAGTTCGCCACCCTGCTGGATGGTGGGGCCTCGCCGCCGCCCCCGCCCCCCGACCCCGCCGTTCAGCCCCCATGACCTTCCCCGCCCCCGGCAGCACGCCCCTGCCGACCCGGCTCGCCTGGTCCGGCCTGACCCATGTCGGACGCTTCCGGGCCAACAACGAGGACGCCTTCCTGGCGCTGACCTTCGACGGGCACCAGGTGCGTTACTTAGGCAAGTCCGGCGACGCGCCGCTGACCTCCGATTTTGTCTTCGCCGTCAGCGACGGCATGGGCGGCGCCCGCTCGGGAGAATTCGCCAGCCGGATCGCCGTGGAAAAGATCACCCGCCTGATGCCGCGCGGCTTCGGCCTGTCCGGGGCCGGCGGACCCGCCGGCTTCCACGAGCTGCTCCTTGAGCTGTTCACCTCGATCGACCGGGAGCTGAACCGGATGGGCCAGAGCTACGAGGAGTGCGCCGGGATGGGCGCGACCCTGAGCCTGGGTTGGTTCACCCACGGCCGGGTCTATTTCGGGCACGTCGGGGACAGCCGGATCTACCGCCGGCCGGCGGGCGGGGAGCTGCGGCAGTTGACCGACGACCACACCCACGTCGGCTGGCTGCGCCGCACCGGGCAGATCAATGAGCGCGAGGCCCGCTCCCACCCGCGGCGCAACGCCCTGCAGCAGGTGCTGGGCGCGGGCCACCAGTTCCTGGAGCCCCACCTCGGCGCCGCGAACTGCGCACCCGGCGACCGCTTCCTGATCTGCAGCGACGGGCTGAACGACGGGCTGTGGGACCGCCGGATCGAGGAGATCCTCCTGGCCCCGCCGGGCAGCCCCAACCTCGCCGGCGCCCTGGTCCGCGAGGCCGTCGCCGCCTCCGGCCGCGACAACGCCACCGCCATCGTGATCGAGGCCCTGCCCTGACCCGCGTCCCGGCGCGGGAACTGCTGGACGCAAACGGCTGATTCGCCCAGCATGGCCACCCCGCCGCACCGAACCCTCAAACCCCTGCGCCCATGACCGCCAAGGAAGTCATCAGCCTCGCCAAAGCCAAGGACGTCAAGATTGTCGACCTGAAGCTCTGCGACATCCTCGGCACCTGGCAGCATTTCGCCATCCCCCTCGCCGAGCTGAAGGAGGATGTCTTCACCGAAGGCCTGGGCTTCGACGGCTCCTCCATCCGCGGCTGGAAGGCGATCAACTCGTCCGACATGCTGGTGTTTCCGGACCCGGACACCGCATTCATCGATCCCTTCGCCGCCCACGCCACGCTCTCGCTCTCCTGCGACGTCTACGATCCGCTCACCAAGGAACCGTATGACCGGGATCCCCGCGTCATCGCCAAGAAAGCCGAGGCCTACCTGAAGAGCACCGGGGTGGCGGACACCGCCTATTTCGGTCCGGAGGCGGAATTCTTCATCTTCGACAGCGTGTCCTTCGATTCCGCCGCGAATGCCACCCACTACCGGGTCGACTCGATCGAGGGCACCTGGAACCGCGGCCGGGAGAAGGAGGACAACGGCTCCCCCAATCTCGGCTACAAGATCCGCCACAAGGAGGGGTATTTCCCGGTCGCCCCGGCGGACAAGCTGATCGACATCCGCAACGAAATGATCCTCACGATGATCTCGCTCGGGATCGCGATCGAGCGCGAGCACCACGAGGTCGCCACCGCGGGCCAGGCGGAGATCGACATCGTCTTCGACACCCTGCTCAAGACCTCGGACAAGATGTCCCTCTACAAGTACGTGGTGAGAAATGTCGCGGCCAAGTACGGGAAGACGGCCACCTTCATGCCCAAGCCCCTCTTCGGGGACAATGGTTCCGGCATGCACACCCACCAGTCGCTCTGGCGGGACGGCAAGCCGCTCTTCGCCGGCAATGGCTACGCCGGCCTGAGCGAGCTGGCCCTCTACTACATCGGCGGCATCCTCCGGCACGCGCCCGCCCTTTGCGCCATCTGCAACCCGACGAACAATTCCTACAAGCGCCTGGTGCCCGGCTACGAGGCGCCGGTCAACCTCGCCTATTCCGCGCGCAACCGCTCGGCGTCGGTCCGGATCCCGACCTACAGCGCCAATCCCAAGTCCAAGCGGATCGAATACCGCACGCCCGACCCGGCGGCCTGCCCCTACCTGGCGAACTCCGCCATGCTCATGGCCGGCCTCGACGGCATCCTGAACAAGATCCACCCCGGGGAGCCCCTCGACAAGAACCTCTACGACCTGCCCCCGGAGGAAAAGGCCAAGGTGCCGACCGTGCCCGACTCGCTCAAGGGCTCCCTCGAGGCCCTGAAGTCGGACCAGGCTTTCCTTCTCAAGGGCGGCGTCTTCAGCAAGGACTTCCTCGGCAATTATATCGAGATGAAGATGGGCGAATACGACGCGGTGCGCCTCCGGCCGCATCCCTACGAGTTCCAGCTCTACTACGACGTCTGAGGGCGCAGCTCGCCCTCGGTCGCGCGCTTCACCGTGGTGAAGCGCGCGCGAAACAGCTCGTCGAGCGCGGCGCGCACCTCCCCGGGGATGCGCCGGACCAGGTCGTCGAGCGGGGGCAGTCCGGCCGGGGCCGCCGTTTCGACCGGCGGCGGCGCGAGCGGCGGGCCGTCGTCCCGGCGGCCCTCGGCCAGGAATGCCGCCTCCTCCGCCTCGGTTGGCAGCGATGGCGGGGAGTCCTCCGAGGCCTCCTCCGCCGCGGGCCGCGCCGGGGCGGGCACCGCTCCCCCCAGCCGCCGCTCCAACTCCCCCATCAGGTCACTTTTTTTTTTGCTTCCGGGTCGGCGGACGCATCCGCCAGCGCCGCCAATTCCTTGATCAGGCTGTCGATCGCGCGCGCCCGGCTGGCCTCGACCGCCTTGAGCAGGGTGACCTCAAAATTGACCTTCTCCCCCAGCCCATGCTTCACCCCGCCCTCGCCCTCGCGCAGGCTGTCGAGCAGGCGGGTGAGCTGCTCGGTCGTCAGGGGCGGCGCCCCGCCGCCGCCCGGCGCACGGCCCAGCAGGTCGCTGCGCCCGCCCTGCGCGATCGCGTCGAGCAGCGCCTCGCGCACCAGGGCCTGCAGGTCGGAGAGCAGCCGCACCAGGTCGCGGCCGCCGGAGTCGCAGTCGTCCACGATGGCGATGATCCGCCGGTGATCGCCGGCGGCGAGCGCCCCCGCCAGTTCGGCCACCTTGTCGGCCGCGACCAACCCGTAGACGTCGAGCAGGTCGAGCTCGGCGATTTCGCTGCCGCAGAAGGATATCATCTGGTCGAAGATCGACTGCGCGTCGCGCATGCCGCCGTCGGCGAGCCGCGCGATGCTGGTCAGCGCGGCCTCCTCGATCTTGATCTTCTCCTCCGCGGCGATCTGGCGCAGGCGCCCGACGATCAGCTCGGCGGAGATTGGCTTCAGGTCGAAGCGCTGGCAGCGCGACAGGATGGTGGGCAGCACCTTCTGCACGTCGGTCGTGGCGAAGATGAATTTCACGTGCGCCGGCGGCTCCTCCAGCGTCTTGAGCAGCGCGTTGAACGCCGCCGACGAGAGCATGTGCACCTCGTCGATGATGTAGATCTTGAACTGGCCCGAGGCGGGCGCGTAGCGGGCGGTGTCCCGCAGGTCGCGCACCTGCTCGACGCCGTTGTTCGAGGCGCCGTCGATCTCGATCACGTCGAGGTGGGTGCCCGCGGCGATGGCCTGCACCGCGGGGTCGTCCGGGTCGAAGTCGACCCGCGGGCCGCCGGTGCAGTTGAGCGCCTTGGCGAAGATCCGCGCGATCGAGGTCTTCCCGGTGCCGCGCGGCCCGACCAGCAGGTAGGCGTGGCCGATCCGCTGGCTCGCGATGGAGTTCTTGAGCGTCCGCACCACATGCTCCTGCCCGACCACATCCGCGAAGGTCTGGGGGCGCCACTTGCGGGCGATTACTTGGTAGGACATCGGAAAAGCGGAAAGCGAAAATCGGAAAGCGGAAACAAAGGACGGAAACCCGGGATCTTCAATCCCGTTTCCGCCTTCCGCCTTCCGCTTTTTAAATAGAGTGGCCAGGCACTCCACGGCACTGGGAGGACGTCGTTACCGTTGCTGCCTTCCGGCCCTGGCGGAGTTCACGCGCCTGCCCATGCATGGCACCTGGCCAACCCAGACGATGTTCCACCCCGCCACCCGCGCAACAACAATTCGGCCCTGGGATAGTCCGGATTCAGTCGATCCGCTCTCACGCAAAGGCGCAAAGCAGCAAAGGATCGATCTTCCGATCCATCAAACCCCCCAAACAACGAAAACCCGATCCAAATTGGATCGGGTTTTCGTTGTTTTGGGACTTGGCTGAAGACTGAGACCGGCGGGGTTTTCTTTGCGGCTTTGCGCCTTTGCGTGAAAAATGATTGGGAGGTACGGGGTAACGGAATGGACCCGATACCAACCACTCAGGGCGCCGGTGCCGCCTGGGCGGCGGGGGCCGCCAGCTGGCTGGCCTCGCGCTGGCGCTGCTGCTCCTGGCGCATCTGCTGCTGGAAATTGTACCGCTGAAAGGCCTGGCGGGACTTTTCGATCATCTCGGCGAACCGCGCACCCTGCTCGGGCGTGAGCAGGGCGGCGATCTGGTCCTGCAGCCGCTCGATGATCAGCTCGGTGCTGTGCGCGGTGTCGCGGCGCAGGCGGCGCAGCTGCTCGGCGGACTGGCCGACCAGGACGCGGATCTGCTCCTGCTGCGCGGGCGTGGGATTGATCTGCCTGATCAGGCGCTGCATCAGCTGCGGCCCGATCTGCCCGGGACCCGCGGCGGTCCGGGCCAGCGGCGGGTGCTGGACCTGCTGGCGCAGCTGGGCGATCATCCCGACCAGTTTCTGCTGCTCCTGCTCGCGCTGGAGCCGGTCCGCCTGGTCGCGCTGCTCCTGCTGGTGCTGCTCCTCCGCGCGCTCCTGCTTGAACGCCTCGAGGCGCCGGGCGGCGATGTGCGTGGTGATGACCAGGCCGGTGACGGCGCCGGCCGCAAAAATGCCGAAAAACACCAGGATGACGATCGCGACGCGAAAGGCTTGATTCATGCCGGGGGAGGGTTCGTTCACGAGACGATGTTCACCAGCTCGGTGACGGGATCGTCGCCGGGGGCGGAGGCGGCCGGGGAGGTGTCACCAGACGGACCATCCCCGGGCGGGGGAGAGGCGAGAACGTCAGCCGCGGCCGGGGTCACGCGGGAGTTGAGGGCGGGCGGCGAGGCCGCGACGCCGGACACCAGCCCGGCGATCCCCGGATAGCTCACCCCGGCCGCGACCAGCGCCAGCGCGGAGGCCGCGCCGAGCACCCGCAGCGAGACGCGCAGGGAGAAATGATCGAGGAGCGAAACCGGCCGCCGGCCTTCGGCCAGGGCCAAGGCGGCCACGCGGGTGGAAAACCCCAGCGGCGCGGCGGTGTCCCGGTCATCCGGGGCGCACCGGGCCGCCGCGGCGAGTCGCTGCCAGTCTGTAAGTGGATTCATGAGCCTTCCGTTTTCTTGAGTTCGGCGAAAAGCTTTCGCAGTTTGGCCCGCGCGCGAAACGCGCGGACCTTGATGAGGGTCTGGCTCCAGCCGGTGACGGCCGCGATCTCCGCAATGCTCTTGCCCTCGAGATCCAGCAGCTGGATGACCAGCCGGTCCTCCGGCTTCAAGGCCTCGAGCAGGCGGGCCACCAGCTCGCGGGCCGCCAGGGCGTCGTTGGGCGCGACGGCGCTCTCATCGGACGTCACCCGGTCGATCGCCTCGGCCTCGTTTTCCGGGAGGTCGGCCCAGCGGAATTCCGGCCGGCGCTTCTGCGCGCGCAGGTGGTCGATGCAGGTCGTCACCGCGATGCGCGAGACCCAGTGGGGAAAGGGAACCGTCCCCTGGTACTGGCCGAGGCGGGAAAACATCTTCATGAAAATCTCCTGGGTGAGGTCTTCCTCCGCGACGCGGCGGGGCAGGTGGGAGCGCACGATGCGGATGACAACCGGGTAGAGATGTTCGACCAGTTCGCGAGCAGCACTCTGGTCGCCGCCGCGCACGCGATCAAGGCGACCAACCAGATCAAACGACTGGTCGTCAGGCATAGGAAGATGGATGCAGGATCAAGCACAACAGGCAAGACGCCCTTTGCCATCATTCAGTTACACTTCCCCTGTAAATTCAGGAGTGGTTGGTAAACCGTGGATTCTGCCGATCCGGTCTCGCGCAAAGGCGCAAAGCAAAGGATCGATCATTCCGATCCATCAAACCCCCAAAACACCGAAAATCCGATGCAAATTGGATCGGATTTTCGGTGTTTTGGGACTTGGGCTGAAAACTGATATCGCCGGGGTTTTCTTTGCGGCTTCGCGCCTTTGCGCGAAAAATGATTGGGAAACGCAGAGCCGATCAAACGGCCGCGCTACCCCTCTCGCCCATTCTTGACTTTTACCCCAAAATCGGGGTATTCATGTGCTTAGGATGCACCGCCATCTTCAGGCTCTTCGACTTACGAACACGCACGACCGCTAAAGCGCCGCGTAGCGGCCGGTTGTGCGTTGGCCTGACGTTTCCCTGGCGCCCCTCCCGGCGCCTGTCGCTAGCTCGTCCTTTCCCCTTACTACTTCCCCCCTTGATACTTTCAGCATGAATCCGTCCCCGTCCGCCAAATACCATCCCGTCCCACCCGTCGCCCTGCCCAACCGCCAGTGGCCCAACCGCACGCTCACCCATGCCCCCATCTGGTGCAGCGTGGACCTCCGCGACGGCAACCAGGCGCTCGCCCAGCCGATGAGCGTGGAAGAGAAGCTGGAGTTCTTCGAGCTGCTGGTCCGCATCGGCTTCAAGGAGATCGAGGTCGGCTTTCCGTCGGCCTCGCAGATCGAATTCGACTTCACCCGGCGCCTCATCGACGAGAACCGCATCCCGGCCGACGTTGCCATCCAGGTGCTCTGCCAATGCCGGGAGGACCTGGTCGCGCGCACCCTGGAATCCATCCGCGGCGCCCGGAACGCCATTTTCCACCTCTACAACTCCACCTCTCCCGCCCAGCGCCGCTACGTCTTCAACGCGGAGAAGCCCGAGATCGTCGCCATCGCCACCCGGTCCGTCCACCAGATCAAGGCGGGCGCCCGCGACCTGGCCGCCGCCGGCACCCGGCTGCGCCTGGAATATTCGCCCGAAAGCTTCAACAGCACCGAGCTGGAGTTCGCCCTGGAGATCTGCGAGGCCGTGTCCGATGTCTGGCAGCCCACCCCGCAGGACCGGATCATCCTGAACCTGCCGGCCACGGTGGAGTACACCACGCCCAATGTGCACGCCGATCAGATCGAGTGGATGTGCGGGCACCTGCGCCGGCGCCACGCCACGATCGTCTCACTCCACACCCACAACGACCGCGGCACGGGCGTGGCCGCGACCGAGCTCGCCCTGCTGGCCGGCGCCGACCGGGTCGAGGGCACGCTGTTCGGCAACGGCGAGCGCACCGGCAACCTGGACATCATCACCGTGGCGCTGAACCTCTACACCCAGGGCATCGCCCCCGGGCTCGATTTCAGCGACATCAACGGGATCCGCGAGGTATACGAGCGCTGCACCCGCCTGGAAGTGCCGCCCCGGCAGCCCTACGGGGGCGAGCTGGTGTTCACTGCGTTCAGCGGGTCGCACCAGGACGCGATCAAGAAATCCTGGGCGCAGCAGCAACCCGGGGCGCCCTGGGACGTGCTCTACATTCCGATCGATCCCGCGGACATCGGCCGCAGCTACCGGGCGATCATCCGGATCAACTCCCAGTCGGGCAAGGGCGGCGTGGCCTATGTGCTCGAGCACGAGTTCGGCTACCACCTGCCCAAGCTCATGCACAAGGAGATCGGCCGCATCATCAACGAGCTGGCCGACGCCAACGGGACCGAGCTGACGCCGGCCGAGATTCACGACGCCTTCCGGCGCGAATACCTGGAGCGGACGGCGCCGATCGTCCTCCGACATTTCAAGACCACGGAGCGCGACAGCATCGTGCGGTGCGAGGCCGGGGTGATCGTCGACGGCCGGGACCACGCGCTGTCCGGCCAGGGCAACGGTCCGATCGACGCGTTCGTCCGCGCCCTCGCCGGCACCACCTTGCCCAAGTTCGACGTCGTCAGCTACGTCGAGCATTCTCTCGGGCGCGGCGCCGAGGCCCGGGCCGTCAGCTACATCCAGGTCAAGGTCGAGCGCGGCCCGACCCTCTTCGGCGCCGGCATCGACACCAATATCGAGCTGGCCTCGATCAAGGCGATCGTCAGCGCCCTCAACCGGGCGCTGGCCGGCCCATCGCGCCCCGGAAACCCGCCGCCATGAGCCTGCTCCCGCCTATCCTCTGGTCGCTCGGGATCCTCTGCGGCACCTTTGCCGCCGGCCTCCGGCTCGCCCGGCGCCTGGACAACTACGGCCTCGTCGACGTCCTGTGGTCGTACGGGTTCATGCCGGTCGTCCTGCTCGCCGCCTTCCTGGAGCCCGGCTGGCCGGCCCGCCGGGCGGCCTTGGCCGCGATGGTCGCCCTGTGGAGCCTGCGCCTCGGGACTCACGTGCTGCTCCGCGTCGTCCGGTCCCATCCCCGGGAGGACGCCCGCTATGCCCAGCTGCGCCGGGACTGGGCGGGAAGCTTCGCGATCAAGATGACGGGATTCTTCCAGCTGCAGGCCCTGTCGGTCGTGATCCTCAGCCTGCCATTCTTTCTCGCCTGCCACAATCCCGCCCCGGGATTCCGGGCGCCGGAGCTCGCGGGCGCGCTGCTCTGGCTGGCGGGCGTCGCGGGCGAGGCGCTGGCCGACGCCCAGCTGGCCGCGTTCAAGCGCGACCCGACCGCCCGGGGCCGGGTCTGCCAGGCCGGACTCTGGCGTTTCAGCCGCCATCCGAATTACTTCTTCGAGTGGACGACGTGGGTGGGATATTTTGTCTTCGCCTGCGGTTCGCCCTGGGGCTGGCTGGGCGCCATCAGCCCCGCCTGCATCCTCTACCTGCTGCTCCGGGTGACGGGGATACCGTTGACCGAGGAGCAGTCGGTCCGCAGCAAGGGCGAGGCCTACCGGCAGTACCAGCGGACGACCCCGGCGTTCCTCCCCTGGTTTCCCCGTTCCGGGAAGTGACGGGATCGGCGCAGCCGGTCACGCCGGCGCTCGCTCGCGCTCGGTCTTGAGGCGGAGCTGGCCGCACGCCGCGTCGATGTCGTGCCCCTTTTCCCGGCGCAGCGTGACGGACAGCCCCGTGGCGCGCAGCACGTCGGCAAATGCGTCCTGGCGGGTCAGGCTCGGGCGGACCCAGTCCAGCCCGGCGACCGTGTTGTAGGGGATCAGGTTCACGTGGGCGTGGAGGTCCCGGGCGATGGCGCGGAGCTTGCGGGCCTGGTCGAGCGAGTCGTTCACGTCCTGGATCAGGATGTACTCGAGCGTGACCATGCGCCCGTGCTTGAGGCCAAACGCCTTCACCGCCGGCAACAGCTTCGCCAGGGGATAGGCCTTGTTCACCGGCATGATCCGGGTGCGCACATCGTCGGTCGCCCCGTGCAGCGAGATCGCCAGCCGGAAGCCGAGCGGCTCGTCGGCGAGCTGGAGGATGCGGGGAACAAGTCCGCTGGTCGAGATGGTGATGCGGCGCGCGCCGAAGCCGAGGCCCCAGGGGGCGTTGACGATGGTCAGGGCACGGATCAGGGCGTCGTAATTGGCCAGCGGCTCGCCCATCCCCATGACCACGATGTTGTCGAACGCCGCCAGCTCGCCCCGGATCCGCGGCTCGCGCCCGTCCTCCTGATAGCAGACGTGCAGGAGCTGCGCGACGATCTCCCCGGCGCCCAGATCCCGCTTGAGGCCGGCCAGCCCGCTGGCGCAGAAGACGCAGCCCATGGCGCAGCCCACCTGGGTGGAGATGCAGATCGTCTTGCGCGAATGGTCCAGCCCCACCCCTTCCTGGGGGGCCCGGATGATGACGGTCTCGATCAGGGAGCGGTCCTCCAGCTCGAGCAGGAGCTTGTCGGTCACGTCGGCCGACTGCCGGTTGAGCACCAGCGCCGCGGGCATCAGGCGGAAGGTGGCGTCGAGCCAGGTCCGCAGGGCCTTGGGCAGGTTGGTCATCTCCTCCCAC
>Ga0302320_10024606_pt1 | contig 11738 bp, 10 predicted proteins | sample Bog_T0_3_FD_202130 | JGI IMG/M metagenome (GOLD analysis project Ga0302320, IMG submission 202130) | Peat permafrost microbial communities from Stordalen Mire near Abisko, Sweden - Bog_T0_3 | ecosystem: Environmental > Terrestrial > Soil > Wetlands > Peat | place: Sweden: Abisko, Stordalen Mire... | reverse complement strand
CGTGGACGTGCAGGCCTCCGAGTACACCATTCCCGGACTGATCGATGCCATGGTCCGGCAAGCCGGCGCGCGGGCCCGTCCCGCCGAGGTGCAGCCGGTTCTCTAGGGACCGGTTACCTTGGGTCCCTGAACTCTGTGTGCCCAAGCGCTCCTGTGCACGGCGGCCTCATCTGGGAGAAGATGCTCGCAGTGGAACCGCTCCGGCTTTCATCTGCGCCAGGGACTAAGCCTGTGACCCTGGTCGGCGTATCGTAAAGAAAGACCGCTGCGTTGGCAGCAAGAGAATTACGATGTGGGGTCCCTCGTTGAAGAGGTTATTCAGGTCGCCAAGACTGCATCTGCCGGTGGTCGCCTTGGTGTGCTTCGGAATCTTCACCTCCGCCGTCTGCTTTTTTTCTCTTCGTTCGCTCGAAGCCGAGAAAACTCACATCGCATTCCAGCGGGTCGCCGGGCAGCGCATGGACGACCTGCAATCCGACCTCGATCTGACCGTCAGCAAGGTCGTCGCCGCCGGAGCCTTTTGCGAGTCCAGCGCGCCCATCGCCCGCTCTTCGTTCGATCATTTCGCGGCGGCGCTTCTCGCCGCAGACGATCCCGGCATCCAGGCCTTGGAGTGGGCTCCCCGTGTCACTTCGCTCCAGCGCAGTGCTTTTGAACGCGACACTCGCGACGGTGGAGTGCCGGATTTCGAGATTCGTGACCGCCTGGCGCTGGGACGCATGGGCCGCGCCGCGGATCGGCCTCTCTACTTTCCCGTCCTCGCGGTGAAACCCTACGCGGGCAATGAAGCCGCGCTCGGATTCGATCTGCTCTCCGACAAAAGCCGCCGCGACGCCATCATGCGCGCCGCCTACACCGGAGAGTTGACGGCAACCGCGCGCATCACCCTGGTCCAGGACACCTCGGGCCAGTACGGCATCCTCCTCTTCCGTCCCGTGTACCTTCGCGCCGAGCCCTCTGCCGGCAAGCTGGAGTTGCTGGGCCTGGCCCTGGGCGTGGTGCGCTTCGGCAATGTCGTCGAGAAGCGCGGCGCCAACTCCGGGGTCGATGTCACCGTAACCGATCTGAGCGCGCCCTACGGAGAGCAGCGCCTCTACCCGCCGGCAGGGAAGCAGCCACAACCGAATTCCTCTTTCACCCAGTACCGCAACATCTCCGTTGGCGGGCGCAACTGGCAGCTTGCCGCCACCCCGATGCCCGGCGCCTTTCCCACGACCAGGGCCTACAGTTACGGAGGCAGCGCGCTTTGTCTCCTGTTCACCCTGCTGGCGGCGGCCCTGGCGTCCAGTACGCTCAACCGGCGCCGCGACGTGGAGCGCCTGGTCGAGGAGCGCACCGGCCTGCTCAACACGGCGAATCACGCGCTGGCCGAAGCCCACCGCGGCCTCGAAGAAAGCGAAGCGCGCTTCCGCCATCTCACCGAGAACTCGCCCAACGCGATCATGGTCGAGCGCCAGGGAAAGATCGTCCTCGTGAACCGCTCCGCCGTCGAACTGCTTGGCTTCGATCCAACCCTTGATTCCAGGGATCACCACCTGGCGGAGTTTGTCGTCCCCGAGCGTCGCGCAATCGCCGAAAGGGTCGTGTGCGACCTCTACGCACGCGAGATGCGGCTCGACGTGACGGAATCCCGCGGTCTTCGCCGCGACGGCTCCGTGGTGGATATCGAGCTGTCGGCTTCCTCGTTTCTCGATGCCGGGCAGCAGACCATTCAGGTCAACCTGCGCGACATCTCCGGACGCAAACAGAACGAGGCTGAGAACGCCCGACTCATCAGCGCCATCGCCCAGGTCGGCGAATCCATCGTCATGACCGATCTCGACGCCCGCATCGTTTACGTCAACCCGGCCTTCGAGCATCTCACCGGCTACACCCGCGAGGAAGCCCTGGGCAAGAACCCTCGCGTTCTGAAAAGCGGGGTTCATTCCCAGCAGTTCTATGCCCAGCTTTGGGATGCGCTCAAGGCCGGTGAGAGCTGGACTGGCCGCTTCGTCAACCGCGCCAGGAACGGCCGGCTCTTCACCGAGGAAGCCACCATCTCTCCCGTCGTCAACCGCGAGGGCGAGACCATCAACTATGTGGCCGTCAAGCGCGACGTGACCCTGGAAATCGAGATGGAGGAGCAACTCCACCAGTCCCGCAAGATGGACGCCGTCGGCCGCCTGGCCGGGGGCGTGGCGCACGACTTCAACAACATGCTCATGGTCATCGTCAGCTACGCCGACCTGCTGGCAAACTATCTCCCCGAGCACGATCCCCTGCGCAAGTACACCGAGGAGATCCTGCACGCCGCCGGGCGCGCCTCCTCGCTCACCCGTCAGTTGCTGGCCTTCAGCCGCAAGCAGGTGCTCGCGCCCCAGATCCTCGATTGCAATGTTCTGCTTCTGGAAACCAGCAGCATGGTCCGCCGTCTCATCGCGGAAAATATCGAACTCAAATGCGATTGTGCGCCCGATCTGTGGCCGGTCCGGGCCGACGCCGACCAACTGGTTCAGGTCATCCTCAATCTCTGCCTCAACTCGCGCGATGCCATGCCCAATGGGGGATCGCTCACCCTCGCCAGCCGCAACTTCGCGGTCGATGAAGGCTTCGTCGAAATCTCCGTGGCAGACACCGGCATTGGAATTTCCGCCGAGCTGCAGGAAAAACTCTTCGAGCCGTTCTTCACCACCAAGGAACGCGGCAAGGGAACCGGACTCGGCCTCGCCACCGTGTACGGCATCGTGCAGCAATCCGGCGGATCCATCCGTGTCACCAGTTCACCCGGCAACGGAGCGACCTTCCACATCCTTCTGCCGCGCTGCCTCCAGGCCGCGCCCGCGCCCACGGTCTCCACTCCCAGGCCCTTCATCGCCGGATCGAACCTGGTTCTGGTGGTGGAGGATGAAGATGCCCTGCGCCAGGCCATCGCCGAACATCTCCGCAGCCACGGCTACCAGGTGCTGGTCGCCGTCGATGGACTGCAGGCCCTGGATGTCCTGGACACCAACCCCAAGGTCTCCATCCTGGTCTCGGATCTCATCATGCCCCGCATGGGCGGACGCGAGATGGTCCGCCTGGCCCTCCAGAAATATCCCCATCTCCGTGTTGTCCTCATGACCGGCTATGACGATCAGGCTCGCACCGATCAGGACTGCGTTGAGTGCTGTGCGGTCTGCCTGCAGAAGCCGTTCAGCATGGACCGTCTGCTCACCGCCCTCGCCGAGCTGGACCTTCCCACGGATGCCGCCGCCGAGACGCCTGCCATCGCCCCTGGCTCCGCCCCGCTCCTCTGATTCCAAGCGCCCCTCGCCGGGCGTGTCCATCCCCGCGCCGCCTCCAGTTCGGGCCTGTGTCTTTCCGCCTGCATGAGTGTATGAGTATTTATGCTTCTGGCAGGCAATGCCTTCGCCCTTGTTCTTGCTCTTGATTTTATGGTGTCATTCCGAAGCGCAGCGAGGAATCCCCGCGCCGCGCAAATCTCCCGCGCCGTCTCAACCTTTTCGGCCCGCGATCGATTCTCCTCCCGCTCAGCCCGCCCGTTTCACCCGCTCGGCGTACTTGGCCCGCACCTTGGCCACCTTGGGAGCCACCGCGAACAGGCAGTAGGGCTGGTACGAGTTATTGGCAAAATAATTCTGGTGGTACCCCTCGGCCTTCCAGAAGGTGCCGGCCGGCTCGATGGCGGTTACAATCGGCGCATCGAACACCTGCTTTGCCGTCAACTCCGCGACCACCCGCTCGGCTTCCGCCCGCTGCCCGTCGTTGAGCACGAAAATCACCGAGCGGTATTGCGTTCCCACATCGTTCCCCTGCCGGTTCAGCGTCGTCGGATCGTGTGCCGTAAAGAACACCTCCAGCAACTCCGCATACGAGATCTGCGCCGGATCGAAGGCGACCCGCACCACTTCCGCGTGACCGGTTTTTCCGTTGCAGACCTGCTCGTAGGTGGGCTTCTCGACTGTGCCCCCCATGTAGCCGCTCTCCACCGTCAGCACGCCTTCCAACTGCAGCAGCGACGCCTCCACGCACCAGAAGCATCCTCCGCCCAGTACCGCCGTTTCCGTGTTTGCCATAGCGCTTTCGATGCCAGCCGGCGCAAAAGGATGCGCTCCGGCATGCGTTCGCCGGCCGTGCGATTTTCGCCGCCGCCGCGCGCAGCGGCGGGCACCCGTGGCATAATGCGTCCACTGAATGTGGAGGATCGCATGGCGAAGCCAATCCCCGACGGTTATCACACCCTGACCCCCTACCTCGTCGTGCCCGATGGCGAGGTCATGCTGCGCTTTCTCAAGGATGCCTTCGCGGCAAATCTGCTTGAGCGCTTCAACCGTGCGGACGGAGCCCTCAAACACGCCGAACTCCAGATCGGAGACTCGCGCCTCATGATGGGCCAGGCAAACGAGCACTTCACTCCGCGCCCGCAGACTCTCTACGTTTACGTCCCCGATGTCGATGCCGCCTTCCAGCGCGCGCTCGATGCCGGAGCCAAAAGCCTGATGCCGGTGGCCGACCAGGACTACGGAGACCGCAGTGGCGGCTTTGAGGATCCGGCCGGAAACTGGTGGTGGGTCGGAACCCACATCGAGGACGTTAGCGCCGAGGAAATCCAGCGCCGCGCCCTGGCCCAGGAAGCGCTCCAGGCGAAGTAATCCGCCCACAGGTCCCGGGTCCGGGCCACGAGGCTTGCCCCGTCCAGCCCATACGCCGTGCCTACGGCCCTCCATATACATTCCAGTGATGCTTTCATACATCGCTGTAACTAATTGACTAAAAATAATATAAGGCAACCTCGCGATTTCCTTATCCATGCCATAGAAAGAATGAATTTCCCTTCTGCATCCATCTGCGTCATGCTGTTTATACGGAGGCTGATGCGGATTGTCGGCTCGCAGTGCCTTAGCTCCCAAGCATTTTTGACCTACTGTGCAGGTCACCCATTTTCTTCTTCATTCCCCTGATTTGTTCCATTTCGTCCCGGCCCCGGTCGGGTCAATTTTTTGCCCGGAGCACAGCCTCCCGTCCCGGCAACTCGCCGCGTGGGTCGCGCGTTCGATTTTGCCGAACCGCAAACAAGTAGCGCCTCCGCCTGTGGCCGACGCAGGCGCCTTGCTCTACAATGAAACGGTCATGCTACTCAACGGAATCTTCCCCGCCATTACCACTCCCTACTATGCCGACGGACGTCTCTACCTGAAGAAGCTGGAGCACAACGTCGCCCGCTACAGCAAGGGTCCAATCACCGGAATTGTCGTCCTCGGTTCCACCGGCGAGGCCGTGCTGCTCAATGGCGAAGAGAAGCGCGAACTTCTCCGCACCGCCATTGCCGCCGCGGAGCCCGCCAAGGTGATGATCGCCGGCTGCGGGCACGAATCCGTGCACCAGTCCGTGCAGACCTGTGAATACGCGGCCTCGCTCGGCTATGACGTGGCCCTGGTGCGCACTCCGCACTACTACCGCACGCAGATGAGCCCGATGGCGATGCTCAACTATTACCGCACCGTGGCCGACCGCTCGCCGCTGCCTGTCCTGCTCTACAATTTTCCCCAGTGCACCGCCTACGATCTCCCGCTTGAACTCATCGTCGAACTCGCCGAGCACCGCAACATCATCGGCATCAAGGAGTCCTCCGGCGATCTCGCGAAGGTCGAACGCATCGTTCAGCGGACCCGCCACATCAAGCGCCAGGCCCGCACCACGCACGACTTCGAGCCTGTCACCGCGCGCCTGTTGAAGAAAGCGGCCGCGCCTCCATCCGGTGAATTGGTCACCGTCGGAGCGCTGGCCGCCACCGCCTCCGGGTCCGCGGCCAAACCCGCCGCAAAGTCCCCCGCGAAATCCGCGCCCTCGTCCGCTGCCGTCGAAGTGATCGGCGGTCTGCGCACCCGGCACAAGGAAGTCGGCTTCCAGACCCTGGTCGGCTCCGGCCACAAACTGCATGTGCTGCTCCAGGTGGGAGCCGTCGGCGGCATCCTCGCCTTTGGTTCCTGCGCGCCCACAGCCTGTTATGAGATTTACGCGGCCTTCAAGGATGGCGACCAGAAGCTTGCCGCAGAGAAGCAGCAGCGCATCGAAGCCGCCTGCACCCGCATTGTGAGCGAGCTGGGCATTGCCGCCGTCAAGTACGCCGCCGACCTCAACGGTTTCTTCGGAGGCAATCCGCGCCTGCCCCTGCTGCCCCTCACGTCCACCCAGCGCAAGGAGATCGAAACCCTCATGGCCGACATCAAGAGCTGATGAAGAAAGCGAAGGGACCCAATGCCTGACTCCATGCAAGACCCGAAGTCTCCCGATACGCCCTGCGGCTGCACCAACTGCTACCGCCTGTTTTCTTTTGCCGATATCGAAGACTACTGGGACGAGGGCGAAACTCCCGTCTGCCCCTGCTGCGGCTCGGACAACGTCGTCATCTCCACCCCTGACATGATCGTCGACGCGCATGCTCTCTTCGCCATGCGCAAGACCTATCACTGAAGCCGCAAGCGCGGCCCGCGAGGAGCCAGCCATGGACTACGAAATCACGCCCCAGGAAGTCACCCAGCGCCAGGAGCGCAACGAAGCGCTCACCATTCTGGACGTGCGCGAGCCGTGGGAGCGCCAGACCGCCAGCATCAGTGGCAGCCTGCACATCCCACTCGGTGACATCCCTTCGCGTTTGCCCGAACTCGATCCCGAGCAGCACATCCTCGTCTACTGTCACCACGGCGTGCGCTCGCTCTCGGTCACCGACTGGCTGCGCAAGCAGGGCTTCGAGAAAGTCCAGTCCATCTCCGGCGGCATCGACCGCTGGTCGCTCGAGATCGACCCCAGGGTTCCGCGCTATTGATGAGTCCGATCAGTGCTCCTGCGGATGCAGCTTCTTCACCAACTCTGCCACGTTGGCCGAGAAGTGGCGAATCGCCGTCATGCCTTCCTCATCCTTCAGCGCCTCGCCCGGCAGCCTGCCGAACACCATGTTCCAGTACGTCGATCCCGGCACAATCATGTCGTTGATCAGGAAAAACATCAGCATCTCCTGCAGCGTCAGGGTCTGTCCGCCGCGCCGCGCCACCGCAATCGGCCCGCCGACTTTCCCGCCCAGGAAGTTGTCCGTGTTGCGCGAGACGTATCCAATCCGTTGCAGCGCGCACATCACGTCGCCGCGCGCCGTCCCAAAGTAAACCGGCGTTCCCACGATCAGCCCATCGGCCGAACGGATCTTCTCGATCACTTCATTCAGTCCGTCGTCCAGGCCGCACTTGCCTTCCTTGGAACATCTGCCGCACGCGATGCACGCCTCGATCTTCATTCCCGCAAACGAAACAATCTCGGCGTCAACGCCATGTTCTTCCACCACCTTCGCGCACTCCTGCATCATCAACGCCGTATTTCCACTCGGCTTCGGGCTGCCGCTTATCAATAGCACTTTCATGATTGCTTTTCTCCTATGGTATGTATTGTGCCACGCGATGCAAATTGCTTTTGGTCAAAATTGTCCTTGGGAATTCGGCGTATAGTTTTTTCTAGCCGCATGCCCACTGCACTTCATCCCGCGCGCTGGTGGCAAACGCTTCCTGACGGGCGCATACACTGCTATCTCTGTCCGCGCCACTGCCACATCGGAGAGGGCCAGCGGGGCTTCTGCTACATCCGCGAAAACGTCGCCGGCGAACTCGTCCAGCTTGCCTACGGACGCCCCGCCGCGCTCGCCCTCGATCCCATCGAAAAGAAGCCGCTCTTCCACTTCCATCCCGGCTCGGCCATCTTCTCGCTGGGCACCGCCGGATGCAACCTCGGCTGCCAGTTCTGCCAGAACTTTGACATCAGCAAGGCGCGTTCCGTGCAGCAATCCTCCATTCACATGTCGCCCGCGGAAATCGTCAATCTAGCCGTCACCCACCAGGCGCCCGCCATCGCCTTCACCTACAACGAGCCCACCATCTGGGCGGAGTTCGTCATCGACATCGCGCGCGCCGCGCACCAGGCGGGCCTGCGCACCGTCATGGTCTCCAACGGCTACATCACCCGCGAGGCGTTCTTCGAAGTGTACGAGCACATCGACGCCGCCAACATCGACCTCAAGGGGTTCACCGAGGATTTCTACGCCAAGGTCACGCTCTCCCACCTGGCGCCCGTGCTCGAAGTCCTGCGTTGGCTGCGCCGCGAAACCAATGTCTGGTTCGAACTCACCAACCTCATCATCCCCGGCCTCAACGACGCGCCCGAAGAGACCGCCGAACTCTGCGACTGGATTCTTGGCGAGCTGGGCGACGACGTGCCGCTGCACTTCACCGCCTTCCATCCCGACTTCAAAATGCTCGACCGCCCGCCCACTCCGCCAGACACCATCCATCGCGCGCGCCTCATCGCCCAGCAGCGCGGTCTCCGGTTCGCCTACGAAGGCAACATCCTCACGCCGGAAGGCGGCAACACCACGTGTCCCGGATGCCACCGCATCGTCATCCGCCGCTCCTGGCAGAGCCTGCAACTTTGCGAGGTGCGGCACGGACTCTGCCTGCATTGCGGCGCCCACATCGCGGGCCGCTTCGATTGATCTCTGTCGTGGTTCCGCCTGCGCCTACGGACGCTCCGGCGCGCTCGGACCCTTCGCAAACGGAAAGAAGACGGAGAAACATGTCCCGCATCTGTGCGGCTGCGTACTGCTTCGCAGTCGTATCGTCCCGTCATATTTCCGCAGGATGTCCGAGGTAATCCACAGGCCCAGTCCCGTCCCGTTTTCACCCTTGGTGGTGAAGAACGGATCGAAGATGCTGGCGCGGACCTCGGCGGGGATGCCGGGGCCATTGTCTGCCACCACCACGCGCAGTCCCGGCCGGTCGCGCCGCCAGTCCCGCGAAGCGTACGCCCGCAGCGTAATCGTGCCATGCCGCGAGCCGACCGCTTCGATCGCATTGCCCACCAGGTTGGCGAAGATCTGCCGCATCTCTCCCGGCAACGCCAGGATGTGCCCCTCGAAATCAATCTGCTCTTTCAGCGTAATCCCGGCTGCGTGGATCTTTCTTTCGTACAGCGCGATCACGTTTTCGAAAATCTCCCCGATCCTTACCAGGATCGGCTTCGCCGCTTCGCGCTGGAAGGTGAGCATCTGTTGCGTCAGTTGCGTGACCCGCGCCAGCTCCCCGCTCGCCATGGCAACGTATTGCCGCGTTTCTCCCTCGCGCGAACCCTGGCCGATCAGGAACAGCAGATTCCCCACCGCATCGAGCGGGTTGTGGATCTCGTGTGCAATGGTCGCGGCCAATCTTCCCATCGTCGCCAGCCGGTCGCGCTCGCGCAGCGCCTTCTCAACCTTCCGCTGTTCGGTCACATCGTGGAACACCAGCACCACGCCTGCAATCTCGCCCTTCCGGTTCCGTATCGGCGCGCCGCTATCTTCGATTGCGATCTCCGTTCCATCGCGCCGGATCAGCGCCGTGTGGTTCGCCAGTCCAACCACCTCGCCCAGTCGAATCACCTTCGCAACCGGGCTCTCCGGTTTGATTCGCGTCACTTCCTGGACAATGTCGAACACCGTCGTCAGGTCGCTGCCCTGGGCTTCCGCCAGAGGCCATCCCGTCAGCCGTTCCGCCACCTCGTTCATGAACTCGATCTTGCCGGTCGCATCGGTTGAAATCACCGCGTCGCCGATGCTTTGCAGCGTCGTCGCCCAACGCTGCTCGCTTGCACGCAGTTCTTCCTCCACCCGCATACGTTTGGAGATGTCGGCGAAATACGCTCGCACAACCCCCGCCTCCGGGACGTAGTGAATGGTTTGCAGGAAGACCGAGCCGTCGCTCTCAACCTCACGCTGGGTGGAGTGCCGCTCGCCCTCCTTCAGCGGCCGCACGATCGCAGCCCAGTCCTTCAGGATAGGGTGCTCACCGCCGGCTTCTCCGAGCGTGGGAAATCTCCGCCCCGCCGCCGGGTTGCTGTAGGTGATCCTTCCGTCCAGGTCGGTCTCGAGGATGGGATTTGTATTCAGTTCAGGAAAGTTTGCGAGATGGGCAATGCGCTGCTCAGCCCGTTTGCGCTCGGTAATGTCGCGCAGAATCACGGTGTAGATCTTCTCCCCGTTCGCATGTACGTGGGAGATCGTGGCTTCAATCGGGAACTCTTCGCCATTGGCGCGCACCGCGCTGAGTATGCCCGGCGAGATCATGGAACGCGCAGTTACGCCCGCGGCTCCAAATCGCCGGATGTGCTCACGATGGCCCTCGCGCAAAGCCTGCGGAATAAAACGGTCAAGCGTGGAACCCAGCGCCTCCGATGCCCCGCACTGGAAGACCGCTTCCGCCGCGCGATTGAAGACGATGATGCGCTGCTCGCTATTCACCGAAACCACCGCGTCCATGGCGGAGCCGATGATCCCTTCCAGTTTCGCCTGGCTCATCTGCAGGGCCTCTTCCGCCTGCTTGCGCCGTGTAATGTCGCGGTTCGTCTCCAGCACGCGCTCAATGCCATCGCCGTCAATCATCAACTGGTGGCGGGCCAGGACCACGACCACGCGGCCGCTCTTGGTGATGTGGCGCAGCTCACCTTCCCAGCCGCCGGATTCGCGCAGCTTCGCCTCTATCTCCGGCCACAGTACGGGATGAGTGGTCCGCAGAAGCTCGTGCGTGGCGCGGCCCACAGCCTCCGCTTCGCTGTACCCATAGAGATGCTCCGCGCCCAGGTTCCAGCTCTCGATCACTCCCCCGAGTTGCCACACGATGATGGCGTCAAAGGAAAGCCGCAGCATCTCCGCTTGCCGCTTGATTTCTTCCGAAGCCTCTTCGAGCTTCGCCTGACCTTCCCGCAGAGCCAACTCTCTTTTGTACGCTGCCATCGTCCGCTGGTTGCGGCGGTTGGCCTCCGCCAGCAGGCTGACGAAAACGCCCATGGTCACAAAAATCGCCAGCGCCACCGCATCCGCCGTGCTCGCAATCGCAAAGCTCCCGCGTGGAGGAAAAATCCAATAATCCACCACCAGCGTAGCCAGCGCAGTTGCCAGGACTCCGGGCCAGAAGCCGGCAAAAATGGCTACCGCCATTACCGCCGGATAAAAGATAATGAATGGCGGAAAGCCTTGACCGAAGGACTCTACCAGGCCAAAACGCACCACAAAAGCCACCGCGACCGCGGCCACAGTGGAGGCGTAACGAATGTAGGGACTGGCAAATGCGTTGGTTTTAGCTTCGACCTCGGACATGGGACCTGTTCACGAAGGGAGTATGTGTGCCGTGCGCACGAGCGTAACGGAAGCAACCTTACGGTACCGCGAACTAAGCTGTCAGGAGTTGCTGAAGGTCGGTCAGAAATGTAGTCGGCGAGACGCCCTTCACCGAGCGTTTGTCCACCCATTGCAGAGCCTCTTCGGGCAGATCGACGTAGGCGGTCAACAACAATATCTTTGCCTTCGGATTCAGCCGTTTCAATTCCGCTGCAACCTGGCCTCCGTTCATGCCCGGCATCGCGTAGTCCAGCACAACCACATCCACCGGATTGGCGGCAAACAGCTTCAGGCCTTCCAATCCATTCGAAGCGGTCAGTACTTCGTACCCCTGACTTTGCAGCACCATCTTCCGGACCATCAGCCCGGTGACTTCGTCGTCGATGCACAAAATCATGTTGTCTCCAGTTGCCATTGAAACCTCGAAGCTGTGTCCCAGGTTCGGACACGCTCTCCCCCGTGTTGTGCACATCTCTTGTCAGAGAGGAATCGCAAATTGCGGATTGGTGCCCACAGTGTAGCACCTTTTTCGCGACCCGTCCGCAGTCTGTTTCCCAGCTTTCTCGGCTAC
>Ga0302320_10024605_pt1 | contig 11738 bp, 8 predicted proteins | sample Bog_T0_3_FD_202130 | JGI IMG/M metagenome (GOLD analysis project Ga0302320, IMG submission 202130) | Peat permafrost microbial communities from Stordalen Mire near Abisko, Sweden - Bog_T0_3 | ecosystem: Environmental > Terrestrial > Soil > Wetlands > Peat | place: Sweden: Abisko, Stordalen Mire... | reverse complement strand
GTCATCGCCATCGCCCTGATCGGCGGCGGTCTTTCCCTGGGCGCCATGGTGGGCCTGGTCACCGTGTTCGGGGTCAGTGCCCGCAACGCCATTCTGCTGCTGGCGCATTACGAACATCTGGTGGAAGTGGAAGGCGCGCCCTGGACCGCCGCCACTATCCTGCGCGGGGCGCAGGAACGGCTGGTGCCGATCCTGATGACGGCAGCTGTGACGGCGCTTGGCCTGCTGCCGCTGGCGCTGGGGATGAACCAGCCGGGGCAGGAAATTGAAGGCCCGATGGCGGTGACGGTGCTGGGCGGGCTTCTCAGCTCCACGATTCTCAATCTGGTGGTGCTGCCGGCCCTGGCCGAACGTTTCGGCGGCCCCAGGCGCGCGAGAGCCACGCCATGATGCGCAAGCCCCTGGCGCTTTTTCTTCCCGCCTTGCTGCTGGCCGCCTGCGCCCGCACGCCGCCGCCTTCGCTGCCGCCCGGCGACGTTCCGGCCGCCTTTGGACAGCCCTTGCCGCAAAACGCGCCGGTCTGGCCGGCATCGGACTGGTGGACGCATTTCGGCGATCCGCAGCTCGGCACCCTGATCTTGGCTGCCCAGAGCAACAATCTCGATATTGCCCAGGCCGAGGCGCGGCTCAGGCAGGCCGATGCACGGGCGCGGCAGGCGGGCGCGGCACTGCTGCCGACTTTGGGACTGAACGGCAACGTCAACAGCCTGTACGGCCAGACCGGCAGCACATCGGCGCATGAAACCGATTACAGCCTGGGCCTGGGCGCCAGTTACGAACTGGATTTCTGGGGCAAGAACCGCGATGCGGCCGATGCCGCCAAAGCAGCGCGCGCCGCCAGCACCGCCGACCGGCAGACCGTGGGCCTGACCGTCACCGGCAGCGTCGCCGACAGCTATTTCCAGCTGCTGTCGCTGCGCGAACGCATCGGGGTGGCGCAGGCCAACCTGAAATCCTCACAGGACATATTGGGCGTGGTGCAGCGGCGCGTCTCGGCCGGTTACGCCGCCGCGTCCGATCTGCTGCAGGAACGCGCCAATATGGCGGCGCAACAGGCGCTGTTGCCGGCGCTTGAGCAGCAGGAACTGGAGACAAAAGATGCGTTGGCGATTTTGCTGGGCCGGTCACCGGAAGGCTTTGCCGTCACCGGCGACAGCCTGAACACCATGACCGCGCCGCTGGTGGCACCCGGACTTCCCGCCGCGCTGCTCAGCCGCCGTCCCGATATCGCTGCCGCCGAGGCCAATCTGGCCGCGGCCCATGCCGATCTGGCGGCGGCACGGGTGGCCTTTCTGCCCAGCGTCACGCTGAGCGCTTCGGCCGGATTGCAATATCCCGCTTTGGCGGCCGCGGTGGACACCCTGCCCGGCACCGGCCTGGGCCTCAATTTGGGCGGTGCGCTGCTGCAAACGATTTTCGATGGCGGCAAGATTGCCGCCAGGACCGACGAGGCCAAGGCGCGGGAAGAGGAATTGCTGGCCGCTTATCGCGCCGCCGTGCTGAATGCTTTTGCCGATGTGGAAAATGCGCTGGGAAGTCTCAGTCACCTGGCGGCCCAGGAAGCGGCGCTGCGCGACCAGGTGAATCAGTCCGAAAAAGTTCTGGGCGCGGCACAGCGCAAATACAATGCCGGCTATTCCGATTTCCTGACCGTAACCGATGCCGAACGCAGTCTCTATACCGCCCGCGACCAGCTTTCCGATGTCCGCCGCGCCCGGCTGGCGGCATTGGTAGCTCTTTATAAGGCCCTGGGCGGCGGCTACACGGCGCCCGAACCGTAAAGCGTTTGGCTTGCCGGGACTTTACCCGGACCCCAGCCGCCGCCGCAGGCGCAGGATGAGCCACCAGCAGGAAGACCCGCCGAGCAGGCTGATGACGGACGGTCCGAAGACGAAAAACAGGACATGGAAATAGTCGGTTCGGATCAGCGTTTCGGCGCCCAGGCCCAACGGGCAGAACAAAACACCCTTGGCCGCGACGATGCATTTGCGGACATCGTTCCAGCCCCAGAAGCCGATCCAGAACACTGATCCGAAAACCCATAACCGGATGACCGCGCGGCCGGCGCTCATGGCGCCGCTATCGCCAGCCGGGAACGGCACGCGCCTGCGGCATGAACCGCCATTAAACTCTGGGCGTCGCGCTGGGAAGCCGCCGCATGATCCATCTTGTGCCGAGCCTGCTGACCAGGGCCGCGGCCGCCACGATCCCGACGATGCAGGCATAGGTCCAGCGCTGGTCCGCCAGATTGTAGACACCGGCCAGCCAGGCAGTGATGGAAAACAGCGCGCAGGCCGCCAGCAAAATCAGGCTGCGGATGAGTTGTTCGGTTCGGCTGACGGGACGCATCGCACGCTCGCGTTATTGCCTTCAGGGGCAATAATACCAGCAGTCGGTGCCGCCGTCGCGTGTGATGTCGCCCTTGTAATCATAGCTGGCGGTGCTGTTGGCCACGGTATCGCTCGCGGAATGCGGAGCTTCCACGGCACAACCGGAACAGCAAAAAGCCATGACGGCAATTATGAGCAACGGCTTCATCAGCGATCTCCCCTTTGCGGTATCCGGGAAATAGCGCAGGCCGCGATTGGTTGCATGGCGCGATGATTATTCTTTGCCCAATGTGGCCGTTGCCAAGTTCGCGCGATGCAGCGTGATCATGGACATTCGGGTTCAGCAAAGTTGGTCGAGCAATGACGCGACATGGATGGCCTGGCGGTCTGCGCCATCCGCGATCTGGTGGCGGCAACTGGTGCCGTCGGCGACGATGATGGCATCGGGCCGGGCGCGCAAGGCGGGAAGCAGGCTCAATTCCGCCATCCGCAGCGAGACGTCGTAATGCTCGGCATTATAGCCGAAGCTGCCGGCCATGCCGCAGCAGGAAGTTTCGATCAATTGCGGCTCGGCGCCCGGAATCAGCCGCAGCACATCCAGGATGGCGGGAACGGCGCCAAAGGCTTTCTGGTGGCAATGGCCGTGCAGCAGGACAGGCTTTGCCGCCGGCCTGAATGGCAACTGGAAGCGCCCTGCCCTGGCTTCGCGGGCGATGAATTCCTCGAACAGCAGGGCCTGGTTGGCCACGACCCGCGCTTTGTCGCCCAAACCCATCACCAGCGCCTCGTCGCGCAGGGTCAGAAGGCAGGATGGTTCCAGCCCGACAATGGCAATGCCCGCCTCGGCCAGCGGCAGCACATCGTCAATCAGCGCGGCAAGTTTTTCCCGGGCACGATCCACCATGCCGGCGGCCAGGAAAGTGCGGCCACAGCAATGCTGGCCGCCCGCCTTGCGGATCAGATATAATGTGTATCCAGCCCGTTTCAGCACCCGGGCGGCGGCGGCGACATTTTCGCTTTCAAAATTGCCGTTGAAGGTATCGACGAACAGGCAGGCCGCCTTGCCCTTCGCCGCCAATGTTTCCTCGCGGCTGGAGAACAGCGCCGGATCATGCGATTTCCAGAATGTATCGCGGCGCCATTTCGGCAGCGCGCGCCGGGCCGACAGGCCAGCCAGCTTCTCGCTCGCCCACGCCAGTCCCGGCAGGCGGTCACGCAGATTGAGCAGCCACGCCAGGCGGCTGGCGGCGGCGGCATAGTCGGGCAGATGCGCCACCAGCCGGTCGCGCAGCGTGAAGCCATGCCGGGCCTTATAGGCATGGAGAAATTCCACCTTCATCCTGGCCATGTCGACGCCGGTAGGACATTCGCGCTTGCAGCCCTTGCAGGAAACGCAAAGCGCCATGGTTTCATAAAGCGCCTTGCCGGTCAGCGCACCGGGGCCCAGTTGGCCCGACAGCGCCAGCCGCAATGTGTTGGCCCGGCCGCGCGTCAGATGCTGTTCGTCGCGCGTCACCCGGAAGCTGGGGCACATGGTGCCGGCATCGAATTTCCGGCAATGGCCGTTGTTGTTGCACATCTCCGCCGCCTTGGCGAAGCCCTGCGCCGGATCACCGCCGCTGCCCGGCGGAGAGGTTTTTTCCGTCACCGGATCATTCTGGACATCCCATAGCGACCAGTCGAGCGCGGGTTTCAGCGGCTGCACGGTATAAGCCTGTGCGGCATTGGCCGGCGGAAAGCGGAACAGAGACGTATCGTCCATGCGCGGCGGATCGATCATCCGGCCGGGACTGAACAACCCGACAGGGTCCATTTCCTGCTTGATGGCGCGGAAGGCTTCGGTGAGGGCGGGGCCGAATTGCCAGGCGATCCATTCGCCGCGGCAGAGACCGTCGCCATGCTCGCCGCTGAAGGCGCCTTTGTATTTTCGCACCAAGGCGCCGGCTTCCTCCGCGATGGCGCGCATCTGCGCCGCCCCGCTCCGGCGCATGTCCAGGATCGGCCGCACATGCAGGGTGCCCACCGAGGCATGGGCGTACCAGGTGCCGTGGGTGCCGTGGCGGGCGAACACCTCCGTCAGGGCTGCGGTATAATCCGCCAGATGTTCCAGCGGCACGGCGCAATCCTCGATGAAGCTGACGGGTTTGCCGTCACCTTTCAGGCTCATCATGATGTTGAGGCCGGCCTTGCGCACTTCCCAGAGATTCTTCTGCAGCGCGTCGGCCTGCATTTCCACCACCGTGCCCGGCAGACCCAGATCGCCCATCAGCGCCGACAGGTCTTGGAGGCGGCGCACCAATGCGGCCTTGTCGTCGCCGGAAAATTCCACCAGCAGGATGGCGTCGGGCTTGCCGATCAAGGCGGTCTCGATGGTCGGACGGAAAGCGGGATTGGCGAGGCTGAGCTCGATCATGATGCGATCCACCAGCTCCACCGCGCTGGGGCCCAGTTTGACGATATGCTGGGCGGCATTCATCGCGGCATGGAAGCTGGCGAAGTTGACAACGCCCAGCACCCGCGCCCGCGGCAGGGGCGCCAGTTGCAATGTCAGATCCTTGGTAAAAGCCAGCGTGCCTTCCGAGCCAATCAGCAGGTGCGCCAGATTCACGCTGCCGTCGGCGGTGTAGGGCCGCTCATTCTGACTATCGAAAATGTCGAGATTGTAGCCGCCCACCCGGCGCAGCACCTTGGGCCACTTGGCTTCGATTTCGCCGCGATGGCGCAGCGCCAGATCGCGAAGGAATGCGGCAATCCGCGCGGCCCGTCCGTGCAGCTTTTCGACAGGACCGAAGGCAAGCTCTTCGCCGTCCGAAAGAAAGGCGGTGGCGCCCAGAACGTTATGCACCATATTGCCGTAGGCGATGGAGCGGGAGCCGCAGCTATTGTTGCCCGCCATGCCGCCCAAGGTTGCCTGGGCGCTGGTGGAAACATCCACCGGATACCACAGGCCGTGCGGCCGCAGCGCGGCATTGAGATGATCCAGCACCAGCCCCGGTTCGACGCGGGCGGTGCGCGCCGCCACATCCACATCCAGGATGCGCCGGAGATATTTGCTGGTATCCATCACCAGCGCCGCGCCGGTGGTCTGGCCGCATTGACTGGTGCCGGCGCCGCGCGGCAGCACCGGCACCTTCAATTCGCGGGCAATGGCGAGTGCGGTTGCGATATCGCGCGCCGTTCTGGGAACGAACACCCCCAGCGGCATGACCTGGTAGATCGAGGCATCGGTGGCGTAGCGGCCGCGCGCATCGGCGTCAAACAGGACCTCGCCTTCGGTTTCACGGCCAAGACGCGCGGCCAGGGCGGTGTGAATGTCCCTGGCAACTGCAAGAATGCCCGGCGAAGGCCCCGGCCTGGTCAGCATGTGGTTGTTTCTGGCGGGCGCCGCCGATTTCGCATATAGGAATGGCTGCCGATCTGGTTTTTATTGCGGGCACGATACCAATTTATTCTTCCGATTCCAAAGCCGGGGTTCTGCATGCTGACACTAGACTTTCATCCCGTAGGGCGGCACTTCCTGCAGATACCCGGGCCCAGCCCGGTGCCGGACCGGATCCTGCGGGCTATCGGCCTTCCCACGATAGATCATCGCGGCCCGGAATTCGCCGTGCTGGGGCTGAAATGCCTCACCGGCATTCGCGCGATTTTCAAAACCCGCCATCCGGTGGTGATTTATCCCGCCTCCGGCACCGGGGCCTGGGAAGCCGCCCTGGTCAACACCATGAGCCCCGGCGATCACATATTGATGTATGAGACCGGCCAGTTCGCCGCCTTGTGGGAAAAACTGGCGCGGCGGCTGGGACTGGAGCCGGAAATCGTGGAATGGCGTGGGCAGGACAGCGATCTGCCCGCTTCGCCGGGCTGGCGTCATGGCGTGCAGGCGGGACTGATCGAGGAGCGGCTGCGCGCCGATACCGGCCACCGCCTCAAGGCGGTGTGCGTGGTGCATAACGAAACCTCGACCGGCGTTACTTCTGATATCGCGGCGGTGCGAAAAGCGATGGACGCGGCCGGGCATCCCGCCTTGCTGATCGTGGATTCGATCTCGGGCCTGGCCAGCGCTGATTTCCGCCATGACGAATGGGGCGTGGACGTCACCATCAGCGGCTCGCAGAAAGGCCTGATGCTGCCGCCGGGATTGAGCTTCAATGCTGTGTCTCCCAAAGCGCTGGACGTGGCGAAGACGGCAAAGCTGCCCAAATCCTTCTGGGCCTGGGACGAGATGCTGGAAATGAACAAGACCGGTTACTTCCCCTATACGCCCAGCACCAACCTTCTCTATGGGCTGTCGGAAGCGCTCGACATGCTGGCGGAGGAAGGACTGGAAACCGTGTTCGCGCGTCACCGGCGCTGGTCGGCGGGGGTGCGCGGCGCCGTGAATGCCTGGGGCCTGCCGGTCCAGTGCGCCGATGCGGCGCTGCATTCGCCCATCCTGACGGGCGTGATCGTTCCCGCCGGGGTGGATGCCGATGTGCTTCGCAAAACTATTCTGGAGCGTTTCGATCTTTCGCTGGGCGCCGGATTGGGAAAAGTGAAGGGCCGCATGTTCCGCATCGGCCATCTCGGCAACAGCAACGATCTGACCCTGCTGGCGACTCTGGCGGGCTGCGAAATGGGCTTGCGGCTGGCGGGCGTGAATTTGGCGGGCAGCGGGGTCGGTTCGGCGATGGATTATTTCGCCGCCCATCCTATGCCGAATAAGAAAGCCGCTTAAGCAACGGCACCCCGCCGGGCGGGGTGCGGTTCGCAACAAAGACCGGCTATTGTGCCGCGCGCGCCTTGTAGGTCCGGGCAAAGCTGTTGCGGCCGTTGCTGACCGTGATCAGACCCGCCGGGGTCACTGTCGCCATGAGGTTGAAATTCTGGTCCGGCACCCAATCGAGGTTGGCGATGAAATCAGCCGCCGGATTCAGGGTGGGATAGCGCACCGTATAGTGCAGCATCCAGAGGGCCTGGTCGTGATGGCCATAGCTGGCGATCATTTTCATCGGCGCTTCGTCGCCGCCCTTGATGGCGCCATTGGCCATGATGGTGACGATGGGGTCCAGCGCCCTTGTCGGCGGGCTGGAGGACAGGTCCATGCCATGCTGAGTGACGAAATAAAGATCAATCGGGCCCAGCTTGTTGGTGGGGCAGAGCAGCTTGATTTCCTCATTCCAGGGCAGATCGCCGAGGGCGGCGATGCGGGTCTTGCCGAAGGTGACGAGCGCGGAAACCGAATAGTGATTTTCGATGCCGCCGTCCCGCTCCATGGTTTGAACACCGGCGCAGTCGGGATTGGGGGAACCGGCGCCCGGCAACGCCTGGGAAATCACATTGGCGGCAACACTGACGAACTGAAGATGCATGGAGCCGATATCCAGCGTGTCACCGGTCTTGGGCACCAGATGGTCCTTGCCCTGGATCGCGCGCAAATAGGCCGCGTACATCGCGGCGCTGGAATTTGCCGCGCGCGCCGGCGGCAGGTTGGGCGGATCGGCCTGGGTGTTGGCGCCATGGTCGATGAAATGGTCTATCGCGATCTTGCCCAGCAGCGACGGGAAGCCGCCCAGGTGATCGCCGTGATAATGGGTAATGATCAGGTAATCCAGTTTCGTGACGCCAAGAGCATGAGCCGCCGCCACGATCTTGTCGGCGCTGGACAGCGGCGGTGCCGAGCCGGGCGCCAGCGGCTGTCCGCCGGAGCCTGGCAGCCAGCCGGTATCAATCAACAGCGACTTGCCTTCCGGGGTGACGAACAGGGTGGCGGCGCCGCCCTCGACATCCACCGCCACGATCCTGAGGTCAGGCGAAGGCTTGGGTTTGGCTTTGGCATCGGCGGCGGGCACGGCAAATGCCAGAGCCACCATCATGGTCAAGATCGCAGGCGTTTTCGGCAACATATTCCACCCCTTTTTTCGCACTCTAGCAAATATTCGCGGCGCGCGCCTCATGGTTTATGGCCAAAAATGCTGTCCGGCAACCAGGTGGGACGGGGTTCGGCATTGGCCACCCTGAGCGCAATCGCGGCGGCATAGATGTCGAGCTTCACGGCTTCTTCCTTGAGGATTCCCGGCTGCTCCAGGTCGTCGGACGGCGCGTGATAGCGGTTGGCGCGCCAGTCATGTTCGATCCGGTATTCCGGCGTGTTCTTCAGGAAACCGAACTTCATGAACAAAGACGGTACGCCTTCGCGCACAAAGCTGTACTGGTCGGCACGGACAAAGACATTGCGGTCGGGGTTGGGGTCCGGCACCACGGCGATGCCCTGCTGCGCGCCCACGGCCCTGGCATCGGCGCCCAGGCTGCTTTCGGTCTCGCCCGGCAGATAGACCATTTTCAGCGGCCAGAGCGGCAACGGCATGTCGAAATTCAAATCTGCGACGAGGGCGCTTTTCGGCACCGTGGGATGGACGGCAAAATAATGCGAGCCCAGCAGGCCCTTTTCTTCCGCCGTGAAAATTGCGAACAGGATGGAACGGCGCGGCCGGGGACCATTCCTGAGGCGATGGGCGATGTCGAGCACCGAAGCGACGCCTGAGGCGTCGTCCATGGCGCCATTATAAATTCTGTCGCCATGGATCGGCTCGCCAATGCCCAGATGATCGAGATGGGCGGAGACCACGACATATTGCGATTTCAGTTTCGCATCGCGGCCGTCCAGCTTGGCGATCAAATTGGGCGAGGTGAGAATTTCGCGCGTGGCGACGACGGTGGCTTTCAAGTGCGGCTTGAGGTCGAAGCGCGGCACCGGCCTGGAGGCGTCGGCCAGGGCGCTCATCTCGGCGAAGGTGTGGCCGCTGCCCTTGAAGAAGGCTTCGGTCTGGTCCGGATCGGCGGTGGCGGTGAAGAAGCCGTTGGGCGCGTCATGGAATCTGGCGTCGGCCAGATACATGCCGGCCTGGTGGGCGAGCAGCCGCTGGCGCGACCAGACAATCTCGACCTGATGCGGCGTGGTCAACTGGATCACCCCCAGCGCCCGACGCTTGGCCAGTTCGCCGGCACGGTTTGAGCGGGCGTCGGACTTGATCGGGGCGGAGATATTGTCCGGGCCGCCGCTGATCACCACCGCGATCTTGCCCTTGAGGTCCAGGCCGCCGAAATCGTCATGGCCCCGATCGGGCAGATGCAGGCCGTAACCGATGAACACCAAGGGCGCATCGATGCTGGCCGGACGCGGCTCGCCGCCGGCGCTGATCAAAAGCGCATTGCCGACCTTGAGCGGCGATTGGGTGCCGTCGGGTTCGATCAGCATGGCGCGGGAGGCGTCCTGGTCGACGACTTGTTGCTCGAACGTGACCTGTTGCAGAAATCCTCTGTCGCCTGCGGGCGCCAGGCCCTCCGCCTTCATCCGCTTCTGCACATAATCGGCGGCGCGCCTATAACCGGGGGAACCGGTTTGCCGTCCTTCATTGGCGTCGCTGGCGATGGCGCTGATATCGGCCCACCAGCGCTCGGCCGGCGTCATCGCGGCGGCGGCGGATGCGGTCGCCAGCAATGGAAAAAGGGAGGCGGCGAGGATTCGGCCGAGCATGCAATCCGTCCTTCGGCTGGTCGGGAGGCAGGCTAGCGTCATTGGCGAGGCATGGCGATGAGGCACGGCGATGCGCAAATTTTGGACAACAGGCAAGAGGTTTGTGCAGGCCCGGGCGGGACCCGCGCCATACTGACATTTCACTTTGCGATAAATCAGTTGAGCGCAACGGGATTCGGCATTTGCCGCTTGGGCGGCGCCTGCGTCGTGCTAGCTTCCTGTTGAAGCCGGGGCCAACCCTGCCCAGCCAGGGCCGCAATGGGCTTCGCGGGGAGCATACAGGAAAGGGCATACGTCATAGCACTTCCGCAAGGCGCGGAAGCCGGAAGAAAGCGCGTTGGGAGCCAAATGGGCAATCAGAATTCCGATGGCATGAGCCGCCGCTCACTGCTCAACATGATCGGCACGGTCGCGGGCAGCGCCGTGATGTATCACGCAATGACGGAAATGGGCTATGCCGGAGAGAGCGGTTACAACGGCCCCATCAAGCTGTCGGCCCCGCCGCCGGGCACCTCGGTGCTGATCCTGGGATCGGGCATTGCCGGCATGGTCGCGGCGATGGAAATGCGCGACGCGGGCTACAAGGTCCAGGTTCTGGAATATAACGGCCGGGCGGGCGGGCGGAACTGGTCGCTTTATGGCGGCGACACTTATACCGAGCTGGGCGGCTTCACCCAGAAGGTGGGCTTTGCCGAAGGCCATTACCTCAATCCTGGTCCCTGGCGCCTGCCCTATCACCATTACGGCATCCTGGCTTATGCCAAGCGCCTGAATGTGGCGCTGGAGCCCTTTGTCCAGATCAACTACAACGCCTATCTGCATTCCACCGAAGCCTATGGCGGCAAGCCGCAGCGCTACCGCACCGTCCAGGCCGATTTCCAGGGCCATGTCTCCGAACTTTTGGCCAAAAGCACCAGACAGAAGGCGCTCGACGGCGCGGTGACCAGGGAGGATCAGGAAATCCTGCTGGCGGCGCTCAAGGACTGGGGCGCGCTGGACGCCAATTACAATTATGCCAAGGGCCTGACCAGCAGCGACCGGCGCGGCTATGCCTCCGATCCGGGTGGCGGGCTCAACTCGGTGCCGGTGCCGTCCGAACCGCTGGCGCTGTCGGAACTGCTCAAATCCAATTTGTGGAGTTCGCTGACGGCCGGCGCGGGCTATGAATTCCAGAGCTCAATCTTCCAGCCGGTGGGCGGCATGGGGATGATCGGAAAGGCCTTTGGCAAGGCGCTGGAGCCGCTCATCCAGTATAACTGCAAGGTGATCGACATTCACCAGGATGCCAAGGGCGTCACCGCGACCTATATCGACAGCCGCACCGGCGGCGCGCCCCGGAAAGCCACCGCAGACTGGTGCGTCTGTACCATTCCCGCCTCCATCCTCAGCCAGATTCCCATGAATGTGGGCGGACCGATGCGTGATGCCATCGATCACCTGCCCTATCAGGCGGCCCTGAAGGTCGGGCTCCAGTTCAAGCGCCGCTTCTGGGAAGAAGATGAGCAGATTTATGGCGGCATCACCTATACCGACCAGCCCAATACCCTCTTGGGTTATCCCAACTACAAGATGTTCAGCAACGGGCCGGGGGTGATTCTGGGGTCCTACACCTTCGGGGCCAACGCCTTCATCGCGGCGGCCAAATCGCCGGAAGACCGCATCAAGGATGCGCTGGACTATGGCGCGAAAATCCACCCGCAATATCGCAAAGAGTTTGATTGCGGCGCGGCGGTGGCCTGGCACCGGGTGCCCTGGACGCTGGGCTGTGCCGGTGACTGGACCGACGATTTGCGCGCCCGGCATTACAACAATATGTGCGCCATTGACGGGCGCATCGTTCTGGCGGGGGAACATGCCTCGCGCATTCCGGCCTGGCAGGAAGGCGCGGTCACCAG
>Ga0302320_10024604_pt1 | contig 11739 bp, 9 predicted proteins | sample Bog_T0_3_FD_202130 | JGI IMG/M metagenome (GOLD analysis project Ga0302320, IMG submission 202130) | Peat permafrost microbial communities from Stordalen Mire near Abisko, Sweden - Bog_T0_3 | ecosystem: Environmental > Terrestrial > Soil > Wetlands > Peat | place: Sweden: Abisko, Stordalen Mire... | reverse complement strand
GGTCCGTCGAAACCGCACTCCTGCTAGGCATTCTCATGGTGGTCGTCTTTGGATTCTCCAGAGTCAGCAAGCAGTTTGCCGAAGGCACAAAAGCGGCCATTGCCGGAGCCCTACTGGCCTCACTGAACACGGCTTCGGAGTATGGCTTTGGTGCGGTCATCGCAGCTCTGCCGGGCTTTCTCTTCGTGCGCGACGCTCTGTCTCACATCCCAAATCCGCTGGTCAATGAAGCAATCAGCGTCAACATCCTAGCTGGCATTACGGGCTCGGCTTCCGGCGGCATGAGCATCGCTCTGGCAGCGATGGCGAATCAGTTCATCGCCGCGGCCAACGCAGCTCACATCCCGATGGAAGTTCTGCACAGGGTAGCCGCAATGGCCAGCGGCGGCATGGACACGATGCCCCATAACGGCGCGGTCATCACATTGTTAATGGTTACCGGACTCACTCACCGGCAGTCTTACAAGGATGTCTTTGCCATGACCTGCATCAAGACTTCGGCCGTCTTCGTGATCATCGCCATCTTCTACCTGACTCATCTGGTATAAGAAGCGCGGTTTGTATTTGGATCAAAAGGGGTTGTGCTCCTGAATCTTTGGAGTGCAACCCTTTTTCAGTCAGCCACGGCGCTCGCGGAAGAACATCTGCAACATCTCCATGCAGCGCCCCGCAAGCACTCCGTCAGCGACCTCCATGTGATGGTTCAACCGCGGATGGTTGATCACATTCATCGCGCTGCCCGCCGCGCCCGCCTTGGGATCCCTCGCCCCGAATACCAGTCTGTCGATCCTCGCGTGAACAATGGCCCCAGCGCACATCGCGCACGGCTCCAGCGTGACATAGAGTTCGCATCCGCTAAGCCGGTAGTTACCCAGTTCGTTTGCAGCGTCGCGCAGAGCCAGCATCTCTGCATGTGCCGTGGGGTCGGCAAGCATAATTACCTGGTTCCATCCACGTCCTACGATGCGTCCCTCGCAGATGACCACCGCCCCAACCGGAACCTCTCCGGTCAACTCGGCCAGACATGCCAAGCGTAGGGCTTCTTCCATCCAGCGCTCATCCGGAGCGGCATCGCGAGCTGTGCTTTGTCCGTGCATTGGGCTAGGCGGGCTCCTGCTGGGTCATGCAGTGAATGGCTCCAAGTCCCCAGATCAAATCTCCGCAGTAGATGGGCACCACGCTGTGCCGGGGTAGCACCTGCTGAATTATGTTGAGTGCCTTCAGGTCGTTGGGATCGTCGAAGGTGGGCACCAGAACTGTGCGGTTCGATATGTAGAAGTTCGCATAGCTCGCTGGTACGCGTTGCCCCTTGAATACAACCGGCGAGGGCATTGGCAGGGGAACAATCTCCAGAGGCTTACCGGCAGTATCCGTCATCTTCTTCAGCCGCTTCAGGTTTTCCTTGAGGATCGGATGATTCTCGTCTGCCGGATCAGCCTCACATGCCGCCAGCACCGTGCGCGGACCCACAAAGCGGGCAATGTCATCCACGTGCCCGTGTGTGTCATCGCCAACAATACCGCGCTCCAGCCACAAAACCTTCTTCACGCCGAGCATCCGACCCAACGCCATCTCTATCTCTTCGAGCGTCATCCCCGGATTGCGCTGCTGCGTCTCGCTGAGCAGGCACTCTTCGGTAGTCAGCAGCAGACCGCGTCCGTTGACGTCGATCGAGCCGCCCTCCAAAACCATTTGCCGACCTTCTCCCACGCTGGCAGCGAACACCTCGCATCCACGCACCTGCGCAATCTTTTCGGGAAGCTCGTTATCGAGTTGCCAGTTCTTGTACTTGGCCCAGGCATTGAACGTCCAATTTGTCAGCGCAACTTCGCCAGCTTTGTGCTTCACAAAGATTGGACCAGAGTCGCGCAGCCATCCGCGATTCGTAGTCCACTGGTGGAAGCCAATGCGATCCGCAAGCGCGGGCAATATATTGGCATACGTCAATACCTCGCGAGCCCCGCTCTCCGCCTTAGCGTCGTTGACGATCAACTCCACCCTCGCGGCGCGTGCGAGATGCCGAACAATCTCGGCATACACATAGGGTATGGGCGCGAATTTACCCGGCCAGTCGCTGCGGTTATGCGGCCACGCCAGCCACGTCGCACGCTGCGGTTCCCATTCGGCGGGCATGCGGTAGCCCATCGCGGCTGGCGAGTCTCCTGCAATCTTTCTGGTCACTTGCCAAACCTTTCGGTAATCGGCCCATAGGCGTCGATGCGGCGGTCGCGCAAGAACGGCCAGTTGCGGCGAATATCCTCCTGCATTTTCAGGTCGATCGTTCCGATCAGGATCTCTTCCTGCTCGTGCGAAGCTTTGGCGATGATTCTCCCGAATGGATCAGCGAGAAACGATCCGCCCCAGAAGTCCAGGCCAGCGCCTGCAACTTGATTCCCGCGGATGTTCCCCGTCTCGTGCCCCACGCGATTCACCGCACCAACGTAAACTCCATTAGCGATGGCGTGCGCCCGCTGGATGGTAAACCAGGCATCATACTGCGCCGCTCCCCACTCCACCTTTTCGCCCGGATGCCAGCCGATAGCAGTCGGATAGAAGATGACATTCGCGCCTTGTAAGGCGGTCAGCCGCGCACCCTCGGGATACCACTGATCCCAGCAGACCAGCGTCCCTACCGAACCCTCTTCTAACTCAAAGCTCTTGAAGCCCAGGTCGCCCGGCGTGAAGTAGTACTTCTCGTAATAGAGCGGATCGTCCGGAATGTGCATCTTGCGGTAAGTGCCGCGAATCTCGCCATCACTGCCGATGATGACTGCCGTGTTGTGGTAAAGTCCCGGCGCGCGACGCTCAAAGAGAGAGAGCTCAATAGCCACGCGCAGTTCACGTGCCAACCCGCAGAAGTGAGCGGTGGTCGGTCCGGGTATGGGTTCCGCCAGATCGAACAGAGTGGTATCCTCTCGCTGGCAGAAATACTGGGTCAAAAACAGCTCCGGCAGGCAGATAACCTGCGCTCCCCGGCGTGCCGCCTCACGAACGTGTATCTCCGCTCGCGCCAGATTGTCTTCCGGTTCCGGCGAACAGCGCATCTGTACCAGGCCCACCACAAACTTGTCGGCTGCCACTTTTTCCTCCAACACATGCAGAGTCAGGCTTTAGAATATCAAAGCCAGAGACACATCCAAATGGTATCCTTCTTCCATTGGCCTGCCTCTGTGGCCTGCAACCCTATGACGACCCTGCCGAAACGCGTTGACGACAGCACGGAACTCTCGCCTGAATCGATGCAGGAGGCCGAACAGATTTTCAATAACCACCTTAAGCGCGTTGGCTTGAAGCACACCGCACAGCGCGATGCCATCTTGCGCTCTTTTCTGGAGACCCATGACCATCTCTCCACCGAAGAGTTGCATCACCTTGTGCAACGTAGCGATCCGCGTATTGGGTTCACCACTGTGTATCGCACGCTCAAGTTGCTGGCCGAGTGTGGTCTTGCCAGCGAAGTGGCATTCCACGACGGTGTCACGCGCTATGAGCACCAGTACAACCGTCGCAGCCACCACCACATGGTCTGCACCGAATGCGGGAGTTCGGTGGAGTTCTTTTCGCCTGAAATCGAGAAGATTGAGAAAGACATCGGCCGCAGGCATCGCTATGTAACCACGCGGCACACATTCCAGGTCTATGGCATTTGCGACCTGTGCCGGAAGAAGAATACCGCGCGGCGCTAACTATCTAGTTCTAACCTCACAGCGCCGCCACTATTCCCGAATTGCCGTATCCCCAATAGGGTTCATTGGCACAATCCCCCGAAGACATATTCGAAATATCGGTCTGGGGTTCTGTCTGCTTGTCGATAAGAGAATTAGCAGCCAGTCCGACGTCACTGGCACGGCGCTACTCGCGCTGGATTTGGAAATTCCTCTCTACTTGGCGAGCACTGGAGTACACCATGAAACTGCGGGCGAAGATTGTAGGCTCGATTGTAGCTGCTCTTGTCGTCACCTCCGGGATTAGTTTCCTTGTCACCGAATATCGAATCAATCGACAGGCCGAGGAAGGTTTTCTCGAAAAAGTCCGCCAGATTACGGGAATGGCAAACGCCTCACGCGTCTGGAATTCCGAGCATCTCAGCTCACTCGTGCCCAGCGGCAAGTTCGAGAACCTGGACCAGGTCCCAGTGGTTGCTGCATGGAGAGTTGCACAGGAGTACACCAAGGCAGAGGGCATGGAGTTCCGCACGCCCGCGTTCCACCCTCGAAATCCCAAGAATCAACCTGATGCTTTTGAGCGGCGTGCACTGGAGAGCTTCGAGCAAGATCCCAAACGCTTGGAGTACCACGAACGCCTGACTGAGAACGGTAGAGATGTAATGCGCTACGCACAGGCCGTACGACTTACCAAGGATTGTCTTGTCTGTCACGGAAGCCCCACAGGAGAAATGGGGCCGTTCAACTACGCTAAGGAAGGGATGAAAGCCGGAGACCTGCGAGGCGCATTCGCCGTGACTGCCTCCACTGCAACGCTGGTCCAGAATGCGCGGTCCAATTTCGCAGTGACTTTCACTCTCACTCTGTTCATGCTGCTGGTCGCCGCTGGCGTGGTCTGGTTCTTGATTGAGAAACTGGTGGTACGGCCGCTCATGGCGTCAGTGGACATGTTGCGTGATATCGCGGAGGGCGAGGGAGACCTTACTAAGCGGCTTCAGGTGCACTCGCAAGACGAGCTTGGCGAACTTGGTTGCTGGTTCAATTGTTTTATAGAGAAATTGCAGAGCATCATTCAGCAGGTGGAGAGCAACACCGAGCAGCTTTCCAGCGCATCAGAAGAACTCTCCTCTTCCGCCATTGAAATTGCTCGCTCGGCCACTGGACAAAAGGACGAAGCCAGACAGGTGGCCACAGCGATGCACGAAATGTCTGTAACCGTGGCGCAGGTGGGTGAGAACAGCGGTCGCGCATCGGAGAATGCTCGCGCCGCGGCTGAACTGGCGAATAGCGGCGGCCGCGTGGTGGACGACACGATCGCATTGATTCGAGCGGTTGCCGACTCCACACGAGGAACGGTCAAGCAGGTTGAGAAGCTCGGTGCATCCAGTCAGCACATCGGCACCATTGTCGGAGTCATTGATGATATCGCCGACCAGACCAACTTGCTTGCGCTGAATGCCGCCATAGAGGCAGCTCGCGCTGGTGAACAAGGGCGTGGTTTTGCCGTAGTTGCCGATGAGGTAAGGAAACTTGCCGAGCGTACAAGTAAGGCCACCAAGGAAATCGCGGAAATGATTCGCACCATTCAGGACGAGACCAGTTGTGCGGTTGAAGCGATCCGCTTGGGAACCTCCAAGGTGGATTGCGGCGTAGAGGCAGCCGGTAGGGCAGGTCAGGCGCTCCGAGAGATCATCCAGAGTTCGCAGGAGATGCAGGATGTTGTGGCACATATCGCGGGTGCCTCAGTCGAGCAGGCCACAGCCAGTTCGGATATCAACAACAGCATGGAGCAAGCAGCGCAGATGGTGGAACAGTCCGCTATGGCCGCCAACGAGTCAGCCAAAGCCTGCGAAGATCTCAATAGACTAGCCTGCAATCTCCAACAGATCGTGAGCAAGTTCAAGACAAGCGACAAACGGGGCGATGCGGCACGGGCCGGGCGTACCTCTGTGGCTCATATGCGACGCAGGCAGATTACGCCCCAGAGCAGCACAGGAAGTGCGACGCAATAGGAGAATCGCTGCCCAAAACGATGTAGCATGGACAGAGATCGTCTTCGTCAGCGAGCATTGGCGGGCAGTGCCCTGATAAGGTCACTGCCCATCATTTTGCGCCTTGACAGGTGTGATCAGAACAATATATCTGTTAGGGTTTTCTTCTCGCCGCATGGTGGGTTTGCCCAGCAGCTCAGCGCGTTTCAGAAAGGGATCCATTGATCATCAAGGTCTTCTATCACGACAAGTGTTTTGATGGCGCTTGCTCGGCTTCGCTGTTTACGCGCTTCTATCGCGAACGCATCCGGCGCAGCGCCGAGTTCCAGTATCAAGGATTGCTACACCGGGCTGGAGCTCTCTTCAATATTGAAGACTTTACTGGCGACGAGAATGCAATCGTCGATTTCAAATACCTCGCGTCGGATAAGCTGACCTGGTGGTTCGACCATCACCAGAGCGCATTCCTGACAGAGGAAGACGCGGAGCACTTTGAGCGGAAGGAGAGCAACAAGCAATTCTTCGATCCCGATTTCCAGTCCTGCACCAAGTACCTGGCCACAGTGGCGCAAAGCCGCTTCGGTTTTGATGTGGCTCCCGTAGCCGAACTTGTGCACTGGGCTGACATCGTGGACGGCGCAGCATACGAGAGCGCGGAAGTCGCCGTCGCCATGAAGGAACCAGCGATGCGTATCACCATGGCCATAGAATCTAATCAGGATGAGAGTTTCATTCCGCGACTCATCGGCATGCTGGCCTATCGCCCACTTGAAGAGATACTAGCCGAGCCTTTTGTCGCCTCACAGATTTCTCCGCTGCTCGATCGCCACGAGCGCTCCATCGAGATCATACGGAAGCACAGCGCCTGTGTTGATCAGACGATCTTCTTTGACGTGACCGGCTACGACCTCGAAGGCTACAACAAGTTCATCCCGTACTACCTTCACCCAGAGAGCGTATACAGCGTGGGATTGAGCAAGAGCAGCTTCCGCGTAAAGATCTCGGTCGGGTCCAATCCCTGGACCGAAGCGAAAGACATGATCAACCTTGCGAAGATCTGCGAGCGCTATGGTGGTGGCGGGCACGCACGCGTGGGCGCGATCAGTTTTCCTCCAGGAGAGTTTGCGCGCGCTACGGAAGCGGCCAACGAGATCGTCACGGAACTGCGCGCCCACGCACGAAAGCATCACGCAAGGTAAACCGGTGAGTGCTGCACGGCACGCAACCTCTGGCGCGCGCAATTCTGTTTCAACATCTTTCAGGTGAACTCCGCGCGAACTGCTGCGTATAATTTCGCATGCTCGTGCGCAAGGTGTTCGTGGCGGTCCTGATTGGAATTGTGTTGAGGTTTACTCTCGGTCTGCATCCTTATGGCTGGCTGGCGTGGTTTGCCCCTATGCCTCTGTTGGTGCTTGCATTTCGCTCTACTGCACGGCAGACAGCCGGATTCACTGCGCTCGCTGCGCTGATTGGCCTGAGTGCAAATTTCCATTACTACCGGATGATGATGCCGCTCTACGCGGCCATGGCGGTCGTGGTCGCACAGAGCCTGCTCTGGGTCTTTGTGGTGGGAGCCGCGCGGAGAGTGGTGCTGCGCTATCAGAGTTGGTGGACAGTCTTTGCATATCCGGTGCTCTGGGTTGCGGTGGATACGCTGGCAGCGCACCTGCTGCCTGACGGAAACTGGGGAAGTCTCGCTTATTCTCAAGGGGATTCGTTGCCTATCCTGCAGATCACCTCATTGTTTGGCGTCGGAGGATTGCTGTTTCTCTTGGCGCTGGTTCCATCCGTGTTGGCGATCGCCGTGGACTTTGGACACAACATGCCGCATGCATGGCGCGCGTATGCTGCGACAGGCGTGTTGCTGGCGGCTAGCCTAGGCTATGGCGAACTGCGTCTCCGGACTCCCATAACTGGCCGCATAACCACGTTTGGCTTGATTGCGATTGATGATGCGATAGGGCAGGGAGCCACGTCGGCTTATGTCTCAAGCATTTGGCAGAGCTACGATCAGCAGATCACTTGGCTCGCTGCACAAGGAGCGGAAGTGATTGTGCTACCTGAGAAGATTGGGATGGTTTCGCTGGATAAGGCCGGTGAATGGCAGCGGCATTTGAGCGCGCTGAGCCTGCACTTGCACGTTTGGATTGAAGCTGGCGTAGGAGTGGACGACGGCAGCAAGCGCGTGAATCAGGCGTGGCTCTTCACGCCTGAAGGTGTGCTCAGTGCAAATTACCAGAAGCATCACATGGCTCCGCCGGAGCGTGAGTACGCAGTGGGGAAGGCTTATGATGTGCGCGAAATTGGCGGCTCTGCTTATGGTCTCGCGATTTGCAAGGATATGCATTTCGCGTCACTAGGACGCGCCTATGGCGACCGAAAGATAGCGGCAATGCTGGTTCCGGCGTGGGATTTCTACTACGACCGCTGGCTTGCGTCGCGGATGACATTGACGCGCGGAGTGGAGAATGGGTACTCGGTGATCCGGGCATCGCGCGATGGACTGCTAACCGTGAGCGATCCTTATGGAAGGGTGGTGGCAGAGCGCGAAAGCAGAAGTTTGCCGGGAACCGCAATGCTCGTCAGAGCCAATGTTTCCGAGCCGGTCAGCACTCTCTATACCCGCATCGGTGATTGTTTCGGCTGGTTCGCTGTGGGGATTGGTGCGCTGCTGATAACCATTGGCAGGGGAAAGAAAGAAAAACAACCATTCACCGGTAAGGTAATCGTCGAAACACGTGATGTTACTCAGTAGGCAATGGTCGAAGCAGAATGCAAACGAGTGACTGATCGGTTACACTTCTACCCCTATGGGATTAGCAAACAAGGCAATCCTTTGTCTCTCCTGCGGCGTTGTGCTGTTCTTCCCGGGCGAAGGGATTATCGCGCAGGGCGGAAGAGCTGATGCAGTGCCGATGGGTGCGAGTGTCAATGCCCCTGATCCCACGAAGAAAGCTCTCAGCCCCCATAACCGTTTCGCCTATGATGTGGTGCGCGCGGCGGTCGCTTTGCCCCAGGGCAACCCGCAAGATCGCCTGCGTGTGCTCGCGGCGGCAGCGGCGGTGATCGCTCCAATCCGCCCATTGATGGCAAGAATATACAGCCGCGAGGGTCTTCGCGTGGAGCAGGACCTGATTCAGCGTGGCGAACAACCGTCAACCTCAATGTTGGGTGCAGGGGCGGTGGACTGCAAGGCCGTGCAGGTGCTGGTCGAGAGCATCCCAGTGCGGCGGGTGGACGCCGCTGAACCGAGCGTTGTTGCTGCTATCGCGCAGTGTCCTGCAGTGCGGTCGAGCGCGCAGAGGCTAGTCTCCGCAGGACTCGAAGAGAAGAAGCTTGCTCCGCGCGCAACCTTGGCGTTGATGGAACGCGCGGGGTTGAGTTCGTTGTGGTCGAAGGAAAAGTTTGAGAAGCTCTTCAACTCGCTGCCATCGGATGCAGAGAGCATAGGCCGCGAGGCCCCGAACATTGCTGCCATGTATGCGACTGTCTCTGGCGCGGTTGACGTAGGCGTAGCTCAGAAGGCGGGCGTCAGCTTCTTGTTGTGGCTCGGCAAACTGCCGGAGGGCGGAGATCGCACGATGTCCGTCAACGTTACAAGCGCTGCAATGAAGCAGGTGCTGGGCGACAAGGGATACGAGGAAGCGCTCGCCAGCGACGTGATGGCGCGCCAAGTGGCGCAGAGCGCGGGAGGAGCGGCAGAGATTTCACGTCCGTTTGAAGAGTTGGCTTCGGTGCTGAAGGCGATGGACTTCGCAAAGGAGGATCGGGTGCAGGAGTTGGAAGCATTGCCCGCCTCGCAAAGAGCGCGCGAAGCTGCGGCGAGTGGCTTTGCCAGCGGAACCGGTGGCGATCGCAAACTGGCTTCGCGTTATTTCGACCTTGCGTTTAATTCAGTCAACTTGGTTTGGAGAGAACGGGAAAGTACGAGCGACGCGGCGGGCATTGTGCAGGAAGTGAGCGAGGCAGCAGCACAAGTTGATTCTCTGGATGCATTGCGGCGAACGCGTGGATTGGATGACGCGGCAGCGCAGGCGATCGGCATGATCTCGGTGGCACGTGTGGTGGCCAGTGGGGAGCAGACCGTTACGGCGGAGCGGTAGGGACCGGGTCAGGAGGACTTTTCGCAGGCGGCTTACACAGGCAGAGCTTCGGAGGCTGCTCGGAAGGTTTGTTCCCATAGAGCAGAAATACGGGGCAGTGTGGGAGCGTTCGCCCCGCGTCGAACTTTAAGCGCGGGGCAGGAGACCCAAGCCATTCCTAAGAAGATTCAGGCGGCTTTGAATCCAGAGACGGACTCGACAGCTATTGGGACGTGCGTGACTTGCTCGGGTTCTTCGGAGAGTACCTGCATTTTGTTCCAGTCGTACGGAAATTCTTTTCCACAATCCAGGCAGACAACGTATGTTCCTTTGGCAGCGGCTGCATTGCTGCCAGCTCTTCTTGCGGTGATAGGGAAACTGTAGTTCTTGTGCCAGCAACCGAAGAGCATGTCAAATACATTGGCTAACATTGATCTACCTCCTGGTCCCACCGACTCGAACCCCGTAGCCCAATGCTCTGGGGGCTTGTGTAATTAGATTCAGCATGGGGTATAAAGGTTCGTTCTCCACTGGTCTCGAATGTGGTGCGAAATGTGCGAGTTAGATAATTTGAAAAAAGAAATATTAGCGATAGAGAGATTCAAAATGGGATTTCCTGACGTGAGCTGCTTATTTCCAATAGGCTCGCGCGGTACAATCGCCGATAGCCATGTCTTCTGACTTCGTACATCTGCATCTTCATACCGACTACTCCATGCTGGACGGCGCATGCGATACCAAGCTGCTGTGCAAGCGCGCCAAGGAACTGGATATGCCTGCCGTCGCCATGACGGATCACGGCAACATCTTTGGCGCAGTTCATTTCTTCAATGACGCGAAGGCTGCGGGGATCAAACCTATTCTGGGCTGCGAACTGTATGTCTGTAAAAAGGAAGACCACCGCGCGGAGCCGCAGGGCGACAGCTACAACCACCTGATCGTGCTGGCAGAGAACGAGGTTGGCTACAAGAACCTTACGAAGATATGTTCGGAAGCTTCTCTGCATGGCTTCTACTACAAGCCGAGAGTGAGCAAGCGATATCTTGCAGAGCATTCGGAGGGATTGATTGGGCTCTCTGCTTGCCTGAAAGGCGAAGTGGCAGAGCGGCTTACGGAAGGAAAGTACGAAGCAGCCCGAACCGCAGCAAAGACTCTCGAAGATATTTTTGGACGCGGGAATTTCTTTCTGGAGATTCAGGATCAGGGACTCGCCGAAGAGAAGCGCATTCACAACGACCTCTTCCGTTTGGAGAAGGATCTCGACATTCCGATGGTGGCGACCAACGACAGCCACTACATTTGCGAGGACGATTGCCGCGCGCAGGACGTGATGGTCTGCATTCAGACGGGCAAGTCGATTAATGACCCGAACCGGATGAAGTTCCAGACCAACCAGTTCTTCGTAAAAAGCTACGACGAGATGGCTAAGGTCTTCCAGGGATATGAACAGGTGTTGCGTCGCACTGTTGGCATTGCCGAGCGCTGCCACCTGAAGTTGGAAGCGGTCAAGAATCCGTTCCCTAAGTTCGACGTTCCCCCGGGCGAAACAATCGACAGCTACTTTGAGCGGATTGCGCGCGAGGGCATGGCGCATCGCATGAACCTGCTGCGCGAACTGAAAGACTTGGGCAAGTTGCGGCATGGCTTTGGCGATTATGAAGAGCGACTGAATCGTGAGATTGGCATCATCACACAGATGAAGTTTCCAGGCTATTTTCTGATCGTGTGGGATTTTATACGCCACGCTAGAGAGCAGGGAATTCCCGTGGGTCCGGGGCGCGGATCGGCCGCAGGTTCTCTGGTGGGCTATGCGATGGGAATCACGGACATCGATCCGATTCAGAATGAGTTGCTGTTCGAGAGGTTCCTGAATCCCGAGCGCGTTTCCATGCCTGATATCGACGTGGACTTCTGCATGAACCGGCGCGGCGAGGTCATCAACTATGTGACCGAGAAGTATGGGCGCGAGCAGGTGGCGCAGATCATCACGTTCGGTACGCT